>Ga0209006_10001688_pt1 | contig 20013 bp, 9 predicted proteins | sample JacPin_JW_Ref_O2_FD_188567 | JGI IMG/M metagenome (GOLD analysis project Ga0209006, IMG submission 188567) | Forest soil microbial communities from Algoma, Ontario, Canada - Jack Pine, Ontario site 1_JW_Ref_O2 (SPAdes) (version 2) | ecosystem: Environmental > Terrestrial > Soil > Boreal...
ATGCCACACTCCGCACGGTTCCCAGAACGCCCGCCTGCTGAACATGCCGGCCATCGCCCCGCTCTGCAACCAGTGCCACAGCGGCGTAGCTGCCAACACAGTTCACGGAATGGGCGCTGGGTCGTCGGAAATCATAACTTGTACGAACTGCCATACCAATATTCATGGTTCGAACATGAATGCGGCGTTCCTCAGGTAGGAGTCAGGGATGGCAGCGCGCCTCGAGATCTGCGGAGGGGCAGCCGCGTTTCGACCGCGCGTAGGGATTCAAGGTCTCGACGAGCAATGTTTTTCAAGTGAGGGTTTCAATGATGAACCCAGGATGGATTTCCCGACCGTTGAGTGAAAAGCATTCTCGTGCGGCGGCCCGATGCATTGTCGGGGGCATGGCCGCAGCCATTTTGGGCTTGACGGCGAGCACTGCCGTCGCGCAGACCCCGATCTTTGTGTCTCACCAGACCGCTCCGGACGGCTACACGCTTCATGAGTCTATCGATCTGGGCGGACATGTGGCCAATATCGATGGCAGCGGTGCCATGTATGACACTCTGGTCAACCAGCAGTCCGGACCGCGCATACTGGGCGAGACCTATGAGCTGCGCGCGCTGCCGAACACGAAGAACACCCTCGTCGATCACTTGAAAGCCTTTGCCAGCGGGCTTGGCGGCGATCCGAACAACGTTGCCAAGCTGGAATTTTCCAAGGGCAAGCTCTACGACTTCTCTGGTCTGTTCCGCCGTGACCGCCAGTATTTCGACTATAACCTGCTGGGCAATCCGAACCTTCCGCCCGGCCAGTCGATTCCGATCGGTCCCGCCGCGGCGCCGACGGGTGCCTACGCGTGGCCGCAGGTGACGCAGTCGCCGTTTATGTTCAACACGGTGCGCCGCATGACGGACACCACACTTACACTGCTTCCCCTGTCGAAGGTGACCTTCCGCGTCGGCTACTCGCAGAACGTCTTCCAGGGTCCGAGCCTGACGCCCAGCGGTTATCAGGTTGCCGGCTCCTATGACCTGCTGCTCCAGGAGTATCAGCGCGACAGCACCGATGACTGGACGGGATCGGTCGAGTGGAAGCCCGTATCGCGGACCAGGTTGACCTATGAAGAGCAGGTCACTCACTACAAGGGCGATTCCTATTTCAGCATGGCGCCCCAGTACTTCAACCTGCAGGAAGCGGACGGGTTCAGGGTCGCAGTGCTCCAGAACTACGACAATCCGATCAACAAGCCGGTCGGCATCACCTGCAACCCCGGCGTTGGAGCCGCCTCCATTTACCCGGCGCAGACTCCGAACGGTCTACCCATCGTCGATCCGGCGTGTAATGTGATTACCAGCTATTCGCGTTCCCAGCCAACCCGCGAAATCTTCCCGACCGAAATCTTCCGGTTACAAAGCTCCAGCATCAAGGACGTTACGATGAACGGCGACGTTCGCTACACCTACGCGAACACGAGCCTGCCGAACTACTACGACGACTTCCAGGGTCTGGTGGGAACGAGCCGCGAAATCACGTACGCCGGCAACGCCCGCGCCAACCGGGAAGCGATCGCCACCGACTACGGCGTCACTTGGCAGGCGCTGAAAAAGCTCAGCATCTCCGAACAGATCGACTACTCGAATGTGCACCAGCCGGGAGTTGCCAATATTACGAGTCTAACCACCGTGACTTCCCCAACCCCGAACATCAATAGCACGACGTTAACCACCACGGTGATCAACACTCCGATCAACCCGGCCACGGGCAACCCAACTTCTACGTTTGCAGGCAGTCCGAGCGTCGCTACGCCACAGTTTGATTTCTTCGGCCAGAAGTTCATTACGAACAACCTCACAGCGGCCTACGACCTTACGGATCGCACCATGCTCACGCTCACCTATCACTACCAGCAGCACACCATCGGCGAAGGTGCCGCGAACACCACGGGATATCTGTCCGGTATCTCCAAATACACTATCAACCAGAACGGCGGTACCTTCGGCGTCAACGTGAAGCCGTCGAACAACTGGAACATCAACGGTTCGGTCGAGGTTCTGTATGCCGACAATGTCCTCACCCCGGTCGCACCCCGCGAGCTTCAGCATTACAGGATTCGCACCGTTTACCGGCCGAAGACCTGGGCGACGTTCTCGGGCGCCTACAATGACCTCGAGCGCCACAACAATACGAACAACACACACACAGCGTCCGTTGATGGCCCGCTCCAGCACGTCGACCATAGCCGCACGCTGAGTGTGAACGCCGACCTGATGCCGAACGAGCACTACGGGTTCGACATCAGCTATGCCTACAGCGACGTGTACACGGCGACCAACATCTGTTTCCTGGGCCTGGCCGCAAGCACCACCATACCGGGCGCCACGACGCCCACCGGCGCGGCTTGCCCGTCTCCGGCTCCCCGCGCGGGATCGGGGGCTCCTTATACTTTTGGTCCGGCTAAGGACTTCATGGACGCTCCAACGCAGTACGCGTCAGTGGCATTCGCTGTTTCGCCCATCGATAAGTTCCACGCCAACGTAGGCTACCGAATAAGCTCGGTCAACGGCAGCCGCTTTTTCAACGATCCGCGCGATGTGAACGGATCGCTGGTCTCTACCTACCAGACGCCTTTTGTGAATCTCTCCTACGCGATGCGAAAGAATCTGATCTGGAAGGGCGAGTATAACTACTTCGGCTACGGCGAGGGTGGTCCTTCGGGAGCACAGTATTGCAATACCTCCGGCACGCTCCCCACGCTGACCATCCCGGCTCCGGTCGTGCCCTGCAGCACGCTGCCAAATACTGCGATGAACGGTCCAGCCTACGGGTTCACTGCTCCTCGGGACTTCCATGCAAATAACGTAACCATTGGAGTGCACTACGAATTCTAAAAACATCCGTTGGCCACTACTCAAGGTGTGGCCGAGAAGCGGCCGAGAAGGTCTGCTGCCAGGTCGAGAGCGTCGTCGCAGAACCGCATAGCAGTTACAAGGAAAGAGGGTAGCCGTCTCCCATGAATCTGCTACAACGAATCCGAAGCTGGTCGCAGCCAACCTACTTCCTGGACCAGAACACTGTCACAGTTGAGGCTTTCTCTCGCGTGCTCAAGGATCGAATCTGTCTGCGGCGATGACGAGTACACAAGAACGCCCATCGTGAACATGGGGCCATTACAGCACGGCCTTCCGCTGATCTTGCTTCAGATAGTGAGCTATTGTCCTGGGTGCATCCGCAACCACCTGTGTGGGCCGACAATTCGCGCCTGTGCGTGTGAGGGAGCCGATGTTATGATAGCCGGCATCGATCGGCTATCACGGCCGGAAAGCCAGGAGCATGCGAGTCTTCTCTCCACTGGCGCTGATTCCCATCCTTTGTTTTTCGTGCCATTCTGCGTTCGCTCAGAAATCTGCGACTGTGCGCGTTGGCGTGGCCGTGCTGCGGAACGGGGCCGACACGGTGTCTGAGACGGAAGCGCGCGACCGGTTGGTAAAAGCGCTGAACCAGCATAAGAGCGATAAGAAATCGCGGTTGTCGATAGAGGCGGTGGCGCTGGACGAGGCGCGGGGCCCTCGAGCGATCGCGGAAGGCCGGGATAAGAAATGCGAGTTCGTGCTTTACACCCGCGTGGAAGCTTTGGAAAGATCGAGCAGATCTGGGCAAGACTCCCACGATTCATCCCAGAACCTGGAGGGATACACGGCGTTGCTGGAGTACGAGCTCCGACGAGTGAGCGATGGCGCGCCTGATGCGATTGGCACTACCAAAGGAGAATCGGACTCCGACTGGGAGGCGATTCTAGATGCAATCCGATGGGTTCCGAATAAGCTGGCCGCGGACCTCAGAAATTCCAGCAACGCTCCGCTTGCTGAAACAGGAAGCGTGGAGCAGGCCGTGCCGGCCCTGAATCGGGATGTGTATCTGGGTGCAGATTCGTGCGCGTGGCTGCCAGAGAACATTCCCCACTCGGACACGCTGCGGCATGTGTGCGAGCATGCCATGACTCAGCCGGAGAAGATGCCGAACTTTGTCTGCGAGCAGGAGACGTCCCGCTATACGGGTCACAATCGTGTACCGACCGACCTGGTCACGGCAACCATCCGATATGTGGATGGAAAGGAATCTTTTAGTGAACTCAAACGGAACGGCAGACCGCTGCCGGGCGGGTGGTGGAATACGGCGGGACTCTGGTCGAGCGGACAGTTTGAGGGCAATCTGCGCGCCATTTTCCACCCCGACAACCACGCGGTATTCACGTTTTCCGGGAAGAATAAAGCAGGTGAGCATGCAGCCTGGGTGTTTACCTACCAGGTCGCACGGCAGTACGAGCCGCTGTGGGAGCTGCGATCGGAGGATCAACTGGCCGCGCCGCCTTATGGGGGAGAATTGTGGGTGGATGAGAAGACTGGCGAGGTGCTGCGTTTTCGTTCAACAGCCAAAGACGTTCCCGCATTGTTCCCCATCCGGAGTGCGGAAATACTCACCGATTACGACAATGTTGCTTTTCCGGATGGCACCAGTTTCTTGCTACCTGTGAAGTCAACCGTGGCAACCCGCCACCGGCAACAAGAGCTTACACGGAACATTGTGGAATTTCACGGCTGTCATAAGTTTCGCGCGATGGCCCGCCTGCGATTGGACGCGCCGCCCGGCACTCCAGATGCAGAGCCTTCCGTGGCGGCGACTTCCGCCGAGCTGAAGGTCGAATTAGAAGAGAACGAAAAGCTTTATGCCATCCTGCGCGAAGAAGCGATTGCCGAAGATGCAGCCCACCTCAACCTCGAACAGCAGCAGGAACTGAAGGGCGCCACTGGCGAGGTTTTTTGGAAAATGGCCCAGCTAGAGAAAAAGCGCGAGAAGATGTTGGTGGCAGAGGCCAAGAATACCCGGCCGACTTCGTCATACAAAATTGTCACCGCTCCAAACGGCGACACCACTTTCACAGTGAACGTGAGACTCGTACCGGTCAGCGCAGTAGTACGCGACAACCAGGGCCGCGCAGTCGGGAGCCTCAACCAGGAAGCCTTCCAGTTGTTCGACGATCGCAAAGTTCAGGAGATAGTTAGCTTTTCGGTTGAGAAAGGCTCCGGGGCGCTAGACGCCAAGGAGCGAGCGTCGGCAGGCGGTGAACGCAAACCTGCCGTGTCCAATAATGTTGCCTATGTGTTCGATGATCTCCACACCACTTCCGGGGATCTGGCGAGAGTGAAGGCTGCGGCGGAACGGCATTTAAGTCTGGCAGCTCCAGATGATCGTACGGCCGTGTTCACTACTTCAGGCGAGGTTGTGCTTGATTTCACGGCTGACCGTGAAAAGCTCCAAGCTGCGCTGCGGAAGATTAAGTCTCATTCGGGCGCGAGTCCGGCGGATTGTCCGGCTATGAGTTACTACGTCGCGGATTCGATCGTCAACCAGGCAGATTCGAATGCAATGCAACTGGCGATGGAAGATGCGTTGGAGTGTACCTTTCCCGACGCCCGCTCGGGTTCCGAGGGGCCTCGTGCGCGCGGAACTGGCCTTTCGTTCGAACAACAAGGCGCAATGGAAAAGGCGCGCCGCACGGTGCTGGCTAAAGCGGTTGAAGTCGCCAGTATGGGCAAGATGGAAAGCGACCGGACGCTTACAATGCTGCACGATGTTCTGGACAGGACGGTGTCCCAGTCCGGCCGACGCAGCGTACTGCTGCTCTCTCCCGGTTTCGTGACACTCACCCGCGAGCAGCAGAAAGCGGCAATGTATCTGATTGAGCGCGCACTGCGAGCGGACGTCGTGTTCTGCGCTCTCGATGTCCGAGGACTTGCGTCCACGAGTTTGGCTCCCAACCGCAACCATATCAACGAGCCGACGGAAACGCGCACACTCGACAGCCAGGAAGCATCCGCGGTTGGCGGAGTGCTCGAGGACCTGGCCTATGGAACGGGCGGAACATACTTTCACAATAATAATGATCTGGATGAAGGCTTCCGCCGCACGGCCGATGCTCCCGACTATGTCTACGTGCTGGGATTCTCACCGCAGAAACTTGACGGGAAGCTCCACAAGCTCAAGGTCAAACTGAGCGGATCCACAAAGCTCACAGTACAGGCTCGCCAGGGATACTACGCTCTTAAGCCCTTATCCGGTCCGTAAGGTACCGCGAGCCTCCCCACTCGGAGAACCACATGGCCTGCTTACGCCGTCCGTATGCGATTTGCCTCCTGATACTTTTCATTTTTCTGGCTCCATACTCTTTCGGACAAACAACCCCTTTACTCCGTGTCGACGAGGAGCAAATCAAGTTTCGGCTCAATTCCCATCCAGTCCTGGAAATGCCAATTGTCAACACGTCGGATAAGGCACTCGTCGGAGACTTCAGGCTCGAGTTGTTGGACACAAACAGCAAAGTGGAGTCATTCGTAACCGGCACTTTTCAGGGAAAGCCAGGCACCACAGTGGAGAAGGTCGAGTGGCCTTTGGCCTACCTAGTAACGACTTCCCCTTCGAGTCTCGGTTGGCGCCGGTTGCACTACTCGTTTGTCCCGCGACCGGAACTCGGATTTGTGCCAGCGGAAGGATTTGTGCAACTGAGCCGAGTACTGGTGGGCATGTTCCAAGTACGAATGACGGCCGCTTCAAAAGCGCAGCCGGGAAACAAGTTCCCGGTGAGGGTTCGTGTTGATGACCCGAGCACTGGAAAGCCTTTGCGTAAAACTGAGGTCGAGCTCACGCTGGAATTGGGAGATGATGGCGACAACACAATAAAGCACACGGTCACTACAGACTACTCGGGGTTCGCCGTTGACAGCTTCGACCTTCCGAAGGAGATTCGGGCCGATGAAGGGACTGTAACGGCGGAGGCGAAACGAGATCCCTTTAGCGAAGAAGTTGAACTCAGTTTTGACCTGCGTTCTAAGGGCAAACTCACACTCACGACCGATAAACCTCTGTATCAACCAGGACAGGTGGCCCACTTGCGCGTTCTCGCGTTCGGGCCAGACAAGCGTGCACTCGCAGGCAAGGATCTGGTTGTTACGATCGAAGATGAAGATGGAGACGAACAATTTCACGCGACAATCAAGACTTCGCGTTTCGGAGTGGCAAGCGCGGATTGGGACATCCCGCAGAAATTGCGTTTGGGCAACTACGAAGTTCATACGACGCTGAAGGTCTCCGAAGACGACTATGACGCTCCACAGGCCCGCGCCACTTTACGGGTTAGCCGCTACGAGTTGCCGACCTTCACCGTGAAGGCTGATCCGGACCGCAAATATTACCTGCCCGGCCAAGACGCAACCATCACGATCAGCGCAGACTATCTCTTCGGGAAACCCGTTCAGAACGCAGAAGTTCGCCTGGTATGGCAGCAGGATCGGCATTGGGACTTCAAACAGCAGAAGTGGCTGACCGAAGAGTCCAATGCGATCGAAGGTACATTCGACAAAGAGGGCAGGTTTGAAGCGAAGCTCGACCTGCAGGGTGAGTTCAAGGATTTCAATCCGGAAGACTACTCCCACTACGAAGATTTGATCCTTGCAGCTTACGTCACCGATCTTTCGACAAAACGGACCGAACAACGCCGCTTCCGAATTCGCCTCAGTGAACAGCCGATTCAACTCTACATTATCAGCGGCGATTCCTGGTCCACAGCTGACGAACAACCGAGTCTGTATGTGACATCTTCCTATGCCGACGGAACTCCAGCCTCAGTCGGCGGCACTCTGTATTTTGCAGAGCCGAACAACGCCGGCGAATTTGAAAAAGCGCCCTGGCAGGGTGGCCGGTCCAAGGCTCTGACGTTCCACACCAACCGATTCGGAGTCGGCAAGATCGCGTTGCCTCGCATTCGAGATCGGTTTCTTGTAACTCCCCGACCTACGTACCAGTACTACTACAGGTATTCGCACGACAACGAGAGTCACCGCAGCGCACTACTGCTGTTCGAGGCCAGGGATAATAAGGGCCGACAAGGGCGCACTTCCGAACAATGGGCGCTAGCTCCCGAGCGCACGTACCTGATGGTGAACACGACACAAGTGTTGTATCAACCGGGAGAGGCGCTTCCGATCACAATCGATTCCAACAGCCCTCTCCGCAAAGTGATTGTCGACGTTTCAACCCCGGCCGGCCTTGTCGCCTCACGAGTCGTTCGTCTGGTGAACGGACGAGCGGAACTAAGCTTTGAGTACGATTCCAGGTTGAGTGGCGAAGTAGAGATCACCGCCTTCGCACTGACGCAGTCTCCACAACAGGGCGATTACGCGCTGAGCGGGACCGCTCATGTCATTTATCCAGCACTGCAGGACCTGAGAGTCGGCTTGAAGATGGCACATTCCACCTATCGTCCAGGTGAAATCGCATCCGCCGACTTTAGTGTCAGATCGCCAGAAGGAAGACCCGTCGAAAGCGACTTGGGAATCCTGGTATTCGATCGCGCAGTCGCTGAGCGCGTACGCAGCGACGAAGAGGTTGGCCGTCCTTACGGATTTACTATCTACGATTATCTCGATGAAGGCTACATCGGGAAAATAGCAAACATCGGGTACCGCGATTTATTGGGCCTCAATCCCAATCAGCCATTCGGTGCAGACCTGCAACTGCTCGCTGAAGCACTGATGCGTTCAGGGCGATACAACTGGTGGTACGGGAACGTGCGGTTAATGGGTGGCGAGAACTACTCCCGGGACGCCAAACATGTGTTCGCTACATGGATGAGTGATTCCCTAAAGCCGGTACGCGAGGCGCTACTGAAGACCTACGACAAAGAAGGCCGTTACCCAAAGAATCATACTCAGTTGAATGCTCTGCTGACAGCGAATGGGATCGATCTTTCAAAGATGACCGATCCGTGGGGTCTTGTGTACCGAACCGAATACTCGGTCAGCGGAGCCGAAGACGTATTGACGTTCAAAAGCAATGGCCCGGACAAGAAGGCCGGGACCGCCGATGATGCCGAGGCGACTTCGATGCAATGGCAATACTTCCGGCAGACGGGCCAGGTTATCGACCAAATCGCCCGCGAAGATCCGTATATGACCGGTAACTACATTCGCGATTACCCGACTCTACGTCAGCGTATGAGGACGAAAGACCTCGATCCTGACACCATGCTCGATCCCTGGGGACATCACTACCGGTTTTCTTTCGAAACGGCTGGTCCGTACTTTAAGGTATTGGTGACTAGTGCTGGACCGGACGGCGTGTTCGATTCCGAGCAGAAACCGTCTTGGGACGATGTAAAGGAATGGACATCCTCGGTTCATTATTTCGTAAGGGAGACTGACGACCTCGAACGAGCCCTGGCGGAACACTTTGCCACGTCCAAACAGTTCCCGCAGACGGAAGACGACCTCAAGCCGATTCTCGCCGGTGCGAACCTTACCGGCGATCGCCTACTCGATCCTTGGGGGCGTCCATACTATTTCACATTCTCAAAGCGGAGCCGCTATTGGGATCGCGTCAACGTCTCCACGTACTACGATTACACCGCGGCCAAAGAAAAACGGGTGACGGAGGTGACGCCAGTTACGCAGGAAATGGCTTTCCTGACCGTTTCCAGTTACGGCCCTGAGAACAAAGCGGAACAGGCGTTCAACGTTGCTGAGTTCAGCCGGGTTGTAGCCGAACAGTCTAGCAAAGACGTGAATAAGAAACCGACGTCTACCGCGCAGGGACCACTTCCGTCGGGTTCGGGGGCGATCACCGGCCTGGTCACCGATCCGAGCGGTGCCGTCGTTCCAAATGCCACAGTCACGGTACTGTTCCAAAATGGACAAAGCGAAACCACAACTACCGATGGCAACGGACGCTATTTGATCTCCAGTCTTTCTGCCGGAACCTACGAGATTGAATTCAATGCCTCGGGTTTCGAACAAACCACCGTTACCCACCTGCCGGTACAGCCGGGGTCGACAACGAACCTGGATGCCACCTTACACGTGGGGACCGTATCGGAATCTGTTGAGGTGAGGGCCGAAGCGGCGATCTTAAACACCGAGTCCTCAGCGGTCGCCAGCACCGTCGCGAAAACGACACAAGGAACCGCATCTGCCGACAAACCACTGTTCACGCCACGGCTCCGAAAGTATTTCCCTGAGACGCTGGTTTGGAAGCCAGAGCTTATTACCGATGACCACGGGCGGGCACGCCTCGACTTTCCAATGGCGGACAACGTTACGGCATGGTCCATGTCGGTGATTGCTTCGACCGAAGCGGGACAGGTTGGAGTGGCGCAGAAAGAATTGCGGACTTTTCAGCCTTTTTTCATTGAGCACGATCCGCCCAAAGTACTCACCGAAGGCGATCAAATCAGCCTCCCCGTGGTCTTGCGCAACTACTCCGAGAAACAGCAGACGCTGCTTGCGGAGCTCAAATTGGAGGCATGGTTTTCCCTGCTGTCTCCTCCCCAGCAGAACGTCACAGTTGCGGCTGGAGGCGATGCCAGGGCCGTATTCACCTTCAAGGCGGTAGCACGAGCGAATCCCGGCAAACAACGCGTAACCGCAAGTAACAACGAGACTGGAGATGCGGTGGAACGGGAAGTTCAGGTCCATCCTGACGGCCAGGAAATCACGTTTACTACGGGCCGACTCCTTGCTGGCGAGAATCAGGCGCTTGAGGTCCAAGTTCCGCCCACGGCGATTCCGGATTCCATTGATGCGGAACTTCGTGTTTACCCGAATCTCATTGCGCACGTTCTCGACGCCATGAATGGCATCGCGAAGAGGCCGGCGGGCTGCGCCGAGCAGATTACATCGATCGGGTATGTAAGTCTCCAGGCTTTGCAATTGCTGAAGAAAGCAGGTGTCGACGCTGCAACGAAAGATTCTCGCGCACAACTCTATGCGGGCGCCCTGAAGTCCGTGCAGGACGCCTACGCGTTATTGCCGTCCTTGCAGCAAGCCAACGGCGGCTTATCTTATTGGGGCAGCAGTTCAGCAGATGTGGTATTGACCGCATACGTGCTGAGATTCATCGCAGGAGCCAGCGATTTCGTTGAGGTCGATCCTCAGGTCGTGTCGAAGGCGCGATCCTATCTGGTCTCGCAGCAGGCGCCGTCAGGAGCCTGGACTCGATACAACTGGTCCACAAAAAGTCAGATCGACGACCCGATGAACACGGCGTATGTGGCACGTGCCTTGGCGACCTCAAGTAAAGCGCTCGATGCGAAAGAACAAAATACAGTCGATGCGTCAGTCGGAAAGGCCCTTTCTTATCTCGATGACCGGATCAGCGAATGGCAAGATCCCTATCTGGTGGGAAACTACGCTATCGCCGCGATCCACGTGAAGCGGCAAGAACACATTGCGAATGCTCGCGAATGGTTGGGTAGGTTGGCCCACAATGAAGGGACGACGACCTACTGGAACCTGGAAGCAAATACCACTCCTTTCTACGGATGGGGCACTGCCGGGCGGCTGGAGACCACCGCTCTTGCCGTTGAAGCTCTGGCAAAACTAGAAGAGCTCGGAGACCACTCGGAGCTCGTCAGTCGCGGTCTTCAATATCTGCTGACGCACAAGGACCGCGACGCTTGCTGGTATTCCACGCAAGCGACCCAGAATGTCATCGAGGCTATGATTGCCGCTATGCCAATTGGGAAAAACCGGACTGGCGACGACACTGCATCGGTCCTCGTGAATGGAGCTAAACTGGCGGACATCAAACTGCCCCCCGCAACCGAAGTCGTAGGCCCGAAAGTGATTGATTTCGGGAAGGAATTGAAAACGGGCACCAATACCATCGCTATCCAGCGAGTGGGTGACAACACTGCCATGCAGACGAACCTGATCACGAGTTACTACATACCCTGGCCGCAATCGGAAGCAACTCGGACGGAGAACTTCAATTCCGGGGACACGAGCGCACTGAAATTGAAAGTGGAGTTTGACCGTCGAGAAGCAAAAGTCGGCCAAGCGATAGCTTGTCGAGTGGGCGCAGAGCGGGTCGGATTCGCTGGTTACGGCATGATGATAGCGGAAATTGGATTGCCGCCGGGCGTGGAAGTTGATCGCCAGTCGCTCGAAGATGCCAAACAGAATGGCGTCGACGGCTACGAAATACAACCAGACAGGGTTGTATTTTACCTCTGGCCGAGCGCTGGAGGAAGCAAGTTCCAGTTTGTCTTCCGCCCTCGTTTTGGCATAAACGCGATGAGCGCACCGTCGATTCTTTATGACTATTACAATCCGGAAGCGAATGCAGCTGTTTTACCGATAAGGTTCAACGTTCAATAGTGCGGTCAGTCGCTGGTTCTCAAGGGTAGGCCGAAGCATGTCTTTGAATCCCCCTCGGATCTCGTTGCTTTTTCATAAGCGATCTTCATTCACTGAGAATCCTACTCGTTGACAAATCGCAGGTGGTCTAATCTTGGCCAATCCGCCGCCTTTCTCCTGCCCACAGTCACAACGTGAAGGATCACATTTCGAGCCTTCCCCTGCTTACTAAGGGATGCTTCATTGACATCTATACAAAGATGTCTATATAAAGATATCTAAATATGGCAAAGACCGACGCTCTCCAAGGTTCACTGGATTTGCTCGTGCTCAAGATATTGTCGCGGCGCCCGCGACTTCACGGATACGCGATCATGGCTGCCATCGCCAGTAAATCTGGCGAAGTGCTGCGCGCAGAGGAAGGCTCGCTTTACCCGGCGTTGTATCGGATGGAGGAGGCGGGCTTGATTCGCGCGGAGTGGATCAAGAAGGATTCGGGCCGCCGCGCCCGCGTCTACGAACTGACCGCCACAGGCAAAAAGCAACTGGGCCTGGAACAGTCGCGCTGGCAGTCAGTCAGCCTGGCAATCAATCGCGTTCTCCGGGAGGCATGAAATGTCTTTGTGGTCGCGTATCTCGAATGCCCTGCGCGGCGAGCGCTTGAATCGCGAGATCGAGGAAGAGTTGCAGTTCCATATCGACGAAGCCATTGCCTCGGGTCGTGATCCTAAGGAAGCGCACCGTGCTTTCGGCTCCGCGCTGCGTGCCCACGAGGCGAGCCACAGCATTCGTGCTGCCGGATGGCTTGAGTCGCTTCTCGCCGATGTAAGTTTCGGCTGGCGGCAGCTCAGCCGCAACCAGGTCACGTCCTTTGCCGCTGTGCTTTCACTCGCCATCGGCACCGGCTCCTGTGTCGCGGCATTCCGTCTTATCGACGCCCTGCTCTGGCGCCCGCTGCCCATCTCCGGCTCCAGCAAGCTCTACGTTCTCTCCCACAAGATGACCGGCTTCGACGGCAAGCCTGTCGAGGACAACCATTGGGCCACGCCGGAGTTCAAAGTAATGCGCGATGCCGTCAAGGAACAGGCCGACCTCATCGCCATCAGCGACGCCGATCGCATGGATATCACCTGGTCCACCGACGACGACATGGAGAAGGCCCACGTCGCTTATGTGTCCGGCAACATGTTCCCGCTCTTCGGCCTTGAGCCCGCGCTCGGTCGCCTGCTCACGCCCGCCGATGACCGCGGCCCCGGTCTCAATCCCTATGCGGTCCTCTCCTGGGACTATTGGAATCACCGCTTCGGCCGCGATCTGCAGGTCCTCGGCAGCTCGCTCCACATCGGCGACCAGACCTTCGAAATCATCGGGGTCGGCCCCCGCGATTTCACCGGAACCGAAAAGGGAACTGTCACCGACGTCTTTCTGCCCGTCAACATGAACAGCCTCGCCAGTCGAGACAGCGTCAGCTGGCACCGTACGTTCCTGATGCTGAAGCCGAACGTCTACCCGGCCACGGAGCTTGAGCCGCTGCGCCAGCATCTCTCCGCCGTCAGCCGCGCTTTCGAGGTCGACTGCTCCACGTGCTTCCGCGGCATGACCCAGACGGACATCGACCGTTTTCTCAATCAGACGCTTGTTTTCTATCCCGCCGGTGCCGGCATCTCCGAGCTCCAGCAAGACTATCGCCGATATCTCGGCGTCCTCGGTCTTCTGGCCGCGCTCGTCCTGCTCATCGCCTGTGCGAACGTCGCTAACGTGATGACCGCCCAGGCCGCCGCCCGCGCCCAGGAGATGGCTCTCCGAATCTCGATCGGCGCCGGTCGTCATCGCCTCGTCCAGCTCATCCTCGTCCAGAGCGCACTCCTCGCCCTCATGGCTTCCGTCCTTGGCGCATTCTTTGCGGCGTGGTCGGCGCCTTTTGTGCTCAGCCTCGTCAATCCATCCGACAACCCTGCGCGCCTCGCCCTTCCCGCGGACTGGCGTGTGCTTTTCTTCGGCTTTGGGCTCATTATCCTGGTCGTTCTATTGCTTGGTTTGCTTCCTGCTCTCCGTGCCTCTGCCGTCCGGCCCGTCGCCGCCCTGAAGGGTGGTGAAGATCCACACTCGCCACGCCGTCTCATGCGAGGAGCGATCGCTCTTCAGGTAGCTTTCTGTTTCCTCGTCCTCTTTTTGTCTTCGCTCTTCGTCGCATCCTTCCAGCGCCTGCAGAACCGGCCCCTCGGTTTCTCCACTGACCGTCTGCTCCTGCTCGAAACCGTTGCCGGAAAAGGCCAGCTCCCCGTCGTCTGGAATCAAACCGCCGAGGCGCTCCGTGCCGTTCCTGGCGTCAACTCGGTCGCTATCTCGCGCTGGCCACTTCTCGGGCGCATCCAGATAAACAGCGACATCTCCATCAACGGCGCGCCTCCCGGTCCGACTCCCGCCTTTTTCCTGAACGTTTCCCCGGACTGGCTCTCGACGATGAAGATCCCCCTGGTTTCCGGCCGCGACTTTCGCCCGGAAGACACCTCGCCGGGAGCCGCCATCGTCAACGAAACTTTCGTCAAGACCTTCTTCCCCGGTCAGGACCCCATCGGCCGTTCCTTTGAACGCGGTGCCAATCAGCCCCTCAACAAGGTCGTCGGCGTCATCCCCGACGTCCCGTACCACGCCCTGCGCGAGCCCAGCCGCGCCGTCTTCTACGTCCCCTTCGCCGAAATCGACGGCAAATCCACCCCCAGAGTCGTCGACTTCGCCACCATCACCATTCACACCGCCGAAAACCCGCTCGCGCTGGCCGACTCCCTCCGCCAACTCATCGCGCAGAGCCACAACGGCCTTCGCGTTTCGAACGTCATCACGCAGCTCGATCTGGTCCGCGACCAGACGATTCGCGAGCGTCTGATCGCCATGCTCGCCGCTTTCTTTGCCGCCGTCGCGCTGCTCCTCGCCGGCATCGGGCTCTACGCTGTCCTCAACTATTCCGTCCTGCAACGCCGCCGCGAGATTGGTATCCGCATGGCCATTGGTTCGACTCGCGCTGGCATCGTGCGCATTGTGACTCTCGATGTCTTCCAGATGATCGCGCTTGGAGGCTGCGCGGGCGTCGCGCTCGGATTCATCGCGGCGCGCTATGTTCAGTCGCTTTTCTACCAGGTCAAAGCAACCGACGCGGGTCTGATCGCTTTGCCGACGTGTGCCATGCTGCTCAGTGCGCTCGTTGCCACACTGCCCGCCGTGCTTCGCGCGCTGCGCACAGACCCCACCGAAATTCTGCGTAGCGAGTGAGCGACGAGTCCTGTTGCGCACAAATCTGTAGATGGTGATCGATTTTGCCCGTGACTCACGCCGATATAATCGCCACCGCCCTCGAACCCCTGGTAAATGACCGCCTTTGGAGCGGAGGGCAACAATTCGCGCCTGCCCGCTTGAAATTTCTAGAAATTTTCCTGAAATCTGTCGAATGGGAGGCATCTCATCCGTCGTACATTCAGGAGCGCAAAGGCGCTCACAAATTGTTCCCAAGGAGAAAAGGTGATGCAATTCGCTTTGCTAATCTTCGAATCGCCAGAAGCTTTTGCGGCACGGAATGCGGACGAAAACGATCCCTACGTCGGTGCGTGGCGGGCGTATTACAAAGCGCTCGTTGAGGCCGGCGTTTACGTCGGTGGCGATCCACTGCAGGCCCCGGAGACTGGGACGACGGTGCGACTGAAGGACGGAAAGCGGCGTGTACAGGATGGCCCTTTCGCGGACGCCAAGGAGCAGCTGGGGGGATTCACAATCCTGGAGCTTCCCTCGCTTGACGCAGCCATCGATTGGGCAGCGCGGTGCCCCGCCGCCTCGATCGGTGCGGTGGAGGTTCGGCCGCTCGCGACAGAAACCAAGCGACGGATCACGGGATGAACGGAAGCGGCCAGGAGAGCACTCACCGGACAATCGAGCGGGTGGCTCGCGAGTCCTACGGCCGCCTGGTGGCCTACCTTTCCTCGCACACGCACGACGTGGCCAGCGCTGAGGACGCCCTTAGCAATGCCTTGGTCAAAGCACTCACGAGTTGGCCGCGAGACGGCGTGCCAGAGAATCCAGAAGCCTGGCTGATGACGACGGCGCGCCACTCGATTATCGACCTGGTGCGTCACCAGAAAGTAGCGGAAGCGAGTGCGCCCACGCTCATGCTCCTCAGAGAGGATTGCAAAGAGATGACTTTGTCGAGCGAGTTTCCAGATGAAAGGTTGAAACTGCTGTTCGTGTGTGCCCACCCGGCAATCGATTCGGCGATGCACACCCCGCTTATGCTCCAGACTGTTCTGGGTCTGGATGCAGCGCGCATAGCCAGCGCTTTCCTGGTCTCACCTACCACCATGGGGCAGCGCCTGGTGCGTGCTAAGACGAAGATCCGCGACGCCGGGATTCAGTTCGATGTCCCGCAAGACAGTGAACTGCCACGGCGGCTCGACGCCGTGCTCGAGGCGATCTATGCCGCTTTCGGAATTGGCTGGGACGACATGGTGGGGGCTGACCAGCGCGGACGGGATCTGGCCGAGGAGGCGATCTGGCTGGCGCGGGTCCTGCTGCAGCTCATGCCCGAGCAGGCCGAGGTTCACGGTTTGCTGGCTCTCATGCTCCACTGCGAAGCCCGCAGAGCGGAGCGGCGGGGGCCGGACGGCCAGTTCGTCCCTCTTTCGGAACAGGATGCACAACGGTGGTCTCAACCATTAATCGAAGAGGCGGAACGCCGTCTCGCCGAGGCGTCGAAGCGCGGCCGCGTCGGCCGGTTCCAACTCGAGGCTGCGATTCAGTCGATTCATGCTGAGCGGGCGCGCAGCGGCCGGACTGAGTGGGCTGCGATCATGCTGTTCTACGAACAGCTGATCCGGATTTCGCCGACGCTCGGCACGCGAACTGGATACGCCGCAGCCGTAGCCGAAGCGAAGGGAGCCGAAGCAGGGCTGGCAACGTTGGATGCGATCGACCCGGACGATATCTGTACCTTTCAGCCATACTGGGCGGTTCGTGCTCACCTGTTGCGACGGCTTGGGAAAACACCTGAGGCCTTCGATGCCTTCGACCGGGCAATTGGTCTGACGGAGGACCCCGCGGTGAGACAGTTTCTGCTCCACAGGCGAGGCTAAATTTCTTGTTTTCCCTGTCGAAATCACCCGACCTTACCCGTCATCCCTATAGAGGCAGCTCAACGGTCGAGTTGACCACCGAGGAGGCAGACGATGTGTCCATTCTGTTTTGTAACCATGGGAATAGTCGTCGCCGGGGCGGTTTCTACCGGCGGTCTAGCAGCATTGGCTGTGAAAGTTTCCCGCAAAAAGAACACAGCAGAAGAAATCGTTCCAAATCTAAATAATAAGGAGAAATGAAAATGTCGACGAACAAGGAACACGCAAAAGGGCATCTCGCGATGAAGCCCCCCCCGATCGTGTCGCAGCAGGAGTGGGAGACTGCGCGGCAGCAACTCCTGGTGAAGGAGAAGGCCTTGACCCGCTCCCGTGACGCTCTGGCCGCCGAACGCCGGCGGATGCCTTGGATGGCGGTGGAGAAGAAGTACGAGTTCGAGGGACCCAAGGGCAAGGTAAGCCTGCTCGACTTGTTCGAGGGCCGCCCTCAGTTGATCCTCTATCGCGCCTTTTTCGAGCCCGGGGTGTTCGGCTGGCCCGAGCACGCCTGCCGCGGATGCTCGCTGGGCGCCGATCAGGTGGCGCATCTGGCCCATCTGAACGCCCGCGACACCACCCTCGTCTACGCCTCACGCGCGCCACAGGTGGACATCGCGCGCCTGAAGGCGCGGATGGGCTGGAAGATGCCCTGGTACACCATCACCGACAGCTTTGACACCGACTTCGGCGTCAATGAATGGCACGGCCACAACGTGTTCTTCCGCGACGGCGAGCGGGTGTTCCGCACATACTTCATCAATAACCGCGGTGACGAGGCGATGGGGAACACATGGAGTTACCTCGACCTCACCCCGCTCGGCCGTCAGGAGACCTGGGAGGATTCACCCCAGGGTTATCCGCAGACCCCGCCGTATAAGTGGTGGAACTGGCACGACAATTATGACGCCGAGGGCTCGCCTAACGCGAAGTGGGTCGATATCATAACCGACCCTCAAGGAGCCGCCGCCCGAAGACGCGACGAAGAGCAGAAAGCGAGCTAAAGATACTCACACGGTGGAAGGTCATCCAGTAATGCTGTATCGGCGGCCGTGGGCGAATCGCGGCCGTCGAATTCTTTGCTCGGATGATTGCCAATGTCCCTGTCGGCACCGTGAGGAAACACACGCACGGAGCGGATGGAAAGCCGGTATTTTCGGGAAAGGGCTGGGGGCGGGCACGCCGAGGGTCGGTCGCCGCTGGCGGACGCGGCCCAGCCCAACCAACAGAATCAACGCGGGCGGCTGCGCACGATTCAGGTTTCTGGAATTCTATGGCGCGCAAGGTCTCTTGGAAGACGCCAAGAAAAGCGAGCTGCCGGCTTTTCAAGAGTTTTGTATTATGTAAGTTGGCCTCGATGAGGCCGGGGCCCCGAACCGCCGCAGGAGGCAGAGTATGTTCGATCGGCTGAAGTCTTTGCTGGACGAGATTCTGAAATCTGAGTCCGCTGCAACTACAAGCTTAGGCCCCAATCATCAAAACGTGGAGCGTGGCGCTGCGGTACAAGTAGTGGCGCCTCCCGCGGCAGCGACCGCAAGAAACGAGCCGCTTCACTTCGACCTTATCAGTGGCGGCGTGATGTTCTCCGTCGACGATGTTGTGCCAGCCAGTCATCCGTTGTGGCAGGGCAGTTTAGCGGAGAGCACTGAAATTCGCGCCGAGGCGAAGATACTCCTGATGCCAGATGGTGAGGCTCCTGCACTGGCGCCGGAGGGGTATGTCAGGACTCGGACTCCTGGGGAAGCGCCAAGACCACTTCGCACAGTGATCGACCATTTGTCCGCAACGGGACCTGGCTCGATTGCTCAGCAGCTAGCGAAGAGGCAAACGTTTCTTCACCCCTTGGTGCAGGCGGTCCATTTGGCCTTCAGCCAACACCGGCCTTTGATCCTTTCTCCGGATTGTATCTGGCTCACGATCGTGCAAGGCTTCGGCCATCACATCAACGAAAATGCGGAGGCGCTGCGCGACCGGATGGTCCGCCACAGCGGGAAAAAGAAACTGGAGGTAAAGACAGATTCTCTCGCCCCGAGTCGCTGGCCAGGCTTGATCAGTCAGTTCTCCGCGCAGATTCTCGAGAACTCCGATCCTGTGCTTCATGAGACTCTGGTGTGCGAATTCTCGACGACAACCCCGAACATAAAGACTGCTTACGAAGTCGCCCTGATGGACACCTACCAGCGCTACTTCGATTACGAGATGATGTGCCTTTGCGGCATACCGAAGATCACCGTAAAGGGTACGGCCGAGGACTGGCAGCGCATCCGCGAGCGAATCGAGGTGCTGGCGACCTATGACCTGGGATGGTGGACTTCGAGACTTGAGCCAATTCTCGACCAGTTTGTCGCCACGGCGAAGGGCAATGCGGACCACAGTTTCTGGCAAGCGATCTACAAGCCACAAAAGGCATACGCGGCTGAGCTGGCGAGCGGTTGGATCGCCGACCTGTTTCCGTATCTGTTTGGCGCGCCGCCGGCCTCGAGATCTATGGGAAGCGGACTCTGTGCCGGCGCGGCAGCCCGTCGAAATCATGTCTTGAGCACACCACGAGAGGATTGGCTGCTCCCTGTTCCAAGCAGTCCGATGGCCGGGAATGGGGTCAAACTGCAGAATTTTCCCAGCGGACTTTCAAGGGCACCAGTAAAACTAACTCTTCCCGACAGTGCGCAAATGCAACTTGAACTCGTAGGAGG
>Ga0209006_10001689_pt1 | contig 19996 bp, 14 predicted proteins | sample JacPin_JW_Ref_O2_FD_188567 | JGI IMG/M metagenome (GOLD analysis project Ga0209006, IMG submission 188567) | Forest soil microbial communities from Algoma, Ontario, Canada - Jack Pine, Ontario site 1_JW_Ref_O2 (SPAdes) (version 2) | ecosystem: Environmental > Terrestrial > Soil > Boreal...
TCGGGTGGGTCCTCTGTCTTCGGATCCTCGGGCATGACAGGTGGCTTCTCCAAGTTTGACGGCGGGTCTGTGACAGAAGGTGACATCACATTGCCCGGGCAACCTTCGTCGTGGCTGGAGCCGCGTACATCGGTAGTTTCGGCCGAGTGCATCGCGGTGGGGACCTGACAATCCGGGGACCGCATGCGGACTCGGCCGTTCACCCGAGTAGCCGTCTCACTTCCTCCACGTCGCCGCTGATCCGGGCGTGGCCGCACAGGCTGGAAAGGCCAGCCGGCACTTGTCGCCCTTGTGCATAAAAAGTGATCTCGACCTGGCCATGTTTCAGCGAGGTTAATTCCTTCACAGCTCCCACTCCGCGAAGCTCTCCCTGATAGATAACTCCAACCCGGTCGCAAAGTGCCTCCGCGTCCGACAGAATGTGGGTGGAAAAGAAAACGGTTTTGCCTTCGGATCGTAGCTGCTGGATTAGATCGCGAACTTCTCGCCGCCCCATGGGATCAAGTCCCGACATTGGTTCATCCAAAAACACGACCTTGGGATCGTGCAGGACCGCCTGCGCCAACCCAACTCTCTGCAACATGCCCTTTGAGAATTTCCGCAACTGTAATCCCGCGGCGTCGCTTAACCCCATTCGCGACAACATGGCTTCGACGCGTGCCGAGCGCGCTTTGGCTGGAACTCCGGAAAGCTGCGCGTAGTAGTTGAGCAATTCTCTGGCAGTGAGATGGTCGTAGAAATAAGGCTGCTCGGGCAAGAATCCAATCTGTGATTTCACGCGCGGATCGTCGATATTCATGCCCAGGATCCGCATGCTCCCGGCGGTCGGGTAGACCAACCCCATCAGGAGTTTAAGAGTCGTGGTCTTGCCCGCGCCGTTGGGGCCCAGGAAGCCGAAGACTTCTCCTTCTTCGATGGCGAGTCGAAGCGGACGCAGGGCAAGTTTCGGGCGTTTGCGCCAGAACCCCACGAGATAGTTTTTCTCGAGATCTAGAATCTCAATTGCAGCCATAGCGATGCGCGCAACTTCGAGCCCCTTGCAGGGATTGGATGGAATGCGGGTCTAACAGTCAAAATTATAAGCAAGGGTCGCGCTCATTAAAGCGATCTAGCGCCGCGAGCGGTTACGAAGGTAAACGTAGGAACCGGGAACGACCCAAATCTGAATGCAGTTTCCTGCGGAACTTTTTTCGGCCAAAGCTGATTCTGCCGAAGCCAGTTCGGCCGGAGCTAGTTCTGCGGAGCGACCGTGTTATCGCAGGTGCTGATCGCGGCCATGCTGAAGCGTACAACCGCATCCGCATACGAACAGAAATAGCGGGTTCCCGAATAGTTCGTGAGTATAGGTGAAGCAATGACGTTGTAGGTGGAATTTGGAGTACCGGTCACATTGCTTAACGTGAAGCTATAGCCGGTTCTTTGGCCGCCTGCCAGCACGGTATCGATCAGGCAAGCGCCGCTGGAAGTGGGCGGGGTGCAACTGGTGCCGCTCAGAGCCGTCAGGGTGCTGGCAAATCCAATCGAGGGATAAGCCGAACTGTAGGAAATTTGGGCGGTGTTCAAGGTTCTCACCGACGCCACAGCCGCCGATTCGTTGGCCGCCATGCGCGAACGCAAGAAACTGGGCACGGCGATGGCTGCAATGATCAGAATGATAGCCACTACGATCAATAATTCGATGAGAGAAAATCCCTTAGTTCGGCGCATCGTATCTCCCTGACCTCGGATAACTAACCGATCAAGTTTCCATTAGAATCGTTGCACTTTGCGTGCCGTACATAACTACATGTTCGAGCTCTCCAAGTCATTGCGAATGCACTAATGATCGCGGCCTAGTTATGACGTGTGCCTCTTTCGTCATTGTTCTGCTTCCAAACTGACAATTTATGTCATTCGATTTCCCGGAACTGGAAAACGTAGCCAACCTCACAAAAGAAAAAGCAGGGGATTTCTCCCCTGCCTTTTGGCTCGTACCCTCCCCCAGGCACTTTGCCAAAATCGAACTTACTGTAAGGGCTGTACCGTGTTGTCGCAGGTCGTGATCACGGCAGCACTGTAGCGTACGACGGCATCGGCGAATGAGCAGAAGTAGCGCACACCGGTCTGGTTCGCAGTCAACGGAGCCGCGGTCGACTGATAAACCGACGCCGGAGGACCACCCGAGCCAGTCATCGCGAACGAGTAACCGCTCTTGGTGCCGGACGCTAGCTGGGTATCGATCAAGCATGCTCCAGCCGAAGTGGGTGGAGTGCAGGTAGTGCCTGCCAGCCGGGACAGATTGGCCGCAAAACCAATCGTCGGATAGGCCGAGTTGTAAGAAATCTGTGCGGTGTTGAGGGTGCGGATCGATGCCACGGCCGACGCCTCATTCGCTGCAATGCGGGCCCGCAACAGATTTGGGATCGCGATGGCCGCGATAATCAGGATGATGGCAACTACAATCAATAGTTCAATCAGCGAAAAACCTTTCTGTTTTTGCATTTCGTTTAGCCGCTCCCCAAACAAGTTTGTGATGTCGTTTCCTACGTCAAGTTGTTGCATTTGATCGACCCATCTCGACAGGTTATGACGCAGGTAAGCTGACATCCACAAAAATGCCTGCCTGCTTACCTATCGGCTGAAATCGTGTCAGCTTCAGGGCCTGATGAGGTGCCCTGAGCACCGTTCGATTGACAAACCGCGGCAGTCGTCTGCGCCGCGAGTGACAATTTGTGACAGTTGTCAGAAGGGTTCAGTGGTCAATGAGAAAGTTTAAAAAAAATAAAAAAGCAGAGGATTTCTCCTCTGCTTCTTTCCGGCTTGTACCCTCCCCCAGGTACTTTGCCAAAACTAAGTTACTGCAAGGGCTGAACGGTGTTGTCGCAGGTCGTGATCACGGCTGCGCTGTAGCGTACGACTGCATCGGCGAACGAGCAGAAGTAACGCACACCGGTCTGGTTTGCAGTCAACGGAGCAGCAGTCGACTGATAAGCAGAAGCCGGAGGACCACCGGAGCCAGTCATCGCGAACGAGTAACCGCTCTTGGTGCCAGACGCCAGCTGGGTATCGATCAAGCAAGCGCTAGCCGAGGTGGGCGGAGTGCAGGTGGTGCCCGCCAGGGCGCCGAGGCCAGCCGCGAAACCGATCGTCGGATAGGCCGAGTTGTAAGAGATCTGCGCCGTGTTCAGTGTACGAATCGATGCCACAGCTGAAGATTCGTTAGCTGCAATACGGGCGCGCAGCAGGTTCGGGATGGCAATCGCGGCGATGATCAAAATGATCGCGACCACGATCAGCAATTCGATAAGTGAGAAGCCCTTTTGTTTCCGCATTTAAATTTGTCCTCGTCTCCGTTTGACTGTTTGGTTGGATGACCAACTCGCATGTACTATCGCACTCATAGGGCCAGAGGCCCAAGTGACGTAAGTCAGATGTCCTTCCGGAGCAAAACTCAACGTTTTCAGTGATCTTGTGCGAGATAGTCACCTGACCAGTTACCGGAAATCGTCCCGGTATGACATTTTCGGAGACCCACATTGACAAATTTTGCCAGTTGCCTGTTCGCTTCCATCCAGCCTCCAAACCGCCCGTCAGACGCGCTAACTGCCTGGCTTGCGCAATTACGCTCACGGTGTGGTTCACAATCGGCAACCGGCACCGCTGTGCGGACGCAGCTTCGCGCGTCTGAGTGTTCTCAAGATCGTATGCGGGATATGGGCGTGAACCGGAAACCCAGTTACATGGTAAAAACGGACGTCTAAGTCGCGACAACTGACGGGCTAACATCGGTGGCTATCTCCGATCGGGCTTGCTCGTATCCCGAGGTAGTACTCTGCAAGCGATGCGCCAGCCAACTGGAAAGGAGAACAGTTGCCAAAACCATCGTCCAAGGGATGACCGGCGAAATCCAGAACAGCGGAGTGGCGAAGCTTAGCGCAGCTAGCCACGATAGAGTGCCGAAGACGCCGAACAAGAACGCTTCGCGCCGCCGGCCCTCCGTAAAAGGGGTGGTGTAAAGGCAGAGCGACTGCACCATCAGGGCGAACGGGAAAGCGACCACCAGGTCGACCAGGTAGTGTTCGCCCAATCCCAGAGTTGCCATAACAGTAAAGACCACAAAAGCCAGCGCCACGAACCGGATCCAACGCGCCACGTCCTTGGAATTCCACCAGATCAGCAGAACCCACGCCATATGGAGCGAGGGGATCGCGTTGCGCGCCCCCTTTACCGGCAGAGTCTCGAGTATCAGATTCATGGCCTGGGGTGTGGTCAGCGGACGCCAGGGAAAGTTTGCTCCAAAAAGATGTACCGGGCCGGTTGCCGCGACCAGATTGTAGAAGCCCACTCCGATCGGTCCGGTTACCAGAAATGCCAGGATAACGGGAATTGCCTGCTTGCCTTTTCGGCGGAGATTGGCGGCGTAAATGAGCGCCAGTGGCAGGGGCAGAGCTATGTAGAACAGTAGACAAACCAGCGCCAGTTTTCCATGGCGGGCAAATAGTTGACCGGCCAAAAAACTGAATTGAACGCGGAGACTGCAATCGAACGAATACAGATACAGATCGAAAGTCTTGGGATGGAGGTTTTCGGTCCAGGTCATCAAAATGGGAGAAAAATACTCCGAAGCAACGGAGGCGACGGTAGGCACAAAGGCGCAGATAAGCAGTGTCCGCTCCCGATTGCGGGCCCAGATGGTTCGGGTGCCGAGCACCGCCAGGCTGGCCAGACCAGCGAAGGCAAACGGAGCCATGGCGCGGAACGGATATCCCAAGATCCGATAGTCGAGGGCGGCCAAAACGAGGGCGCTAGCCGCGACGAAGGCGAGGTTGATCCACGAGGGTTGCACCACCAAGAGCGTAACCAGAGCGGCGCACAACGACAGCGACATGAATACATCGACGATTGAAGACTTGTAAAAGCCTGCGTTGGTGGCGAGTGCTCCCACAGCGACAAGAAATCCCGCGGTAAGAATCGCTTTGCCGGTACTCGCGGGATTCCAGATGACGGGATTCGACATGAAGAAGGCTGAGGTTCTTCTTTAAAAAGTAGCAGTCTTGGTGAGCCTGGATGAATAGAGTCGGATGTTGAACCTGAACCGAAGTAACAACCGTCGAACTCATAAATCTCTCCGGGGGGCTTTCGCAGCAGGGCCGAATCCCTTCTGCGATAGAATGGCCTGCGCCGGAGAGTCCATGCCGAACCTGCAATCGCAAGCCGATCGCGACATCGCTCGCGCCTCCACTCTGCCCGCGCGTCTCTATTTTGACCCGGGGACATTTGAAGAAGAGAAAGCCAAGCTCTTCGGAGCCAGTTGGCAGCTCGTCGGCCACGTGCACCAAGCGGCGCTTCCTGGTGACTACTTCACTTTCGATCTCATCGGAGAGCCTCTTCTGATCGCCCGCGGGGAAGACGGAGTTCTGCGTTGCTTTCACAACGTCTGCCGTCATCGCGCGGGAAATCCGGCCTCGGGCTGCGGCAATCGTAAGTTATTCCGCTGCAGCTATCACGGTTGGACGTACCGTTTGGATGGCGCTCTCCTGGTGACTCCCGAGTTCGATGGGGTCGAAGACTTCGATCCAGGGGAATTCGGCCTGGTTCCGGTTCGCCTCGAAGAATGGTTCAATCTCATTTTCGTGAATCTCGATCCTGAAGCTGAACCATTGAGCGACTCTCTGGGTGAATTGCCTGCGCAAGCGCAAAAGTTCGACTTCGGCAGTATGAAGTTTTCCGAACGCCGCACCTACGAGATGAACTGCAACTGGAAAACCTACATCGACAACTACCTCGAGGGGTATCACGTGCCCAGCGTGCACCCGGCGTTGAATCGTGAAATCAACTACAACGCCTACAGCGTCGAGCCATATCCGCAGTACGTCCGGCAATGGACGCCGATTAAAGGCGCTCAAGCGGGGGACGCCACGCCGCGTGTTTACCAAAAGGCTGGCGACTTAACTGCCGATTATTTCTGGGTTTTCCCGAACTGGATGCTGAACTGCTATCCCGACAATATCTCTATCAACATGATTCTGCCGCTGGGACCAGAGCGTACCGTGGGAATTTTCGAATGGTACGTCCCCGAAAAAGAACTGGGCAGCGAAGCCGCGCGTAAAGCTTTGGCCTTCAGCGACGAAATTCAAATCGAAGACATGAAAATCTGCGAGATTGTGCAGAAGAATCTCCATTCGCGAAGCTATCAAAGTGGCCGGTACAGCGCGAAGCAGGAGAAAGGCGTCCACGCTTTCCATCAGATGTACCGCGAACTGATGCCCTCCTAGCCGGCAGCCGCCTGGGCAGAAGTTACTTCGGAGTACTCCTAGTCAACGCCAAACCTCATCTGCTGATTCAAGCTCGCTAGAATCGGAGTCGGCCTTCGGTCGATCGAAGCCGGCTGGAACAGCCGAGGTCGAGACAAGGCCGCCATTCACCCATCGGAGTTGTTCAACCTGTCGAGATGTTGGCCGCCCACGAAAAACACGTTGTCATCTTTTGTCTTCTGCTGGCGGCTGCAACGCTCGCTTTCTACAATCCACTGATTCACAACCAGTTCATCGATTTCGACGACCAGGCCTACATTCTTAAAAATACCCATATTCAAAATGGCTTGAACTGGGATACCGCAAAGTGGTCGTTCACTACTTTTTACTATGGAAACTGGCATCCGCTGACGTGGCTCTCGCATGCTCTCGACCGCCAGCTCTTCGGCCTGAATCCGGTTGGGCATCACTACGTCAGTCTGCTCTTGCATGCACTGAATGCGATATTGCTGTTTCTGTTGTTGCAGCGCGCCACCGGATTCAAATGGTCGAGCCTAGCGGTTTCCGCCTTATTTGCGTTGCATCCCATAAACGTCGAGTCGGTGGCGTGGGCCGCAGAACGGAAAAACGTGCTGAGCACACTGTTCTTCCTACTCGCCCTCCACGCCTACGACCGCTATGGCCGCCAAGGCGGCAAATCTCTTTATCTAGTGGTAACGGCGTGTTTTGGGCTGGGCTTGATGGCGAAGTCGCAAATCGTCACCCTGCCGTTCATTCTCTTGCTGTGGGACTATTGGCCGCTTGAACGCATGAAGGTTTGGTGGTCCGCCAGCGATTCAGAAACGGTACCGCAGCGATCGTTCGGTTATCTAGTCTGGGAAAAGCTTCCGCTATTCGTTCTTGCCGCCGCCGATTGCGCGGTAACGGTAGTCGCGCAGCGAGCTGGCAACGCTATCCGAACGCTATCGGAAGTCGCACTGCCGGTCAGGCTGGAGAATGTCCTGGTCTCCTACGTCCGGTACATTGGAAAAGCTTTCTGGCCGTCTCCGCTGGTGCCGCTCTATCCCCGCCCGGAGAGCGCGCTCCCCGCTTGGCAAGTCATCAGCGCGGCGGTCCTATTGCTCCTGGTCTCGGTGCTCGTTCTTTACCAGCGCGAGCGCCGTTATCTTCTTGTCGGCTGGTTCTGGTTCCTGGGTACGCTGGTTCCAATGATCGGTATCGTCACCGTGGGCGACCAGGCCATGGCCGACCGCTACGCCTATGTGGCATATGTCGGATTATTCATAGCGTTGGTGTGGACGCTCGACGAATTTGCCTCCAAGCATCGAGTCGGCAGGCGATGGCTCGTACCCGCTGCCGCATGCGTAGTCGTGGTGCTGGGAAGCCTCACTTACCACCAGATTGGCTACTGGCACGACGAAGAAACGCTATGGCGCTACACCCTGAGCGTCACCGAGCGAAATTACGTGGCGCACAACAATCTCGCGCTGGCGCTTCGCAAGCAGGGACGGTCCGACGAAGCGGTTCGCGAGTTTCGTGCCGGCATGGCGTTGCATCGATATCCACCGGGGCAAATTCTGGCGCTGGCTCTCTACGAATTGCAGGTGAAGCATCCGAATGAAACGATTGAGGAATGCAACAAGGCGCTGCAGGCCTCGTCCGATCCGATTATCAAAGCCGCTGCCATGAGCGAACTGGGTCAGGCTCACTTGCAGCTGCGACATTACGATCAGGCCGCTGCCAGCTTTCAGGCTGCTTTGCGGGTGAGCCCCGAAGACGGAATGGCTCTGATGGGATCGGGAGTGTTGGCGCTCCGGCAGGGTCAATACGATTTCGCGGTGGCTCAGCTCGCGCACGCCATGAAAGTCGATCCCAGCGACTTGAATGTGCTTCTTTTAGCGCAAGCTCTACGCCACGCCGGTCACGCGGTCGAAGCCGACTCTCTTTCACAACAGGTCCAGAAGATTGCAGCCGACCCCGCCCAGGCCCAGGTTGCAGCCGCGGAAGTTCTAGGGTTCGCAGGTTTGAAACCGCTCTAACGAAATCGTTTGTTTAACTAGGTCCGCTTCAGCAACAAACAAGTCATGTCGTCGTGTTGCGGAGTATTTCCCACGAAGCGATCCAAGTCCGCCAGCAAGCTGCGTAGCAGTTCTGCGGGAGCAGTAGCGGACTCGCGATCCACCAGCCGGATGAGCTCGGGTTCGCCGTATTCCTCATACTTCGAATTCCCCGCTTCGATGATTCCGTCGGTGAAAATGACCAGCCAGTCTCCGTTTTCCAGACGCGTCTGGCCGACCTGATAGTGCGACTCCGAAAAAATTCCCACCGGAATGCCGCCGACTTCGAGCCGCTCTACCACGCCCGACTTCTTACGCAAAATGGGGACATTGTGTCCTGCGTTGATGTAAGCCAAGTCTCCAGTCGCAGGATCGAGCTCAGCAAAAAAGCCTGTGGTGAAGCGCACTCCGCCCTGGCTATTCGAGCAAGAGTAGCGATTCACCCCAGCGACGAGTTCCGCCAGGGGCACGCCGATCGACGACAGAGTCCTCAGACTGGCCTGGAATGTAGCCATTACCATGGCTGCGGGAATACTCTTTCCCGCGACGTCGGCCACCACAAATAGAATGCGGTCTTGGTCCGGTTGTTGTCCCGGCCTGAGGATCACATCGTAGTAATCGCCGGCGACTGTATTCGCCGGACGGGTGGAATACGCGATCTGATATCCAGGAATTTGCAAGGGAGCGCCGGGCAGCAGCCAGGCTTGAATATCCTTGGCGATTTCGAGATCGCGCTTCATCACCACGCGATCCGCCAGTTCCAGCAGCAGCACCAACAACAACAGCAATCCACCCCAGACATGCAGGTCGAATTCGTAAACCTCAACGTGTCCGCCCTTGTCTGCAACGGAAAATCCGCCAGAAGGGAAGAAGAGCAGAACCAGGGCACACAGCACGAGCACGCGGCGCGCCGGCGTCAGCTTTTCCAAGATGGCCCAGAACAGGGACTTCGCGATTCTCAACCCGCGCCGCCAGCGGGATGGCTCATTTTCAAGATTGTCGAGCCCGGTGGAGTAGAAGCGGTAGCTGGAGCGCGCGTCTTTCTCGAATTGCGACCAGAGTTGACTTACCTCCAGGCCTTCGCTGACGCGGTGCCAGAAATTCCGCACCCTGCCCTCAAGTCGGGATGGCTGATGAACCGGCTGAGGAGGAGAAGACATTATCGGAACCATCATTATAGGACGGACGGATAGCATATTACCGAGGGCGGACCCGGATCGTTCTCGATCCGGAAAATATGGCCGATCGTAGACAGCACCCAGCACTCGCCTCAAAACAAATTCATCTGTTCGACTTCGATGCGGGCTCGACGTTCGTCCCGTCCGCGCTCGGTGCCAATTCCATATTTGCGGCGAAACGAAGCCATCAACTGTGATAACCGCTCGGCGTAGCCCTTGGGCAGAAAGGCGCGATCGGCGTAGCGCGTCCGGTAAAGCTGTACCAGGTGAGGAAAGTGTTCTTCAAGAAATGGCAGGAATACGGCCGCCGAACAAGGTTTCAAGAACAGCGGATTCGCCGAGACATACTTGGCTCCCGCCTCACTCGCTGCTTTCACCAGCGCCTCCAGATCCCTCGGATGATCTGTTATTTCCGGCAGCACCGGCATGCAGTTCACGCCCGTATAAACTCCCGCCAGATTCAGTTGCCGCACTGCTTCCATTCGCAAATCAGGACGCGGTGCCCGGGGTTCCAGCTTTCGTGCCAGTTCGGTGTCGAGGGTGGTCACGGTGATGTGTACGGAAATGCGATTCCGTTCGCCCACCCGGCGCAGGAGTTTGGCATCGCGGGTAACCATGTTCGACTTGGTGACGATTCCAATCGAAAGTCCGGAATGCAGCGCCATCTCTTCGAGAATCGCGCGAGTAATCTCAAACCGGCGCTCGGCCGGCTGATAGGGATCGGTGGCGGTGCCGAGTGCAATGCCTTCTCCGCGCTTGACCTTCTTTAATTCCGAGCGCAGCAATCCAGCCGCTTGCTGTTTCACGAAGATCTTGCGCTCGAAGTCGACGCCGTCGCGCAATTCCATAAATTCATGGGTGTAGCGGGCATAGCAATACTTGCAGGCGAATTCACAACCGCGATACGGGTTAATCGCCCAGGTAAAAGGAAGCTCGCGGTTACTGACCACCCGGCTCAGCAGCGAGCGCGCGCCCAGGGTAAAGTACTCGACGTTGTGGCCTTCGCGCAGGGATTCCCCGGCGGCGGCGATGCGCGCAATACCCACAAGTTTCGAACCGGAAGTCTCGCCAAAAAGGGGAAGGGAAGTCATAAATATTCGCCATATGTTCGCCCTACGATAGCGAACAAATCTGGCGCTGTCAAACCGGAAAAATGTGAAAAAGGCGGGAAAATACCGGGGCCGGGTGTCACCACCCCGGCCCGTTAGAAAGCCGGGAATTTATGGATGTTCGCTCTGCTCTGGGAGCACACCCGGGGGCGCTTTGGGGATGGTGATATCGATTTTGGTCACGGTTCCGAGCGACGACAAGGGCTTATCGAACTCGTTCACGTTGCCGACGACCAGGATCGCCATCTGATCACTGTGCATGTATTTTGCCGCTACCCGCGCGACGTCCTCTTTGGCGACGCCTTCGATTTCTTTCTGAAATCGCTCCAGGAAATCCAGCGGATATCCGTAGAATTCGTAGGCCATTTTCTCCTGCAAAACCTTCGCTGGAGAATCGAAACGGAAAACGAACGAGTTTAAAATCGCGTCCTTGGCGCGCTTGATCTCCTCATCGCCGATCGGACGCTTGGGAAGGTCAGCAATCTCCTGATCCATTGCCTGAATCGATTCCACTGTTGTTTTGCTCTTGGTGCTGACTGTCAGCCGCAACATTCCGGGATGATCCCAGCCGGCACCTACTCCGCCTCCAACCGCGTAAGCCAGGCCCTTCGTGGTTCGAATGTCGCCAAACAATCGCGAAGAAAATCCGCCGCCGAATGCCTCGTTGAAAACCGAAACCGCAAAGTAATCCGGATTTTTTCGCGTAATTCCCAGGCCCACCATTTGAATATTGCTCTGGTTCACGTCGGTCTTATCGACCTCGTAATATCCCGGTTTCTCGGGAGTAGCCTTAATTTCCTTTTCGTCCACCGGTTCGCCTTTGGGCCACGAGGCAAACGCCTCGCGCAGCCGGGCCTCCATCTTGGCTGAATCGAAATCACCGACGACGCCGAGGATAATATTGTTTGGATGAACATACTTGCCGTGCCAATTCACCAAATCCTCACGGGTGATGGCGGCCACGGTTGCATACTCGGGAACCCGCGCATATGGACTATTCGCGCCATAGGCGAGCTTTACCGCTTCACGTCCCGCAATCTGCGAAGGATCGTCATTGCGACGTGAGATGCCATCGTACATTCCGTCTTTGGCAATCTTGATTTTCTCCGCGCGGAACTCGGGATTCTTCAGTACATCCTCGAACACGCGAAAGACATCATCGAAGTCTTCTTTCAGGCAAGACCAGCTGACGCTGGTCGAATCGCCGCCACCGCCGGTTTCAACCTTGGCCGCGCGCTGCTCCAGAAAATCGTCCAGCTGATCGCCGGTCTTCGTCTTCGTTCCTCCGGTGCGCCACACTTCACCGTAAACATCCATCAGGCCCGTCTTGCTAGCGGGAACCGATCGATCACCCCCTCGAATGCGGGCCGTTCCATCGATAGTCGGCAGTTCATGATCTTCCTGAAGAAAAACCACCATGCCGTTCGGCAAAACGATTCGCTTGGGCTGAACCGGACGAAACTCCGGCAGCTTGCCAATCGGAATTTTCTGCCAAGGCTGTTGCGCGGTCGCCGGCGAATTTGTCTGCGCCAGGAGCGGCGACGCGCCAGTAACGAATCCAGCGAAACAAAACCACAAAGCGGAGGCTGCCACGAGTTGCTTCATCATTGTCCACCTCCCTGAACGCCTGGGGCATTCACAGCCCCAGGGCTGGGAGGCGCAAACTCAATAATTCCCACGGTCCGGTTCTCCGGCACAAAGGTAGCATTCGCCACTCGCCGAATATCCGCCTTAGTGACCTTATCAATCCGATCCACCGATCGGAACAGTTCCCGCCAGTCGTCATAGCGGGCTTGATTCAGTCCCAGCGCAAACGCCAGGCCTTCGTTCGACCCCAGCGACCGGATCAGATTTGCCTTGGCCCGGGTCTTGATCATCTTCAGTTCTTCATCCGAGATATCTTCTTTTTTCAGGCGCTCAATTTCCGCGTGAATTGCATCCGCCATTTCGAGCGGCTTGTGACCCGGAATCGGCACTGCATAGAACGCGAACAGATGGGGATACTTATTTCCCGGCAGTCCGGTGAATCCCGCCGAGTCTGATGCGATCTGCTTGTCGCGAACCAGCGCCCGATAAAGCCGGGATGTCCGTCCATTCGACATCAGGTCGGCAATCGCGTCATAGACCTGGTCATCTGCGCTGCGATAATCGGGGCGATGATAGCCCTCTAAATAAATCGGTTGTGACTGTTCGTGCAGCACGACAGTCCGCTCCGAATTTTGTGCCGGTTCGGTCGTAGTTGCCGTGTCGGGCTTGGGACGCGCTGGGATACGCGAAAAATATTTCTCCAGAATCGGCATCGCTTCTGACGCCTTCACATCGCCCACGACTGTAACCACCATGTTCGAAGGCACGTAATACTTATCGAAGAAATTCTGCGCGTCGGTGGCTGAAAACGAATTCAGGTCCGACATCCATCCAATCGTCGGCCGATGGTACGGGTGTGCGGCGAAAGCCTCTTCCGTAAACTGCTCCAGCAACCGCCCGATGGGACTGCTGTCGGTCCGCATCCGCCGTTCCTCGATGACCACGTCGCGCTCTTTATAAAACTGTCGCATCACCGGATGGAGAAAACGTTCCGATTCCAGATAAGCCCAGAGTTCGAGGCGGTTGATCGGGAACGAATAGTGATATCCAGTCTCGTCATAATCCGTGAAGGCGTTCATCCCCTCGCCGCCCTCACTCTCAACGATCTTGCCAAACTCGTTGTTATACGGCGCGGAATACTTATCGGCGGCCGCAATCGCATCCTTCCAGTCTTTCTCCAGTTGCTTGAGTTTGGCTTGGTCACCATCGACCGGCTTGTCGCGCTCGGCGATGTAAGCGGCGTACGCATCCTCAACCTTGGCCAGAGCGACTTTCTCATCGGCATAGTCGCGAGTTCCAATGGTGTCCGTCCCCTTGAACGCCATGTGTTCAAACATGTGCGCCAACCCGGTTTTGCTCATGGGATCCTGCACCGACCCAGCATCGACGTGGGTGAAGAACGAAAACACCGGCGCTTCGGGGCGTTCGCAGACGATGATGGTGAGCCCGTTATCCAGTTTCTTAACCGTAGTGCGCTTTTCGAAGGAAGCGAGGTCTTGAGCCAGCGCCAGCGCCGAGAGAACGAAACAGACAAGCACAATTTGTGCAGAAGTAAAGCGAGACTTCATCCAGCCTCCATCGACAACGTCAAAAATTCGACGTTACGTGGAGGCAGGGAAGATTGTCAAACCGAAGGTCGCGAAACTAAAGACCGTGGTGAAAATTACAGCGTAATCTTTAGAGCGCGATCTCTACCGTGCGATCTAGGGGTTCACGACTTGCTTCGCCGTTTACCAGACGCGGCAGGCGTTTTCCGAAACCATTGGCTGTCCTGCCTTGCATCCAAAAGCCTCCTGGAATGCCGACGAATTCTGCACTGCGCCATTCACGCGCCATCTTCCTGGAGAATGCGGATCTGTAAGCACCCGCTTGCGTGCTTCCTGATCAGTCACGTTCTGGCACCAGATCTGCCCAAAGGAAAGGAAGAACCGTTGCTGCGCTGTGTATCCGTCAATCGGCTTCACCGGAGTATTTCCGATGATTGACGTAAGGGCCATGTAAGCCAGCTTAAGACCACCGTTGTCCGCAGTATTCTCACCGAGAGTCAATTTGCCGTTCAGCTTCACCTCGCCTTTATCATCTTTCACGGAGACAAAGCTGGAATACTCCCTGGCGGTGCAGTCGGCGCGCTGCTCAAATTCCTTACCATCTTCCGCCGTCCACCAATCGGTGAAATTGCCCGCCGCATCATACTTGCGACCCTGGTCATCGAAGCCGTGAGTCAGTTCGTGTCCAATCACCACGCCGATGCCGCCATAATTCACCGCGTCATCCATCAGCTTGCCGTAAAACGGAGGCTGTAAAATGCCAGCCGGAAAATTGATATCGTTCATCGGCGGCCGGTAATAAGCATTCACTGTCGGCGGAGTCATGGTCCAATCTTTGCGGTCGGTAGGCTGATCGATCTTCTTGTAAAGTCGCTGCACTTCGAATCCGCCCGCGCGCACGGTATTGCCGGCATAGTCGTCGGCCTTGATCACTACCGCGCTGTAATCCCGCCAGGCATCGGGATAGCCGATGTTGTTTACGATCGCAGTGAGCTTCTCATAGGCTTTTTTCTTGGTCGCGTCTGACATCCAGGTGAGCTGGCCGATATCCTGGCGCATCGCCATCTCGATGCCTTGCACGAGTTTCAGCGTCCGTTCTTTGCCCTCGGTGCCAAAAGTGCGATCAACATAAAGCTTGCCCAGAGCCATGCCGAGATTGGAGTCCGTAGCCTTCACGCATCGCTTCCATCGCGGCTCCATCTCCTGCTGGCCCGACATGTACTTGCCATTAAACAGAAAATCTTCTTCGACAAACGCTTTCGTCAGTTGCGGAGCGTAGTTATTGATAGTTTTCCACCGCAGGTAAGTTTTCCAATCGTCGATTGGGACCACGATGAGCTGCTGATTGACCTGCTTGAAAAATTCAGGATTGCCCACATTCAGCGAAGTGAACTTAGGCGCTCCATTATTGTCAAAGTAGAGCGTCAAATCGAAATTCGGCGCCGCCGCGGAAATCTCCGCCACGGTCATCTTGTGATCGCGGGTCTTAGGATCGCGCCGCATTGTCCGATCCATCGAAGCCTTCGCCAGTCCCGTCTCGATGGTCAATACCGCCTTCGCCTCATTTGCCGCAACGTCGGATTTGTCGCCCGCCAGTTCGAACATCTTCTGGACATGTTCCACATACTTCTGCCGGGTCTCGACCGATTTGGCATCATCTTTTATGTAGTAATCGCGGTCCGGAAGCGTGAGCCCGCCCTGATCCAGAAACGCAATCGTATGGTCGGAAGCGTGCATATCCGGCTGCGGATAAAAAGCAAAAAGCACTGGCGTCGCATGTTGATGCATGTAAGCGATTTGCCGAATCAGATCCGCCTCAGTCTTGATGGTGCTGATCCGCTCCAACTCCGGCGTCAGCGGAGCGAGTCCTTTCGTCTCAATCCCACTCTCATCCATGCAAGACGCGTAGTAAGCGCCCACCATCGTCTCCGCCGGTGAATGATTTCCGGGAGCCTGGGCCTGCGTCAGTATTTCCCGCAGGATATAAAGATTGTTTTCAGCGAGCGCATCGAATCGCCCCCACCGCGATTTATCTGCAGGCACCGGATTATTCTTCATCCATGTTCCGCAGGAGTACTGATAGAAATCCACGCACGGGTCAGCAGTCTTGTCGATCGCATTCACGTCGAAGCCAGGTATTTCCTTGGGAAGGCTCGAAGAGCTCTGAGCCGAGAGCAAAGCAGAAAGAATGAGCAGCACCGAACAAACGCAGAAAAACCGAGTCATGGACGCCTCCCAAACGTGTCGTATGTCTGGCCACCGGCACATAGTTTAACCGTACCGCCGAATCTTAACCGAACAAGCGAACCCGGCGGTCAGTTCTCCCAAACCCAACGCCCGCCCACCATGGTGCGTTCGATTGGAATATTGATGATGTTATACGGATCTTCCTTGAAAACGTCGCGTCCGAGTACAACCAGATCGGCAAATTTGCCCGCTTCGATCGAACCCTTCACATTTTCCTCATAGGAACCGTATGCGCCATTTATGGTTCCGACGCGAATGGCTTCTTCCAGCGTGATTTTCTGCTGCGGCCCCCACACATTGCCCTTGGCATCGGTTCGCGTCACCTCCGACTGCAACGCCATCATGGGCTCGAACGGACCCGGGGGATAATCCGAAGCCTGCGTTGGACGGATGCCCGCATCGATGAAACTGCGCAAGGCAAACATATGATTGACGCGCTCCGATCCATACTCTTTCATCTTTTCGCCATGATAGTAAGCGTAGGTCGAAAAAGGAGTCGGAATGGCACCGAGCGCTTTAATGCGGGCGATCAGGGGATCGCTGACGACGGTGCAATGTTCCAGCCGGTAACGCACGTCGGGACGCGGCATCTCTTTCTGGAGCCGCTCGTAAATGTGCAGCGTAATGTCGATGGCGACATCGCCGTTGGCGTGGGTGCCGAGTTGCCATCCTGCGGCGTGGGCTTTGCGCGCCTGCTCGTAGAGTTCAGCTTCCGGCGTGACTAGAATGCCGAAATCCTGTGGACGTCCAACGTAAGGTTGCGACAGCCGCGCGGTACGCTCAGAAATAGAGCCATCGCAAATCATCTTCTGCGCTCCGACTTTCACCCACTCGTCGCCCAGCCCGGTTTTCATACCAGCCGCCAGCATCTGGTCCATGTACACCTGATAGATGTGGCAATAGACGCGCATGTTGAGTTGCCCGGCGGCGCGGGCATCCTGATAGGCCCGAAAATCTTCAGGCGTGCCCATGGCGTCGGTCACGGAAGTGATCCCAGACCGGGTCATCATCTGAGAAATCAGCCGCACCCCTTCGCGGTGGTCATCGCGAGTGAACTTCGAGGGGATGATCCGGTCAAACGTTTCCCGGCCCGCTTCGCTGACGTGCCCAGTTAAATGACCGGTCGCCGGATCGTGGTCGTACTTACCGCCCGGAGGATCGGGAGTCTTGTCATCGATCTTCGCCAACTTGATCGCCTGGGTGTTGACCCAAGCTGTATGTCCGCCGCGATGCTGGACGTAGACGGGATGGTCTGTGCTCACTGCGTCCAGCTCGGCAAGGCTGAGCGATCGACCTTCTGTTGTCTTGGTGTCGTCGTATTTGAAGCCGAGCACCCACTCGCCCGCAGGCGTCTTCGATGCCCGCTCGCGAAGCGCTTTCAAAATGTCAGCAATCGACCGAAGATCGCAATCCACCATACGCAAATGAGAGAGACCGGCCTCTGCTGGATGCGAATGCGCGTCAATGAAGCCCGGCAGTACAGTCTTGCCGCCGAGATCGATTTTCTTTGCCGACCCACTGGCCAGTGCCAGCACCTCGTCATTCGATCCGATGGCCAGAAATCGTCCGCCGGAAATCGCTACCGCTTGCGCCCGCGGTTGTCGCGGATTGACGGTCCAGAAGTTTCCGTTAAAAAGGATCACCTCAGGTTCGACACGATCCATGGAAAACAGTGAGAAAAGTCCCAGTGCACCCAACCCAAAAACAAACTCGCGACGCGAAGCCGGCATCTGATTTCCTTAAATCTGAAGTCGAATCGTATGGCGAAAAAACTATACTAGACGCCACCACAAAGACCGCACGATAAAATCGCAGCCATGTCCACTCCCACTATCGTCGATGTTGAAGGCCGCAATCTCAAGCTCACGAATCTGGACAAGGTCCTTTACCCCGCCACCGGATTCACCAAGGGACAAGTCATCGATTTCGCGGTCCGCATAGCTCCAGTTCTGTTGCCGCACCTGAAGGGACGAGCGCTGACCATGAAGCGCTATCCCGAGGGTGTGGACCACGAATACTTTTTCGAGAAGAACGCTCCGATGCACCGGCCCGATTGGGTCAAGACCACTCCCGTATGGAGCGAGAGCAACCGCCGCACGGTGAACTACATTCTTGCCAACGATCTTTCCACGCTGGTCTGGATCGCAAATCTGGCATCGATCGAACTGCACCCGTCACTCTCGTTGGCCAAAGATATCGCTACTCCGACGATGATCGTCTTCGATCTCGATCCCGGACCTCCAGCGAATATAGTGCAGTGCGCGCAAGTTGGTCTATGGGTGCGGCAGATTTTCGATCATTTCGGATTGCAGAGTTTCCCCAAAACTTCCGGTTCCAAGGGCATGCAGATTTATGTGCCGCTAAATACAAAAACGAGTTACGAACAAACCAAGAGTTTTGCTCGCGCCATTGCACAGTTGCTGGAGCAGGAACACAAAGACCTGGTTGTCTCCGACATGAAAAAAGCGGTGCGCACCAACAAAGTCTTCGTCGACTGGAGCCAAAACGACGAACACAAGACGACCATTTCCGTGTATTCGCTGCGGGCTCGCGAGCATCCTACTGTTTCTACGCCCATTAGCTGGGACGAAGTAGAGGAAGCGCTGAAAAAGAAAGATGCCGAGAGATTGGTATTCGAGGCCAAAGACGTTTTGGCGCGCGTAGAAAAGATAGGAGACCTGTTCGCTGCGGTACAGACTCTGAAACAGAAACTGCCGGAACTCGCTGGGCTGACTGCTGAGGCGGAAGAGGCCGACGAAAAAGCTGCGGTGAAGTCGACCCAGACTGGCCCAAAGGCGCCGGCACTGAAAGCGTCCAAAAAGAAGCCACCCAAGACTATGCCGAAGTCCAGTGCACGCAAGCGCAGCAAGTTATAATCCCGGCTGATATGGCGCAACTTTATGTAGGCACCTCCGGATGGGCATATCCAACCTGGAAGCCCGCCTTCTACCCGGAAAAGCTGGCGCAAAAGAAATTCCTGAACTTCTACGCGTCAAAACTGAACGCCGTGGAAGTCAACTACACCTTCCGCCAATTGGTAAAGGAAACGACGGTTCAGAACTGGCTGCTGGATACTCCAGAACATTTTCGCTTCACTATCAAAGCCCACCAGGTTCTGACGCACATCAAGCGGCTGAAGAGCGCCGATGAATTTCTGCAGCGTTTTCTGACCACGCTCGAGAACCTGGAGCGTGCGAAACGCCTCGGGCCGGTTCTCTTCCAGCTCCCGCCAAATTTCAAAGTCGATCAAGCGGTCCTGGCCGAATTTTTGCAAGCTCTGCCGCGAACCGTTCGTGCCTCTTTCGAGTTCCGCAACGAATCCTGGTTCACCGAAGCCACGTGGGCTACGCTGAGCGACCGCAACATCGCCCTCTGCGTGGCAGAGACCGAAGAGCGCGACACCCCCGACATAGTCACCGCCGACTATGCTTACTACCGTTATCGCAAGCCCACCTACACCGCCGAAGAACGTCAACGGATGGCAGCTAGAATCCGCGAACATCTCTCCGCCGGACGCGATGTCTTTGCGTACTTTAAACACGAAGAGACGCCCGAAGGCGTTCTCTACGCAGTGGACATCTTTAAGGAAGTAGGCGCCCCACAAAGCTAAAAGTTAGTTAAGACGAGCCGCCTTAAGGCCCCACGGCGCTGGTAAGTTTGTTGTTGATCCCCGTCACCAAACACACCACCTGACCCGTTCCCAGCGGAGCGCAGGCGGGCGAAGCCAGTCCGATGGTGCCGATCTTGGCCCACCCGGTCCAATTAGTTCCATTGAAGACATTCGCGTAGAACGTGCTGTCCTGGACGCCGATCGCACCGCACACAAGTTCGCCCGATGCCGGGGATGTACAACCGGCATTGTCATTCACATTCCCGCCAAGCGCGCCATAGGCTGTCCAGTTTCCAGCCGACCAGCTACCGCCATTGAAGACACTGACGAAGACTCCGGAGTTATACGCCTTGGCAAAGCATGCGACCTTGCCGCCGGAATTCATCGACGTACAATTGGGCTCACCGCCCGCCAATCCGCCGCTACTG
>Ga0209006_10001690_pt1 | contig 19988 bp, 15 predicted proteins | sample JacPin_JW_Ref_O2_FD_188567 | JGI IMG/M metagenome (GOLD analysis project Ga0209006, IMG submission 188567) | Forest soil microbial communities from Algoma, Ontario, Canada - Jack Pine, Ontario site 1_JW_Ref_O2 (SPAdes) (version 2) | ecosystem: Environmental > Terrestrial > Soil > Boreal...
TCGTTCGATCGGTTCCCTTCCGGCGGCGCGAATCAGGCGCTCCAATTCTTCGCGGCGCATGCCTTGCGGGGTGGTAGCGCCAGCATCGTGGTAAATCTTCTCTTCGATCACCGTGCCGTCCATGTCATCGGCACCGAAGCGCAGGGAGATTTGCGCGATCTTGGCGGTCATCATCTGCCAGTAGGATTTTATGTGCGGAAAGTTGTCGAGCACCAGGCGGCTGACCGCGATCTGCTTTATGTCGAGCATGCCGGTGGTTTTGGACAGGTGCTGTAGCGCGGTGTTGTCGGGATGGAATGCCAGCGGAATGAAAGTCTGGAAGCCGCCGGTTTCGTCTTGCAGCGCACGCAGCTTGAGCAGGTGGTCGACACGGTCTTCATCGTTCTCCACGTGGCCGTAGAGCATCGTGGCGTTCGACTTGAGCCCGATCTGGTGGGCGAGTTTGGCGGTTTCCAGCCATTGATCGCCGTCGATCTTGTGATCGCAGATGATGTGGCGCACACGGTCGGCGAAAATCTCCGCGCCGCCTCCGGGGAGAGAATCCACGCCTGACGCTTTCAGTTGCTCCAGGGTCTCACGAATCGAAAGCTTAGCCCGCTTGGACAAATAAGCGACCTCAACCATGGTGAAGGCCTTGAGATGCACTTGCGGAAACCGCTGCTTGAGGCCGGAGCAGAGATCGAGAAAATACTGAAATGGAAGATCGGGATGCAGGCCGCCGACGATGTGGAACTCGGTAACGGCTTCGGAGTAGCCGGAAGCCGCGGTTTCAAAGGCCTCATCCAGCGCCATGGTGTAGGAACCCGGCGCGTCTTTCTTGCGGCCGAAGGCGCACAGGCGGCAGGCCGCGACACAAACGTTCGTCGGATTAATGTGGCGATTGACGTTGAAATAAGTCTTATCGCCATGCATGCGTTCACGAACGGAGTTGGCCATCCAGCCCACGGCCAGTACGTCACCGGTGCGGTAAAGCGCGAGAGCGTCGTCAGCGTTGAGACGCTCGCCAATCATTACTTTGTCGTAGATCGGCGCGAGCCGAGGGTCGTCGGTTTGAAAGGGATGCAGGTTCGCCATCGATTGATGATACCGCAGCCGTTCACTGAAATCCCAGCGTTTGTTAGGAGCTACTGGCTGGCGATGATGCGGTCTTTGATCTTGTCGTATTCTTCCTGCGACACAATTCGCCGGCTGACCAGTTCGTGCGTGCTTGCATAGGGGCGTTCAGCGATGACGCGATCAGCTTCGTGATCGGTGATTCCGGGAAGGCTTAGCAAATCATCTTTCGAAGCTTTATTCAGATTGATCGTCTTGTCGCGGCTCAATCCTTCTTTCACGCCCTCAGCCATGGCTTTAGCGTCGCGGGTCACTTCGGAGGTGGCCTGAGCCGTCTTTTCGCGTAACTGGTCCGGACTTTGGTTGGGAGCACAGGCGAGGGTGGCTCCGACCATTGCGCAGGCCAGGGTCAGCAGATAAATTCGGCAGCTTTGGCAGAACATGGGATTGGGATGCCACGGCCTTGAAGGTGGTTGTAGTCAAGTTGTCGTCTACCTATCAAGAGAAACTCGCATCTGAAACTAAAGAGATATCCAAAGTGCCAAGCGCGCGACTTCGCGAAAAACCGAGTAATAAAACTTAAAGGGAGGTCGCAATGAGAAGATTTCTTTTCGCCATTCTTAGCTTAGCGTTGATGGCTGTTCTCGCATCCGCGCAGAACGCCCCGGGCGCGCAGCAACAACCACCCGCAGATCCATCCACAGCGCAGCAGACAGCACCCGCGCAACAGCCGGCACCAACAAATTCAGCAACTGCAACAAACGCAACTCCTTCCACCGCGCCCGCACGCATCGCCGCGGGCAGTGTGATTCCGGTGCAATTAGCCAAGACCATTGACGCGAAGAAGGCAAAGACCGGGGATGAAGTCATCGCCAAAGTCACCATGGACATGAAAAACAACAGCGGCGACGTGCTGGTTGCCAAAGATACGAAAGTCATCGGGCACGTGACCGAGGCGCAGGTGCGCAACAAGGAGCAGAAGGAATCGGAACTGGGAATCGCCTTCGATCATGCAGTAACAAAGACCGGCGAGATGCAGATGCCGATGTCCATTCAGGCGGTCATCGCGCCCCCCAGCATGAATTCGAACAATGGGAATAGTGGCAACGATCAGAGCAGCGCCGCTGGGCCCGGCAACTCGCCGTCAATCACTCCCTCTTCGCCAGGGCACAATATGAGCGGCGGAAGCACGACGCCGAGTCCCAATGCGACCGGCGCAAACACCATGCCTGCCAACACCAGCAATGACGCTAACGCACGGCCACAGATTACTGCGCAAACTCAGGGAGTCATCGGAATTTCCAACATGACGCTGGCACCCGCGCCTAACGCGGCGCAGGGTTCGCTGCTCAGCTCAGAGAAAAACAATGTGAAGCTGGAAGGCGGCACAATGATGCTGCTGCGCGTGAACCAATAGCCGCGTGACCTAGTAGCGGCAAGAATGAAGTTGCGGCGGTCCCGACGGCGAGCGACATCGCTTCGGGCCTCGCCGCTTAAACGCGAACCGCGGAGGTCTTCAATCCGCGGCGACGGACGTACGCGATTCGTTCTCGGGAACCTGTTCGCTGGCTTTGTTCAGCAATTCAATCGACGCTTGCGGAAGTTCGAGATCGGCGGCCAGCACCAGTTCGTTCAATTGCTCGAGACTGGTCGCGCTGGCAATGGGGGCGGTGATGCTGGGCCGCGCCATCAGCCACGCCAAGGCAATCTGAGTGGGAGTCGCACCATGCTGCTCCGCCACCTGATCCAGCGCATCGAGAATCCGCAACCCGCGGGCGTTCAGATATTTTTTCACCATTTGTCCGCGCGGGCTCTTCGAAAGATCGGCTTCCGAGCGATACTTGCCACTCAGAAATCCGCTGGCCAGCGAGAAATAGCAGATGACACCCAGGCCCGACTTCTGGCACAACTGCTCAAGGTCAGTTTCATAGGCAAAACGTTCGGCGAGGTTATATTCCGGTTGCAACGTTTCGTACCGGGCGAGTCCGTTTTGCGAACTTGTCTTTTTTTCGCTAACTTCCAGCGCCTCGGCCAGGCGCTGGCCACTGTAATTGGAAGCGCCGATGGCGCGCACTTTTCCCTGCCGGATTAACTCAGTGAAGGCGCCCAGGGTTTCTTCGAGAGGCGTATTGGGATCGTCTTTATGAGCTTGATAAAGATCGATGTGGTCAGTCTGGAGGCGGCGCAGCGAATCCTCTACAGCTTGCCGGATGTAGGAAGCCGACAGACCTTTTTTGTCTCCCATGGCCATGCCGACTTTGGTGGAGATGACCACTTGGTTTCGCTTGCCGCTCTGCTTGAGCCATTTGCCGATGATGGTCTCAGATTCACCGCCTTTGTGACCGGAGACCCAATGAGAGTAGACATCGGCGGTATCGACCAGGTTGAATCCCTTATCTACAAAAGCGTTGAGCAACTTGAACGAGGTAGGCTCGTCCGCAGTCCAGCCGAAAACGTTGCCGCCCAGGGCCAATGGCGCAATTTCGAAGCCGGTATTTCCCAGTTTGCGTTTTTGCATTTGATTCCTCCAAATAGTGCACAACCGCTATAACTCTTCTTGGATGACCGGGAGCGCGCCCAGGACGCATGAGTTGGAATTGGCAGCGGGCCTGTACAATTCTGTTTCCATGAACTCGCGCGCGAAATGGAGAGTCGGGCTAGTCGGCACGCTGCTGCTGGGAACGCTGCTCTTCGCTTTGGAAGTGAAAGCGGAGCCGGTCGCGCAGCTCAAGGCTACCGATTATGTCAATGATTTCGCCCATGTCCTCGATTCTGTGACTATCGCGCAGATGGACGACATTTGCCGGCAGATCGACGAGAAGGCGCACGCGCAGATCGCGGTAGTGACAGTTCACTCTCTGGACGGCTCCGATATCGAAAGCTATGCCGTCGATTTGTTTCATGCGTGGGGCGTTGGGAATAAGTCCACCAACCGCGGCGTGCTGATTCTGTATGCCATCAATGATCGCCGCGCCCGTGTGGAAGTGGGATATGGACTGGAGCCGATCCTGCCCGATGGCAAGGTTGGAGGGTTTCAGCGCGAAGCGGCTCCGCTGATACATAGCGAGCAGTACAATCAGGCCCTGCTGCTGGTCACGTCGCGCGTTGCGGGAGTGATCGCTCAGGACGCGGCAATACAACTCACGAATGCGCAGGGGGAAGTTCCGGTTCAGCAACCGCGGCAGCAGCCGAGTAGCGGGATATCGCTGGGCGGGATCGTGATCATCGGCATCGTGATCCTGGTCATTCTTTTTACCCCGCTTCGCAGCGTGCTGTTCTGGATGATTTTTTCTGGAATGTTTGGTGGGGGCGGGCGCGGCGGAGGCTGGGGCGGCGGCGGATTTGGCGGCGGTGGTGGGGGCGGGGGATTTGGTGGTTTTGGCGGCGGCAGTTCCGGCGGTGGCGGGGCGAGCAGCAGTTGGTAGAAGCGGTCGGAGTAATCGAGGCAACGATGATTCCTGGAAACAAGGTTCGCGAATTTTTGGCGAAGATGCGCGAAGCCGCGCAGGGCAACCTGGTCAGCGTGATTATTTTTGGATCGACGGCCGGAGGAGATTTTCACCCCGAGTACTCCGACATCAATTTGTTCTGCGTGCTGCGGGACAGTTCCTTCGCCGCCTTAAAGGCTGTGGCGCCCGTGGTGAAATGGTGGGACCGGCAAAAGCAGCCGCCTCCGCTGTTCATGACCCGCGATGAAATCGAGCGCTCGGCTGACGTGTTTTCCATCGAGTTGCTGGATATGCAACAGCACCACAAAGTTGTCTTCGGCGAGGATGTGCTGCAAGGGCTGAAGATTCCTCTCGACCAGCACCGGGTGCAGGTGGAATACGAACTGCGGGAAAAACTCGCACTGCTGCGGCGGCACTTGCTGCTGGCAACCGGCAAAGACTCGCGATTGTGGGGGTTGCTGACGCATTCCGTCTCGTCGTTTGTTACGCTCTTTCGCCACGCACTCATGGTGCTGGGAGAAGATGCGCCGGTTGGAAAAAGGGAGGCGGTGCAGGCTCTGGCAAACAAGATTGGCTTCGATGCTTCAGGGTTTTTGCAGGTGCTGGATGTTCGAGAGAACAAGATCAAGCCGGGAAAGCTCCATGCCGAAGATGTTTTCTCGCGCTATCTCGCGGCAGTAGAAACAGTGACCGCCGCAGTTGATAGAATGCTGGACTCGGGCAACGTTGCCGGCTCTTCGTAAATCGCCGATGAGATTTCTCAGGAGACTCCATGAACAAAGGACTGATTGCGGTATTGATTGTGGTGGTGGTATTGGTTCTTGTTGTCCTGATTTTCTTTGGGCAATACGTTGGCGTGAAAAATACGCTGGTGCAAAAGAACGAGGCGGTGAAGGCCGCGTGGTCGCAGGTGGACATTGTTTTGCAGCGTCGCGCCGACCTCATTCCTAATCTGGTGGAGACCGTGAAAGGCTATGCGGCACAGGAGCAAACTGTGTTTGGCGACATTGCGAAAGCCCGCTCGGCGCTGCTTTCCGCCGGATCGCCGCAGGAAAAGATTGCCGCTAACGGGCAATTGGATGGAGCTTTAGGGCGCTTGTTGGTGATCACGGAGAACTATCCTCAGTTGAAGTCGAACGAGAATTTCCTGCGTTTGCAGGATGAGCTCGCGGGTACGGAGAATCGCATTGCGGTGGAACGCAAGCGGTATAACGATTCGCTTCAGGATTACAACACCTACGTGCAGCAGTTCCCGAACAGCTTATTCGCCGGATTTGCGGGATTCAAGCCGAACGAGGCTTACTTCGAGGCTTCCGAGGGATCGCGAGCGGTGCCCAAGGTGAATTTTTCGAGCCCGGGCGCGACTGCACCGCAACCGGCGCCGGCACATTAATTTCGTTCAACGTCGAAATAACAAATCGCCCGCGACGAACAAGAAGAAGACGACAGAAATCACACCATTCATAGTGAAGAAGGCGGCGTTGAGCTTGGAAAGGTCATCGTGCTTGACCAAAGAATGCTCATAGCCGAGTAGTGCGACCACGGCAACTACGCCATAAAGAGCGAGATGTCCGAGATGAAAAGCGGTTAGCAAGTCAAGCAACAATAACACCATGGCGAGGTGCAAGCCGCGCGCTACCCAGAGAGATTTGCGAATTCCTAGATAGCGCGGGATAGAGTGAAGTCCGGCCTGGTGGTCGAAGTCAAAATCCTGGCAGGCATAAAGAACGTCGAAGCCGCCTACCCAGCAGGTGACTGCCGCAGTGAGGAGCAGGATGCGGGGGTCGAGCGAGCCACGCACAGCGATCCACGCGGCTGCCGGAGCGATGCCCAGCGCGAAGCCCAGCACCAGGTGCGACCAGCGGGTGACGCGTTTGGTATAGGAATAAAGAAGGATGACCGCGAGGGCGACGGGCGAGAGCCACAGCGCCAGGCGATTCAACTGAGAGGCGGCGAGGATGAAAATGCCGCTCGATATTACGACGAAACTTGCAACGAAGGTAGATGTTAGATGTCCGGCGGGGAGGGCGCGGGTGCTGGTGCGCGGATTAGCGGCGTCGATGGAGGCATCGGCCAGGCGATTGAAGGCCATCGCAGCCGAGCGCGCTGCAACCATGGCGACCACGATCCACGCGAGTTGATGGATGGTGGGCAAGCCTCCGGCTGCGAGCATGGCGCCGCAGAGGGCGAAGGGGAGCGCGAAGATCGAGTGCTCCCACTTGATCATTTCCAGGGTCAGGCGCAGGTCGCGAAAGATGGGCACAGGAAAATTCTAATGCATCGGACAAGGCCCCGCTGCGCGAGGCGGACAGCCCCTTCGACTCCGCTCAGGGCAGGCGAGGGCGGCTGTCCCCACATGATCCTTTCACTCTCGACAGATTCAATCCGCGATTAACGGGACGAAGCGGCAGGGTTCGCGGAGAGTTATTCGCGGCTGGCCGTTCTCCATGCGAATCAACTGCAACTGCTGCTGCTCCGCGCTTCCGACCGGAACGATCATGCGGCCGCCTGCGTTGAGTTGTGCGATCAGGAGCTCGGGCATGTGTTCCGCGGCGGCGGAGACGATGATGGCGTCGAAGGGCTGATGATGCGGCAGGCCCCGCCATCCATCGCCAAGAGCGATCTGGACGTTGCCGTATCCCAGGTTCGTGATCATCTCGCGCGCGTGCGCTGCGAGCGAGGCGTGGCGTTCGATGGAAAAAACCTGCGCGACCAGTTCTGCCAGCAGCGCCGTGACGTAGCCCGATCCCGTCCCGACTTCCAGAACTTTATCCGAGGGCTTCAAGGCCAGCGCCTCCAGCATGCTGGCAACAATATAGGGCTGAGAGATTGTCTGGCCTTCTCCGATAGGAAGCGGGCAATCTTCATAGGCCTGGTCCTGATAGCGTTCCGGAACGAACTCATGACGCGGCACGCGAAGCATGGCATCGAGCACGCGCCGATCGAGGATTCCGCGCTTACCCAGTTGCCCGGCGACCATTCGCTCACGAGGAATGAGGAATCTGTCGTTCCCATCTCGACCGTCGCCGAAGGTTCCGTCGTTCGCTTCACTCATTTTTTTCGCCGGCGGATGCGCAGATCGAAGCTCACCACTCCGTTCTGATCGCGGGTTCCCACCGCTGAGAGATTGCGCGTGAAAAAATATTCGCCCTGGATGATCTGCTGCGAACTCTGCGAAACGTTGGTGCTGTAGGTCAGCGAAACGTTGTTGGCGAATTGCTGTTCGATGGTGACCTGTGGACCGCGCGCGGTGGGATTGGTTTCCGTGGTCAGGCCCTGAGGATCGATCTTGATGCGGCTGACGCCAAACAACTTCTGGATGCGGCTGCTGACCGTGGAATTGATCGCCTGGTTCAGAATAATGGCCGAGGCCTGATCGGTAAACGCAGTCTGGCCGGATTGCTCCTGCAATTGTTCCGATTCTTCGTTGGTGCGGCCAAGCGCGAGCAGTGCGATGATATCGGATTGCGGCAATGGAGGCTCCGAGCGGTAACTCACGCGCAAGCCGCCGGGTTGGTCGGGAGTGCCGGTAACCGTGATTGCCAGATCGTAATTGCGAACGTGCGTGGAAGCTTCGAGATTCAAAATTGGGTCGATGGTGATGGGATTGGCGAAGGTGATGTCGCCGCGTTCCAGGCGGAACTTCGTGCCGTTGAAGCTGGCTTCGCCCTCGAGAATATCGGCGCGGCCCAGAACCGCAGGATGGGCAACGGAACCGCGCAGCCGCAAATCGGCGTCACCCGAGAGCCGCGCGACGGCGGTTTTCATTTGCAGTTCAGGCGACGTCTGCACTTGAATATCGAGCTTCACGTTATACAGCGGAGAACTCGCCGGAGTGATCGAAGTAATTTGCCGGCTGCGTTCGAGATACGAACTGAAATCGAAATTCGGCGTCACCGCCAGCTTGGTGACCAGAATCTGGCCGGAGACTGTAGATGCCGCGCGCGTTCCCACCCAATGCAATTCCGTGTTGGCAGTCGAGCTGACGCCGGGCGGATAGCGCAAGCGCACTTCTTTTCCTGTTGCGGTTAGATTGAAGTTCAGCTGTCGATTGAAAACGGTGGCATCGCCTTTGAAGTCGAGCGTCCCTCCGCCAGTGTGCGCGGTCAGATTTTCGATGTGAAACTGATCGCGGCTGAACAAAAGCGAGCCGTTGGTTGCAGTCAGTCCGCTGGGCACGCCTGCGTAGGCGAACGATGCGTTTGCGATTTGCAGGCGGCCTTGCGGAGCCGGGCGCGACCACGTGCCGCCTACGCTCAAGTTGACCGTAACGATGCCAGCCGCGGTCAAATTCGGATCGAAGCTGTCGAGCAATTTCAGGTCGAGCCGGCCATCCGCGGTTAAGTTGACTTCTCTTGCGGCATCGAACTTCACCGTCCCTTGTCCGGTGATGTCGGTGCCTTCGCCGACCATGTGCACTTGTTCAAAACTCAGGGTCTGGTTGGCGTAACTCATGATCACCGCGTCCTGGTTGTGGAGCTTCGCGTATTCCACGTCTAAGGCAACGTCGCTCAGATCTCCTTTGAGAACCCACTGCCCAGGGTAGCGCAACGGACCTCGCATAGTTACGGTGCCCGCGACGGCAGAGTGCCCGGTGAGTTCGCCGCGAAGGTAGGAACGCCAAATGGAATCAAGATCGAGACGATCCATCCGCGCCGAAAAGTTTGCGGGATAATCGCCATGCAGTTGCACAGTGCCGTCAATCACGAGGCTTCCTTTTGGAAACTGAGATTGGCCGGTTACGTGAAGGACCCCGCCCTGCGACACCGCTTCCAGGTTGAGGTCGCCGGACAATTCGTGATCGAAAGTGAGAGCGTGCAGTGCGACGGCGGATTTTATTTCCGGTGCTTCGGAAGTGCCCGCTACGTGGAGGGTGAAGTCGCCGCGTCCTTCAATGCTGAGACTATCCAGATGAATCTGGTGGATCGCGGCAAGGTCGAAGTTTTGTCCGTCAATATCCAACTTGGTGGCGCGGGTTGCGGAATTGTAACCGGCGCTCCCGGTAACGATGGCGTCATCGTGCAGCAAACGAATGTTGTAGAGGCTGGCGTCATCGCCGGCAAGGCGCAGGTCGGCGTCGAATTGCGCGATAGATTCGCCGTAAGCGGCGCCCTTGACCACGTGGATTTGCCCCAGCGCTTCGGGCTGTGAACGGGTGCCCGATAACTGAAGAGTCACGTTAGCCTGCCCGGAGACAGGAACGTCATAGCCGGCCAGCGCAGCCGTCGAAGTTACATCGACGTTGCGCAGCGCAACGCGCCCGCTGAAAGGGCTGTCGGCGGTAAATTGACCGTGATCCAGCGCTGCGGTGATGTCGAAGTCGGCGCGGGTGTCGCCGCGGTGCAAGCTTCCTCCCCGCAACGCGAGACCATACCAGGAAGCTTGCACGCTTACCGCCAGGGCGTCCCAGTGGATTTCTTTTGCGGCTGCGCGCGCCGTTGCCGGGAGCAAGAAATCGAAATCGTCGGTGACCAAAGTTCCAGTCAATGTGGGAGAAGAAATCGTCCCTCCCACCATGCCGTTGAAAGTCGTGTTGCCATTCACGCTGAAAGGCAAATCGGCGGGACCGTGCAGGGCAGCAACCAGCGGGCGCAACTCTTCCAGGTTGGAAGTGGAAACGGAAAGCCGCAGTGATGAGGAGGTCGAGAGCACGCCGGACGCCGACACACGCGACGCCGGAGTATTGAGAGTGAACTGCGAGAGTTGCAGCGCATCCGCCGCCAGATCGTAAGAACCTTGCGCATGGCCGGCGAGTGGCAACGTACCCGGCGCCGCGTGGGGCGGCGGAGTCAACTCAAAAGTGAATGGAATCTCAGCATCGTGAAACGTGCCCGCCCAACGCGCGTCGAGAGTGCCGCCGGCCGAACCGGAAGGACGAAATCCTTTGAGCGGGTGCACCAGACTATTGAGAGAAGCGGCAAGTTCTTCATCGGCGATGTCGCGCAGACGAAGATGAACGATTCCGGTTTGAACCTTTGGGGCTTCGGGCGTTTCGGCTTTCTTGCCGGACCGCGGCCGTGCCGCGGTTATGATGGCGATGTTATCGGACGCGATTGCACTCCTGCGGATGCGTTTCTCCGCCGCTGACAAGGACACATTGTGCAGCCAGTTGTCGATTTGAGCATCGCCGGCAACGCTTCCGCCCAGCACTTTTGCTTGCAGCTTGGAAAGTTTGATCTGTCCCTCGGTCACGGTATAGTCGGCGGTCGCGCTAGCGTTCTTAAGAGAGGCTTCGTCGTTGTCCCAGCTGAAACCGCGTAACGACATGAACCCGGAAGCCGAAAATTGCTTTAGCGACCAGTTGCCGCTTCCCTTAAACTCCACGACTCCCGCACGCAGGTCGCGGCGGCGAGAAATTGACGCAGCTTCGGACAAGTCAACGACTGCATCGTAATGAGCTTCAACTGCGGGCTGGCGGAAATCGCTGACGCGGCCGTTGGCGTCAACGTGAGAACGTCCGGAGTTCAGGCGTAACGACTTCACGTCGACAAAAGTCGATCCCAGGCTAAATTCCGCACTGCTCATCCAGGCCAGCGGGCGATAATCGTCGAAATTGGTTTCCACTCTGCCGAGCAGCAACTTGCAGTCGTAGCGCTGGCGCAGAAACGAATAATCCATTTGCAGACCGCTGTCATGAGCGGCGAAATCCATCGGGATGCCGCGCTGGTCCCAAAGCAACTCTCCACGGCGGACATAAAAATGATTGATCGAAAGAGCAAAGAGCCGCTCGACCGACGTTTGGTGGAAAAACGTGGGAACGCGGTGAGGGGGCACGTTGGTGGTGCCATCGGGGTAGAAGGCGACGTGGATAACCGGATGCTCGACGGCAATTTCGTAAAATCCAAACTCCGTGCGCAACAAAGAGATGACTTTGACTTGAGCCACCAGATGATCGACGTGAGCCAGAGGAATTTCCGAAGCGGCCTCGCGCCCATGAACGGTCAGGTCCCTGATTTCGACCTGCATGTGAAACGGGACAGTGTGGATACTTCCAATTTCGGCACGGCCGCCGGTGACGCGTTCGACCTCAGCGACAATGCGCCGTCGAACATAGGCCTGGAAGGATTCGGTCGTGAGGTACCAGAGGCCGGCGAGCAGGCAGATAAGAAAGAGACCGGAGACGATCCGCACATACCTCCACCACTTTCGGCGGGGAGGCGAAGCATCGGGTTCGCTCACCGCGCCTGCACTCCGTCGGCGGAGGAAGGCGGCGAGCCGGGAATACGAACGTCGCTTTCCGAGCGCAGGGTCTGAAGCCAGGAAAACAGAAGCTCGCTGACTTTTTCCTGAGTGAGTAATTCGCGAATCTTGGCCGAGACATCGGCGAGGGGAACTTGCCCGGCTCCGGCCTGCTGCAACTGCGGCACGAACTTGTCGCGGTAGTAGGCTTCAATCGTTTTGGAATCGACCTGAATACTCGGACGAAGGCGAGCATCGACCAGGCGCATAAGGTCGATCTGGCGCTGCACATGATCGAGTAGATCGTTTTCGGTGAGCCCGTAACGGGCCAGCACGGCGCGCCAGCCTGCATCGGTAGCCGCCTCTGAATATTGCTTGCGCGCTTCAGCCACACGCTTGGCCGCCGCTTCTCGCGAGACTTCCTGAATGGCCGCGGACTTGGTTTGCTCGCCCAGCAATTCCTGATCGATGAGCCGGTCCAGCACGGCGCGGCGGTCGTCATCGGTGAACTGACTCAGCGGCCGTCCATTCAGCAGAGCTTCGTAACTGAGTGCCTCATCCCAGTCGCTCTGCAAAATCACGCGACCGTTGACGGTGGCGACGATGCGGTCGATGACCTCGCCCGCCCAAAGCGGTGGCGTCACCGCAGCCGGCAGCAGCAGGGTCAACACGACTATCGCAACTAGCGTCCTTGAGATTAGATTGCGCATTAGAAAGGCTGGCCTATGCTGAAAAACACATTGAAGTGGCGAAGACCTTCGGAACTGAAAGTCGGCACGCCGCTGGTCGTCGTCCCGGTGCTTTGGAGATAAGCTGTCGGATTTAGATTGTATCCGAAGTCGAAGCGCAACGGGCCAATGGGTGTCTTATAACGAACACCTACGCCGAGCGCATGAGAAGTGTAGTCAAAGCCGTGGTTGTTGAAGTAGTTGAGGCAGCCGGAGTTGATCGTAGCGTCAGCTTGCACGCAGTTCGCCGGATCGGGCTGATGCCAGCGCAGCAGGCCTTTCAACATGTCATGCCCGGCGGTATAGACGTTGCCCATATCGTGAAAAATGGCGAAGCCCCAACCTTCTCCCAACACGGGCAGGGTCACCGGAGGGGAACGCAGCTCGAGGCTGTTCACAAACAGCGCCGTGCCGCCAACGGGGAATCCGGAATCGGGATCGCGAGGACCTGCTTGATTTAACCCGAATCCGCGATGGGAGTTGCCGCCGCCGCCAAAAAATTGTTCGGGCAGAGGAATCAACGAGATGTCCGCACAGGTGCTTTCTCCGGCCTGATTCACCGGACAAGATCCCGGAGGCAAAACCCTGGTGCCGCGAACTGGTTGCTCCAATCCAATGCTGGTGGTGCGCGCGAAAACGAATTGGTGGTTCGGTTTGCCTTTTCCGCCGAAAGCCTTGTAAGTGGAATCCTGGGCCAGCGCGCGGGCAAAATCAGCCTCGGAACCAAAGTAACTCGATGCGGCAAAGGCATCGAGCGTGAAGTAATTGCCCTTAGTGCTTTCCAGCGGGTTGTCGCGCCGGTCGTGAATGAAGGTAAAACCGGGACCGCCGACTCGCGCCGGCAGAGACAATATTGGCACCAGATCGCTGGAAAAGTCGGAGGCGAAGTTGCTCGCCTTTACCCGGCGATAGTCGAAGCGGTAGGTGATCGAAGTGGGCTTGCTGATTTGCTGGCGAAGATCGACCTTCCCTTCCAATCGCTGCGAAGTGAACGTGGAAACGTCGAGGCTGTTGTCATAGAAAGCGGTAAAGATCAATTTAAATTTTTCATTGTCAAACAGCTTGGGAATCCCGTAGCTGATGAGCCCGCGCTGTTGCAGACGTCCAACATGGGATTGAAATGTCAGCGTTTGATTTCTTCCTCCTACGTTGAGCCGTGTCACGTCGAACCCCACACGGGGACTGACTCCTGTCTCGCCCTGCGGGGCGCTGGTTCCGGACGGCAGCCCAGTTTCGAACTCCAGCCCGACGTCGTAGGTAAACGTATAGCGCTTGGCTTCCTGCACCTGGACCAGAACATTTTTCTCAGGGTCGGTGCCTTCGGGATTCTGCACGGCAGTATCCACTTCACTGAAGATGCCGAGGTTGTAAAGTTTCGTTTGCGTGTCCAACAGATCCTGCTGGCTGAGAGAATCACCCGGATGAACCTGGACTTCGCGCTGCACCACGTAGCCGCGCGTGTGCTCGAGACCGGCGATAATCACCTGGTTTACCGAGAATCGCTCCCCTTCCTGAATGGTATAGGCCACGTCTTCACGATCGGTCTGGGATGAAGGCTGGCTGGTGATGTCGAGCGTGGCGTTGGGAAAACCGCGATTGAAATAAAAGTTCAGGATGCTCTCGCGGTCGATGGCCAGATTCTGCTCGGAATAAGGCTGGCCCGTCTGCGTATTGAGCTCGGGGAATTGATTCAACTGCATGGCGTGGTTGCCGACAATCTGAAAATTGCCGATCAGAATCTGCGGGCCTTCATCGATGTGAATGTGAACCGCCAGACGATTGTCGACACCTTTGTAGTTGTCATCGACCTTCGTCTGAATTTGCACCGAGCGAAAACCGTTGGAGCGGTAGAGAGCTTCCAGGTTGGCGACGTCGTTCTTCAGCAGTGCCGCGCTGTAGCGCCCGTGAGTGAGGAAGCGCGTAGCGGTCTGGATTTCGAGGCGCGAGCGAATGCTGGCGACGTCCAGAAACTTTTTGTTGCCGGTAATTTCGATCAGGGCCAACCGGTGCAGCGGCCCGGGATCGATCTGGTAAATTACCCGCAGCGTGTCGCGCTCGTTGTGTTTTTCGATTGCGACTTTGGCGTCGAAATATCCGCGCGACTGCATGTAATCGAGAAGGTTTCGTTGGCCTTCGTTGAGCAGGTCGTCGTCCAAAGCATCCTCCTCATACACTGGAATTTCCTTTTTGAGAACCCCGCGACGAACCTTGAAACCCTGCGTATAGATGACAACCACGGGACCGGGATCGACCTGAAAGGTGTAGTCGACGGAATTTTTTTCCGGACGATACTGTTGCGTCACGATCGACACTTGGGCCAGCACCCGCTGCTGTTTGGAAAATTTCTTGCGTAGCCGTTGCAGCGCGCCGGTAATACGGGACGCTGTCACGTGGTCGCCACGCCCCACGTGCGCGATTTCCCGCACCTCTGCCGGAGAAAGACGCGAAGTTCCGGTGACGACGACCTCGCCTACGTGTGCCAGTTCGCCCGGTGTGACGTGAAACAGAATGCTCACCTGCTGGGTTGCGGGATCGGAGGTGCTCTCGGCCGTGACTTTCGCGCGGTAGTATCCGTTTTCCTGCATGAGTTGCCGGATATTTTGCTGCGCGCGCTCCAGCTTTTCGCGGGTGTTCAGTTCGCCGAGCTGGAACTTGGAGGCGTTGACGATCTGATTTCGATTGGGCCGGTTTGGAGCGCCATCGACATCCAGTGCACCGACGAAGAAATTCGGAGAAGTAGCGAAAGTGAGAACCACGTCCGCGCCGGAACCGGAAGAAGAAACTTCCGCTTGAATATCGGCGAAACGGCCGGTAGTGAACAGCGCTCGTATGCTGTCGCGAACCTGGTTGCGGTCGAGTGGCGTGCCCGCTTTTTGCGGCAGCACCTGTAACAAATGCTGGCGGTCACGCTGCTGAACGCCGGGCAATTGGATCGATTCCACGATGCGTCCTTCGAATTGGCTGGCGGACGAAACGGTCTCCGCGGATTGCTGCGCGGTTGACGCGATCGAGGGTTTTGGCATCGCCATATCGTCTGTCGCTCGAGCCTTGAGGGCCAGAGTCAGCAGGATCGTCGCGGTCAGACATGGCGCGAACCGTCTCAGCAAAAGTTTCCTTAATTCCGGGGCGTTGCTAGCTTCGATGGAGAGCGGCCTTGGCTTCGTTGCCCGGATGCAGCGTGCTTGCGGATTCAGCCCTTTATAATAAAGGCTTTGACAGGCAGGATTGGTGACCTCTTTGGCACACGAAGGTTTAGCGGATGAAAATTTGAGTTCCGTGGCGGAATCTGTCGCGACGAATTCTACGGTGGATGAGGAGCGTTATTCGCGGCAGATTCTGTTTTCCGGTATCGGTGCGGAAGGACAGCGAAGGCTTGCGCGGGCGCGCGTGGCGATAGTTGGCTGCGGTGCCACCGGCTCGGCATTGGCGGGATTGCTGGCGCGGGCTGGAGTGGGCACGTTGCGGATTATCGATCGCGATTACGTGGAAGCCAGCAATTTGCAGCGTCAGTCGCTGTTCGATGAAAAAGACGCTGCTGAGTCATTGCCCAAGGCGATTGCGGCGGGGAAAAAGATTGCGGCTTTTAATTCGGCGATTGTGGTTGAGCCGCGTGTGGAGGATCTGATTCCGGAGAACATCGATGCGGCACTGGCGGGGATGCAGTTGATTTTGGATGGGACGGACAACTTCGAGACTCGGTATTTGATTAATGATTACGCGGTGAAGAATTCGGTGCCGTGGATTTATTCGGCGGCGGTGGGCAGTTATTGCGCCACCATGAATGTTATTCCCGGACAGACGACTTGCCTGGCTTGCATTTTTCCGGATTCGCCGCGCGGGATGGTTGAGACCTGCGAGACGGCGGGAATTTTGAATTCGGCAGTGAATCTGGTGGCGTCGCTGGCGGCGACGGAAGCGTTGAAATTCCTGGTCGGCGGAGCTGGATCGTCTGCGTTGCGGCGGACTCTTTTGTCATTTGATGTGTGGAGCAATCAGCATGCGGAGATTTCTGCCGGTAAACCGCAAACTGATTGCCGGGTTTGCGGGGAGCGGGAGTTTGATTCTCTGGCGGGCGAGGGCAGACCGCATATTACGTTGTGCGGCAGGAATTCGGTGCAGATTCATGAGCGCCGGCGCGAGATTGATTTTGTTGAGATGCAGGAGCGGCTGGCGACCCACGGGACGGTGCGGCATAACCAGTTCGTGCTGAAGTTCTGGCGCGAACCGTATGAGATGACGATCTTTCCTGACGGGCGGGCGATCATCAAAGGCACGGTGGATAAGGCTGTGGCGCGGAGTTTGTATGCGCGGTATGTGGGAAGCTAGGAAAAAGCAGACGCTGGAGTGAGCCGTGCGACAGAAGGACATAGGATGGCAGGCTAGGCTGCCGTGCCCGAGCGAACGTTTTCAGAGTCAGCTTGGATTGCGGCTTTGCGGCGGCGCTTATCCCATAGTCCCCACGCGAACAGTGCGCCCATGGCCAGAGCAAACATACCTAAAGGGATTACAAGACCCATGTGCTACTCCTTTTCCAGAAGAATTCCTGCTGTTACAAGAACCACGCCGGCCAGGGTGAGAATGGCGAGACTTATCACCATCGCAAGCTTCAGCTCGCCTTGGTAGAAAATCGAATCCAAAGGAACGAACACGAGGACCAACACGCCGACCTCGCGAAGAGATTCCCCCGCCAATTCGGAGATTGTACGCAACCACTGCCTTTCACATCTTCAATGCTAACGTGGTTCAGCCAAAGATGTCTTCAGTAATCTCTGATAATTGCAAGGTCGAAATGGTCTCCGTCCTGAATCGGCATCCCGATGCCCGCAGTGCTCCCATGGAGACCCCAACGAGGAGCGAATGATCAAACCCATTTAGCGGCTCCTCTGCATCGGGGCTGGGAACTTGCAAGCACGTGGCGTAGCTTGAGCCGGTGGAATGCTCTGAAAGTTTACCAGTTTGTCATCTCCCCCCCATCCCCCGATTCTCCCTCTTTTTCCTGCTCCTCCCGTGTGGAATCATCGAGTTAGCAGGAATTCGGGTCGTCGACTACGCGCCGACTACGCGAATTCGTCTGCAAATACCGTCGGACAAAGGACTTAGAGGTCAAAATACGTGAAACAAAGGAGTTACGTGCCGACTTCCGGCTCGGGACGTCCTTCTGGTTCGAGTTGGATGCACTGCCTCTGCTGGGGCGATTATGAAACAGGTCTGATGTGCGGCACAAGGTCAGGCGTCACAATAGGGCTGTGGATTTCTTTGTGGTTCTAGGCAGTTCTCCCGAGTCTCGCGGCACCCCGGGATTGGTTGGCAACTCGGAAGGACGTCCGCCTCATTTTCGGCGACTAGGACCGGGTTCGGACCTTCAGTTCACCGGTTCTCCCCCGGGGGCCGTGTTAGTCTGAAGTCGGGTGTTATTGTGAAGGATCAACTCCTTGCGCACCTGCGCAAGTTTACAACGGCCCCATTTCTCTTCGTGGGCTCCGGTCTTTCTCGTCGGTATCTTGGGGCCGATACTTGGGAAGGGCTGCTGAGACGGTTCGCGACCGAGACGCGGCAGTCATATGACTATTACCGGGCGAGCGCAGGGGGCGATCTTCCGCGCATAGCAACCGAGATTTCCAAGCATTTTCACGATGTCTGGTGGAACGACCCGCGATACAAACAGAGCAGGGTAGCTTATTCGGCGCAGTGCGTATCCATTGATTCCGCCTTGAAGATCGAAATTGCCAACTACATAAGTCGGCAGAGCGGCGGGGTTGCCCTGCGGGGCGAGTTGGCAGACGAGATCGCCGCGCTGAAGAGTGCCGTGGTGGACGGGATCATCACCACGAATTGGGATACCTTCCTCGAGGAAGTGTTTCCTGAGTTCCGGCGGTTCGTTGGTCAGGACGAACTTCTCTTCGCGCCCCAGCAGGGAGTTGGCGAAATCTACAAAATTCACGGATGCGTGACCCGACCGACCTCAATCGTTCTGACTGCGGCTGATTATCAGCTGTTCAACGAGCGGAATGTTTACCTCGCAGCGAAGTTGCTAACGGTGTTTGTCGAGCACCCGATCATTTTCTTGGGCTACTCGCTTTCCGATCGAAATGTGGCGCAGGTGCTTCGCGGAATTGGGAGGTGCCTGACTTCGGCGAACATAGGCGAACTTCGAGACCGTCTCATTTTCGTAACCTGGAAACCGGAAGTGTCTACCCCAGAGATCGTGAACAGTAATCTCGTAATTCTCGATGGATTTTCGATTCCCATCTTAGAGGTTCGGACCCCCAGCCTCCTCCCCGTCTTCGAGTGCCTCGGCGAGCTTAGACGGGTCTTCCCCGCTCGGATCCTCCGTAGATTGAAGGAGCAGATTTATGCTCTGGTGAAGGAAAATGACCCTAAGGGGAGACTTTATGTAATAGATATCGACGACCCCAGACCGAGTTCAGACGTGGAGGTCGTCTTCGGCGTAGGCGCAATCTCAGCAATGAAGGATGTTGGATACCGTGGCATCACACGGGACGATTTGATCTTCAGCTTGCTCGAAGAGACCAGTATTTTCGATTCAAGGCGGGTTGTCACCGAGGCACTTCCGAGGCTGCTCAAGCAGAACAGCTACCTTCCCATCTTTAGGTACCTAAAGCTTGGTGGGTTTATCAAGAACGGAGATGTAGAAACCGACGCTAAGCTCGACGGCCGCGTCTTGGAATATGCGCGTTCGGACCTCAAGAGACTTGTGCCCGCAACCGGATATCGCAAAAGGGCGGCCGGCTTGCTGGGAAAGTACCAGACATTTGAGGAGGTCGCCTCGCACGCGCCGGTTATCGACGTCCTGAGGTGTGCGACAGCGTTCCCTGAAGGGGCATTCTCCTTAGAGTCGCTCCGGGCGTTTCTGCTTTCGAATCGATCCCTGATTCGCGATACGGATTATGTGAAGCTCGTCTGCGTCTATGACTGGCTCTGCAATAGTGGAAGGGCAGCTACAGCGCAGGGCACAAGGGCAGCGTAGGCAGGGTGCGCCCCCAGCCTTTCTAGCCTGGAATCTACGATCACGCCGACGCGAAGTCAAAATCCCCGCCCTGTTCCTCCACAGAACGGAGGGACAAGGACGCGGCACCTGCTCGCGCCCGCTCGTGTGACTCTTGTTTGTGAATGGCTTGATCGATGACGGGGCGCCGTTTTGCCGCCAGTGAACTGGGGGGTTATTGCCGGTGCTTCCTCCGGGGATGGTGCGTGTTTGCCCGCCTCGCCGACCAGGGTGGCCTGAGGACGCTTTGATTAAGTCCGAAAGGGCGAAAAGCAGGTTTCTCGACTCCGCAGAATTACGCCTTACGGGGCAATTCTGCTACGCTCGAAATGACAGGTTTGGGCTTGATCAGAGCTTCCCCAACCTTCAGCGGCCTTCGATTTTGTTGACACGATCACGCAAGACTTTCACTTCTCCGTCAGAGAGCGCGGAGTACGGCGGCGTGGGTTCGCTGGCGCATTTCCTGCGGCGAGGCCCATTTGTGAAACTCCGTCAGAAGTGTGGTTTCGACCTTTTCGATTTTCTCGGACAGACCTCCCAGTCTTTCCTCGATCCACTGTTTGTCTTCGTTGG
>Ga0209006_10001691_pt1 | contig 19980 bp, 26 predicted proteins | sample JacPin_JW_Ref_O2_FD_188567 | JGI IMG/M metagenome (GOLD analysis project Ga0209006, IMG submission 188567) | Forest soil microbial communities from Algoma, Ontario, Canada - Jack Pine, Ontario site 1_JW_Ref_O2 (SPAdes) (version 2) | ecosystem: Environmental > Terrestrial > Soil > Boreal...
CTTGTCGATCCAGATGTAACCAGACCTTGACTTGAAACGGCGGTGTTACTGTCTGCATCTTCAATTTCTATAACGCTGTAGTGCGTGATTAGACCAGTGAATCGAGAAAAACGACAAGGTGTGGGGGGTGCTGACAATTCACTGCCTTCTGGGATATTTACAATCCATGGATAATCCTGATTGGATTCAGAAGGAAGATTGAAGGCCTATGTATATAGATCAACGCCATTCACAAGGAGTGCGGGAAGATGGCTTACATTAAATTTGTTATCTCAACAGCCATGGCTAGCTCAGCTAATGCCAATTTTTCAGAGAGAGACCAACACATACTAATCGGTTTAACGGTGAGAGTGTAAGGTGCAGTTCCGCCTGACCATTCTACAGCGACAACAACTACGCAACGGGAATTTGACCTTGTGGTTGTAACGGGCAAATTGGTAACTTTGCTTACTGCATGACTGTGGAGATGTGCTTCCACGCGGAGTCAGCACAGCCGAATATGATCATTTGATGGTCACTTACTCGGTCAGGTCGATACTTAGACTGGAATCACCGAGAACGAATGAACATAATAAGGAGAGGATGGCGAAGGCTCCAACGAGAGCCTTCATGAAATCGAAATACAGTAAATTTCTAAATGAGCGTGATGGAAATGGGCGTGAGTCCGCTGGGTTTCAGCCACACAGGGCGGTGATGTGCAACGCGTGCCCACTATCGTCTCTTCGTCATGCCTGTCAATGCCCTTGCACGCCAGGTTGGCTTCAAGATCGGCCCAGTCGTACTGGAGACGCTCATAAAGCGCTATTTCGATCGCGTCAAAGATTTGCAGGCGACCAAGTTACGGCAGGACGAGCTCTTGTATGATGCCACATTCAACATTATAAAGGCAATTCCATATCATTTGCAATGAATAACTTTTCGTCGTCCAATCTGACGTTTTGTGCTAAAGGCTTTCCTCGAAGCTGCCACAAAGTGAGCATTCTCATCGGTCTCGGTCAAAATGCCGATTGAGATCGCTCTGTTGACCGTCCACTTTCCGCAGTCATACAGTGGAGGAATTCCAAAGCTTTTCAAATGCACGCACTCCTTCCCCCCCTTGGGTTCACGTCGTTAGACTCCTCGTACCCATGTCCTGCTGCGACGAAGCAGCGAGACATCTCATCACAGCTCTCGGTGGAGAGGAGGTTGCTAGACGAGTCGTGGGTGGTGTTAAGTGGTGGCAAGTTCGCGGGGTCAAGGGGTAAATCCATTTTTCACTCTGTTTGTTTTCGGCACCCGACATCTCGTGATAGCGTAGATGCCCAATGGATCCTGGCCAAAAAGGACCGGCGAGATGCCCAAAGACGGCAGAAGACATCAGATCAACCGAAAGAATATTCTGACAAGTCAAATCCAGAAGATTCTCCGGCTGACACTGGTGTTTATAAGGAAGAGATGGACCAGATGCGATGCATATTGTATTCTCACGGAGGTTTGTCCGTCATTGTGCTTGTGGTGACCAACTGAGATCACATATCTCATTTCATAGGTGGCTATTACTTTGGAAGCGTGGATCAGGAAAGGTGGGAGAGACCTACGATCAGCCCATATTTTTGACTCTGAGTGTTACACTGCCATACATAGATATAGCATACAACGTCATGCCCGGAAGATTAACGGTCGCGTCTTTGGTAGGTAACCCGCTAATTTCGTAATTCCGATGTTGCTCAACTAATCCGCTGTCATGTAAAAGCCGTCAATTACCGGCTTGCGCCTCAATACCCTTTTCCATGTGCCATTCAGGATCTTCTGGCAGCATGTGAGCACTGGAGTTCGGCATGAAGTCGACCACTGAGTGATGCCTTCCCCCCAGATCTGTTTTTGATTAGGCCTCCCGTTGGGGCAGCACACCGCCCAGTAAAACCTGCCCACATCATCGTCGCTGGAGATTCTGCTGGAGGGGGCTTGTCCCTTGCTCTCCTCCAAGTCATCCGTGATTCGGGCTTGCCGCTTCCCGCTGGAGGGGTTCTTATCTCTCCTTGGTGCGATCTAACACACTCCTTTCCGAGCGTCCACACAAATACGTCCACGGTAAGGTTTCTGTTCCGAATGAACGCGTTAGCTTTGATTATAAAGATGCGTGACTTCGGTTTCCAGGATATTCTCCCTGTTTATGGCCTCGCATTGCATAAACCAAGTACCCTTTGGCCACCTCCTTCAAATGAGATGACACATCACGTTCACGCTTCTTTGCGTTCCCGCATTCGGCAAACTCTCCGAATAGAAGATCATGACCCCCCAGAACAAATGACGGTCACGGTCCCCGTGAAATCCAATTCAAAAAACACTTCAGAATTGCCTATCGACGTCGGCGCCACAACTCAAGTACCACCCATTGATCCCGAGCACAACGAAACGATTCTGCTGACAACTGAATCCGGCGAAAGCTTGAGAATAGATAAACAAGTGCATCTGTATGCACAGAACAGTCAGCTTGTTCATCCACTCATCAGCCCTGTATTATCGTATCTGGGTGGTTTACCTCCACTTTTGTTCATTGCCTCTGACAAAGAGGTTCTTCGAGATGAGATTATCTACACGTAAATTCCGTTTCTTTCATCACTCCCGAGTATTTGAAGGCTGACTCGTTTTGATTCTACGTCAGTGCGCACAGAGCGGCTAACCCAGAGAAGTATCCTGTAAAGGAGGGGACTCGGAATATCTGCCCAGTCCTCAAAGGTATCGAAAGTAAATACAATCCAACGCAGGTCCACTTACAAGTTTACGACGGTGGGTGATTACGTCCCTTTTGACATCCAGATCAACTTATAACGAAAGTTGCAGACGCTGGCCACGTTTTGCCTGTCCTTTTTCCTTTCACAACTCCCGCAAAATTCTGCTACCGCGCAATTGCGGCATTCTGCAAGCACGTCACCGGGATGACTCCTAACGGCCCACTCAGCCCCACCCTTTCCGTTTCAGGCCCCATGAATGAATCTTCCTTTTTTCAAATATCAAACATACGACCAGATAAGTGGAATGTGGTCACTCCATCCGATCCCTCTTGCCCCAGCACCGCCGTGAGTGCTCCCCAAAGCCCTCGGTCCAACTCAGCACCTGCTACAAGCTCACTAAAACGGTCGATGTCGACAACTTTTTCTCGCGCTGCTTCCGCTATGCTTGGCCACGGTCGAAAGAGAACACATTCTCTAAAATCATCGCGTTTTGGTGACAGTGCGGAAGCAGAACCACCATTGCCAAATTCTTCGGAGTTTTCCATATCTCACGTCAATGAGACTGAAACTTCCCCTGAGGAGCGCACGGCCGGCGATCCTATTGTATATAGCGAGACTCATGTAAGTGGTTACATTACCGGAGAAGCGGTAACCCACCTTCTTGAACTTTTCTGTAGGAATTTCCGTCATGGAAGGATGTCATGATACGAGAGAGGGTGTCTACTCGTGGCATTATCAGACCCTTGGAACCAGAGAACGAGCTGGACGCCATGCATGTACCTGGGGACATGATTGGTGTATTGTCCGAGCTTGCAATCCGCCGATACATCCAAGGCTCGGCCAAATTCGACAAGAAGTTTGCTTGGGCGTACAAATCAATCGAAAAGGATCGAAATCGGAACTTGGAACGAGCAAAGAAAGACACACGTCGGAACCTGACACAATTACAAGCTTTTCTTTTACAAGATGAGAAAGATGTTGGAAAAGAGCCATCGAGGAAAGGTATCAAGGAGGGTTTGATGGCCACGTCAGGTAGTTGGGGCTGGGCATGGGCGATCGACGCAAACGAGAGGCCACCTCCCAGCAGTATTGTATCGAGGAGAGATACGGATGATGCGCGGCGACTCGCGAGGATTGCGGACAAGTCTGTGATCCCGGGTGACCACCACTTGAGTGGAAATAACTTGTGGTCGGTGGTAGTCAGCTTCCTTACCGCCCCTACTACTGCCGGCAAGGCCCGGGCGGGTGGCAACACGGAGGCCCAGAATGATGGACAGCCATCAGTAGTCAATCGGAAATCACGATTTTCACTCAAACCGAAGAGAGAGATTGTTGTGGGCGGATAGGACATTCATGCGTAAATCGTGCAGGATACCCTCTATGATTGCATGTACGTCGTATTGTCAATGCTGAGCGCCAGACCAGATGCTGAGTCTCTTCATTCAGAACCCCGTGCGTAAATGCAGAAAGAAGAGTTACATTCAATTCCGAGTCAAGTTACAACTACAGAAGAGTACTAAACTTGGGGATCTCCGCTACTTTAATAGCAACCGCTTCTTTCCATTTACGAGCAAGGGTCTCAACATGAGGTTCGTAAGTCTGTTCCTTGCGATGTCTGCGAGACCCGTTGGACCCGACCGGACTCCTAAGGACTGTCAGATTCATTTCGCGGACGTGTTCGATAGATCATACCAATTGTCCTGGCGACTGCCAGACTCGTTATATGGAATCGTTGGATGAAAAAACAAATCATGTATAGCTGGATGACCGCCAAAATCGTTATGCACGTTATGCAGACTCGTCTGAAAGGTTTTGTTCAAGTCTTTGAGCGATCCCAATCGCGCTCCGAGACGATGGCTTATCTCCACGATGTTCTCTGCCCAATCGCGACAGTTGCATCCAATGCCGTCATCGGTGTGTCGAAGAGTAACATATGTATGTGCATAATCCAATACATCCCACCAATGTTGAGAATACTGAACCTACCATGAAGTAGTCAGCAACAGGCGTTGATCGAAAGTGCTATACTTCAGCAGAATGTGTACCCAAGTCGCGAAAACCTCTGGCGAGAGATACTGCCGTCCTTCGCCCAATTTACAACCCACAGAACTCCACGCAGCCGCGTCCATCATGCTAAACTTTTCATGCCTCGCAGCATATTCCAACACTTCCAGTGGATGATCGGGAATTGCAGCGCTGAGGATACGTTTCTGAGACACCTGGTTGCAGGTTACTTGGGGAGCGAACTTACTTCATCCTCGTTTCACATGCGTCCATGGCATGAACGACTTCATATTTCTCTACAGCTTCCGCAAGTGGATTCATGACGGAGAATGGAAGTGATCTTAAACTAGGAGGCCTCTGAGTTGACATGAATTGTAAGAGGATGTCAAGAACGTCCGATGTTTCTGCCAGATCGACGACGTCCTCAGCCAGCAACGCGAACCCTTCGGCACCTGCGAAAGCCGCTGAGTGGACTTCCAGATTCTTCTTGAAAAATCTGAACAGGACGCCATCACTCGACCTGAGGGTGATGTCTGAGTTGTGACTGCAGACTAGCACATTTGGTAAGGCTGGAAGCATCGACAAGTAGGACTTCGATAACCTCACATCGCTCGGAAACCTTGGAGGTATCATCCATGATAGTCAAGGAAAGAGTGACAACAGATGGCTTCTCAGTGGCGATCACATGAGACTGACAGAGCAACTCCGATAGGATTCCGAACTGACACCGATGATATGTACAGGTTCGTCTTATCACCAATCCTGCGTTTGGTCAGTACCCCTCAGACATCCATGAACAACGACGAAGCAAAAGAAAGGGAACCTGAGATGCCTCACGAAAAACACGTTCCGATCGCAAATGTGATGTCTTTGCTCGATCATTGAATGACACCGAAAATCAATATGCTAGCAAGAGGGAAAGTCCATTACGCAGCTCTTTCGAGACATCCATATTCAAGCGGAAACCTCTGTAACGTGGCCACGTGCCTGGCGACCACTGTATCACGACGTAGCGGAGGAGCGATATGTCTCCATATGCGTACTTGTTGTGTCTCCACCACACTATTTCACTTAAAGCAAAAATTTTTAGAGAGAAAAAAAAGGACAAACATAGTGCTGTTAACATACCTCGATGAGAATACGACGACCACGGTTGAGAACTTTGAGAGTTGGAACACGACATGACAGTATATATACAAAAGGAAATCAAACTCCGTTTCAAAACACATGACACGACCAGATATAGACCTATATCGGGAATTACGTCATCGACTCCAACGTTCTTGAACATGCCCATTGTCCAACCAGGTTCAAAAGTTCTTGTGTCTGGCGCGAACGGTTTTATTGCTATTTGGGTTGTGCGCACGCTGCTTGAGAAAGGTTATGTAGTTCATGGGACGGTGCGCTCGCAGGAGAAAGGCAACCATCTGAAGACGGTTTTCAAGGAATACGGTGATAAGCTCAAACTTTTCATCGTCGAGGACATCACAAAGGCATGTTGTTAAGCGGTGGTACTCTGTGCATAACCTGATCAGATAACCAGGATGGAGCTTTTGATGAAGTTGTCAAAGGCGTGGACGCTATTGAACACACCGCGTCCCCGTTTCATCTGAAAGCTGATGATCCTCAGGGTGAATATCCTCCAATCCTTTATGTACACTTCGCTCATACCAATGTCGTTTACCGACAGAGCTGATTGGGCCGGCAGTGCAAGGCACGGTGGGGATTCTCCAAAGTGCCATAAAATATGGGTGAAGCATAGTCTCGCGTTCCGCTGAGGTCCTGTGATCACTTAATTCAACATAGATCATCTTTGAAACGTGTTGTTGTGACTTCTTCCTGCGCTGCAATTTTCGAGGACGAGCCTGATCCTCGAACATACGACGAGAACCACTGGAACGAGAAATCTATTAAACAGGTCGAGGAGCTGGGACGCAATGCACCTAATGCAGCTAAATACCAGGCATCGAAGACCTTGGCGGAGAAAGGTGTGTATCAAATGTTCTATAATTAAAATCTGCTCTATTGACCGAAATTTGCGGAAGCTGCCTGGGATTTATGGAGGAGGCATAAAGACACCATCGATTGGGACTTGGTTGTCCTCAATCCACCCTATGTGAGTACCATTCGCAAATAGATCTAAAGGAAACGTGATGCAAGAAAATACTATCAGGTTTTTGGCGTAAGTGTTCCTTTATCAAACAGCCCACTTCAACAAGTTTCCGTCACCCATCCCTGTAGCCCGTTATCCACGAAGTTACTGCCATCGAAGCTCTCAACACTTCAGCCCTCCTCTGGTACAACACTGTTGTTTTAGGACAGTCCCTCGGCACCGACCCTGGTTACAGCTGGATCGATGTGCGAGATCTAGCCGAGGCTCACGCAAGGGCGATACAGAATGAGTCGGTTGGCGGTGAAAGGATCATCGTTTGCTCCTGTACGTCACTGCCTTGTACTTAGTTGTATATAGTGACTGATATTTCGCAGCCACGTTTTTCTGGCAACAATGGGGTATGTGGTTTATTTGTGTGGCAAAGAATGTATACCTGATCAACTTGCCGAGGAAGTCAATGCGGCACACGTTAGTTGTCCTTCCTTCTCGAATTGGCTTCCTGCCAGGAAGCCGGAGGCTCGCAACATAGTGGCTTCCATCCAGTACGACACGAAGAAGGAAGAAAAGTTGCTCGGGATCAAGTTTAAAGACATAGAAGAGGCCACCAGAGACATATTGGAAGATTTCAAAAAAAGGGGCTGGTTGAAGGCTGGCACGCCGTGAATCCAGGAAACACAGTACACCTGCGGTACGTATAAAGGCAAAGTAAATCGTGTGTAACATTATCTCTAGCCTTGGCTATGAATATCTTCTTTTCTCGTCGTGTCAGTGTCGGTTTTCACAAGTACTGAATTACTGAAACGACTCGTCAAGGTCTCGGGCCCCCCTATTCCTGCTATTTATAAGAGGTGAGTACGGCCATTTTTGCTCTAAACTTTAGATCGCACACGACATTCACCACAACATTCCTCACTGAACAATTGCCAAGGCCTCAGATGGACTCTCCCGAATCAAACCCTCAAGTGTCTGACCAATGTAAGCTGCCACGATCCTACTCGCACATTGTTTGGGCTTAAATGGTTGGGCTAGTCTGCAGTCCTGATGCAGATATCACGCTCCGGTCCAGTGATGGTGTCCACTTCAAATTTTACAAGAAACAATTGGAAACCCATTCCGCGGCATTCGCAAACCCCGGGTTCCTATTGCACGTCAAGGATTTCCTTGATCTAACAGAAACTGCAGCTGTTCTTGACCTCCTCCTACAATTCATATCATGCCAGAAGCCTCCTAGCTTAGATATTACGTTCACAGTCCTGACGTCGCTTGCAGAAGCTGTAGAGAAGTACAAGATATTTTCGGCCATACCACCAATTGAAACGAGTATGAGGTATGACCTCCATATCGACAGCAACCAGATGTCTGATGGACAACTTTCAGAGATGCTATTCCTCACCATCCATTGGAAGTGTTGGAATATGCTGTGAAGCACAACAAGTTTGAAATTATGAATAAGGCTGCTTGGAGTTCAGTGGGCCGTGGAATGGGTGAGGGACAGAAGCATCTCCCGCATGACCTTTTTTGCACTTGGGTACAGATTTCATTACCATGTTAATTAACACACATCACTGACGGCTTCACCATAGACTCAGTACTGTCAGCTTTGGTGGGATGTTCTGGACCACGCACATCGCAGCATTGTCCTTTTCGTAAGTGACGCAAATAACTCCAGGGTCGCCTCGCGGATATGTTGTCGTCTCGGAACACGATTCGAGGTTCTAAAGGACTTGGATAATGAATTTGGAGATGATGATTTTGATGAAGACTCTGTCCATGAATGGAAAGAATCAGTGGCCTCCAAAGTGAAGGGGATTCCTAAGTTCAGTGATCTCTTGTAGTAGCCTTCGATCATTGATCATTTATGAAACACACGTGACATCTTGCCTTGAAGCATCCACGAATCATGAATTCGTATCCTGTAGAGCTGCTCACACAACTAGCACCCGTTATGTTTGTCGCTGGTCTCGAAATTCCATCAGAGCAGCAGCAGGACATGTTCACAAACCTAACTCACCGTCTCCGTGATGCTCTTCCCACTCGCAAATCCGCTATATACCAACCTGAGAAGACCAAGTCGTTCCACGTCATCTTCGTCGACAAATTCATCCGTTTCCCTCCAAGAAAGATTATTCCCGATGATCCACAATATTTCACAGCACATTCTCCTCTGTCTCCGCTTACCCCGACGTCACCACTCTTCCCTGACGGCCTCATCGCACCCATCTGGATTCGCAAGCACACCACCCTCGTACCAAGTGTCTTTGTTCTCTTCCTTCGCATATTCGAGCTTACGCCTATCACGCCTCGTTCACCCCTTGATCCTCCTGACCCAGACCAAGAGCGTGAGAGGGCGGATGAGGAACGGCGTTCGGACACCGATCTCTCAGCTGAGATTGCCATGCGAAAGAAGAGTACAAATGAGCGCGGTATCAAACTTACAGTTGTCCTCATGGCGACAAGGCGTATGCTTGGTGCGTCTCTGCGCTGGTATCTGATCATTTATCTCACACCGAGCAGACGACCCGTCATTGGATGCGCGGCTGACTTACATCCGACGACAGAGCGGTCTCGACTCACGCGCGTCCCTTTTTGTTCTGAGTCCTGTCAGCGTGTCCGAGCTCGGTGATTTTGTAGAGAGGTGCACATCCCTTGACTTCTTGCGCACTTTCACTGTTAACCAATCCTATTTTAGCTTGCAACAGGCCTTATACGAACCCGCGCTCGAATACTACACTGCCCACTCAAAACGCGTACGCCGCAAGCGCAATCGTCATGCACAGGCCGGATCAACCCATCTCCCAAACCCTCTCTCACCTCTCGGAGTGACAAGACCATTACGACCCGAGGGATGGACCGTACGCTATGAGTATAAGATGGCTTGTTTTGCTGAATTTAGGGGCGAAGACGAGGTTGCGCTGAAGTGTGTCTTGTTACCGTGTTCTCTTTCCACCTCCCTTAATGAGAGTTAAGGCACTATCAAGACTCATACGCCATGCTCGTTACCATGTCCGGATCTACGGCGATCCTCCCACCGCGCACGAAACGTTGGGCCGAGGCCAAGGTCCTCGCAGATTGCATTAATTTAAAGGTACTCCTCTTCCGCAACATTCACATACCGCTCATGGCCTCTTAGGTGGCGAAACTCTATCTGTACAACAACGAGCACGCACTCGCACTTTCACATCACAATACCCATGTACGACGATTTGCTGACTTTTCCCGTGGATGGGGAATTGGCGAGGAGACGTACGAGTTTTGGAGTTGGATGGCGAGGCAGTTGCGTGCTACGATCTCTCCTCAGTGCAGTTTGCGTTCTCATACCTTTCATACACAAGATACCGAGTCTTTGCCGAACTTCTCGAGCAAGGCACCAATTCCACGCTGGTCATCCCTTCTCATCGTCCTGTCACTGTTTCCCTGCCTCCTTCAGTGCCATCCGTTGCCCAGAGTAGCGTTCAAGTCGATGCCGGGATAAATGCGAGTCATGCCTTGCAGCATCCCGGGTATTATTATTACCTTGCTGCGCGATACACGGAGTCTAGAAGGGAACGCTTTTTGGCGGCTTTAAAGACAGATGTGAGTATGTAATGCAAACACTGGAGCTTGGGGTGTTGGTCTGACATAGGTATAGGCCATGCAGACCTCGCCTGGATTTGCGAACGAAAAGAAAGTGGACCATCTGACGATTATTTTGGAGGTACGTCTTTCTTTCTTTCGCTCTTTCCCAATGATTTGATTCTCGTACAGCTGTACACGAAGTCGTATGAGTTATTCAAAAAGTATAGTCCAGTGAACACCCAGAATCAGAGTCAAGGCCGATTGACCCTACGGATTGCATACCGGATCGCGCAAACTTATTATGAAGCTAAAAAGTTTGACATGGCTGTCAGGTGCATACCCATTGTTCTTCCGGTAAAGTGGGAGAGCGACCTGACAACCCACTACGCAGGTTTTTTGAGCGCATCGCCAAGACATATCGCCGTGAGAAATGGACTGACATACTGCAGCCATTACTTGCAACGTGGTATTCCTGTGCTCAGCAGCTCGGGGACGTGGAGCTTAGCATCCAGTTGCTCATTGAGATGCTCGGCCATCGTTCGTGTTTTTAGATTTCTCATCTTTTTTGCTAATTTTTTTTTCATTTCAGGGCCCCCAAGTGATGGGCAGGATGTGGAAAATTGGGCGGAAAAGTTGTTGGCTGTTCTCAAGGTAGATGCCTTACGCCATCAACTGTTTTGCTCACCATGACATCCCACATTCAGAACGCTGGACCTGCAAGTCCCACAGAGCCTTTAGTTATCGACCTTTCGGAATCATTGCCAATATGTAGGTCTAGATCATGTTCATTGTCCTATCCCGTTTACTTCTTAACATTGTAGTCGATTCTACTGTGATATTCTGGGCGCCACAAGTCCAGGTAGGCGAGCGGGCGGCTTTCCAAGTGTCATTGGCCGCTCCAACGGATATCATGATATCAGCGTTACCGATCGCAGAATTGAAGGTGCTCTTCGTGGAGGGTGTCAAGCCCGTTGTAATTAAACATGTTTCGGGCAGTGATTCTGAAAAATCCGTGCGAAATGTCGATTTAGGTCATATCGGCCCCCTAGAGGAAATGGGGGATGCGCAGGAGCTCCACGCATGTTTGAGATGGAAGCCGGGTGATATTGTGGTCTTTACAGGAACGATGTCGTCAAATACGCCGTGCTCATTCAAGGTATGGGGGTCTGCGTCCCATGGATATTTGAATGACTGATGTTGTTCAGGTTTCCAAATTGGTCTTGACATTGAAAGAGAACACGTGGAATATCGAAATACCATTCCACCCTTGCGGATTGTCCTCCGGGGTAAAGCCAACCCCGAGGTGGTTGAGCTCACTTGATCCCGTCCGGTTCACAGGTGTGAAGAGGGAGGATGTTTCGACATTATTGTGAGTACATTGGTGTCGCGTTGAATTCTATGAGTTATTCAATACTTCGTCTCCCAGAGTTCGACATAGACCACATCGTGTGTTATTGTCGCTTGATCATCAGAGTCCTGCGTATCTGGATGAAGAGTACCTTATCGCTATCGACATCACGAATGTGGATAGCCAGGAGCTTGACATTGTCCTTGACGTGCTGCTTCAGCCGACAGAGATCGATCATGCGGGTCTGTAAAAAACATGTCATTTTTTTTTCTTCCGCTGATGAGTACCTTAGTTAATAGCATCGTTATGGGGGATGAACGTTCTTCCGGCCTGATCAAGGGCGTGCCGTTTGGAGTGATCGCGCCAGGAGCGAGCGTTATCAAAACTTTGTATCTCTTGAATTCAGGCGCTCCTGGGAACAGGATGATCGATATTTCTATCCGGTCACGGTCTATAGCAACGCCACCCGAACCGATGGCGGATGGTTCGATATTAAACGAATTAGCAGACGCAAGTGAGACGCTGCAAACACTGGTTGTACCGACAGTGGAACCAATGCAAATAGTTTTCGAGGTTGTATATCGGAGGGCCCTGGGTCAGCGACGTGGGTTAGCGGACTTGGAGTCATATGAGGATACATTTTGGGATGATGGAGAGGGTGGGGAGGCGGTTGTTAATGCGAAGATGAAGTGTGAGGGTCCCTGGGCCTTGGAGGTGGTTGATGTGCGGTTGGTCAAGGAAGTGAGTATTGTTGATCGCTTTTGTTCGTATTCTGAGGCTGAAGTCAGATGGTCAGGATGGAAATCAGGCGAAGGTGATAGAAAACTTTCTGTCAGGGAAGGAACAAGGCGTGTTTCCTGCTGGTATGTACCATTAATCCAGACCGTGGATGTTGACTACGTTTCACGTGAGCTAGAATACCTACCTGGAGACGAATTTTGCGATATGTGTCGAATAACTTTGGCCCCGGAGAGTGGCCAAGACTTTGACAAAGTACCGATCCCCGGTCCGGGTAAGTACGAGATGGATTGGCGTAGGTGAGTGTATAGGTCGTTGACTGGAGAGAACTTTGATATTTGAGCTCGAGCTCGACAGAATCATGCCCAACGGCGAGCGGGGTCCCCTCTCCACGACGCGGCGTTCCCTACCTCCACTGAAGCCACCAGCAGCCGGGCTGGTGGCACATTTGGATGTTCCACCAACTGCAAAATTGCATGTCCCTATATCCATGCATCTAACGATTCGCAATCAACACCCTGCGCGATCCGCCAACGTCACCGTGCAGCTCGAGCCTGACTCGTCTGACGGATTTGTTGTAGCAGGCTTGAGGGCTGGTCGTGTGTCGATACTTTTGCCCGGAGGAGAGGAGCGGCTGACCTGGAGACTCATCCCGCTTGATTGTGGGTATGTGAACGTCCCACGGCTGAAACTTGTCGATCGGAGGAAGGCGATTGCGAGCTCTCAGGGGATCGAGGGTTCTAATGCGGAAGTAGATACAGTAGGAGAGGCGGTGAGCATCGTGGATGTGCGACGAGATGAGAGAGATGAGAGTGGTGCGCAAGTGAGGAACGGTATCGTCGGGAACCCTACAGTTTTGGTATTGCCCTAAACAAGACGGCACTTCGCCAAGTCAAGGTACTTACTTCAAACGACTGTCCACGTTACATTCTTCTCGTAACCACCCCAAACAAGAAACGTGGCTTGACGATACACCCGTTCCCTCCTCACCATGAGGGTCAGCGCGAAGGGACTTCTTTGCTTTCTTTCTCATTTTGCTTGTTTTCATTGTATCAAATAAACTGGCTCTAGATATAGATTATCACCTTCCTTGTAGCTATCCCTTTTCTTGAGAATACGAGTTAGCTGGGTGATAGGGCCAGCGAACCATTATTTAACTAGGCGGTCGCGCGTCTGGCCAGCTTTGTCACGAGTTCGATTGACTTCGTGGACCAATATTGCAGCACCAAATCCCACTTGCTAGCAACACCAATCGTCGTCAATAATTTCAATACCCGCTCGGAAATTAGCATCCCACATACCATTGCTCCTGATTCAGCCACAAGCGCATAGGCACCGGCTGCCCGCAGGTAACCAGATCAGCCTAACCCTAGTCGCTCCCCACATACAAACGCCTGATCATGGGTAGCTATCATTGTCAACCGAAGACAAATGCCCCGAATCAATATTGAAGATATGAACGGTTCCGTCGTCAGAGTAAGTAAAGAGTCGACTGCAATCAGGCGTGTGAGTGTCGAGGTAGTAAGGGAGGTCAACACGAAAGCCAGGTCAACCGGTCACGTGTGGCCATTGAGCATCCCAGAACCAGACCAGCGCCCACATAGCGTTCGAGTACGCCTACATACGCTTATGCAAGTCACTTGGTGAAGCTTTCTGGGTACCGGTGAGTCTGTAAACGTATATGCAAGGTCCCTGAGTATAACCATGTGTATAAAGTGATGAATATCGGAGGAGGCAGAAGTGTCCGCATTGGGTTCAACGACTTTCCAAGAGTTTCACTGAAGACCGCTGGTTCACTGTATGCACCAAGTCGATTTTACACTCAGTCTAAGTATCAAACGAGGTGAAAAAATGAAGGTGAGCCGGTTGTTGTTCCTAATGGGGTCACCCTTCACTTGTACTTTTTTTAACAAGAAAGCCTATTACCAAATGACTGCTTGTTGCTCGTATAAAATTCCAAGTTGAAGGCTCATGTAGGCACCCATCCACCCGTTTTATTATTATTAACAGCCTCTGGAAGTGCCTTTTATCTCCCATCATATTCTACACCCTCGTAATGTACATCTCACGACTCGTTTCCCTTGCCCTTTTCACCTTTTCCATCGGTGAGCTTACTCGGCGGCATCCTTTACACCACTGATCTTGATCGTATCCTTTGCCAGCATACGCTTCTCCTGCTCCCGAGCCAATCGATTCTGGCACGGCAGCTGTTGTGTCTAATAATGACAACCTTGGGTGCAGTGGGAAGGACTGCCGCAAGGACCTGGTCAGTTCTACCGAATGTACTCCGCTCCAGTCCGCAAGCTAAACACTTATTGTCATATCATACAGGCCTACAATAACGCCGCTCTACAATCGCGACACTTTTCAGCACCCGCCGCGGCAATAGCACTTGGTGTCCTTGTGAATCTGGTGTAATTCATTGTCATTGGCGAGGTAAAAATCTGTTTGGACAGTTGTCGGTGTCAAAATTCTTGGTACTCTACGATCAGCTATATTTCTTCTACTTTTAATGCGAGTCACGTGTCTCTATGCCCCTCAACATTTACGATGATGCATGTAAATGTTTCCGCCAATGGCACAGTACTGGAAGGTCTACCACCTCGTGTACCTAGCGTCAGTTACTGAAACATCACTTGAAGTGAGTCAGATTTGGTCTCACTGTGATGTTATGCCGGCCATGTACCCCTATTACTGGGTACTGAGTTCTTACCAAGAGCTGATGCTGTTTATAAAAGCTGCCAATGTGTGGAAGTTCATACGCCCTTCGTCGCCCTGCGGACCCAGGGTTTCCAACCAATGTACGTTTATATATATCTGTCACGATCCCTTTTCCAGCCTTAACAAAATGGAACGGATTTAGTCTGCAACCCTGATGCAGATATCACGCTCCGGTCAAGTGATGGTGTCTTGTTCAAGTTCTACAAGAAACAACTAGCAGCCCATTCTGCGGCGTTTGCAGGTGCCGAAGCATTCCCACATCTCGCTGAGGACGTCGTCGATCTTACCGAAACTTCGGATGTCCTTGACATTCTCTTACAATTCATGTCATGCCAGAAGCAACCTAGCATTGCTTCTCTCGATTTCACGACCTTGAGATCACTTGCGGAAGCCACGGAGAAATATCAAGTCTTTTCTGCTATGACTGCAGTTGATATGAGTATGAAGTATGTACATCTATTTCTTCTTTATCCAAATATCTAAGAGAAATCCCTCAGGACTTCTATTCAAGATCACCCGTTCGAAGTCTTGGAATACGCTGCGAGGCACCAAAAAGTTGAAATGTTGGATGCAGCTGCTTGGAGTTCAGTGGGCCGTAGAATGGACGAGGGACAAAAGTATCTCTCACCTGATATTTTCATAACTTGGGTACGGATTCCGCATTTTAATCAATGCTCATCGCTGACTGGCAGTAGACTCGGTACTGTCAGCATTGGTGGGACACTTTGGGCTACGTATATGAGAACCCTCCTGGCTGGTGCGACCACTCCCGGGTCATCGTGGAGATAGGCTGTCGTCTTGGAGTGCGATTGGAACTCCTGAAGGACCTGGACAATACATTCAAAATACGCCTGACCAAGAACACGGTACAAAGGGAGGCTGCCGATGATTGGAAACAATTAGTGGCCAAGAGGGTAGCGGACATACCTAAGTTCAGTGCTCTCGCATTGTCAGTGTAACTTGCTCTCTTCTCCAGACTTGGCGGGGGGTCGATATGACAGTATTCTGCATAATGAATGTCCTATCCGCACACGACAAGGATGCAGTAGCGTTCGACTTGCAAGTCGAAGTTTGATGGCTGACAGCTTGCCAATGAGAGCAAACATATCACAGCGTTGAAAATTATCCATGCCATTGTCCAGCACCGTCTTTTGAAGTGTGTGGTTCATCATTCCATCCAGGTGCTATATGATGTCCTGTAATTCCAATTTTGGCCCACAGTCATAGCAATCTGCAGAAGGTGAAAATTTGTTCACCCTTCTCTTGTAAGTTGTAAGTTGCATGTAGCAAAAGCATTTTATATGCTCTCTCAGCAATCGAATCGACGATCGCCGTCATAGTCAATAGGGTGCGCAACAGGATGCTCCTTCTGCGATTATACACTCTCCATTACAAAATAGAGGAGTGTTTGGAAACTTGGAAGTGAGATCCTTTTGTGTGCGGTCGAAATCACTGTGTTGCGAGGTCATGACTACCTAGCGGCATCTTGTTATCGATGATATGTACAATTAAGATGGAAAGCCAAGAGGCGAAGCAAAAAGGTGTGAATTGAAAGGATCATAACATTACAATGATGCCGGGTTCTCCTCGACGATGCCTTTCTCATCAACAATCCCCGCGTTTTGACCATTTCGCGTGATAAGGAATTCAAAGTCCTGGGCCGCAGAACATTTTCAGAGGCAAGAGACGAACACCACAGGCCGAACATACACGTACCACCATCAATAAATGAAAGTGCCTGATGGGATTTTCCTCTTCAAAGATAATAACCTCCTGGAGATTTGTGGCATCCTCCGTGAATCAGAATCCTGATACGAGGAAACAGACGTACTCTATGCGACGAGTGCACATCGGGAATGTTGACCTCTTGGTCAGGCGAGTTCTATGGCAGTGAGGTGAGAGTGGGGATGACGCTTCTACAACGAGCTTACTTGTAGAATCGTGAAGAGGGATGGCGTGTGTCTCGCATATGGATGGTATCGTTGTAGATACGAGGCACGATACCATGGTAGACGCAGAGAGGACGCATTGACGGAGCGTGTGCGAAGAGTAGCATCCATTGTATTTGAACAGGAATAACGGGAGATGAAAAAAAGAAGGAAAAAATGCAATGAAAAATGAAGCACGGCCTAGATTCTTATAGAAATGGCTGGACGCCATATCGAGCTAGGCGAAAGCCGAAGCGAGCGACGGGGATCTGAAGAAAAAAAATAGCTATATCAGAAAAATCGGGAACCCTGAACACAACGAGGGTGCTCATGATTACAAAATGCTTCCGTAACGAACTATACTGCTGGCCCCCAAACTCAGCGCGCTAGGACGTGAGGTCAAGACGTGGCCGCCTGTCCCAACAGAAAATGGTTCATTGAAAGCCCTCCTCGGGGCTTTCTGGAGTTCCCAGTCTGCAACAATATAAGGCTGCATTTGCAATACTGGAATTGGCAGATCACAGGTGATCGCCTCCCATAGGTTTAGGGATCGTTCAGCAGCGTGGACCACAGCTGAATTGCATTTTTCTAGGTCACCCCCAAGAGTGGGGACAGAATCAACAATCCTCGCCAAATCCAATGGTTAACTGTCCTGGCCCGCATACATCCCACAATGGCGGCATGTGACGTGACACGATGTGACATGTGGGAAGTCACGCTCGTCACGCGATACGAAGGCATGTTCTGACCCCTCATCATGATAAGACGATGTCCTCAATCCATTCTTTATGCCAAATGAAATCCAAAAACCAAAAGGCAGCGTGATCAGAGCGACAACGGGGTTCATATGCAAGGCCCAACATGACCCCCTCTCAAAACCAGCGGCATGCAACAAGCAAGAACCGATTGACACCGTGAATGCGTGAAATCCAGAAAACCCCAGCAAGAATGAAATCCGTGAATCAAAACGTGAGGCAAAGAACTCACCTTATACCGACGGATTGAGGACCCCCTTCATTCTCTGGGTACCGTTTACCAGAGATGGTTGTAATTCGAATATCAATCCATATGGCCAACCATACGGCAACGGTGAAAAATGCTGGAACGCCGACATAAAGATCCAGCCATTCAAGGCGGTATAAATCCAGTAAGCCTGACATGAAGAGACAAGTATGTTGGATTACGACTGGTGTCAGCCCCGAAACCTGTCCATCCTACTGTCTGAGCGGCTCGACAGTTCTAGTGGCTGAAAGTCATCCAGAATCGAAGCCAGCCTGGGGGTGGATGTCGTGGATAACGGAGCTAATCAGCCTTGCACGGACATTCAACTGAGGCGGCGAGAAGTCATAAATTCAAGCGAAGCAACCGCAACGGCAAGGACGATGTCAAGAAATCAAGCAAGACGTTGTGGCCACTTGTGAGACCGAGTCGGAGTCACAGGACCAGTTCGCCGTGGTGGTTTCCGTGGTGGTTGGCTGACCAACCCCGACTCCGCAACCGATTAGAATTCAGAACCCTGATATTCAACCACCCCCATCGTCCCATGAATCGTGGGTCACCTCCCATCCCACAGTATATTTCCCTCAGATTTGTCTCAACCTACCCCTAGCAAAGAGGCGACCTTCCTCCCCACTCAGCCTTATCCGTTTCCTTACAAGAACCACCGCTTCTGATTGAGGTATACGACCAATCCACTGCTACTTACGACTTTGATAAGTGGGTCGGGTTATACCCACCCATCCTACTAGTGCTCGCTGCCTTCCACATTCCTCTCCAACCCACTCAGAAGTCATCCCAATCTTGCATTTATGGCGGTTATGCTACACATATGTCCCTGCTTCTATGGCTACAAGTAGGGGCACTAGATCTTTCTTCACCGTACTTTATGGACTGAGTACATAATGGTGGATATAAATATTAGTGAAGCCTTGCCTTTGCACAGTTGGTTCAGTGTGAGAATACACGTGGAGAACGTCCCTCAAGAAGTCGGAAGGCGAGTAGGGACGATCAATTGAGCTCCACGAGTGGAGCCTCGTCAATGGAACGATCCAAGAAGCTGCGGTAATGCGACAGTCAACTTGCTTTGCACGACTCGCTGTGGCATGCGATACCGAGGGGCGACACATCTTTCAGTCCTGGGCACATCTCCCTCCGCATGGTTGGCGTCTGCCATTCCTTCCAAAAATCATTCGATCTGGAGGCGTCTCTGGAGATGTTTCGGGATCCATAGGCTCAAGAATTATCGCTCAATAGACGGGGAGAGGATTACTGGGACGCGTACCGAAAAATAATCTTTGTATAATGGCCCCAGTCATGTAACCTGTCCGTTACAAGTACCTCAGTAGTTGAAAGGTCGCTCGGAAGTGAAAAATAAAATGCGTAGAGATCGAATTCTCCTTTGTTGGCCAAGAATGCGGCTGCAGATGGTTGATATCACAGAATTAGATAACGGTTCAAGAGGTTACATTTTGCGAGAGAGGTCTTCGATGACAATGAAGGCACTGAGAATCCAGGTCAACCACCAAATTGGATATTAAAGGATTGGAAAGCCAGGCATCGCAAGGTATCAGAACTCGCAGAAATTTTGGATTCATCGGAGGTGACGACCAGTAGAAAATTTTTGTCGGGTCAAACGTTCGGCTGTTGACCTGGGAAAAATCGGTGAAAACGACAACGTTGGCAGGGACATTGGAAGGCCTGAGGTAGGCAAGGGGAGGGGAGGGACTCCGCGATGAACCGTGCCAGTGGCTTGCAACTAAACTCAACAAAACCCACGACATCCTTGGCAATTTCTTGGTCATCTTACCTTCTGTTCCAGAGATACTTACATCAAACGAGGTAGCCCAATTGTTGGCCAAC
>Ga0209006_10001692_pt1 | contig 19975 bp, 20 predicted proteins | sample JacPin_JW_Ref_O2_FD_188567 | JGI IMG/M metagenome (GOLD analysis project Ga0209006, IMG submission 188567) | Forest soil microbial communities from Algoma, Ontario, Canada - Jack Pine, Ontario site 1_JW_Ref_O2 (SPAdes) (version 2) | ecosystem: Environmental > Terrestrial > Soil > Boreal...
TTCCGATATCGCCGCGCGGTCCTCGGGGGCGATCTCGGCGTTCGATTTGAGCGATATCCCTTCCGGCCCCCATTCGGCGATCCGCCCCATGTCGGAAAAGGCGATGCGCGCCAGCTCCTCGAGCACGCGGTCGCGGTCGACCGCGGCGGCGCGGGCGCTGTCGGCGCGGCCTTGGCGGATGGCCTCGGCCACATGCGGCAGGTGCTTCAGATTGACGGCCAAGGTCGCGGCGCTTTGCGGCGAATAGCCGGCGCGGATCGCCGCCTCGCGGCCGTTGCCCAGGATCAGATACTGCTCGACGAAAAGCTGCTGGCGCAAGGTGAGCGCCCGCTCCTTGCGGTTGGACATGGTGGGTTCCTTGCGTAGCAAAGGCCGCGCGTCGCGTAGCACCCGACGTGCGAAGCCTAGAGGAATCGGCGCGGCCGTCTTGCGAAGCCAATTTTTAGATCAATAAAAAAGCCCGGCGGAAGGCGCCAGGCGGGCTTGTCATTGTTCATGTTTTGTACCATAATGATCCGGATAAGTCAAGGGAAAAAGGGTCGAATGGCTAAGTATCTTTTCCCGTCGCCATGTGCGGGCTTGACCCGCGAATCCGCTATCGGCATCAAGGACAACGAGCGCAACATATCGAACAAGATCGGGTGTGGCACCTTCATGGCCGTGTTTTTTGTACAATGCATGGAAGCGATAGGCTGTCGCACCATCCGCCTTGAAGATGATTAGAATGGGAGACGCAAAGAGCATGAATGTCTTGCGATCAGACCCTGCAATAGATTTGAAAAAATTCGCGGGTACTCGGCAATTTGCCACGATTCTTGTGGACCCGCCGTGGCGCTTCATAAACCGAACCGGAAAGATAGCCCCTGAGCATCGCCGACTTACCCGGTATGGAACGCTGACAGTCGATGAAATTGCTGCCCTCCCTGTATCACGAATTGCGGCGCCTACCGCGCACCTTTATCTGTGGTGTCCCAATGCGCTCTTACCCGAGGGGTTGCGCGTTATGGCGGCATGGGGCTTCACTTACAAATCAAACATCGTGTGGCATAAACTCCGCAAAGATGGCGGCTCTGATGGTCGTGGTGTTGGCTTTTATTTCCGCAACGTGACCGAGATGATTTTGTTCGGCGTGCGTGGGAAAAATGCTCGCACGCTGGCTCCGGGACGCACGCAGGTGAACTATTTGGGCACGCGCAAACGCGAGCATTCCCGCAAGCCTGATGAGCAATACAAAATTATTGAGGAATGCAGCCCAGCACCGTTCCTAGAACTTTTCGCGCGTGGCAAGCGGCGCGGCTGGGCTGTCTGGGGCAATGAGGCTGTTGAGAGTTATGAGCCTCTTTGGCCGACCTATGGCCACAACTCAGCGACGGAGCGCCGTTCCGTTGCAGGCTAATCCTCGACGTAAAGACGATCTGAGATAGCAAAGACAAGGACCGGACAACCGCCGCCGCCACCGCCATCGAGACGCGGTAACAGCTTTTCCAGATGCGTCGTTGAATTACCGTAGGACTGCCCTTTGCCGAGTTTATTAAAGATTTTTTGAAGCTCAGATCCACGAGTTATAATTACGCCAACGTCGATTGCTCGCAGTTCAAATAGCAACCGAAAATTGTTTAGATCGCGATCAAAAAATGGGTCTTTGTTATTCCATTCAATTTCAAGGGCAACACGACCCTTGAAACAATCCACTGAATGCGTGGGGCTTTCCTCCCGATGGTCGTCAACGACGATGGCCGTCGAGAACTTCTTTTCAGCCCATTTCCGCGCATAGAGCGCACCATCGAGTCGTTTTGAAATTGGCGAACGATTCTCCCCTTTTGCCTTGACCTCGGATCGAAGAAGGTGGAAGTCACGAAGGACGGCGATGATGTCGGCCCATTCCGCTGGGCAAGCGGTCTGCAATATCCCCGCGGCATTCCGCCATTCATGGACGTGGTAGAGCTTTCGCAGATCTTTCGGGACAAGGTGAAGAGTGGTCATAACCACCCGTAGCATGGCTTGGCTGCACCGCAAAAGACCAAGGTAAGGCTGCTATATAATTCCGGGTCTCAGGGCCTTTGCCCCTCTCCCCACTCCTTGTGCTTTCCCCTATATCCCTCCGCCCCGCCTACCTCGCCCCTCTCCGCCGCGCCGGATAGCGGGTGGCATAAAAAAGATAGGCTTCTATGCATAAAAACAGCGCGATGGGCGCGATCGCGCCGGGCAGGCCTGCCAAATCGAATCCGAACCGCGCGCAGACATAAAGCAGAACCGCCAGGCTCTGCGCCATGCCGGGCGCCCCGGCGGCGCGATAGAGCGAGCCGTAATGATAGCCGATCCAGAAAGCGGCCCGCGTCACCATCCAAACCACGGTCGTCGCCACCACGGCGCGCATCGCGCTGCCGTTGGAACAATAGAAGGCGAGGGCGAGCAGCCCCGGCACGAACAGCAAAAGCTGTTCGAGCGTGTGCTGGAGATAGCGCAGATTGATGGTCAGCCGCCGCGTGGCATAGCCCGCCAGCGGATCGATGCCCGGCGATTGCAGGCGCTCGTGAGAAACCGCTTCGATGCCGGTCATGAAGCAGAACAGAATCGCCACGCAGCAGCAATTGATGGCGAAGAAAAGCCGGGCGAGCGGGTCGTCCATGCCGGAAAGCGGCGGCGTCCAATGATAGATGCCGAGCCACAAACCGGCCGACAGCGGGAATGCGGCCAGGATCCATTTCACGATGACGGATCGTTGGCGGCGAAAGTCCGAATCGCGTGCGGCCGTGCCCATGTTTTCTCCCCGATCGTTTTTCGCGTTTCCCGTTCGCCCGGCGCCGGATTCCCGGTTTGAATCGCTAACGGCGCTGGGCGTTCACGCCGTGCAGGCATTCAGACTTCGGCGAGGTCGTCGTCAGCACTCCGGTGAACGCGCCGTCCGGTTTTCGATAAGGCTAAAAAGTATGAATAGTTATAGTCGGTCAACTGTTTTTGGCGCGCGGCGATTGGCCGCTACTCTGCGCCATTTACCTACACATTTTAACCGTGATAGAACTTCGCCATGGAAACCAAGTACGTACCGATGGGTCGGTTCAACGACCCCGAGGCGACCAAGCGCATGGAAAATGCCCTGCGCCGCGCCCTTAAAATGCCGCCCAGCCGGCACAAAACCATTATCGTCGACGACAAGCGCGAGAACGAGGCGGCAAAGAGCCTGTTCCGAAAGATCGACCGCAGCTTCCGCCTGGGCTGACGCCTGGCGCGGCGCCGCCCGCCAAACCTTGCGGTACGCCGCGATCCGCCATCGGCCTCTTTCCTTCACCACGGCCAACAGCAGGCCGGCGTGCAATCCGCCGCCGGGTTCCGCTCGAACGCCCGGCGTTAGCCGCCTGAGCGCGGGTTCGAGCGTCTAGGTACTTTCCCAAGCTGCCGCGCCCGCCCGCGGCTTGATACGGTCGCTGCGACATAAAGAATTTGTGTCACAGGAGGGAAATATGCCGTTACTCAATTTGGTGATCGTGTTGGTGGCGATCGGCGTGCTGCTCTACGTCGTCAACAACTACATACCGATGGACGGAAAAATCAAAAGCATCCTCAACGCCGTCGTCGTCATCGGCGTCGTCATATGGCTGCTTCAAGCCTTCGGCATGCTGCAACAGCTCGAGAATTTCCGCGTCGGATAAGGCTCGTGCCGCTGCGCGGCCTTTGGCTGGGCGTTTCTCCGCTTCGCAAGACGCCTCGGGCGTGAATTCCGCCCGAAGCTTTGCCACGCCCTTTTCTCCGCTTCGCATGAAGCCTCGGGCTCGAGGATTCAACCCTCGGCTTTGCTACGCGCCCTACTCCTTCACCTTCAGCCAGGTCGCGAGATAGGTTTCGGCCGCGTCGAGTTCGTCGGTGCGCGCGATCAGGCCGAGATAGCCGTCGGGACGGATGACATAGAATCCGTTGATGTAATCCCCCGCCGGCAGGCAAGGCAGGAAGGTCACGTGGGGCGCGAAGCGCGCGACCATTGCGCGCGTCTCCTTCTCGTCGGCGCCCGCCGACAAGAGCGTGAACCCGCCGGGGTTGAGCGCGTCGTATAGCTGCGCGCGCCCGCCGCTCAACAGCACGAGATCGGCGTCGGGCACGCGGTCGCCGGGCTTGAGGCGGCCTTCGGGCGCGGTCTTGGTTTTCCGGCTCAACGGGCTTTTGGGATAGGCGATGTCGAGCTCGGTCATGGCGGCGGCAAAGCCGCGGCGGAAACGCGGCAGCTTCATCAGGAACCAGGCGGCGAGGTTGCGCAGCCACTGTCCCGGCTTCATCCGCAGCGTCGCGATGCGGGTCAGCCGCGTGGCGTTGCGCAGCACCAACTTGCCGACCGCGCCGCGCTCGCTCGCGTAAGTATCGAGCAGTTCCTCGCACGCCTTGCCCTGGATGACCAGCGCCAGCTTCCAGGCCAGGTTGAACGCGTCCTGCATGCCGGTGTTCATGCCCTGGCCGCCCGCCGGGCTGTGGATGTGCGCCGCGTCGCCCGCCAGGAACACCCGGCCCTTGCGGTAGTCCTTCACCTTGCGCTCGTTGATGTGGAAGAAGGACAGCCAAACCGGATCGTGAGCCTCGATGCCGCGCGGCCCGCGCTGGTCGATCAAGCCCTGGATCTGCGCCAGCAGCGGCGCGGCATTATCCGGCGGCGGCGCGGCCGTGCCCCAATCGGCGATGATGCGGTAGCGTCCCTCCTTCATCGGGAAAATCGCCAGCACGCCGTCGCCGTGCCAGAACAGCAGCAGCTCGCCCGGATAGGGATGGTTCCTGAGCTTCACGTCGCCCAGCAGCCAGACGCCCTGCTCGGAAACCCCGTCGAACGGCAAACGCAGCCGGTGGCGCACCGCGCTGTGCGCGCCGTCGCAGCCGATCAGGTAATCCGCCGTCACCGCTTCGTTCTTGCCGTCGGCGCGGCGCAGCCGGGCGTTCACGCCGTGGGCATTCGCGCTGAAACCGGCCAGCTCGACGTTGCGCTCGACCCGCACGCCGAGCTTCCTGAGATGCTCTTCCAGCAACCTTTCGGTCTCGCTTTGCGGCACGAACAGCGCGAAGGGATAGGGCGTGTCGATGCTCTCGAAGCCGATATTGGCCAGCACGCGCCTGCCGGCGTAAAGCCGGGCCGAGACGATCATCCGCCCCGCCGCCAGGAAATCACCGGCGCAACCGGCGATGCGCAGCAATTCGAGCGTGCGCGGCCACACCACCAACGCCTTGGATTGCTCGCTGCGCGCGGGCGCCTTGTCGACGATGCGGCAGGATATGCCGTGGCGGGCCAGCTCGGCCGCCATGGTCAATCCCACCGGGCCCGCGCCCGCCACCAACGCCTTCAGCTTGGCCATGTCCTAGTGTGGCGGCAGCGACGCGAGCCAGGCAAGCACCGCGTCGATCGCGGCTTGCGGCGTTCCCATGTGGTCGGAATCGAGCTTGACCAGGTGGTTGAGCGGGTTGGGCGGCGCCAGCGCGAAAAGCCCGTCGGGATCGTGCTGGCCCGGGTCGCGGCTGCCCGCAACCATGAGTAGCGGCGCCTTCAACGCGGGAATGTTGGATGTCAGCGCGGCCGGCCCGTCCGCCGCATCGAAGCTGACGAAGACGCGCGGCGTGGCATTCACGCTGATCGGGCCGGTGCCGAAGCGGTTGTTGTTGAAGTCGGTGAATTCGATCCGCTGGTCGCCCTCGCCGGCTGCGATCAGCTGCTGCGCCCGGAGCAAGCTGGATGCGATCACCGGCTGGCGGACAAGAAAGCGGTTATCCGGTGCCGGCGCCAGGGCGATGATGCCTGCCAGCCCGGCGCGGCGCGCGCCATAACCCAGCGCGGCGTTGCCGCCCAGGCTGTGGCCGGCGAGCACGATCCGGGTCACGCCCTGCGCCTTGAGATCGGCGATGGCAGCGTCGATATCGGCGAAGCAGTCGAGATAGGCTTCATCGTAGATGCGCGCGCGCGACCAGCACATCTCGGGAAGCTCGACCCAATAGCCCGCGTTCAAGAGCGCCCAGCTCAGGCCCGCAAGCGGCTGCTCGAGCGGCGTGCCTTGTTTGCCGTGCAGCAACACGATGCCGGTGGTGGGCGCCTGGGTTTGCGCCTGAACCGGGCCGGGCGCGGCCGCGGCCAGCGCCGCCACGGCGAGGGCGGCCAAGGCGGGGAGCAAACGCTTCATCGGCATTTTTAAGCGAGGTCGCGCCGCTTCATCCCCGGCAGACGGAAGCCGGCCCGGCTCAGCCTGCGGGGCGCTGCTCGATCGCGTCGACGCGGTCGGGATAGAAGGCGAGATGATCCTTGATCGCAGCGACGGCGGCATAGGGCGTCTCATAGGTCCACACGGCATTGGCCGCGCGTTCGCCGCCGCTGGGAATGCTGAAATACGCGCATTCGCCCTTATAGGGGCAGTAGGTCGCGTGGTCGGTGCGTTGCAGCAGCGCCATGTCGACGTCCTGGCGCGGGATATACTGGACCGCCGGATAGGACGATTCCTTGAGCGTCAGCGCCCTTCGCGTGTCGGCGATGACGCGGCCGGCGACCGACACGATGACCCGCGCCGGGTTCGGCGCGATCGCAATCGGATGGTCGGGGCCGGGAATCTTGATCGGCTTTACGGTCATGATTTTCAGGTTCCTTTCTCTGATCAAAAAGCGCTTACGAGGCGGTTTTGCCGCCGTTGACGTCGAGGATCTGGCCGGTGACGAACAACGCCTTGTCGGAGGCGAGAAAAACGATGGCCTGAGCGATCTCTTCGGGCTTGCCCACGCGTTTCATCGGCACGCCGGCGATCAGGCCGGCCTTACGGTCGGCGCTGCCGGTGAAGCGGTTGAGCAATTCGGTCTCGACCGGGCCGGGCGCGACCGCGTTGACGCGCACGCCGAACGCCGCGCCTTCGAGCGCCGCCGCCTTGGTCAGCCCTTCAACCGCATGCTTGCTGGCGGTGTACATCGATGCCCCCGGCGCGCCTCGGTGGCCCATGGTCGAGGACAGGTTGATGATGCTGCCGCTTTTCTGCGCCTGCATCACGCGCATCTCATGCTTCATGCTCAAAAGCGTGCCGAGCACGTTGGTGTCGAAAGTGGCGGCGTAGCTTTCCGCCGATTGCTCGGTCACCGGGCCGGGCTTGCCTTCGGTGCCGGCGTTGTTGACCGCCACGTCCAAACGGCCGAAACGCTTGACGGTTTGATCGACCAGGTTGCGCACCTCGTCCTCGCGGCGCACGTCGGCGCGCACGAATTCCGCCTCCGCGCCCAGGCCGCGCAGTTCGGCGGCCAGCGCGTTGCCCGCTTCGTCGCGCCGGCCGGAGACGGCAAGCCGCGCGCCCGCGCGCGCGAAGGCCAAGGCAGTGGCGCGGCCGATGCCGGTCAGGGCGCCGGTGATCAGAACGACGGGAGCGGTCATGGGGCTGGTCCTCGAAAGGCGGGCGGCGTGTCGGATATTGCGGCAAATCCAATATGGGCATCCCGGCGCAATCCGTCACCCGGCACGCAAAAGAAAAAGCAAGGACCGGAGCGGTCGCCCGCCCCGGCCCTCGCATTTCGATCGAAGCTCCAGTCAGGCGGCGGGGCGGATCGCCGCGGCCTTCACCTCGGTGCCGACATAAGCCTCGTATTGCTTGAAGTTCTTCTCGAAGCTGTGCGTCAGCTTCTTCGCGGTCTCGTCATAGGCGCCCTTGTCCGACCAGGTGTTGCGCGGGTTGAGCACCTCGGCCGGAACCTCGCCGCAGTTTTCCGGAACCGCCAGGCCGAAGATCGGATCCTTCTTGGTCGGCGCGCTCTTGAGCGACCCCGCCAGCGCCGCGCGCACCAGCGCGCGGGTGTGGCCGATCTTCATGCGCGAGCCGACGCCGTAGGCGCCGCCCGACCAGCCGGTGTTGACGAGCCAGCAGGTCGCCTTGTTCTTGGCGATGCGTTCGCCCAGCATCTTGGCGTAGACCGAGGGATGACGCGGCATGAACACCGCGCCGAAGCAGGTCGAGAATGTGGCTTGCGGCTCGTTGCCGAGGCCCTTCTCGGTGCCGGCGACGCGCGCGGTATAGCCCGACAGGAAATGGTACATCGCCTGCTCGGGGGTGAGCTTCGATATCGGCGGCAATACGCCGAAGGCGTCCGCCGTCAGCATGATGACGTTATCGGGGTGCGGCGCCAGGCCGGTCTCGCTCATGTTGGGGATGAAGTCGACCGGATAACAGGCGCGCGTGTTCTCGGTCAGGCTGCCGTCGTTCAGATCGGGCCAACGCGAAGCCGGGTCGATCACCACGTTCTCCAACACCGTGCCGAAGCGGAAGATGGTGTTGTAGATCTCGGGTTCGGCGGCGGCCGACAGGTTTATGCACTTGGCGTAGCAGCCGCCCTCGAAATTGAACAAGCCTTTCTGGCTCCAGCCGTGCTCGTCGTCGCCGATGAGCGTACGCGAACTGTCCGCCGAGAGCGTGGTCTTGCCGGTGCCTGACAGGCCGAAGAAGATCGCCGCGTCGCCCTTGGGGCCGACATTGGCCGAGCAGTGCATCGGCAGCACGTCCTTGGCGGGCAGCATGTAGTTCAAATAGCCGAACACCGACTTCTTGATCTCGCCGGCGTATTCGGTGCCGCCGATCAGCACCAGCTTCTTGGCGAAATTCACGAAAATGAAGGTGTCGGAGCGGATGCCGTCGATCTCGTGATGGGCGAAGAAATGCGGCGCGTGCAGGATGGTGAAGTCGGGCACGTGGCTCTTGAGCTCGTCGGCCTTGGGGCGGATGAACATGTTGCGCGCGAACAGGGCGTGCCAGGCGCTCGGCGTGGCGACGCGCACCTTGAGCCGGTAGGCCGGATCGGCGCCGCAATGGAGATCCTGCACGAACATCTCGCGGCCCTGGTAATAGGAGAGAATGCGGCGGTGCAGGCTGTCGAACGTGGCTTCCGGCAATTTCTGGTTGGTCGCGTTCCAGTCGATATCGGTTTTGCTCGAGGCTTCCTCGACGATGTATTTGTCCTTGGGCGTGCGGCCGGTGAAGGCGCCGGTGCGCGCGACGAAGGATCCGCCTGCGCCCAACTGCCCTTCGCCGTTGCGGATGGCGTGCTCGTACAGGATCGGAACGGACAGATTCCAATGCTCGGCGACGAGGTTGCGGAATCCCTGTTCGTGAAGACCAAAGCTCGACGGGAATCCGTGAACGGATTGGGCGGCGTCTTTCAAGGAATGTCTCCTCTTGGGTTCTGAGATGCTTGGTGCCGGCGTTTTATGACGCTGCGCTCGAACCCCGGTCGCATCGTCTGCCAGCTTGAAATCAAATATAACGCTTTAGGACCGTTCTGCAACTTTGCCTGCAAGTCGTTGATCGGGGAGGACAAAATGCCGCACTCCGTGCCACTTTTATGACCCCTTGGCGGCGGCGGCCAGAAGGAAATCCTGCCCCGATATCCAATCGATGCGGCCGAAGCCTTCGACCAGGTGCGCGCGCGTTACTTCCATACGATAGCAGGCAAAATCTTTAAAATTCATGTAAGTCGCGGCGCCCGGATGGCGGGCGAGAAAGCGCGTCTTGAGACGCGGCTCTGCGCTCCGCCCGATCGTTCCCAGCAGGGTCACCCGCGGCCCGGCCAGCGGTTCGGCGAGGCCCGCCGTGCCGTCGATCAAAAGCGAAGCGCGCGCGTCGCGTTTCAGATTTTTCGCATGCTCGGCGAGATCTGAAAGCAATAGCAGGGGTGCGGCATCCTCGTCCTCGGCCACCAGCACCAGCGAAGCATAAGGTGCGCCGTCCAGCAGCGTGGCGAGCGTCGCGCGCTGGGATGCGCGCAGCAGCGCCCGCGCCTTGGCGCCAAGTTCCGCCGCGCTCACTCTGCCGCCGCCGGTGCCGCCTGCGCCGCCGAGGCCTTGCGCGGGAAAAACCATGCGGTGACCAAAGTGCCGGCCGCCAACACCGCCAGCACCGCGAACAAACCGACGAAGCCCCGGGGCTGAGGCGGGATATACGCCACCAGCGGCACGGCCAGGGAAGATGCGCCGAAGGACACGACATAGCGCACGGCATAGACGCGCGAACGCCAGGCGTCGTGGGCATAACGCGCCACCATGGCGTCGGTGATCGGGATGATGCCGAACACCACGAACATCATCGCCACCGCCACCGCCAACATGGGTCCGTTGTCGAGCGCCCCCGCCAGCAGCAGCAGCGGCAGTTGCAGGATTGCGAAAGGCAGGAACACGTCGCGCAGCGGCCGGCCGTCGATCAGCCGTCCGACCAGGAGCTGCGCCAGCGCGGCGATGACATAGACGAAAGAGACCAACGCGCCGACGCCGAGCGTCGTATGCACCAGATCGGGCAGCCGCTCGTCGAACAGCCGGGGCATGGCGATGGTGGTGGCGTTGAAGATGACGGCGCCGAACACGGTCGCCGCCGTCAACAACGCGAAGACGCGGCGCGCCTCGTCGCTGTGCACCACCCGGCCCCGGCCGCCGGCGATCTGCGAGGCCGGCGCCGGCGCCGGCGGCACCAATAAGGCGAAGGCCAGGCCGGCGAGCACCGCCAGCGAACCCGGCACGAAAAAGGCCGCGCGCCAGCCCGCATATTGGGCGAGCGCGCCCGAGGACAGGGCGGCGAAGGCGACGCCGAGATTGCCGCACAGCCCGTTCCAGCCGAGCGCGCTGCCCATCTTCACCTTGTCCTTGACCAGCATGGCGATGCCGACCGGGTGATAGATCGCCGCGAACAGCCCCACCAGAGTGAGGCCGCCCGCGATCTGCCAGGGCGATTGCGCCAAGCCGGTCAGGATCGCGGCCAAGCCGATGCCGAGAAAGAACAGGATCATCATCGGCCGCCTGCCCCAGTGGTCGCCGAGCCAGCCCGCCGGCAGGGAGCCGGCGCCGAAGGCCACGAAGCCGCCCAGCGCCAGCGGCAGCATGGAGCGGTAATCGCGGCCGAATTCCGCCGTCATGGCCAGAATCACGGTCGGGAAGATCAGCATCATCAGATGGTCGAGCGCGTGGCCCAGATTGAGGAAGGCGGCGCTGATGCGGGTTTTGTCCATGGCGCTGATATTAAGGTCGAGCGGCCTTGCTTGCTTTCGCCGAAAGGTCATATTCTATCGCAAAACGGACAACAAAGCAGGTTGCCCATGCCGGCCGTTCTACGCAGCACCGATGCCGCCGACTATCAGGATTTGGCCCGGCCGGTCGCGGTCATGGCCAAGGATTTCGCGCGCGGCACGGCCAACGCCCCGCACCGCCACAAACGCGGCCAGCTGATCTGCATCGCCGACGGCGTGGCGGCGGTGACCACGCCCGACGGCACCTGGGTGGTGCCGCCGCAGCGCGCGGTCTGGGTTCCGGCCGAAACCGAACATTGGGTGCGCTGCCCGACCGCGGCGACGATGCGCGCGCTGTTCATCATGCCGGATGTCACCGGCCTGCCGGACCGCTGTTGCGTCATCGCGGTATCGCCGCTGTTGCGCGAACTCATATCGCGCGCCGCCGATTTCCCGGTGGATTACGACGAGACGGGATCCGATGGCCGCGTCATGGCGCTGATCCTCGACGAGATTCGCGCGCTGCCGGCGTTGCCGCTGCATCTGCCCCGGCCGGCGGATGCGCGCTTGCGCCGCGTCTGCGAGGCGCTCAAGGCCGATCCGGCCGACAATCGCACGCTCGAAAATTGGGCGCGCGCTTCCGGCGCTTCGGCGCGCACCCTGGCGCGGCTCTTCCGCAAGGAAACCGGCCTGAGCTTCGGCGGCTGGCGTCAGCAGGCGCGGCTGTTGGAAGCGCTTGGCCGGCTCGCTTCGGGATCCCCCGTCACCACCGTCGCGCTCGATCTGGGCTATCAGAGTCCGAGCGCTTTCACCTCGATGTTCCGCCGCGCCCTGGGGACGTCGCCGACGCGCTACTTTGCGGCGGAATCCGCCACCGGGCTGCCCTAAAGCCGCCATGTTTGAGCGGATAGGATTGGGTCTATCTGTAATTTTTTTTAAGGGAGGAGTCCCGTGGCCAACACCATCGCTTTGGTCGACGACGATAAGAACATCCTGACCTCACTGTCGGTGGCGCTGGAGGCCGAAGGTTTCGCCGTGCGCTGTTATTCCGACGGCGGCGAGGCCTTGAAGGCGTTGACGACCCAGCCGGCCGATGTCGCGATTCTCGACATCAAGATGCCGCGGATGGACGGCATGGAACTGCTGGGCCACCTGCGCAAGAACGGCGCCATGCCGGTGATTTTTTTGACCTCCAAGGATGACGAGGTCGACGAGGTGCTGGGCCTGCGCATGGGCGCCGACGACTACATCAAGAAGCCGTTTTCGCAGCGGCTCCTGGTGGAACGCATCCGGGCGTTGCTGCGCCGCGGCGAGATCATGCGCGGCGTCGGCGAAGCGCCCGCCGAGCCGGTGATCCAGCGCGGCGAGTTGACGCTCGACCCGGGCCGTCACCAGTGCAACTGGAAAGGCCAGGGCGTCGATCTGACCGTGACCGAGTTCCTGATCCTGAAATCGCTCGCCGCGCGCCCAGGCCACGTCAAGAGCCGCGACCAGCTCATGGACGGCGCTTATGGCGAGCACATCTATGTCGACGACCGCACCATCGACAGCCACATCAAGCGCCTGAGAAAGAAATTCAAGGCGGTGGACACCGATTTCGCACAGATCGAAACCCTTTATGGCGTCGGATACCGCTACCGCGACGCCTGATCGCGCAAAACAGCCCAAGCCCGCTTCCGCCGCGAAGTCCGGCGCGCGGGCGGCGTGGCGGATCGCGCGGAGCGCGGCGGCGCTGCTCGCGCTGACGGCGCGCGCCGTCGTATTCATGCTGCGTCTGGCGGCGCGCGGCGTGCGGCGGCTTTGGGCGCTGCTCTGGCCGCCTCTGCGCCGCCTGAACTGGATCGACGATGCGGCGCGGCGCGTGGCGGAGTTTTGGACGCGGCTGCTCGGCTTGACGGGAATCGCCGCGCTGTTGCGTTTCTACCGGCGCGTCTCGCCGCTGACGCGCAGCATCCTGGGAGTCAATATCTTCGCCCTCGCCATTTTGGGCGGTGGTTTTCTCTATCTCGGCCAATATCAGGACGGGTTGATCGCAGCCAATATCGACTCGCTCGAAACCCAGGGCCAGATCTTCGGCGCCGCCTTGGGCGAGGGCGCGGTCAACGATCAGCCGCAGATCGGCTTGGTTCTGGCGCCCGATATCGCCCGCGAGATGATACGCCGCCTGGTCGAGCCGACCCTCGATATCCGCGCGCGGGTCTATGATCTTCAAGGCGGATTGGTGGCCGACACCAATGTGCTGCGCGGCGGCCCCGGCGGCGTGGTGCGGGTGTCCGAGCTGCCGCCGCCGGATACCGGCCTGTTCGAACGCCTGGCCGACCGCGTCTACGGCGCCGTGGTCTGGCTTTTCCCGGCCGGCAAGCATTATCCGCCCTATGTGGAGCCGGCGGTACAGACCGCTTCCGCCTATCCCGAGGTGGCGCGCGCCTTGGCGGGCGATATCGCCAGCACGGTGCAAAACGACCGCGTCTATGGCGGCCTGGTCATCACCGTGGCGGTGCCGGTGCAGCGCTACCGCCAGGTGCTGGGCGCGGTTCAGCTTTCGGTCGGCAGCGCCGACATCGACAAGGCGGTGCGTTCGGTGCGCTTCCAGATCCTCAAGGTGTTCGGCTTCTCGCTGATCGTCACCGTTCTGTTGTCGGTCTATCTCGCCAGCACCATCGCGCGGCCGATCCGCCGTCTCGCCGCCGCCGCCGAACGCGTGCGCCGACGCCACGGCCGCGACATCGTCATTCCCGACCTCACCCAGCGCGGCGACGAGATCGGCGAACTGTCGGGTGCGCTCCGGGACATGACCGCGGCGCTGTGGCAGCGGATGGAGGCGATCGAGCGTTTCGCCGCCGACGTCTCGCACGAGATCAAGAACCCGATCACTTCCTTGCGCAGCGCGATCGAGACCGCGATCCGGATCGACGACCCGGCGAAGGGAAAACGGCTGCTGGCGTTGGTGATGGAAGACATCGACCGGCTCAACCGCCTGGTCACCGACATCTCCAACGCCTCGCGCCTGGACGCCGAGCTGTTCCGCGGCGAATTCGCGACGGTGCGGTTGGATCGCCTGCTCGCGGCGCTGGTCGAGGTCTATGAATCGGCGGCGCGGTCGGGGGCGCCCAAGCTGATGCTCGCCGTGACGGGCGCGCGCGGCGCTGCGGGGGGCGAACTTACGGTGCCGGGCATCGAAGACCGCCTGGTCCAGGTGTTCCGCAACCTGATCGAGAACGCCGTCTCTTTCAGCCCGCCGGGCGGCGTGATCCGGATAACCGCGCGGCGCGATGGCGCCTTCGTCGTGGTCGAGGTCGAGGATGACGGCCCGGGCATTCCGCCGGCCAAGCTCGAGGCGATCTTCGACCGCTTCTACAGCGAACGCCCGCCCGGCGAGAAATTCGGCACCCATTCCGGCCTCGGCCTCTCGATCTCGAAGCAGATCGTCGATAGCCATCGCGGCACGCTCAAGGCCGAAAACCGCACCGACGCCCAAGGCCGGGTCATCGGCGCGCGCTTCATCGTCCGCCTGCCGGCGCGCTAGAAAGGTCGATGCTGCAAAGCAATATCGACTCGCTGGTCTTTTGCCGATGGCCCCTATAGCTGGGGTTCTAGATGGGTAAGGCCAACAACGGGTTGACAGATTCCCTCTTCTGCATGCCTGTGCACCGCCAAACCATTGACTTTATTTCAAGAGCGGCGCACCTAAAGCGCCCTATGAATTCCATTCCCCCTAATCTCGTCCATGGCACGGCGGTCGCGTTGGGCCGGGCGGGCGTTTTGCTGCGCGGGCCTTCGGGCGCGGGCAAATCCGACCTCGCGCTGCGCCTGATCGACCAGGGCGCGGCGCTGGTGGCCGACGACCAGACCGCTCTCGCGCGCGAAGGCGACGAGGTGGTGATGCGCGCGCCGGAGGCTCTCGCCGGCATGATCGAGGCGCGCGGCGTAGGATTGTTACAGCTGCCGCGCCAGGCCAGGGCATGCTTGCGCCTGGTGGTCGATCTCGTGCCCGCGGAGCAAATCGAGCGTCTGCCCGAGCGGCGCAGCTGCGACATTCTGGGCGTCCCGATTCCCCTGATTGCGCTCGCGCCCTTCGAGGCTTCGGCCGCGGCCAAGCTGCGCTTGGCGCTCAAGGTTCTCGCCGGGGACGAAATGCGCGCCGTCGAGTCCTCGCTCGTCCGGCCATGAACGCCACCCGTCGCCATCAGCGCGGCCGTCTCATGGTCGTCACCGGCATGTCGGGCGCGGGGCGATCCACCGCCCTGAAGGCGTTCGAGGATATGGGCTACGAGGCGGTGGACAATTTGCCGCTGTCGCTGCTGCCCAATCTCGTCGGTCCGCACGCGATGAAGGCGCCGCTTGCCATCGGCGTCGATGTCCGCACGCGCGACTTCGCCGTGCCCGCGCTGGTCAAGGCGCTCGACGGGCTGGTCAAGGGCAAGGCCATCGATCTGCGCATGGTGTTCCTCGATTGCGACGACGACCGGCTGGAACGCCGTTATACCGAAACCCGCCGCCGCCATCCGCTGGCGGCCGAGCATCCGGTGGCCGACGGCATACGCCTGGAACGCCAGCGCGTCTGGCCCTTGCGCGACCGCGCCGATCTGGTGATCGACACCTCGTCGCTGACGCCGGCGGACCTGAAGCGCCTGCTGCAGGGTTATTTCCGGCTCGACGCCGCGCCCGGCATCACCATTTTCGTCACCTCGTTCTCCTATCGCCACGGCCTGCCGCGCGACGCCGACCTGGTCTTCGATATGCGCTTCCTCAGGAATCCGCATTACGTTCCGGCCTTGCAAAAACTCTCCGGCCGCGATCCCGAGGTCGGGGCCTTCATCGAATCCGATCCCGATTTCCAACCTCGCTTCAAGGAGCTGTGCGATTGGCTCGAAAAGCTGCTGCCGCGCTATGAGGCCGAGGGCAAAAGCTATCTCACCATCGCGCTCGGCTGCACCGGCGGCAGGCACCGTTCGGTCTATGCCGCCGAACGCCTCTCCGCCTGGCTCGCCGGCGCGGGGCGCCCGGTCGGCATCCTGCATCGCGACCTCGATCGCCCGGAGCAGGCTGCCGCCGTCGCCGAGGCGCCCGAACATCCCGTGAAGGACATCGCATGATCGGAATGGTTCTCGTCACCCATGGCCGCTTGGCCGCGGAGTTCATTTCCGCGCTCGAGCACGTCGTCGGTCCGCAGCGCAACATCGCCGCCGTCTGCATCGGCCCCGAAGACGACATGGAACGGCGCCGGCAGGACATTCTGCGTTCGGTCGAGGAGGTCAATGCGGGGAAGGGCGTGGTGCTGCTGACCGACATGTTCGGCGGCACGCCCTCGAATCTCGCGATCTCGATCATGGATAAGGCCAAAGTCGAGGTCATCGCCGGCGTCAATCTGCCGATGCTGATCAAGCTCGCCAGCCTCCGGCAGAGCGAAAGCCTGGCCGAGGCCGTGCGCGGCGCCCAAGAAGCGGGCCGCAAATACATCAACGTCGCGTCGCAGTTGCTCGCCGACGTCAAGTAATGGTGGAGCCTTCCGCCAACGCTCCAGCCTCCGGGCCGGCGGAAGTGCGGCGCACCGTCACGATCCTCAACAAGCGCGGCCTGCACGCGCGCGCCGCCGCGCGTTTCGTCAAGCTCGCCTGGGAATATGACGCCGAGATCACCGTCACCAAGACCGGCGCCTCGGTTTCGGGGCGCTCCATCATGGGTCTCATGATGCTGGCCGCGGGCCCCGGCAGCACCGTCGAGCTTGCCGCGTCCGGCCCCGATGCCGCGCGCGCGCTCGACGCACTCGCCGCGCTGATCGCCGGCGGCTTCAATGAAGAGTGAACGCCGGCTCCAGGGCCTGGGCATCTCGCCGGGCATCGCCGTGGGCCCGGCCTATGTCTCCGACGAAGACGCCATCGTGGTGCCCGAACGCCGGCTCGAATCCTCCGAGGTGCCGGCCGAGCTGGAGCGTTTCGGTCAGGCGGTCGAGCGCTCGCTGAAGCAGCTGAGGAAGCTCAAGAGCAAGGCGGCGAACCTGCCCGGCACGGCGGCGGAGGAGATGGGGTATCTGCTCGACGCGCATGTCGCCATGCTCGGCAAATCGCGCTTCGTGCGCGGCGTCGAGCGGCGCATCGGCCATGACCGCATCAACGCCGAGCGCGCGGTCGAGCTCGAGATCGACCGGCTGGGCGAAAGCTTCGCCGCCATGGGCGACGCCTATCTCGCCGCGCGCATCGAGGATGTGCGCGTCGTCGGTCGGCGCCTGTTGCGCAGCCTGACCAAGACGCCCTTTACCGCCTTCAAGACGCTGAAAGAGGGCTCGATCATCCTCGCCGAGGAATTGTCGCCCGCCGATGCCGCGCTGATGGATCCGCGCCAGGTCAAGGGCTTCGCCACCATGCTGGGCGGCGCCGAGGGCCACACCGCGATCATGGCGCGCGCGCTCAACATTCCCGCGGTGCTGGGCGTGGCCGGCTTGCTCAAGGGCGCGCAGCATGGCGATCTGGTGGTGCTGGACGGCGGCAGCGGCGAGGTCGTGCTCAATCCGAATCCGGCGACGCTGGCGCGCTTCGAAAAGCGCCGCTCCGCCCTGGCGCGCGTGGGCAAAGGGCTGCAGCGCCTGAAGCGCCTGCCCGCGGTCACGCGCGACGAGGTCGAGATTTCGCTTCAGGCCAATCTGGAGCTGCCGCGCGAGCTCGCTCAGGCGCTCTCGGTCGGCGCCCAGGGCCTCGGCCTGGTCCGAAGCGAGTTCCTTTACATGAACCGCGAGGACCTGCCGGGCGAGGAGGAGCAGTACCAGGCCTATGCCGAGCTGGTGCGCGGCATGGAAGGCCATCCGGTCACGCTGCGCACGCTCGATGTCGGCGGCGACAAGCTGGCCGCGCCCCTGGCCGAATCGCTCAATAGCGCGGGCGGCAACCCGGCGCTGGGTTTGCGCGCCATACGCCTGTCTCTGAAGGAGCGCGGGCTGCTGGACGCGCAGCTCGCCGCCATGCTGCGCGCCGCGTCGCACGGCCCGGTGCGGATCCTGCTGCCGATGGTCTCGAGCGTCGCCGAGATCCTCGCCGTGCGCGAGGCGATGACGCTCGCCGTGCGCCGCTTGAAGCGCCGCGGCGTGCGCATTCCCGACGAGCCGCCGCCCCTGGGCGTGATGATCGAGATTCCGGGCGCGGCGCTGGCGGCCGACGCGCTCGCCTCGGCGGCCGATTTCTTCGCCATCGGCACCAACGACCTGATCCAATACACGCTCGCCGTGGACCGCGGTGACGAACGAGTCGCCTATCTCCACAATCCGCTGCATCCGGCGGTGCTGCGCCTCATCCAATTCGCGGTCGAGGCCGCGCTCCGGGCGCAGAAGCCGGTCAGCCTGTGCGGCGAGATGGCGGGCGATCCGCGCTATACCGCGCTCTTGCTGGGGTTGGGCATCCGCGATCTGTCCATGGCGCCGGCCAATATTCCCCGCGTCAAACAACGGATTCGGGCCATGGACCTGGCTTCGGCGACGCAGCGCGCCCGCGCCATCATGGATCAACTCGATGACGCGCGAATCGCAAGCCTGCTCGACGATTTCAACGCACTTGCCTAGAATCCCACCGATTCGAGTCGGGTGCCTGGGGGAGTCGATGTCTTGGACGTGACGGATCCGCTATTCATCGCCGGTCTGGCGCTGCTCGGGATTCTCGTCGTGGCGGTCTTCTCGCTGCTCCGCCGCTCCGACCGCAGCCGGCTCGAATCCCTGAAAGGCGAGCGCGACCGGCTGCTGGTGCGCTTCAGCGACAGCGAAAAACAATGCGCTGCGCTTCAGCTGCGCGCCGATGCCGCCGAACGCGATTACGCCGGGCTGCGCGCGTTGCTCGATGCGCTGCCCATCCCGGTCTGGCGCCGCCGCACCGAAGACCTGAAGCTGATCGCGGTCAACCGCGCCTATGCCGCCGCGGTCGACGCCGAGCCGTCGCGCGCGCTCGATCAGGGTCTGGAACTGGCCGGCGGCGACGGCCGCAATCTTGCGCAACGCGCGCGCGACCAGAACTCGCTCCAGCGCGAGAAACGCCATGTCGTGGTCGAGGGTGCGCGCCGGCTGCTCGAGCTTTCCGAAGCCCCGCTCGCCGAAGGCGAGCTGGCGGGCTTCGCCGGCGATTTGACCGAGGCCGAATCCCTGCGCGGCGAGCTCGCCCGCCACACCGCCGCCCATGCCGCGGTGCTGGAGAACATCGCCGCGGCGATCGCGATCTACGGCGCGGATATGCGGCTCACCTTCTTCAACGCCGCCTTCGCCCAGCTCTGGCAGCTCGAACCCGATTGGCTGGCATCGTCGCCGACCATGGACGACATCTTCGAACGCTTAAGGGAAAAGCGGCGGATTCCCGAACACGCCGATTTCCGCGCCTTCAAGAAGCAGCAGCGCGCGCTCTTCACCTCGCTCATCCATCCGCAGGAGGAGTTGCTCCACCTGCCGGATGAGCGCGCCTTGCGCCTGACCGTCAGCCCGCATCCCATGGGCGGGCTCACTTTCGTCTACGAGGACGTGACCGACCGCCTCGCGCTCGAACGCTCCTACAACGCGCTGATCGCGGCGCAACGCGAAACCCTCGACAATCTCTACGAGGGCATCGCCGTCGTCGGCTCCGACTCCCGCGTGAAGCTGTGGAACCCGGCCTTCGCGCGCCTCTGGCGTCTCGCGCCCGAGGATCTCGCCGGCGAGCCGCACATCGCCGACATCGTCGAGAAATGCCGCGCGCTCTCGGTCGAAACCGGCCCGTGGCCGGAGACCAAGCGGCGCATCGTCGCGGCTTTGACCGCCCATGCCGGCTCGTCCACGCCGCTCGAACGCGCCGACGGCTCGCGGCTGCAGGCGGCCACGGTGCCGCTGCCCGACGGCAACATCCTGCTGAGCTATCTCGACGTCACCGATTCGATCCGGGTCGAGCAGGCGTTGCGCGAACGCACCGAGGCGCTGGAAACCGCCGGCCGGCTCAAGAGCGAATTCATCGCCAATGTGTCCTATGAGTTGCGCACGCCCTTGAACGCCATCGGCGGCTTC
>Ga0209006_10001693_pt1 | contig 19972 bp, 11 predicted proteins | sample JacPin_JW_Ref_O2_FD_188567 | JGI IMG/M metagenome (GOLD analysis project Ga0209006, IMG submission 188567) | Forest soil microbial communities from Algoma, Ontario, Canada - Jack Pine, Ontario site 1_JW_Ref_O2 (SPAdes) (version 2) | ecosystem: Environmental > Terrestrial > Soil > Boreal...
GACGCTGGCCAAGTTCGACTCCGAGTTTCGCAAAGGATTGGGATACCATCAACCCGCCGGGGCGCTGGCTTCGCTCGGTGTCATGGGCGCGGGCAGCGGCGCGACGCAATCCAAATACGTCGCGCGGCGCGAGACGCCCGTCTATATCGCCGAGAATTGCACCCAGTGCATGGAGTGCATCACCGCCTGCCCGGACACAGCGTTGCCCAACAGCTCGCAGGATGTGGCTACCGTCTTGAAAACCGCCGCGATCTATTATGTCACCGACGCGGGCGAACGCACCAAGCTCGTGGCTGAGTTGAAGGGCCTAGAGCAACGCGCGCGCGCGAAGATGAACGACTCCATCAAGGCTAAATCTCAAGTCCCGTTCAAGGACATCATTCGTGACGAAGTCAACGCCTTGTCCAACATCGACGCAGCGACCAAGGCGCAATTCAGCGGCATCATTGCCAAGTTACCGATCGCTTACTCCAACGTCCCGGCCATCTACCGTTCGCTCGAACAGAAAACGCCGGGTGCAGGCGGGCTTTTTTCTATTTTTGTGTCCGACCTCTGCAAGGGCTGCGGCGAATGCGTCCAAGTTTGCGGCGATCATGACGCCCTGCGCATGACTACTGAAACCGAGGACTTAAACGCCGAGTTGACCACTGCGCAAATTTTCTCGCGCCTGCTGCCCGACACGCCGCAAAAATATCTCGGACTTTATAATGACTCCGACGCCGCCAATTCGCGCGACGCGGCTCTGCGTAATCACCTGATGGTGCGGCGCAATTACGAGGCGCTCGTCTCCGGCGACGGCGCTTGCGCGGGTTGCGGCGAGAAAAGCGTTCTGCACGCCTTGGCCAGCGTCACGGAAGCCTACATGCGACCGCTCTATCACAAGAAGGCCGACCGACTGCGCGGCAAAGCTACCCGGCTGGAGAACGAGGGCACCGCCAAGTTGGAGGGGTTGCGTCAGCGCGACCCTGGTCAGCACAAATTATTCTGCCGCGCTGTGGCGCACGTCATCATGGGTCTCGGCGGAGAAAATAGTGACGACACGGCCGGGCGCATCGCCGAATACGAAGCGAAGCACGGCAAGCTGACCGACGATCAGCTCGTCCGGAATATCGCCGCCCTCATGCGGCAGGACGCCTTCAATCATCGCGACTTGCAGGCCATCGACGGCCGCCTGGCCAACGGTATGAGCGTCATGTTCATGGGCGCCAGCACCGGTTGCAACACCGTCTATGGCTCCACCCCGCCTTCAAATCCGCATCCGTATCCGTGGATGAATTCGCTTTTCCAGGACGGCGCGACGATCAGTTGGCTCCTGGGCGAATCGCTCATTCTCAACCACTCCCGCCGCTCCGTCGTGCCGGAACGCCTGGCCAACGCCCTGCTCGACGGCCAGGACGACGTCATGTCCGAGGCCGATCTTTTCCTGCTCACGCATCTGGATGACGCGCTCATGACCGACCAGGAAATCCGCGAATTGCCCAAAGTCTGGGTCGTCGGCGGCGACGGCGCGCTGGGGGACATCGGTTTTCAGAATGTCTCCAAAGTCATCCTGCAAAACCGGCCCAACGTCAAAATGCTCATGGTCGATACGCAAGTGTATTCCAATACCGGCGGCCAGAATTCCGATTCTTCCACCATGCTGGGCGGCTACGACATGAACCAATTCGGGATCGCGTCACAAGGAAAGCTTATCGAGAAGAAAAATGTGGCGGAGGCTTTCACCAGCGGGCACGGCTCGCCGTTTGTGGCCCAGGTTTCCATGGCCAACGCCGCCAAACTCTACAAAGCCATGCTCGATGGACTCGAATATCGCGGCACGGCTTTCTTCCAGGCTTACACCACCTGCCAGCCCGAACACAGCGTGGCCGACAACATGTCGGCGGAGCAGGCCAAGCTCATCCGCGACGGGCGCGGCATGCCGGAGTTCGTTTTCAATCCGCGCCGCGGCGAGACCTCGCAGGAAGCCTTCGACCTCAAGGGCAACCCCACGCCGACCCGCGACTGGTGGCGCACCAAGTACGCCTCCACAGGCGAGGAATATAATTTCACCGTCGCGCATTGGGCGCTGACCGAGGGCCGTTTCCGCAAGCACGTCAAGCCCATCAAGGACGAGGCTGCCCGCGAAATGATTCATCTTGACGACATGCTCGTCTTTATCACTCAGGACGACGTGATTTACCGGCGCATGTTCGATCCCAACCACCGCAGCCACGTGCCCGACTTCGGCTGCTACATCAAGGTCGAGATCGGCGGCAAAATGAAATACTACGCCTTGAGCCGGCAGATGGTGCTCTTCGCCGTCGAGCGCCGCAAAGCCTGGCGCATGTTGCAAAGCAAAGCCGGCCTCGTGAACAAGGATTACCTCGCGCAAAAGTCCCTGCTGGCCAAGCTCGACAAAGGCGAACTGCGCCTGGACGAACTGCAAGCCAAGACGCGTGAGTTGTTCGAGGCCGAGGTGGCCAAGCTGAATCAGCCCAGCGAAAAAGCGGCCTGAGACAATATGAAACTAAACTATGTTATAAAGTTTGTAGGCGATATGGAACGCGCGGTGAAATTCTATCGCGACGAGCTCGGCTTCCCTCTGAAATTCCAGTCTCCTGGGTGGAGCGAACTCGACGCAGGGGAAACGACGCTGGCGCTGCATCCAGCCTCCGAAAAGAATCCCGCCGGAACAGTCGAGTTGGGCTTCAAGGTCCCCAATCTGCACAAGTTTCACGCCGAGATGACCGCGAAGGGTGTGCAGTTCACCATGCCGCCAACCCAACAAGATTTTGGAGGACTGCTGGCCCAATTCGTGGACTCCGAAGGCGGCCGTTGCAGTGTTGCCGGAGAATAGGAAGCGCCGTAAGGCGGCAAGCAGGATAGCCTCGTAGATGTCCTAGCGACTCTTATTTTGCGACTGCGGGTTCCTCGATCTGATCTGCGCCGGCGTAGGCATGGACAGGCTTGACTTCGCCGTTCACGCATTCTCGGCGGAGCCGCAAGCGCCAGCTCGTGAGAACGTCGTAGGAAACGGAATTCTTTAGCTTCGCCAGGTCGTGAACAGTGATCTCCTCGTCGCCCTGGCGGCCCATGAGGGTGGCTTCATCCCACATCTGCGCTTGCGGAATGTTGGTGATGTCCACCATGAGCGCGTCCATGGAGACGCGGCCCAGCAGCGGGGCGCGCTGACTGTGCAGGAGGGCGGCGCCTTGATTGGCTACGCGGGGAAAGCCATCGCCGTAGCCGATGGGCAGGATGGCGATGCGCCGTGGCGACGGCGCCGTGTAACCCATGCCGTAGCCGATGGTTTCGCCTGCTTCGAGGCGTTGTATGGCGGCAATTCGCGTTTTGACCGACATGACAGGTTCGAGGCCATTGATGCGACGGCAAACGCTGGATGGATAAATGCCGAACAGCAAAATGCCCAGTCGCACCATGTCGCGATGCGCCTGAGGCAAATCGAGAAATCCGCCGCTGTTGCAAAGGTGTTGGTAGCGGACGCGCACGCCGCTTTCGGTCAGGCCGCGCATCACTTCGTCGAAGCGGGCCATTTGAAGATGGGCGAAGGTCTTGTCCGTTTCGTCCGATTGCGCGAAATGCGTCATCGCTCCTTCGAGCAGCAGAGATCGTTGCGAGCAGATCAACTCGATGAGCGGTAGCGCCTCATCCCAGCGCACGCCGTAGCGGCTCATGCCGGTGTGGATTTTGACGTGGACCGGCACGCGCTTGCCCTTGGCGGCAGCCGCTCGGGCCAGGGCGCGGACGGCGCCGGCTTCGTTCACACAGACGGTCAGATCATGCTGCACGCACCAGGGCAACTCGGCGTCCTGCCTTTGGCCCAGCAGGAGCACCGGCGCAGTAATGCCAGCGTCGCGCAGAGCCATTGCTTCTTCCAGCGTGCTCAGGCCGAGGAATGACGCGCCTTCTTCCAGTGCGATGCGGGCTACCTCGAGCGCGCCATGGCCGTAGGCGTCGTCCTTGGCGACGGCCAGCAATTTCACGTCGGCCGACAGCTCGCGGCGAATGAGCCGCAAGTTGCGGCGCAGGCGGCCCAGATCGATTTCGGTCCAGGCCGGTCGATGCGGAAAAGTTGTGGAATTAAACTCCATTAAATTCGGGGACCGTTTAACCATTAACGGCGGCGGATGGCACGCAAAAAATAATCTGCGCGCGCGGAATCGGCACTATGGGTGGCTTACATCGCGAAGGACGCGGCTCCGAGGGAGATGGCTTGCGGCAGAGCGCGGCAGTCTTGGTCCCTGCAAGTGCCACCTCTGCAAAAAAAGTTCAAATTTTCAAAATTTCTCTATTGACATGAGGGCGGAAATTGGATTATTTCTCTTTTTTCGCGGTTCAATCGCGTCCTGCGGAAATGGATTGTTGTTGGAAACAAAAGCTGAGACCAATATGAAAACATCTCGATGCCTTCTTTGCATATTTACCTGTGTCCTCATCTCTACTCTAAGCGCCAGAGCCACGCCTTACGCCTCTGGTGTCACGAACCAGGGCGGGACGATTCAGTATATTCTGAACGAAGTGCCCGATAGCGCCTGGGTTATCTTCGAAGACGGAACCAGCAATAGTATTGCAGCTCCCGTGGTGGGGACGAACACTTTCAGTTTGGGAAGTCATACCAGTTTCGGCATCTACGTGAAGAAGGCCGGCAACGGCACGCCATCGCAGATCAGTGATGATTCGGCGACCTACGCCAATTGGAATACGCCGCGCGGCGTTACAGCCAACGCTAATGCGGCGAATGGGTATTCATTTGGGCGCGTTTATGTGAACAACAGTCTTGGAGGCTCCGTTCTGGGAAAGGGAATTTACGGTCTGAATGCCGACCTATCTATCCTTCTAGGCGGAACCAACGGTGATTTGGGCGATACGTGGACGAACGCGGGTTCCTCCAGCAGTCCATACCGAATGCACGTGGGAGCGGATGATAACGTGTATCTGGGCGACTTTACGGCCGCGAACGCGAATATCTATCAAGCTGCACCCGATCTGAGCTCCGTCAGCGAAGTCTTCGGAGAACAGGGTGAAGCAGCCGGGATTGCCGCCGGTGTTCATGGACGCTCCTTCGGCCAGCCGATTGTCTTAGGTTCGATCGCGACTAGCAACATGGTGCTTTGGGTGGCTGACGCATCGCTGCCCATCGGCGCTACGACTACATTGGGCTTTAATGCTGGCATTGGTAACGTGAATAATATCGACCGTTACACAATCGGGGCTGGTCCGCTGCCCTGGACCAATGCGCCCGATCTGGCCATGAATCTAGGGATTAACAGCATTGCTGATCTGGACGATGATGTGGACGTCGGGCCGATCAGCGGCAACATTTTTGGGATGAATTATCGCGCCAATTATGGCATGCCCTGTCTTCAGATCTACGATCCCACGGGCATGAATCTGCTCTGGAGTTCTCTGGAAGGCCCTATCAACGTTGGCCCAGACTTTTTCAATTTCGATTTTGATGGCTCGCAATTTTCTATTTTCGCCATCGCTGTTTCTCCTGACGAGAGATTTCTGGCGGCCGGGTTGATTAACAACCCACTCTTGGTCTTGGATTTGACCAACGGAATTCCCGACACGTCTTCGTTGCTGATCATCTCCAACGCGCCAAATACCTCAGGTTACGAGGACTTGCGCAGCATTTGTTGGGACGCGGCGGACAACCTCTACACCATCAGTTCCGGCCAGGGGCTTCTGCGGGTCTTTTCCCTGGGCTTGCCTGCGACCTGTGTCACGAGCAACGATGTCACCAGCACGAATGGCACCTTCCAACTGGTTCTCCCCAGTATCAAAGCCAGCGTTGTCGCCACGGCTCCGTTGGCATCGCAGAATTTTGGAACTCCGACTCCCGGAGTATTTACTATCACCCTTAATACGAATTTCCTGTCGTCCGCGATCACAGTTAATTTCGTTCTTGGCGGCACGGCGACCAACGGAACCTATGTGGCTTCGGCGACCAATAGTGTGACTTTCCCGGCCGGTACATCTCCTTCGGGTAATTGGTCGCAGACCGTGACCATCACGCCGACCGCGACGCCGAACATCGGTCCGACCCTGACGGTTACTCTCAGCATCAATGGCGGGGTGACCTATCTAGCGACCTCGCCCGTGGAGGATACGGTTGCGATCGCTAACACAGGTCCGCAATTCTTTTCCGTCACCAGCGTAAGCGCGGGTACGCTCTATCGGGGATTGAGCAATGATTTCGGTGAGTTTGTCATTACACGGCTGGGGGACACAAACGTAGGACCTGTTACGCTTACCAATTTCACGTATAGCGGCACGGCCACATTTGGGGTGGATTATCGAGCGGGCGCGCAGTTGGAAGTGGGCAGTTATCCAGCAATCGGATCACCCGGAGTGGTTTTCAACGCCGGCGAAGTGTCCAAGACAGTCATCGTGGGTGCGCCAGTGCCGACGCCATACGGCAGTCCGGCGGTTGGAGACGAGTCGATCAATGTTGGATTGGGATCGACTAACGGTTCCTTGCTGAGCCAGGAGGGAATCTCCTATACGGTCAATTCCGCCACTGCCGCATTGACCCTGCTGGACAACGCCTATCCTCCTGAATTCGTGCTCTGGTCCAATCCGCTTACCAACGCAAGTGACAGTGTGAATTGGACGCTGACCTTTGCCGGTACCAACTTGGGTTTAACCACAGTGCCGCCGGTCGTCATCCCCTCCTATCCGAACAACGAAAGCGGCGCGCCTTCCTATCCTAGCGATGACGGCGGGACCAACGACTTTGACGTCGAATTTGGCTATGGGGTGGCCACTGACGGCGTTGGCCAATCTTTGGCCATGGCCAGCAAGGGGTGGACTAACGCCCTCAAGATGACCGTGAATAAAGACCAGAATTTTATCGGTGCATCGATGGGCGTCAACGTCTATCCGACAGGCAAGATTTTTGGCGGCAACTACGCTTTGCGGTTTAGCATGAACTTGATCGAAGGCACTGGCTATACAGGCACGACCCTCTCCGAGGCGGCTGAATTCGGCCTCAATCACGCCGGCACCAATTGCAATTGGGTCAGTGGCGACCTCGTTGTCGGCCCTCCACAGATTGGCAGCGGCTACACGAATATCGATGGCGTGTGGATCACAATTGACTCGGCTGCTGGCATCGCCACGGGCGGCACTCCCCCCGATTTCGGTTTGTACACGGGTGGGACTTCGGCGCTCCAGGGGTTGCCCAATACAAATTGGTACCAACCGGTAAGCGATCCGGGCACAGCCTTGGCGACTGTTTACAAGCATCCGACGCCCTACAATGCCACCGGCAGCGGAACCCCTGCCTCCATCTTGCCGACCGGAGTCTGGAGCGATGTCGAACTCAAACAGTTCAACGGCACGGTGACTCTCTCGATCAATAAGACGCCGGTTCTTACTTACGCTGTCACCAACCAGTTTACCAACGGAGACATCATGTTAGGCTATGATGATCCTTTTGCCAACCCCGGTGTCGGTTCAGGCGCCGCGGTCTATTACTCCGATGCCCGTGTTGTGGAACTTGCGCCCTATGTCACCATTACGCCCGCCCTTCTGACCGTTTATCTAGAGCAGCCTGCAACCTTCACGGCAACCGCGACTGGTGCTGAGCCGTTTACGAACGTTTGGTACTTCGGGGCGACGCCGATCAGTACTAACGTCGTCAACTCAGCAGTAGATTCGAATAGCTTGGTGATCGCCAGCGCATCTTCGGCCAACGCCGGAAATTACAGCGTGGTGGTGAGTGACCTTTCCGGGGGATCCGTCACTAGCTCGGTCGTAACGCTGGCAGTGACTGTGGCGCCGCCGAGCTTCACAACATTGAGTTTGAATACCGCGGGCACCGAGGCAACGCTGAATTTCACAACGGGTAATCCGTTTGATACGACCAACTCATTTACTCTACAGAGTACAACTAACCTGGCTAATACGCCCAACTCCGGTTTTACCAATGTCACCGGGACGGTCTTTACGCTGACGGGCGGGGTCTTCTCGGCGCAGACACCAACGAGCGGTCCGGCCACGTATTACAGGTTATTGCACAATTAGTGAGATTATGGCGGTTGCACGCTTGTTGGGCGACGCGCGCTGCTGCGAAAGTTCGAGGCTTTCTGGTCAGTCGTGGATGGCGCCAACGTGGGGGGACTCGAAGGAGGGGTTCTTGCCGCGCTGGCATAATGATGTATATTAGTTTGGAGTGATGAAGCGAAACTTGGAGAAGAATTTTCGGTCGTGTCTGTGTCGTGACAAGCAGGCATTTACCTTGATCGAATTGCTGGTGGTCATCGCCATCATTGCTATTCTAGCCGCGATGCTGCTGCCGGCCCTGGCCCGCGCAAAAATGCAGGCGCAAATCACTAATTGCCTCTCCAATAAAAAGCAGATGATGATCGGCTGGCACATGTATGCGGATGATTACTCGGATCATATGATCCCAAATGCCGCGGTTGGCGATGCCGCCACCAACAGTTGGTGCCCAGCAGGAGGGGAAAATTGGCAATCCGCGAATGACAATACAAACCGTGCCGCTTATTTGACCTGTCTTATGGCGCCGTATATGCTTAACCAAGTCGCCGTTTACGCCTGTCCCGGTGATACGCTTCCTTCCGCCAATGGCATGCGCATCCGCAGTGTTTCCATGAATGGTCAAATGGGAGGCGAAGTCGTGTTACTCGATGAGAACCAATATAACCCGGGTTGGCTCGCCTATTCCAAGATCAGTTCATTAACCACGCTTCCTCCCGTGAGGGCCTTCATTTTCTGCGACGAATCCATGTTCAGCCTCAATGACGGCTACTTGGAGATGGGGCTGAACGATCCGAGCTACCCTGATGTGCCGGCAAACTATCATGGACACGTCAATTGCTTCGGTTTTGCCGATGGCCATTCAGAGGTGCGCAAATGGATGGGCAAGGTTCTCCCCAACGTTCCGTATTCAACCGGTGTCACTGAGCAAAACCCTGCCGGCAGCCCTCCTCCATTTGGCGGTGGCGTCGTGGACACCACGCTTTTTGATCAAGACTGGCAATGGTTGACAAACCACACCAGCGCCCAACACTGAGTTTGCCTGGGTTTCCTTCTTGCTAATACGCGGATTAAGGCAACACCTTTACGAGCACCTCGGTTGAGCCCACGGAAGTCAGTTTGGCTTGAATTGTTCCCATACGGTTTACGTTTCAAGCGCGATCAGTTCCATTTCAGCCTTTAGACTTCATCCTTTTGCCGTTAGCCTGCCTCGTCTATGAGCGACGCGCGCAGCATACAGAATCTCGTCCTGGTCGGTTTCATGGGCACGGGCAAGTCTGCCGTTGGCCGCCTGGCGGCTCAACATCTTCATTTCACTTTTCTGGATACCGACGAAATAATCGAAAACGAAGTAGGAAAATCGATTTCCGAAATCTTCGCCCAACAGGGCGAGGATGCTTTCCGCAAATATGAACAGGACGTGGTTAAGGCCCTGGGCGCCCGCCGCGATACCGTCATCGCCGCAGGCGGCGGTCTGGTGGCCGATCCGTCCAATTTGGCCAGCCTCAAGAACCACGCCCTGGTGGTTTGCCTTTGGGCCTCGCCTGAAACGATCTGGGCGCGAGTGCGCACGCAGACTCATCGGCCGCTGCTTCAGACTCCCGATCCGCCGGGCAGAATCCGCGAGTTGCTGGCACAGCGCGCACCGGCCTACCGCCAAGCCGACGTGCAGATTCTCACCGATTGCCGTTCCCCCAAGGATGTCGCGCAACATGTTCTTCATCAATTCCACCTGGCCCGTAAGTAAAGGTGAAGCCAGCCGTTTTCCAGCGCGCCCAAGAGTTGGGTTTTGATGATTGCCGTTTCACCACGGCCCGTCCGCCCGATCACGCCGCGCAATTCCAGCGCTGGCTCGAGGCCGGCCAGCACGGCCAAATGGATTACCTCGCCCGCAACGCCCACAAACGCATCGACCCTTCCCAAGTGCTGGCTGACGCCAAAACAATCATTACGCTGGCCGCCAGTTACACGCCCCCGACCAATGGTGCCGCGTTGGCTACGGGCGCGACCGGCGAGATCGCACGTTACGCCCGGTTTGGCGACTATCACGATGTTTTGGGTGGCAAGCTCAAGGAATTGGGCGCGTTCGTCAATGCTCTGGCTGAGGGCGCGCGCTCGCTGTGGTATGTCGATACCGGACCGTTGTTGGAGCGCGATCTAGCGGAACGGGCTGGACTGGGATTCATCGGCAAGCATACCAATCTCATCAGCCGCAAACTGGGCAATTGGATTTTTCTCGCAGAGATCATCACCACCCTGGAATTTCAGCCCGACGCGCCCGAAAAGAACCGTTGCGGCTCGTGCCGTCGTTGCATCGACGCCTGCCCGACCGCGGCCATCGCCGCGCCATTCCAACTGGATGCGCGCCGGTGCATTTCCTACCTGACCATTGAGTTGAAGGGGGCGATTCCCGAGGCCCTCCGTCCGCTGATCGGCAACCGGATTTACGGATGCGACGATTGCCTGGCCGTGTGTCCCTGGAACCGCTTTGCCCGCCAGGGGGCGATGATGCGTCTCCACTACCGCGCGGACCTGGCGGCACCGGATTTGATCGAACTGCTCTCTCTGGACGAAGCGGGCTTCCAACAACGATTCGCGGGGACACCCATCCGCCGGGCCAAGCGGCGCGGATTGCTCAGAAACGTATGCGTGGCTTTGGGAAACTGCGGAGATGAAGAGGCCTTGCCAGCACTCGAGCGGGCCGCCGCGGACGCGGAACCGCTGGTGGCGGAGCACGCCCGCTGGGCCATCGCACAAATCCAAGCGCGAAGGGCTGCTACGGTCTCCTGAGAGCTTTTTTGCTTGCTTCGCCAGGGCGCAACGCCTATGTTTCAGTCAAGAGAGGCGCGGTTAGCTCAGTGGTAGAGCATCACCTTGACACGGTGGGGGTCACAGGTTCAATCCCTGTATCGCGCACCATGGCAGGAGGAGGAAAGTTTTGACAAGGCAAGATAACCGGTTACAATAAGGAAAAGCTATGTTTACGAGAAAATTGCACGCTCCACACGGCCTCAAGGCGGCCTTCACATTGATCGAATTGCTAGTCGTCATTTCCATTATCGGAATCCTGGCCGCGCTGCTGTTGCCCGCTCTGGGCAAGGCCAAGATCAACGCGCAACGAAAAGTCTCCCAAACCGAGGCCGCAGGCTTGGTCAGCGCCATCGCGACTTACTACTCGACCTACAGCCGGCTGCCGGCCTCGACCAATGCGGTCAATGCGGTGGCGGGAACGACCAACGATTTTACCTATGGCACCACCGTGACTGGCGGCGGCCAACTCGTGAACCCGTCCACGGCGCTCCTCGGTGCCTCCAGCGGCATTATTACTTCAAACGAAGTGGGGAAGTCCTATCAAAACAACAATTCAGAATTGATTGCGATTCTGCGCGATGATGTTTTTTACCCCGAGTACGCCACTAATGGAGGCCAAGTTCTGGGACATATCTATAATCCTCAACAGACGGCCTTTTACACAGGGCACCCTTCCAACGGCACCAGCAGCCCCGGTGTTGGCACGGACAATGTCTTGCGCGACCCTTGGGGACTGCCCTACATCGTCACGCTTGATCTCAGTGGCGACGGCCGCGTTTTTGATCCTTATCTGAACGCCATGTATCAGAAGCAATTTCCTGGACGCACTCTTGTGACCCCGGGCCAGGCCGTGGTCTGGTCGCTCGGCCCGACTATGAAAATTAATCTTGGCCTCCCTATGAACAACGTGGTCAACAAATACATGGTGACCAGCTATTAGGCGCCGCGATTTTTCCTTGTTGCGTAGCTGGAGTTTTTGGTGTTCCCTTGCGGCTCGATAATGGCCCTTAAACTGTCAACCTTGTCCATCTGCCTGGGTCTTTCCTTTGCCGCGCTCAATTTGTTTGGGCTCCTTTTTCCCGCACGCTTTGGGTCTGGCGCGCGCAAATTCCCACGCTCCGTTCCCATTGGCTACGTCCTGACCCTGGCCGGGACGGCGTGGTTCGTCTGGATCGTCAACCACGAATCCCTGGCCGATTTTGAATCGCTCAAGCCGATCCTTTTCACGCTTTTCGTGGGCGTCGGGCTTGGGACTTGCTTCTTTGTGCAGGATTTTCTGGCGGTGCGCGGATTATCCGTCCTGTTTCTGCTCCTGGGAAAGTTGATGGTCGATGCGGAGCGTTGGGCGGCAAGCGAATGGCGCCTGGTCATCGCCGTATGGGCCTATGTCATGGTGCTGGGCGGGATGTGGTTCACGATCTCGCCTTGGCGGATGCGCGATTTGATCTATTGGGGGACCGCCAACGATGCCCGTATTCGGATCACCAGCGCGGTGCGCCTAGCCTTTGGTCTTTTCGTGGCTGCGCTGGGTTTCACCGTGTTTTAACGCCTATTTATCCTGGAGCGTGATCTCGCCCCGCCACTCCGGCGGCAAGTCAGCGCTGCGCAGTTGCTGGATTTGTTCGAGGTAAAATGCCGTCGGCCCATCCTTCGCGTTGATTTTCTGGACGCAGCGGAAGGCATCGTCTGCTCCAGCGAATTCCCCCTTGGCGAATAAATCGAGGGCGGTCGCGAAGCGTTCCCGCAAGGGGCGCGATTCGGCTTCAGTCTCCCGAAAAGCAATCAGTTCATAAACCGCGACCGCCCTCTCGAAGCCTTTCAATCGAAACAACCCCAGGTAGCGCGTGACCAGGCGCGAGGCGACCTCCTTCTGCGTCTCGCCCGTGAGCAGGACGCGCGTCCCCAGATACTTGTTCAACCCCTCCATGCGCGACGCAAGATTGATGTTTTCGCCGATGGCAGTGTAATCGAAGCGTTTGTCGCTGCCGAAATTGCCCACGTTGGCCACGCCCGTGTGCAGGCCAAGACGCGTGATCAGTTCTCGCCCGTTGATTCGCTGGGCGCCGAGCGTGCCAAAGCGCAAAGCCGCCTCACAGGCGCGGTAAGCGTGGTCGCCCTGGGGGTCGGGCGCGTTCCAGAAGGCGAAAATCGCGTCGCCGATGTATTTGACAACCGTGCCGTCGGTGGCATGGATGCAATTTTGCACGCCGCGCTGGAAATAGACGTTCATCAGACGGGCCAATTCGTCGGAATCCATGCCCTCGGAAATGGCGGTGAAATCGGCGATGTCGGTGAAAAGGATGGTCAACAATTGTTTTTCCGCGCCCGGCTTCATCAGCTTGGGATTGGCGGCGAATTTTTTGACCAGTTTGGGGGACAAATAGAGGGCCAGGGATTGCTCAACAAGACGCTTTTCGACGTGGAGCCGCACCGAATTGTAAGTGACAGCCCAAACGATGGCTACCGGAATTTGCACCGCCACCACAATGAGCCAGGGAAACCAGTGGTGATACCGGTCAAAGGCGTAATAGTTGGCGTAAGCAACGGGCAAGATTGGGAGCAATCCAAAAACCACGGTCCAAAGGGGACGGAGGAGCACCAATCCGCCGCCGAAGAGAATACCAAACGCGATGATCAGAACGCGGTTCATCCACCATGGATATTCTTGCAAGTAGTCACCTCGAATGAGATTTAGAAAAGCCGTCGCGTGAATGGCCACACCGGACATCCATTGATTGTCGGGAAGGTAGGAATAAGGCGTCGAATACTCGTCCTTGCGTTCCGCCGCCAGATGTGTTTGAAGTTTCGCGCCCACAAAAACGACTTTGTTGCGGAAAAATCCTGTGGGCACATCAGGATCATGATCCGCGATCGCCTTATAGAGGCTGACCGAGGGCAGGGTGAATTCAGGACCGTAATAGTTCACCCAAAAGGGAGTGCCGCGCAAGCTGTTGCTTTCGTTGAAGGAAGGCTTGACCAGCAAAGCCGTAGCCCAGGCCAAAGTGTGGATCGGCTCGTTCGGAATAGCGGGTTGGTATTGGCGCAAGTACTCACCCGCCTCTGGGAACAACGCGGTCGCGCCAATGTCCGCAGCATGTTCATTAAACAACTGCAACGGAAGCGTAAATTTCCTCCCAGCCTGCTTCCCGCTCTGTCCATTGTAATAAGCGATGCGCCAATCGCACGCGATAACAACCTTACCGTTTTCGCTCATGGCCTCTGCGAATTGCTGGTCGGTTGCGGGGTCGAGGGCGTCGCTAAAAACAATGTCAAATACAACCGCGCTGGCCCCGTCCACCGTCATACGTTTGAGCAATTTTGTGAGAATGGCACGGTTCCAGGGTTCGGTATATTTCTGGTGAAGTTGCTCGTACGACGCGTCATCCAGATAGACCATTTCGACCTGCTTTGGATACAGTGCGCCGCGCCATCCAAATGGCAGATCATAGCTGGTGGCCTGAACACCGTGGCCCAGATATGTTGTCAACAATATCAATCCCAACCCTGCGGAAAGAACCACGCCGCCAAGGAGGCCGGGTGCCTTGGCCCACACGCCGCGGCACAGCGCGGTGAACCGGGCGCCAAATGTTGTTCTTTCGTCAGACAAGGCGGGCCTATGTTTAACCCGGTGGCTCGTCATTAGAAATTAAATTTCAAGCTGGCAACAAAAGTTCGGGAATGGGCTTGCTCTAAAAAATAGGTGACCGGATCAATTTTATAATCCTGGTTGCCGATATTGACCACGCCCACGGACACCTCGATGTGCCTTCGCGGGAAGCGGTAACCGGCATAAAAATTGAATTGCCAGAAGTTGTCGCCGCCCTCGCCCGGCAGGGTGTTGAACTGGTCCCACCAGTTGGCTTGGAACTGGCTGAAGAAACCGCACGGCGCGGCAAAGTTGGCGAACAGGCTCACTTCATTCAGCGTCGAGTTCTCGTGCAAATTGTAAAGCCCGGGATCGCTCGTGCCCGGCGGCAAAGTCAAGTGTGTGGACAAGTCCACCGACGTGAGGCTATAACGCGCGCCGACAGAAAGCTCCTTGCCAATTAACTGGCTGAGGCTGACGAATGCGTCCTTCTCCTGAAAATACTGCGTCTGAGGCAAGTCGGCCACTGCCGTCGGCACCGGGATTGGCGAGCTGGACCACGCGCCGATAAGCTGGTTGCCTCTGGAAGTGAGCAGTTGCGCTTCGATGTCAAGATAAGTTCGGGTGGGGAATTTGTGCTCGGCGCCAAGACCCCACGTTTCAAATTGCGCGGCCGGCGGCGTGCCGAACCCGGCCGATTCGGGAATGAGGCTGCGAAAGGCTTGGTTGAACCCAGCCACTTCGCTCGGTTCGATCAAGGTGCTGCTGTCGTTGAGCAGGCCGCCCATCGAGCGGGTGTAATCGGCGCGCAGACGCGTGCCTTCCGGCGCCGTCCAATCCACTCCGACTTTGGGCGAGAGGCGGCCGCGTTCATCCTCCTGGCTGGAGAGCGGCGCGGAACCGACGTCGAGAGGAAAGCGCTCCCAGTCGTACGCGCCGCCGGCGGTGAGTCGCAGCGAAGCGATTGGTTTTATTTGATAATAGGCGTAGGCGCTGGCACGTTCAAAATCCCCATGGACCTGCGCCAATGTCGGCAGCGCCTGCGGTGGAATGGCGTTGACAAGTTCATCCATCGAGCTGGACGAATCCATCCCTTCATGCTGATAACGCGCGCCGACGATCACCGTTTGCCAATCGCTCTGATAAATATGCTGGGCCTCGATCGAATTCAAATTCAGCGTGCGCGCCAAACTGCTCGTGCCCGGATACGATTGCAGAAACGGGGGCGCGGAGGCGGAAACCAACGGGGCGAGATACTGCCCGTCGGTGGATGTGAATCGGTCCTGCAGATTGCGATAGAGGATTACGGTGTTATTGCCGGTGCCCCAATCGCGGTGATAGCCTAACAAAACGTTTGGATCCTGAATCTCCTGCTCGCGCAAAGTGGGATCGTAACCGGGCCTCGTGCCGTTGGGAATGATCTGTTCCGGCGTCTGGTAATTGTCATGTTCAAAAACGTCCCCAGAATCCAATTCCGTGCGTTCGATCTCCGCGAACGCAGTGTCCTGCGGTGTGATTTGGTATTTCAACTTGACGGAAAAATCCGAGTTGTTGACGTCATTATTCGGCCGCCAGCCCGGATCGCTGTAGTAATAGGAATCCAACGAGTAGGCGAAGTTCCCGCCCGTGCCATATTGGGAGGAGTTTTCGAGCCAGGCGCCGCGGCTAAAGTAGGTCGTTTGCGAGCTAATCCCAGCGCGATCCGATTCGAATAATTTCGAGTACTCTTGCTGCGAAACGTTTTGAGAAAGCACTCCCGCGCCGACGGGCGCCAGCAGGTTGGCCACCAGCAGTTCGTCCTCCCAGGGCGTCTGGTAGCGCAGGTTGGCGTCCTTGGGATCGCGCAGCGCATCGTAAGTCTCCGACAGGAACAAATGGGCGGAGTAATTGGCGTAATCGTCTTGCACAGCTTTGTTGGCCTCGCGCACGGCGATATCGCTCAAGCCGGCGTCCTGATAAATGAGCGCCAGGTTCGCGCTCCGGACCGCCGCATCCTGGTCAAGCAAAAACTCGGAGCGAAACACCGACCGATTGCCGTTCAGGGTCTGCGAATGCTCCAGGTCGTCGATGGCTTGGTTGATGTTGTTGCGCTGATCGTTGAGCAAGGCGGAGTAAAGCCAGGCGGTCGGATCGTTGGGGTCAAAGTGCTTGGCCAGCGAGAGTTCGCGCGTCGCTAGATGTGTGTCCCACGTGTAGCGGAACGGCTCATCCATACTCCAGGCCTTGCCGAGGTAACTGCGCAAGAAGGCCCGGTTCGGTTCCAGTGCCGCCGCCGTCTCCAAATCCTGCCGGCCCTCCTCGACTCTATTGCGGCGAATACGCACCAGGCCACGGCCTAGCCAGCCGTTGGCCAGCGAACCGTCGGCGGCTATCGCTTTGTCAAAATAATCTCCCGCCGCCGGGATCTTGTTTTGTGCGCTTAAGGCAAAGCCGTTCAAGGCTAGCGCTTGCGCATTGCGCGGTGAAAGTTCAAGGCTCTGCTTTAGCGCCGCCAGCGCCGCATCGGTGTGGCCGAAACTAAATTCCATCTCCGCCACCCGTGCCTGCGCAAAACCGAAGCCGGGCGCTATGGCCGCCGCGCTCAACGCCATGTTGCGCGCTTTCTCCAAATCGTGTTGCGCTTGGGCCTGATACGAACCCGCCATCCACTCGCTGGCCAAACTGCGCGGCGCGGCGCGATGCCACGGTTGTCCCTTTACGGCGGCGATCATCTCTTTCAAAGCTTCCGCCAAAGCCACCGCACGCGCTTCCCGCAACGGCTGGCCCAGCAGCGCCTGCGCGCCATTCACGTTCCCGGCCGCCAGGAGCAGCGCGGCTTTGTAAACCTGTTCGGATTCCAATGCTGGTTGCCGTCCATTTGGGTATTGGGCCAGAGCCTCAAGCAAGTCCCCGCTGCGATAGGCCGAGAGTGAGGCGGCCAGCGCGCGTTTAGTGTCAACGCTAAGTTCCAATTCGTCCGGATCCAAAATAGCCGGGTAATACAACGTCCATTGAATGATGTTCATGGCATCGAGCAGCGGGGACTTGTGTGGCGCCTTATTTTTTTCGACCTCGGCCATCTCTCCGCTCTCCATGAGGATCGATCCCTGGGCATTGCTCAACGCTACCTGACCATCCAGTAAGGCCAGCTCGGTGCGACCGTTGTCATCGACCGTCAAATTAAATTCCGTGCCGCGAATGGCCCCGGACGAAGACGGCGTGGCGAACTGCGTTTCGTTGGGCTTGTCCCGATTGAAGAAGTACGTTGACCCCGATTTGACCTCAATGGCGGCGTTCCGCTCCGCCTTGCTCGGAGGACGAATGACCATGGTGGTCGATTCGTAAACGCGTATGACGCTCAGATTGGAGAGTCGGACGGTCGCCCGGCTATTCTTGCCGGTGCGGATTTGACCGCCCACGTGCAATACCTGCGAGGCGTGGCCGGCTAGAAAATTGGAGGATCCCGGCGGAGCCACCTCTACCGTGCCCGAAACCATCAACAGCAACGCCTCCTTGTGGCCGGAAGCGTCGTTCTGGCCATAGATGGCACTTGTAAACGACATCAAAGCCGCGAAAACCAGCCCTCCAGCCATCCTCCTGCAAATTTGAACTATCATCAGGTGTGTTTCGAGTCAAAGCGAGTTTTCGGCGCCCTGGCAGGCCTAAGCAAGCCAGAGCACTCAATCGGGTTTGTCCATCGCTACTTTGACAACGTGGCCTTACAAGCAAATTTCAAACCAACCTTGGCCCCACCCGCTCATTTTTATCCCATCCTTGCGTTGGGCCTATTATACCGTTTATACTGCTTCCGAGCTTTAAAGCTGGCGCCGACATGGTCATCGAATACTTGAATCGAAAATCGCGCACGACCTTGACGGTGCTAGGGTTGATCGGGGCGATTTTTATCGGCCAGTTGGATTACGTCACCGGCCCGATGGTGGTGATGCTGGCCTTTTACCTGATCCCCATCTGTTTCGTGGCCTGGTTTGCCGGACGTTGGCCGGGAATCCTCATTGCCTCCATTTCCAGTGCGATTTGGTTCGCGGCGAAGTATTTGGACCCGGGTTCGATTGACAAGCATTGGCTTCTTTTTTGGAACGCGGCACAGCGCCTGGGGTTGTACTCCATTCTAGCCGTTTTGACGACCGAGGTCGCCGAGCGTAAGAGGGTCGAGCAAGCCTTGCGCCGCGCACAGGAGGGCTTGGAAACGCGCGTGCAGGAGCGCACCGGCGAATTGGCCCGCGCCAACGAGGCCTTGCAGGCGCAAGTTCTCGAGCGCACTGAGGCCCAAGCCGCATTGAAAGCCCTGAACGAGACCCTCGAGCAACGCGTCGCGGAGCGCAGCGCCGCCGCCGAGCAACGCGCTGTGGAGCTGGCCCGGTCCGAGGCGGCGTTGCTGCGGCAAACCAGCATCCTGCAATCCATTTTGAACAGCATGGGCGACGGCGTGATTGTGGCCGATGCCGCCGGCAAAATTCTGCTTTTCAATCCCGCTGCCGAACGCCTCATCCGCGCTGGGTTGGGCAATGTCGCCCCCGGAGATTCCTTCGAGCAGTACCAAACCTACCTTTCCGACACCTTGACCGCCTATCCGACGAACGAACATCCTTTGCTCCGCGCCATGCGCGGTGAGATCATCGATGGCGCGGAAATCTTTTTGCGCAAGACCGACGCCTCCGACGGCCTCTGGCTGACCGCCACCGGGCGTCCGCTCAAGGACGAACAGGGCCGGATACAAGGCGGCGTCGTGGTCTATACCGATCTGAGCGCGCGCAAGTTGATGGAACGACAAGTGGCCGAGATCAGCGACCGCGAGCAGCGACGCATCGGCCAGGATTTGCACGACACGCTTTGCCAGCAGATGGTCAGCATCGCTTTCGCCTGCGAGTTGCTGCGCGAGAAACTGGAACGATACAAATTGCCCGAGGCCGCACAGGCGGAGCAGATTACCGAAATGCTGAATGACGGGATTTCCCAGGCCCGGCACCTGGCGCGCGGACTTTACCCGGTGCGCCTGGAAATCGAGAATGCCGGTTCGGCCTATCCGCTGCAGGCGGGCTTGAGCGCGAATGTGACCGTGGACACCGGGCACCGGCGCACGCTGCTCGGCTACGAGCTCGATCTCGCCCCCAGCCTCGCGGCCCGATGAGCGCGGCGGCCGGTTCACCAGCCGGGCCTGTGGAACCGGGAGCTCCGGCGCCGGCGATCAGTTCGATGGCGCCGGGGGCCGTCGCGCCGGCTGCGACCACACCGGACGCCCGCAGGCGAGCGCTGATCACCATTTCGGTGATGCTCGCCTCGATCATGCAGGCTCTCGACAACACCATCGCCAACGTCGCGCTACCCCATATTCAGGGCTCGCTGTCGGCCACGCAGGACCAGATGACCTGGGTTCTGACCTCCTACATCATCGCCGCGGCGGTGATGACGCCGTTGAGCGGCTGGCTGGCCAGTCGGTTCGGGCGCAAGTCCGTATTCCTGATCTCGATCGTCGGCTTCACCGTTGCGTCGGCGCTGTGCGGTATCGCGCAATCGCTGCCCGAAATCGTGCTGGCCCGACTGATGCAGGGCCTGTGCGGCGCGGCGCTC
>Ga0209006_10001694_pt1 | contig 19971 bp, 16 predicted proteins | sample JacPin_JW_Ref_O2_FD_188567 | JGI IMG/M metagenome (GOLD analysis project Ga0209006, IMG submission 188567) | Forest soil microbial communities from Algoma, Ontario, Canada - Jack Pine, Ontario site 1_JW_Ref_O2 (SPAdes) (version 2) | ecosystem: Environmental > Terrestrial > Soil > Boreal...
GGGGCACGATGACGCGATCCCCGGCGGCGGCGAGCGGCGGGGCGACGCCATCATAGGCATGCACGTCGTCGGGAAAACCATGCAACAGCACCACCGCGCGGCCATCCGCCGGCCCGGTTTCCTCGTAGGCGATATCGAGGATTGGGGTGCGGACCGTCTTCATTCGGCGCCGACGCGGAAGCCGCTGAGCCCATCCCGCTCGACCTCGCCGGGCAGGTCGAGCTCCCATTGCAGATAATTGCGCATCGCCTGCGCGGCGCCCTCGTCGGTGTCGTGGCGGTTATGGTTCCAGAAGATGAAATCGATGCGCTCCTCATCGGGTGGAGTGTCGGGCGTGGCGACGACAGCATACCCGGCCGCCTGCCACGCTGCGGCGCCGCCATTGACGATCGCGATCTGCGCCTGGCTCAGCTCGGCCAGATCGGCGACCGCGAGCCGCGCCACCGCGACGTCGTCGGCGAAGACGACGATCCGGCGCGCTCCGAGCACCCGCGCCGGCAATCGAGCAAGACGTGGGCGGATCGTCCAGATCGCACCCGGCGCGTGGGCGGCGCGAAACCCGGCGCTGGAGCCGAGCGCGATCGCCGCGGCGCCATCGGTCAGCAATGCCGCGGCCTCGGCCGGGGTGACGATCGCGGCCGGCGGCAAGTGCGCTTTCGACGCGTCGCCCGGGCCTTGTTCGAGAGCAGCGGAATCGAACGCGTGTTCGAGCACGACGACGTCCCAGCCCATCTGCTTCAGCCAATGCGCGGTCATCACCGCACGCGCGCCGTGATCGTCGATCAGCACGAGCCGAGAGCCGCGCGTCCCGACCCAGCGATCGATCGCCTGGACCAGCTGGCCGCCCGGCGCCGAGACCGAGCCCGCGAGATGGCCGCTCGCGAATTCCTCCGGTGTGCGCACGTCGAGCAGATAGGTCGTGCGCCGCGCCGCTTCGCGCTGCCAGCCGGAGAGGGTGATGCGGTCGATGCTTTTCACCCCGAAGCGCGCTGCGACCGCGGCGGCACGCGGCTCGGCGGCAGCGACCGCCGCGGTGCTTACCGGCGCCACCGCCGCGTGTGTGTTACGCTCCAGGTCGAGCCCCGCGAGCCGCCAGCCCTGGGTCCCGCCCTGCAGCGAGACGACCTTGTTCGGCACCCTGGCATTGATCAGCGATTGCGCGCCGATGATGCTGCGCGTGCGGCCGGCGCAGGAGACGACAACCAGCGTATCCGGGTCGGGCACCAGATCGGCGAAGCGATAGACGAGCTCGGCGCCCGGGCAGGTGACCGCTCCGGGGACATGGAAGCGGTTGAACTCCTCGACCGTACGGCTGTCGAGGATCTTCAATTTGGTTCCGGTGCGCTGCATCTCGGCGAGTTCGGCGGCGGTCACATGCGGGGTGTGGCTAGCGATCTCGACAATCTCGGCGAAAGCCTTGCTCGGCACGTTGCTGCTCGGGAACAGCGGGTAGCTCGCCATCGACCAGGCCGCGACGCCGCCGGTCAGGCTGCATACGTCGCCGTAGCCGAGATGCGCGAGCCGCCGCGCCGCTCGCGCGGCAACACCGTCATTGGCGTCGACAAGGACGATGCGGGTCGATTTGCGCGGCACCAGTCGCAGAATATCGAGTTCGAGCCGACTGTACGGCAGGTTGACCGCAAGCAGCGGGTGGCCGTCGCAATGCGGCCCCTCCTCGCGCAGATCGAGAAAGGCGATTTCCTCGCCGTCGCCGAGCCAGCCCCGCGCGGTCGCGACGTTGATCGTTTGTGCCCCTGCGATCGTTTGTGCCCCTGCCATGCCGCCCTCCAAGGTTCATTGACTCGGGGTGATCCGAGATCGCAATCGAGCCTGCTGGCGATTGCCGGGTCAAGCCCGGCAATGACAAAATCAGGCTACGGCGTCGCGCCCATGCGGGTTTCATCGACAAAGCACTCGGTCGCCGTGTCGATCGCCCGGCCGGTGCGGCCGCGCGGCGCGTGGACGTAGAGCGAGCGGCCGCTCGCTGCCTTTGGCGCCTCGAGCCCCGTTTCGCGTTCAGGCGGCAGCGGGATCCGGTAGTCGACCGGCCGCGCATGGTCGGCGAGCAGCAGTTCCGGGCGGTAGACGCCGTTCATCTTGAACATGCTTTTGACGAAATTGGTCTGCCCGCGCAGCAGCAGCCGAGCCGCCAACGACCCCGCCTGCATGACCGTGCGCCAGCCGAGATGCTTCGAATAGATCGCGCGCTGGGTCGCCACCAGCTCGTCGTAGAATTCAGCGAGCGGCAGCCGCGTCGGCAGCACGGCATGCTGGATGTCGAACAGGCGATAGTCGCGCGTTGAAAGCCGGCGTTCCTCGGTCAGCCAGCTTTCAGTGCCGGGATAGGGCGTGTTGACGCTGATGTTCACGATCTCCGGCTGCTCGACGCACCACTCGCGCACGATGCGGAAGCGCTCGTGGTCCCAATCCGGGTCGGCGATCAGGTTGATCGCGACGTGTACGCCGAGCGAGCGAGCGAAGTCGAGCGCCTCGAAATTGCGCCCGAGCGGCACCCGTTTGCGATATTTAACGAGACCCTCCTCGTCGAGCGCCTCGAGCCCGAGGAACATATAGGAGACGCCGAGCTCGCTCCAGAAGCGGAACACCTCCTTGTTGCGCAACAGCACGTCGCCGCGCGTCTCGAGGTAGTAGCGCTTCTTGATGCCGGCGCGGACGATCGCCTCGCCCAGTTCCATCCCCTGCCGCTCCTGGATGAAGGCGACATCATCGACGATAAAGACACCCGGCTCGCGGATTGAGCGCAGGTCATCGACGATCCGCTCCGGGCTCATCACCCGGTAAGAGCGGCCGTAGAACGTCCAGGCGCTGCAGAACGAGCAATCCCATGGGCAGCCGCGCGAAAACTCGATCGAGGCGCACGGGTCGAGCACGCCGAGGAAATATTTGCGACGATGCCGCAGCAGATCACGCGCCGGCAGCAGGTCGTCGAGCGAATGGACGAAGCTCGGCGCCGGCCCCTGTCCGCTCGCGATCACCGCGCCCGGCACCGCCGCGAGGTCGGTGCCCGCCTCGATCGCCGCGAGCAAGGGCGGCACCGCCGCCTCGCCCTCGCCACGGATCACGCAGTCGATCGCGCCGTCGCTATGCTCAATCAGCGCCATCGCGACAAACGAGACGCTGTGGCCGCCGACGCAGATCGTGGCGCGCGGCAGGCGCGATTTTGCCGCCTTGGCGAGGTCGACGATCTCCGGGACGTTCGCGAGGTAATTGCATGAGAACAGGACGACATCCGGCCGCCAGCGCTCGACCCAGCCGAAGAAGTCGCGGTGGGTTTCGACCTGGAGGTCGATCAGCGCGACCTGATGGCCCGCCTGGCGCACGGCTGACGCGACGAGTTCGAGGCCCAGCGGTTCCAGCCGCAGAAAGATCCGCGTGTACATCAACGGACCGGGATGAACCGCGAGGATTCGCATCGCCAGCTCCTGTTTTGCCGGGCCCTCCCCCCTGAAACTTCTCTCTAGATCTTCAACAACCGCTTCGCGTTCCCGTTGAGGACCTTCTCCTTGTCGGCCGCGGAAAGCGGCAGGCGCTCGGCCCAAGTGGTGCCGGGCGGGTTATCGACAAACGGGTAGTCGATCGAGAACAACACGCGATCGATGCCGATCTCCTGGATGCAGTGCAAAAGCGCCGGATCGGAGAAGAAACCGCTGGTGGTAACCCAGAAATGCTCGCTGAACGCGTCGCGAAACCAGGTGGCGCCACGGCCGTCCCGCGCGAAGCCCATGTTGATCCGCCACAGATAGAGCGGCAGCCCCTCGCCGAGATGACCGAGGATGATCTTGAGCCCGGGATATTTCTCGAACACGCCGCTCAGCACGAGGCGCACGCCCTGCGTCGCGGTCTCGACGGTAAAGCCCCAGGCGGCGCGCAGGATGGTCGGAAATTTCTCGACGTAATCCTTGTAATAGACCTCGATGACCCGCGGGTCGGGGATCGAGGGGTGCATGTAGAGCGGCACGTCGAGCGCGGCGGCGCGCTCGAAAATCGGCCAGAAGCGCGGGTCGTCGATAAAGAGGCCGTTGGTCAGGCCGTGGATCATCGCGCCCTTGAAGCCGAGCCTGGTCACGCAGCGCTCCAGTTCGTCGGCGGCACCTTTCGGGTCGGCAGTCGGCAGCGCCGCGAAGGCCGCAAAGCGGTCGGGGTGGGCAAGCACCGTCTGGTGCAGCCGGTCGTTGACGCCCTTGGCGAGCCTCACTCCGGTCTCGCCATCGACTTTCTGCAATGACGGGGCGGCGTGCGACAGCACCTGGAAATCGACGCCGGCCTCGTCCATCTCCTTGAGGCGCAACGCCCCAAGGTCATAGAGCCGCTCGGGGACCTTGGGCATGCTCGCCGCGCCGTGCGGCGGCACCGCGTCGAGCCCCTTGAAATGGGTAGCGAGCTCAGGGTCGAGATAGTGCTCTTCGAGGGCGATGACCTGGGGTTTTGTCGGCATCCGCATCCCTCCTCTAAAATTATCTACGGGCTATATTTTCACGAGGCCGGCTCCTTGTCGCGGGCGATCATCGCCTTCAGCGCCGCATGCACCGGCGCGCCGGGACCAAGCCGCAGGCTGGCCTCGTCGTGGATCACCCGCGCCAGCTCGGGCTGACGGCCCAGCAGCTCGAAGAAATCGACGATGTCGAGCGTCAGCAGCACGCAAGGCCGGGTCGTGCTGACCGTGGCGTTGCGCGGCGCACCGGTCAACAGCGCGAGCTCGCCGAAAAACGAGCCGGCTTCGAGACGCAGCGGCTGGGGCCGCAGCTCGATCTCGACCTCGCCCTCGACAATGAAATACATGCAATCGCCGGGCTCGCCGCGCCGCACGATGGCGGCGTTGGCCGGATAGTCGCGGGCGCGCAACAGGCGGGCAACCTCGGCGATCAGCGTCGCGCCGAGATTGTGGAAGAACGGTACTTTGGCGACCAGCTCCCAGGTGCGCAGAAACTCGCGGCGGCGCATCTCCTCGGCATAGCCGGTCGCGAGGATGCCGGCCAACAGGGCGAAGACCATGATGCCGCAGACCATCACGACGCCCGCCAGCATCCGCCCGAAGACCGTCTGCGGGACGACGTCGCCATAGCCGGTCGTGGTGAGGGTGACGATCGCCCACCACAGCGCGGCCGGGATCGAGCTGAAGGCATAGGCCCCGTCTTGCGGCTGCGGAACGTTGTGCTCCAGCAGGTAGACAAGGCTGGCGGCGGCCAGCAGGACGATGACGAGACCGAGCAGCACCGACAGCAGCGCGTGCCGCGCGTTCGAGATGACCCGCTGGAGTATCGTCAGCCCGGGCGAATAGCGGACGTACTTGAACACCCAGACAAAGCCGAAAAGGCTGGCCTCGCGACGGTCGACAAACGCGATGATCCCGGGGACCGCGCCAAGCAGGTCGAACACGCCGCCAAGCGAGACGAGCCAGGAAAGGCGCGCCCTCAAGGCGCCGCGATGCTCACTGCCCGGCGCCGCCGCGGCGAGGTAAAGTCGCAGCAGGTACTCGAACACGAAAAACCCGGCGACGACGAAGAACACGATCGCCAATTCGATGCCATAGGCGCTGCGCCACTCGGCGACGGTCAACGCCAGGAAAACGCCGATCCCGCCCGCGACCATCGAATGGTGGATGACGCGCCACGCCCAGGCCCCCGCCTCCTGGTTACCGGGTTGCAGCAAGCGATAGAAGTGCTGGCGGTCCATCAGGCCATTGTAATCGCTACGCGGCCGCGTCCCACAACGCGTTTGGCTCGAGGCGTCTTTCGGCTGAAAATTCACCGCGGCGGATTACCGTCGCCGCACGGCTGAAAGCCGCGGCAAAAACCACCGGCGGCCGCGGTTTCCCGCTGCCCGTGATTTTTGCTATAGGATGCCGGCTTCCCCAGACAACTGGCGCCTCGCGTGTCGCTGCTCCCAAACTCCCGCCGCGCCTTCTTCGCCTTTCTGCACGACGTCGCGATGGCGGCGCTGTCGTTTGCGATCGCGTTCTATCTGCGTCTCGGCGAGGACATTCTGCGCTACGAACCGCGGCTGACGCTGCTCTATTGCGTCATGTTCACCGGCATCGCTGCGGTGGTGTTCCTGTTCACCGGGCTCTATCGCGGCATCTGGCGCTACGCCTCGCTGCCCGACCTGTTCAACATCACCCGGGCGGCGACGGCGACCGTGCTGATTTTCCTGCCGATCATGTTCGTCTTTACCCGGCTCGAGACGCTGCCGCGTTCGACGATGTTCATCAATTGGCTGGTGCTGATCGCGCTGTTGGGTGGGCCGCGGCTCGGCTATCGCCTGTTCAAGGACCGCGGGCTCGACCACATGCTCGAACGCTCGGGGGGCCCGCAGAACGTGCCGGTGCTGCTGATCAGCACACGCGACGGCGCCGATACCTTCATCCGCGAGACGGTGCGCGACCGGCACGCGGTCTACCGGGTGGTCGGGGTGCTGTCGGACACCCGCTCGCGGGTCGGACGGGAGATCTACGGTGTCCCGGTGCTCGGGTTGACCGACGACCTGGAGGCTGTCGTCGAGCGCCTCGACCGGCGCGGCACGCGTCCGCAAAAGCTGATCGTCACCGCACAGGGCCTCGACGGCGCGGCGGTGCGCAACCTGCTCGAACGCGCCGACGCGCTAGCGATACCGCTTGCCCGGCTGCCGCGCGCGACCGAGCTGCGCCAGGGCCTCGCCGACCCCGCCGCGATCAAGCCGATCGCGATCGAGGACTTGCTGGGACGCCCGCAGGCGGTGCTCGACCGCGAGGCGATGGCGCGCCTCGTGCGCGGCCGCCGCATCCTCGTCACCGGCGCGGGCGGCACGATCGGCTCGGAGCTGGCGCGGCAACTCGCGGCGCTGGCGCCAGCGCGGCTCATCCTTTTCGACAACAGCGAATACCTGCTCTACACGATCGACATCGAGCTGCGCGAGCGCTTCCCCGGCCAGCCGGTGTGCCCGCTGCTCGGCGATGTGCGCGACCGGCGGCGGGTCGACGAGGTGATCGCCGGCGAGCTTCCCGAGGTCGTGTTCCACGCAGCCGCGCTGAAGCACGTGCCGATGGTCGAGCAGAACCCGGTCGAGGGGGTGCTGACCAACGTGATCGGCAGCCGCAACGTCGCCGAGGCGGCGCGCGCCCACGGTGTCCGGCTCGTCGTGCAGATCTCGACCGACAAGGCGGTCAACCCCACGAGCGTGATGGGTGCGACAAAGCGGCTTGCCGAGGCGGCCTGCCAGGCGCTTGACCTCGACGAGGCGGCCCGTGCCAGGCGTGGCCAGGCGGGGACTTACTTCGTGACCGTGCGCTTCGGCAATGTGCTCGGCTCGACCGGTTCGGTGGTGCCGCTGTTCAGCCGCCAGCTTGCCGCCGGCGGCCCGCTGACCGTGACCGCCCCCGAGGTCAGCCGCTTTTTCATGACCGTGCGCGAGGCGGTCGAGCTGGTGCTCGAAGCCTCCGCCACCGCCGCGCCCGGCGAGGCAGCCCACAGCGAAAACGCAGCGCGCGGCAAGATCTTCGTGCTCGACATGGGCGAGCCGGTCAAGATCGTCGATCTCGCGCACCAGATGATCCGCCTCGCCGGCCTCGTGCCGGAGCGCGACGTCCATATCGAATTCATCGGCCTCAGGCCCGGCGAGAAGCTGCACGAGGAGCTGTTCCACGACGCCGAGGCAGCGGTGCCGACCGCGAACCCGGCGCTGCGTCTCGCGGCGCCGCGCACCGCCGATTACGCGGTGCTCGCCCGCTCGCTCGACGAACTCGAGGAGCAGGCCCGCGCCGCGAACGAAGCCCGCGTGGTCGGCCTCCTGCAGCGGCTGGTGCCGGAATACCGCCGCGAGCCGGCGCTGCCCGCCGAACCCGCAAAGCTGCCGCGCCCGACCCGAGTGCGGTAGCCGTCTAAAGCTGGTTTCGCGCGATCTGGCAGAAAAACACCCGGCCGACGACGTTGAGCTCCAGCGTCGCGCGGTTCAGCCAGAACATGTTTCCGCCAGCCTCCCACTCGATTACCGCCGGCGTTACCTTGAGCGGCAGGCTGCCGTCGCCAAAGAGGATCGTGCCGCCGGTGCCCGACGAATCGATGAGCCGCTTGCGCGCGAGGTTGAACACCAGCGTCGCCCCGACATCGGGCCGCTCCCGGTCGCGGCACACAAGCGTTGTCAGCGGACTTGCCGGACCGGGCCCATCCGCCGCCGCGTGCCTCGCTCCCAGTACGAGCAGCAGGGCGGCGGCAAATGCAAGCTTGGACAGCCGCATCGGAAGTAAGATCAACCCAACTCCGCCATCCGCGGCAGCACCTCCTTCGAGAACATCGTCAGGTTGTCGACCGTGTCCTCGTGGCTGATGTGGCCGCCTTGGCCCATCATCAAGAGGTGGCCGAAGCCGCCGACGTGGTCATAGAACGATTTCAGCTGGTCCCAGACGTCGTCGGGTGTGCCGGCGAAGACGAGGCCGGCGCCGATCGCGTCCTCGACGCCGACGGTGCGCGGGTTGATCGGCTTGCCGTCGCGGGTTTGCAGGCGGGTGGCGCGGGCGGTGGTGCCGCCGGTGGCCTTGATCGCCTGCGCCGCCATCGCCGGGCTGACATAGCCGGGCGGGTTGGCGAATTGCGGCGCGACGATGCCGGAGGTGCGGCTGTAATCGAGGATCTGGTCGGCGCGGCGCCAGCCTTCCTCACGCGTCCGCCCGACGCCGATCAGCGCCATGTAGGCGAGATGATGCGGCGTCGCCTCGCGGCCGTGTTTGGCCGCGGTCTCGCGGTACGCGCCGAAAATGCCGGGCGTCGCCGCCCAGCCGGTGTTGAGCACGCCGATCACGATGCCGCGCTGGGCAGCTTCACGCGCGCTGCCGGGGCTGCCGACCGGCATCCACACCGGCGGATGCGGCTGCTGATAGGGGCGCGGCCAGATATTGACGCTGCGGTAGTGGAAATGCGTGCCTTCCCAGGAAAACGGCCCGTCATGCGAGGTCATCGCCTTGAGGATCAGGTCGTGCGCCTCCCAGAACCGCTCCATCAAATCGGCGGGGTTGGAGTTGGCGGGCGAAATCTCGAACGGCACGCCCTTGACGAAGCCCATGTCGATGCGGCCGCGCGAGATCACGTCGAGCATCGAATATTCCTCGGCGACGCGGATCGGGTTCTCGCGGTTGGCGATCGGCATGCCGAGCGCGAGGAGCCGCACCTTCTTGGTCTCGCGCGCGAGGATCGCCATCGGGATCGTGCACACCGAATCGGCGCAGGTCGCGGTCGCGTGGTGCTCGTTGGTCATGATGTTGATGCCGAGCTCGTCGCACAGCGCCCACTCGTCGAGATAGCGATGGTAGAGGTCGGCGCCGATTTTCGGGTCGTAGAGCCGGCTCGGGATGATCACCCGGTAGGATTCACTGAGATGCTCCCAGGCCGGGTGATAGGCCATCTCGCTGAAATGCCAGACGTGCATCATGATGTTTTCCTCCTGGCGTCAGCCGGCCCCGAGCCCCCATCCCGGCGAAGGCCGGGACCCATTTGTCAGCTTCTCGTGCAGTTGAAGCATGGGCCCCGGCCTTCGCCGGGGTGGGCGAGGGGTGACCACTCTCAAATTTCCTGCGCGAAGCCGGCGATGGCCTGAGCGACGGCGTCCGGTTGCTCGATCTGCGGGTAATGACCGGCGGCGGCTATCGGGACAAATCGGGCGTTCTGGAGTCGCTGCGTCAGGTGCGCGCCGTAGGCCGGCGCGACGATACGATCCTTCTCCCCCCAGATCACCAAGCTCGGCACCTTCACCCGATGCAGCCAGTGCGCGAGAGACGGGTTGTGCATGTACGGCCGCCAGCCGTAGAGCACCGCCGCCTCGCGGTCGCGCGCCACCTCCTCGACCGCTGCGTCGTCGAGCGCGGCATAATCGGGCGCGTTACGGGGATCGGCAAAGGTCCGGGCCACCGCCTCCGCCGCGGAGAACGCGTAGATGTCGGCGATCTCAGCCTCGTCGCGCCCGCCGAACTTGAGCCCGAGTGAGTCGATCAGCACCAAGCCGCCAAGCCGCGCCGTCGAGCGCACGGCAAGTTCCATCGCCAGCCAGCCGCCGAACGACGCGCCGACCAGCGTCACACCGTCGAGCGCGAGCCGGTCGATCAGGTCGAGATAGAGATAGGCGAGGTCACCGATCGTGCGCATCCATCCCGGGCGCGGGCTCGCGCCAAAGCCGGGGTGGCGCGGCGCGACTACCCGGAATTCCTTCGCCAGCCGGTCGAGAAACGGCCGGTGCTGTGCGAAATAATCGATGCCGTGCAGGAAGAGGAGCGGCCGGCCCTCGCCCTGGATCAGCATTTCGACCGAGGCACCGCCGATATCGATGCGTTCCATCCCGCCCTCTTCTCGATCGGCCCGAATGTGTAGACAATGGCACGCGAGCTTAAGGAGATATTCGCCGGTGGGCCAGTTCGGATTGCGGTTGGCGGTGAGCCCGTGAGCGCTGCCGTCGCGTTGTTGATACTGGCGGCGGCGAGCGCGACACCGCCGTCGGCGCTTGAGTGTCCGGCGATTTCCAGCGAGACGCTGGTCTATGTCGATATCTTTGACGGGCCGCCCGAGAACCAGGCCGACCTGGCGCCGGACGCGACGATGACGCCCTCGGCCGACAAGACCTCAAACATCTGGAAGCTCGAAGCGGGCGCCGACGGGCTGTTCGTCAAGTGCGGCTATGGCAAGAAACCGGAGGGCCCGTACAGCCGGACCGAAATGATCCGCCTGCCGGACACGGTCAAGACCTGCCGCGCCGACTTCAAAACCGGCGCCAAGCCGGACGATCTGACATTGCAGAAATTCTCCTGCCGGTGACGAGCCGGCAGCGCCGAGATCACGGAGAGAGACATGGGTGAATTCGGCATCGGTCAGCCGGTCAGGCGCTTCGAGGATCGCCGCCTGTTGAGCGGCCTCGGCCACTTTCAGAACGACAACAACCTTCTCGGGCAAGTCCACGCCTATGTGCTGCGCTCGCCACACGCCCATGCCCGCATCCGCAGCCTCGACCTCGCACCGGCGAAGGCCGCGCCGGGCGTCGCGCTCATCATGACCGGCGACGACCTCGTCGAAGCCAAGCTTGGCTCGATGGGCGTGCCGTTCCAGCGCAAACGGCCGGACGGCTCGCCGATGTTCGCCCGCGCGCATCTCGGGCTCGCCCAGGGCACGGTGCGCTTCGTCGGCGAGCCGGTCGCCTTTGTCGTCGCCGACACCTTGGCGCAGGCGAAGGACGCCGCCGAGCTGATCGAGATCGACTACGAGGCGCTGCCCTCGGTGACCGACACCGCCGACGCCGCCGACGGCAGGATCGCGGTGTGGCCCGACTGCCCCGACAACATCTCGAACCTGTTCGAGGCCGGCAACAAGGCGGCGGCCGACGCGGCCTTCGCCAACGCTGCGCATGTCGTCAAGCGGCGCTACGTGATCAGCCGAGTCTACGCGCATTTCATGGAGCCGCGCGGCGCGATCGGGGTGTGGGACCCGGGCGAGGAGCGCTTTACGCTTTACGCCGATGTCCAGTACCCGCATCGGGTGCGCCAGGCGCTGGCGACGCGCATCTTCAAGATTCCCGAGAGCCATATCCGCGTCATCGCCGGCGATGTCGGCGGCGGGTTCGGCACCAAAGGCTGGCAATACCCCGAGCACCGGCTGGTGCTGCTCGCGGCCAAGAAATTGCGCCGGCCGGTCAAGTGGACCTGCGAGCGAAGTGAGGCCATCCAGGCCGACGAGCACGCCCGCGACAATGTCAGCGATGCCGAGCTAGCACTCGACAAGGACGGCAAGTTCCTTGGCCTGCGCGTCAAGACGCTCGCCAATGTCGGCGCCTATATCTCGTCCGAGCGCAATCTGCTCGCAACCTTCGGCAATGTCGGCACCTTGGTCGGGACCTACGACATTCCGGCCGCCTATGTCGGCGTCTACGCAGTGATGGCCAACACCAACGGCACCGCGCCCTATCGCGGCGCCGGGCGGCCCGAGGCGACCTATGTCATCGAACGCCTCATCGACGACGCGGCGCGCGAATTGGGCATCGACCGGGTGGAATTGCGCACGAAGAACCTGATCCCGCCCGAAAAGCTGCCGGTCAAGACCGCGCTCGGCCTCAATTACGATTGTGGCGACTTTCCCGCCAACCAGGCTAAGGCGCTCGCGCAGGCGGATTGGGCCGGATTCGCCGTGCGCCGCGACGAAGCGAAAGTGCGCGGGAAGCTGCGCGGCATCGGCATCGCCAACCCGATCGAGAAGGCGGCCGGTCCGGGCCAGGAATTCGCCGAGATCCGCTTTCATCCGAGCGGCAACGCCACCCTGTTGATGGGCAGCAAGAACCAGGGCCAGGGCCACGAGACAACGTTCAAACAGGTGCTAAACGAGAAATTGGGGCTCGACCCCGCGGTGGTGCAGTACATCGACGGCGATACCGACCGCGTCGCCTTCGGCATCGGCACCAACGGCTCGCGCTCGACGGTGATCGGCGGCTCGGCCTTGTGGATGGCGGCCGACAAGGTGATTGCCAAGGGCAAACGCATCGCCGCGCATCTCCTGGAGGCGGCCGACGCCGACATCGAATTCACGGTCGACCCCGACGGCGGCAATTTCGCGGTCGTCGGCACCGATCGGCGCATCAGCATAACCGACGTTGCCAAGGCGTCGTTCCAGGCTGCCCGCTTGCCGCCGGGCCTTGAAGGCGGCCTTTACGAGACCGGCACGTTCTCGCCCGAGGACAACACCTATCCCAATGGCTGCCATATCTGCGAGGTCGAGATCGACCCCGATACCGGCGCGCTCGACATCGTGCGCTATGTCGTGATCGACGATGTCGGCACGGTGGTGAACCCGCTGGGGCTCAAGGGCCAGATCCATGGCGGGGTCGCGCAGGGGCTCGGGCAGGCGCTGATGGAACAGGTCGTCTACGACCGCGAGTCGGGCCAGAACCTGACCGGCAGCTTCATGGACTACGCGATGCCGCGGGCCGACACGATGCCCTACATGGAGATCACCTCGAGCCCGGTGCCGACCAAGCGCAACCCGCTCGGCGCCAAGGGCGCCGGCGAAGCCGGCACGGTCGGCGCGCTACCGGCGATCGTTAACGCGGTGATCGATGCCCTGGTACCGCTCGGGGTGAAGAGTCTCGAAATGCCGGCCACCGCACAACGCATCTGGCAGGCGATGCGGGACGCGCGTCACTAGTTCGCGCAGGGTGGGTGGAGCATTGCGAAACCCACCATCCGCCGGGAAGCGGTGGGTCTCGCGTCGCTCCACCCACCCCGCGCCCTGATCAGCGGCTATTCTTGACGAGGCAGGCGAGCCCGTACCCGACTGCGCCGGCGACCAGCAGCGCGGCCCAGAGGTTCTCGCGGGCGGCGCCCTCGACGATGCCCAGCACATCATTGCTGGTTCCGTAGACGGTCTGCGCCGCGGCGCTCACCTGGCGTCCAGCCTGCGCCGCGATTTCCTGCGCCTTGGCACCGACATCGGCGGCGGCGTCCTTTACCGCTTGCGCGGTTTCAGCAACGGTTCCCTGAGCTTCCTCGACCGCCTCGATGACGCCATTTCGCTGGGTCTGCATCTTTCAATCTCCACTCCCCGGTCAGCACAAGCGGTTTATCCAAATTGCTGCCGCGTCCCGACAAACGCGGGCGTTTCGGCGTCGTTCCGGCGCCTCTTTCGCCACGACATGGCGGCGTGCAATTGCGGCATAGGCAAAATCCGCCGGCAGGGTTTACAGTTCTTGCCAGCCGATCGCGTCCGAGACTTCGAAGGGAACGACCATGCAATACAAGCGCATCTCCGCCGATTGCCACCTCGATATGCCGTGCATGCCGCCCGAGCTCTTCGTGCAGAACGCCTCGCGCGAGCTCAAGGAGCGGATGCCGTATGTCACGGACGGGCCGGACGGGCCGCATTGGGTCGCCAAGAATGGCGCGGATTTCGGGCTGGTGAACGGCGTCGGGCCCGGCGGTGCGAAATACGTCCCGGGACAGAACCACCGGGTCGACAAGATGAACGAGGTCGGCCTCTACGACGATGCCAAGAAGGGCAAGTTCCGGGCGCGCGACCCGCATCTGCGGCTCAAGGACATGGAGATGGACGGCGTCGACGCCGAGATCATCTTCGGCGTGCTGGGCTCCGCCTCGAAGCTCGACGACAAGGAAGCCTCGAACGAGTTGCTGCGCATCTACAATGACTGGCTCAAGGAGTTCTGCAGCCACTATCCCGAGCGCCAGCTCGGCCTCGCCTGCCTGCCGTATGGCGATATCGACGAGGCGGTGAAGGAAATCCACCGCGTCGCCAAGATGGGCCATCGCGGTCTCGAGCTGTCGTGCTCATGGGACATGGTGCCGATGTGGCACCCGGACTGGGAGAAGCTGTGGAAGGCGGTCGCCGAGGTTGACCTGCCGCTGCATTTCCACACCTTCCCGACCACCGACGGGCGCGCGCGCCAAGGGGTTGACGGGCAGACCCGCCGCGCCGCGATGTTCACCGGCGTGTCGGCGTTTCAGATGGGGCTGATCAACATCATCGCGGCGATGATCGGCGCCGGTGTCTTCGACCGCTACCCGACGCTGCGCATCGGGTTCGGGGAAAGCGGCGCGGGCTGGCTCGCCTATGCGCTCGACCGCATGGATTTCGAGTTCGAGGACCGCTTCCGCGACCTGATGAAGCTGAAGCCGAGCGAGTATTGGCGGCGCAACTGCAAGTGCACCTTCCAGTTCGACCGCATCGGCGCCAAGCTGATCGACGATATCGGCCTTGAGACGATGATGTGGGGCTCCGACTACCCGCATACCGACGGTGTGTGGCCGGAATCGAACAAGTTCATCGAGGACCAGTTCGCCGGGCTGACCCCCGACCAGATCCACAAGATCACCTGCGAGAACGCGGCGAAGTTCTACCGCTTCAGCAACTGACGGCGTAGCCGTCATCCCCGGGCTTCACCGGGGCTCCAGATCGCCGGGTCAAGCCCGGCCATGACGAAGAAAACGAACCCCGCGGCGGACCGGTCGCGGGGTTCTGTTTCTGCGCCTCGCGAAGACGTGATACGAGTGGTGTTAAAACAACCGATATCGTTGCGTTTTTGCCTCGGAAAAGCCCATGCGACCGCTTCCGCGTCTCGCCGCGCTCGCGACTGCCATCCCGCCCCATCGGCTCGACCAGAGCAACGTGGTGGCGCGTGTCGAACAGCTCTTCGGGCGTTCACCCGACTTCGAACGGCTCATCTCGGTCTATGCGAATAGCGGCATAAATTGCCGCTATTCGGTGATGCCGTTCGAGTGGTTCGATACCCCCCATGACTGGCCCGATCGCAATCACGCCTACCTCGCCGGCGCGCTCGATCTGATCGAGACGGCCGCCGGCCGCGCTTTGGACAAGTCCGGTGTTGCCCTTCAGGACATCGGCGGAATCGTCACGGTGTCGACGACCGGCATCGCGACGCCGAGCCTCGATGCGTTGCTGATCGAACGGATGGGGTTGCCGCGCACCGCGCAGCGGCTGCCTATTTTCGGGCTCGGCTGCGCTGGGGGCGCGCTGGGTCTGGCGCGAGCGGCTTCGCTGGCGACGGCGATGCCCGACAAGCCGGTGCTGTTGCTCGTCGTCGAACTGTGCACGTTGCAATTCCGGCGCGACGACCTCGCGCGCAGCAACATCGTCGCGACGGCGCTGTTCGGCGATGGCGCCGCCGCCGCGGTGCTGCGCGGCGATGGCCAAGGCTCCGGGCCGACCGTTATCGCGAACGGCGAATACACCTGGCCGCAAAGCCTCGACGTGATGGGCTGGGACGTCGCCGAGGACGGGCTAAAGGCAATTTTCTCGCGCGACATACCGCGCCTGATAACCGCCAAGCTCGGCGAGGTGGTCGGCGATTTCCTCAGCCGCCACGGCTTCACGCTACGCGACATCGACCGGTTTGTGTGTCATCCCGGCGGACCCAAGGTCATCGAGGCGTGTGAAACCGTATTTGGCTTGCCGCCGGGTGCGCTTGTCGACGCACGGCGCTCGCTGGCCGAATTCGGCAATATGTCGGCCGCCTCGGTGCTGTTTGTGCTCGAGCGCATTCTCGATCGCGATTCGAACCAGAATTGGCGTCATGCGCTGCTGACTGCGTTCGGCCCTGGTTTCAGCGCCGGATTCGTCATCCTCGGCGCGTCGTGACGTTGTTTCATGCCGTACTGGCGTTCGTGCTGCTGCAGCGCGGCGGCGAGTTGCTGCTCGCGCGCGCCAACACGGCTCGGCTATTGCGGCTTGGCGCGATCGAGATCGATCGCGGCGGCTACAAATTTCTGGTCGCGCTGCATGCGGCCTGGCTCGCCGCGTTGTTCATGATGGTTCCCGCCGCGGCGCCGCCCGACTGGCCGCTGCTGGCGGTGTTCGGCATGCTTCAGGCCGCGCGCATCTGGGTTATCGCCAGCCTCGGCGGACGCTGGACGACGCGACTGATCGTCGTGCCTGGCGCGCCGCTTGTCGCCGCCGGCCCCTATCGCTGGCTGAACCATCCGAACTACCTGATCGTCGCGGCCGAGGTAGCGATTTTGCCGCTGGCCTTTGCGGCGGTTGCAATTGCGGTGGGGTTTTCCGCGTGCAATGGTTTGCTCCTCGCGCGCCGAATTCGGATCGAGGGGAGCGCGCTTGGCCTTGCTAGCTATCACAATCGCGAAACCCTGCCCCGCCGCAACTTACTCTAGGCGCACGGGAAAAATCGTACTATTCCCTTATTATCACCCTGCGATGGTATTTTTGGGGCGGTGCGGTGGATCCTGATCGTAGCTTTGGTTTTCTCGTGCATGACGCGGCGCGGCTCTATGGCCGTCGCTTTGACCGCAACGGCAGGCGGCTGGGGCTGACCCGCGCGCAATGCCGCACGCTCGGCTATCTCGCCCGCAACGAGGGCATCAACCAGGCCGGCCTCGCCGACCTTCTCGAAATCCGGCCGATGACGCTGGTGCGGCAGATCGACCGCATGCAGGAGGCCGGCTGGATCGAGCGCCGCCCAGACCCGACCGACCGGCGCGCCCGCCGCCTGTTCCTGACCGACAAGGCGCGCCCGGTGCTCGGCCGCATCTGGGATGTCGCTACCGAGACGCAGGACCAGGTGCTGGCGGCGCTGTCGCCGGACGAAGCCGATCAGCTGATAGACCTGCTGCGCCGCGTCCACGGCGCGCTCACCGATCGCACCCATAACCGGGCGCTCGCCGCGACGATCCGGCCGCTGATGCCGAAATCGCCGGTAATCGCCGCCCCCGTGGCCGAGGGGACGCGATGACGTCTTCGACCGAGGGCCAAGCCCCGGCGCCCTTGCTGCGCCGGGTGTTTGGCGACCGGCGCGGCAGGCTCAGCACCCCAACGCGGCCGCTGCGCCAGCGGCTGCGCCTGCCGCTGATGGTGGCCGGGCCGGCGGTCGTGATCCTCGCAGGCTTGTGGTGGTACGTGACGAGCGGCCGCTATGTCGAGACCGACGATGCCTATATCCAGACGGCGCGCACGATGATCAGCGCCGACATCGCGGGCCGGGTCATCGCCGTCGAGGTGCATGACAACGAGCGCGTGACCAAGGGGCAGGTGCTGTACCGGCTCGACCCAGTCTCGTACCAGGCCGTAGTCAACGACGCCAAGGCGCAGCTCGGCATCGCCCGGCTCCAAGTCGAGGCGCTAAAGGCGACCTATCAGCAAAAGGTCGCCGAGAACAAATCGGCGCAGGAAACCCTCGACTATAGTCAGCGCGAATACGATCGGCAGAAAAAGCTGCTCAGCTCCGGCGTCGCCTCGCAGTCCCAATTCGACCAGGCGTCGAACGCGCTCGAGGTCGCGCGCCAGAAGGTCGCCTCGACCCAACACGATATCGGCAACGTGCTGGCGCAACTGGGGGGCAACCCGGACGTCTCGGCGGATGAGCATCCGATGGTGCAGCGCGCCCAGGCCGTGCTCGACCAGAAGCAGATTGACCTCAACGACACGGTGATCCGCGCCCCCGCAAACGGCACGGTGACCAAGGTCGAGCAATTGCAGATCGGCGATTACATCACCGCGGCGACGCCGGTTTTCTCGATGATGTCGGACCGGCTGTGGGTCGAAGCCAATTTCAAGGAGACCGAACTCACCTACATGCGGCCCGGTCAGGACGCGACGGTTTCGGTCGACACGTTCCCCGATGTCGAGTTCCACGCCAAGGTAGTGAGCCTCAGCCCCGGCACGGGCCTGACCTTCTCGCTGCTGCCGCCGGAGAACGCGACCGGCAACTGGGTCAAGGTGGTGCAGCGCCTACCGGTGCGGCTCACCCTCGACACGAGCGATACCGACGCGCTGCTCCATGCCGGGCTCAGCGTGACGGTCAGCGTCGACACGCATTATCGCCGCCCCTGGCTGGTTTGGCTGGAACGCGGCTACGACCGCTTCTTCGGAACGGCGCGAGCGGCTGAGACTAATCAGTGAGGCTCTGCAAGGGGGGAATTGCGGGCTCGCTGGCAGCGCTCGCGGGGATGGTTTTGCTGCTTGGCGCCTGCAAGCAGGGGCCAAATTTCTTTTCGCCGGCCGCGCCCGGGGAAAACGCCTACACCACCCCCGACGATCAGATCCCGCCGCCCGACGCGCCCGGCGTCAAGACCCGCGCGGCGCAACGCATCGCTCTCGGCGCGAAGGTCAAGGACGATTGGTGGAAGCTATTTCACTCGCTGCAGCTCGAACGAGTGATGCGGGAAGCGCTCGCCGGGAGCCCAACTATTGCGCAGGCGCGCGCGACGCTGGCGCAGGGCCGCGAGCTGACGCTCGCCGTCGCCGGCGGTCTGCTGCCCCAGGTCGATCTGGGTGCCGAGATCGGACGGCAGGCCGTCAATGTCGAGATCAGCGGCGTCAACCGCCCCGCGATCCCGGTCAACATCTACGGCGTCGGCCCGACGGTCAGCTATGCGCTCGACGTGTTCGGGGGAATCAAGCGCCAGGTCGAGGCGCAATCGGCGCTGGCCGATGTCAGCGACTACCAGCTCGCCGCTGCGTACCTCGCGCTGAGCGGCAATATCACGAACCAGGCAATCACCATCGCCGGGTTGCGCGCGCAAATCAAAACCGTCGAGGACATCCTCGTCAACGACCAGCGCAATCTCGATCTCGTCAAGACGGCGCAGGTCGGCGGCACGTCGACAATGGTCGACGTGACCACGGCGCAGACCCAGCTCGCCAACGACCGCACGCTGCTGCCGCCGCTGCGCCAGCAGCTGAGCGTGGCGCGCGATGCGCTCGCCGTCTTTGTCGGCAGGACGCCGGCCGACTGGTCGCCGCCCGATTTCGACCTCGCCGGGCTGGCGTTACCGCCGGTCGTGCCTGTGAGTCTGCCGTCCGAATTGGTGCGCCAGCGGCCGGACATCCTGGCCGCCGAGGCGCAGTTGCACGTCTCCGCCGCCCAGCTCGGCGTCGCCACCGCCAATCTCTACCCAAACTTCAATCTGACCGCCGCGTTCGCGCAGACCGCGACTGACATCACCAACTTGGCTGGCCCCTTCGTGGGCTGGAGTGCGTTTGCGACTATGTCCGCGCCGATCTTCCATGGCGGCACGCTGCAGGCGCAGCAGCGGGCGGCGAAGGATGCGCTCGACGCATCCTGGGCCGGCTACCGGCAGACCGTGATCCAGGCATTCGGTCAGGTCGCTGACCAGCTTCAGGCTCTCGCCCATGACGATGATGCGGTCAAGACGCAACTCGCGGCGCTCGCCTCGGCGAATCAGGCGCTGAAACTCGCGCGGCTCAGTTACCAAGCCGGCAACTCGACGCTGTTCCAGCTCCTCGACCCGCAGCGGCAGCGCGATCAGGCGCAGCTCGGCGTCGTCCGCGCGCAAACCCAGCGGCTGCTCGATACGGCGCTGCTCGTCGTCGCGCTCGGCAGCGGCTGGTGGAACACCCCGCCCTCGGCGCCCGCGCCGGAGCCCGATCCGCACGCGATGGTGCCCGGCTCGCCGACGTCGTCGCCGGCGCTCCCCACGACCCCTGAAGCAAAACCCTGGTGGCTGCTTTA
>Ga0209006_10001695_pt1 | contig 19969 bp, 16 predicted proteins | sample JacPin_JW_Ref_O2_FD_188567 | JGI IMG/M metagenome (GOLD analysis project Ga0209006, IMG submission 188567) | Forest soil microbial communities from Algoma, Ontario, Canada - Jack Pine, Ontario site 1_JW_Ref_O2 (SPAdes) (version 2) | ecosystem: Environmental > Terrestrial > Soil > Boreal...
CAATTCCTTGCTCTCGCGGCGGGCCGCGCGGGGATGCCGATTGTGAACCGTTATTTCGATACGCTGCTGATCGGGGTAGCGATAAACCTGACAAGTATTTTTTGGCTATTGGGGTCGCAGCCGATCGGCGGGCAGCGCAAACTGTGGCGGCGCCTGGCCCTAGCGGCATGGCTGGTCCTCGTGGCAGCTTCGTTGGCGCGTTCGGAGCGCCACCTCCCGGAGTACCTCAGCCATCGGCGCCAAACCGCCGAGGTCCAAGCTCAGAACTTGCGGAGTTATCTCGCCACCGGGGACGCTTTGTATCTCACGAGCGCTCCCGGAGTGGAAAAAATCCCTTATCCCGTGTCGAGCCGGTTGCGCGAATTGCTTGATACGTCGGAGATTCGCGCCGTACTGTCGCCGGAGCTCCTCTCGCGGGATACGCCGCAGAATTTTGTCGAGGCATTCAAGAGGAATTTCCTTCGTTTGAGTTTTATGTGGCTGGGCTTGGGTGTTCTCCTCCTCATCGCCACTGTCGCATCAGCGGCGCTCACGCCCGTACGCCCCCGCGCTAATGGCTTTGAAGGGCCGGCGGCGCTGCGATGACTGAACACTCGGGCGGAGCGGCTCGCCATTGCCGCGCCGGTCCCAGATCTCCGAGAAGCAGCCATGGTGGGGCCAACTGTGGTAGATGGGAGAGCTCAGCGGTTGTGCGATTTGGCCTTTCCGCCACTGACGGAGGCGACTTGAGGCGGACATTGCGGATGCGCGAGTGGGACTTCTAGGTCGGCGGAGTCTACCCTTCGCGACGAACGCGAACAGCAGACTCCGCCTTGCACCCGACGATTGGTCGGGGCGCGTCGCGCACTTTCAAAATGAAGCCGCGGGCATGGAAGACGATGTCGACAATCCCGTATCAGCATGTTGACAAGAATTTTGGCCCGACGCAACCTGAACTTAGTCGTTCGACAGTTCTAACTGCGGCCCCTCATCGAGCGAGGCTGGCGACTGTAAAGGGAGGATAGACATGATCGGTACGCGCGTAACTTCGTCCCGCGCCGCCCTTCTGGGGCTTGTTTCGACACTCTCCATCGCCGCCACCATTCTACCCGCGGACGCCGCCAACAAGGTTCTGAAGATCGGCTTCGTCGGAGTGACCAGCGGCCCTGCCGCCGCCTGGGGCACTTCAAACGTGCGATCGATGCAGACGCTCGCGGACTGGTGGAACTCGAAGGGCGGCGTCAAGATCGGCGACGACACCTACGACATCGACGTCGTGACCTTCGACGACCAGAAGGACCCGAAGCGGGCCATCGCCGGCATGGAGAAGATGGCGCAGGAAGGCGTCCACTATGTCGTTGGCCCGAATGTAGACGACGGTGCGGCCGCCGTCCGCCCAGTCGCCGAAAAGTCGGGGATCATCTATTTCCCCTACGCTTTCCCGAAAGAACTCTACACCAAGCCAGCTTCGAACGCTGTGCTCGGCATGGTCGCAAACTATCAGTCGGCGCCGGCCATCTATAAGTATTTGAAGGACAATAGGGGCGTGAAAACCATCGCCTTCGTGGCCGCCAACGAATCGGATCCGCTGAGCCAACGCGACGGCGGCGTGGCCGCCGCCAAGGCGCTGGGTCTCACGGTCGTTGCAGATAAGGACACCTACGAGAACGACACCCGAGATTTCACCCCGGTATTGACGCCGATCGTCAAGCTCAATCCCGACCTTCTCGTACTCTCGGGCGTCGCCCCGGCCAATGCCCCGCTCTTGATCCGTTCGGCGCGCGAGCTCGGTTATAAGGGTCTCATCACGACCGAGACGGCGCAGGACGCCCAAGTGCTTGAGGAGGGCGCGAGCGAACTCGCCAACGGCTTCATCTCGGTCGGCGGCGCCTCGACGCCGGAAATCCGATCGAAGGCCATGGAGGAGTTCATTGATCGCTACACCAAGAAGTTCGGCGAATACAACGACGAGTCGAATACCAAGATCTACGCGCTGCAATATATTGTCGACACCTTGAAAGCCGACCCGAAGGCAATCGACAATATTGATCAATTCAAGAAGACGATGGACAATTTCTCAGCGGCGAATCCCTACCTCAAGGATCAGAGCTCCAGTCTCCATTACGTCGGCACGACCTCGTTCGGCCAGAAGCGTCAGCTTGCCGTGCCCCTCGTCGTCAACGAATATGAGGACGGCAAGTTCAAAACCCTGTTCGTCGCCAACGTCGACTGAAGAGCGCGAGCTCCTGGATCCGGGGGGGCCACAGGGGCCGAAGCGGGCTCTGGCGTGTTCTTTGCGGCGAAATCGATTCGTCGCGAAGAACACAAAGAAGCGCGAAGTTAGAGCGAAGCCGAACTTTTGGGGGCTTAAAGGCGGGTGGAGCAAATTGTCGCGAACGGGCTCTACCTCGGCGCGCAATACGCGCTGATCGCGCTGGGGCTGACGCTGATCTTCGCGCTGATGAATGTGCTCAATTTTGCCCATGGGCAGATGTACGTTCTGGGCGGCTTCGTCACTTACGAGGTCTACGGCCTCTTGCGTTGGCCGTTCGCGGTCGCGCTCATCGCTTCGGCGCTAACGCTCGCGGTCCTGGGCGCGCTGATCGAGCGTTTCCTGTTCCGAACCGTCATCAGGCGTAGCGAGCGCGAGGAAAGCACGATGCTTCTGGCGGCTGGGATCGCCTATTTTCTCGACGCCGCGATCCTGTTGCTGTTCGGCGAAAAGCAGCGCGGCGTTCGCAAGATAGTGACGGGCGTGTTTTCATGGGACAGTCTGATCCTCCCCTGGGACCGCATTCTGGTGGCGGGATTCGCCGCCCTGTTCATCGTCGTCTTCGTCTTGATGATGCAGTTCACCAAGCCCGGGCGCGCAATGCGCGCACTCGCTCAGGACAGAACCGCGGCCCAGTTGATGGGCGTGCCGGTCGAGTTCTACTCGCTGCTCGGATTTGCGCTCGGCGCAATGCTGGCTGGCCTCGCCGGCGGCCTTCTGGTCTCGATCACCGGGGTCAATTCGGGAATCGGCGGACCGATTTCGATCAAAGCATTCATGATGGTGATGATCGGGGGCGCTGGCGTCGTTGGGGGCGCCATCGCCGGCGGATTCATTCTCGGCATGCTGGAGTCGGTCGGCCTCTCGGTCCTGCATGCTTACGGCGACATCACTTATCTCGCTATCTTCGCCGCGCTGTTGGTCTTCCTCGCAATTCGTCCGAACGGGCTCATGGGCAAGCCGTGGGGATAAGCCGATGACGCCCCGCGACAGGGTTCCTCGACTGGCCGCCGCCGCAGCCTTCGTGCTCATTGTCCTTGTCGCCATCCCGCTGGCGATCAGGGCCTCGCACCGCACGGACCTCTATTACACTCTGAGCTCCGTCGCGCTCCTCTCGATCGCCAGCGCCGGCGTCTGGCTCACTTTCTACATCGGCCGCATCAACATCGGGCAGGGCGCCTACGCGCTCGTGGGCGGTTATGTCTCTGCGATTCTGGTGACGACCTATAGCCTGTCGTTCTGGTTGAGCCTGCCGCTTGCTGGTCTCTTCTGCGCGCTGGTGAGCGCGGTGATCGGGCTTCCGATCCTCAGGCTGCGGGGCGTCTATTTCGCCATGGTGACGCTGGTGCTCACCGAAGTGGCGCGCCTCTCCGCGCTCGCGCTGGGGATCACAAACGGCGCGAAGGGCATCACAAACATTCCTCCGCCTGGCCCCATCAGCTTGTTCGGGCTGACGCTCGTTCCCTCATTCGATTCGTTCGCAGAGCGCAATCTCGCCTTCTATATCCTTTCCGTCGTGATGATGATCCTCTGCTTCGCCGCGCTCTACCGGCTCGTCAATTCACGGATCGGTCAGCTCTTCGCGGCAATGCGGCAGAACGAGGAGCTCGCCTCCTCGATGGGCGTGAATGTTCCGGCGCTTCGTGTCCTGGCTTATGCAATTTCGTCCTTCTTCGGTGGTGTCGGCGGAGCGATCTTCGCTGCGATCGCCCAATCGATCTATCCGTCGAGCTTCACCGTCAACGACAGCGTGAACTTCATGCTGAATTGTTTTCTCGGCGGCTTGAGCTACGTGTTCGGCCCGATGCTGGGCACGCTTGTGCTCTATTTCGGCTGGGACCTTCTGTTTCAGACCGGCGAGTATCAACTCTTGATCTACTCGGGGGTGATGATCCTCCTGATGCTGCTCTTGCCGAACGGCCTCTTGAGCCTGCGCCTGGGCGCGCGGAAAGGAAGCTGAGCCGGATGGCGCCGATCATCGAGGTCAAGGACTTGACCAAGCGCTACGGCGGCCTCGTCGCGGTCAACGACGTCTCGTTCGACGTCCAAGAGCACGAGATCCTTTCGATCATCGGCCCGAACGGCGCGGGAAAGTCGACCATCTTCAAGCTTATCTCGTCGTTCGTGAAGCCAACCCAGGGTCGGGTGACGTTCAGGGGCAAGATCATTTCAGGTCTTGCGCCGCATGTCGTGGCGCGCAAGGGCGTTGTGCGCACGTTTCAGGAGACGACGATATTCAAGGGGCTGACGGCGCGCGACAGCGTCATTGTCGCCCATCACCTGCGCTCGCACGCGAGCCTTCCCGGCTTCTATCTCGGAACGGCGCTGGCGCGCCGCGACGAGGCCGAGTTCGGACACTCGAGCGACGAGATCCTCGAGTTTCTGGGCTTGGGCGAGGTCCGGAACGAGATCGCGAGCAACCTGCCGCAGGGGCACTTGCGCGCGCTCGGCATCGCCGTGGGCCTGGCCGCCGATCCTCAGGTGCTGCTGCTTGATGAGCCGTTCGCCGGCATGAACCACGATGAGACCAATCGAGCCGTGGAAATGGTGCGCGCGGTCCGAGACCGCGGCGTTACGCTGATGCTGGTCGAGCACGACATGGCCGCGGTGATGAAGATCTCGGACCGCATCGTGGTTATCAATTTCGGGGTCAAGATCGCTGAAGGGACGCCGGCCGCAATCCAGAAGAACGACAAAGTGATCGAGGCCTATCTCGGCGTCGAAGACGAGACGATCGGACTTTAGCCGTGGCGATGCTTTCGCTCACCGATGTCGAGCTCTACTACAACCACGTCTATGCGCTCAAAGGCGTGTCGGTCGAGCTCAACGAGGGTGAGACGGTGGCGCTGATCGGCGCCAACGGCGCGGGCAAGTCGTCGATCCTGCGCGCCATTACCGGCTTGCGCAAGATCCGCAAGGGCTCGATCACGTTCGAGGGCCGGCGGATCGACGGCCTTGGTCCCGAGGCGATCGTCAAACTTGGCATCGCGATGGTCCCGGAAGGCCGCCGCGTGTTTCCCTACATGAGCGTGCGCGACAATCTGATGATGGGCGCTTTTTCGCGCTCGGACGCCGCGGGGGTGCGCGCATCGCTCGACTCTGTGCTGGATCGCTTTCCGCGCCTCAAGGAGCGCCTGACCCAGGCAGCTGGGACCATGAGCGGCGGCGAACAGCAGATGCTGGTGATCGGGCGGGCTCTCATGGCGGATCCGAAGCTGCTGTTGCTTGACGAACCTTCGCTCGGCGTCGCGCCAAAGATCGTCCAGGACATCGCCCGTTCGATTGTCGCCATTAACCGAGACGAGAAGGTGAGCGTGCTGCTGGTCGAGCAGAATTCACGCATGGCGCTTCGCATCTCCCATCGCGCCTACGCGCTGACCACCGGCTCGATAGCGCTCGCCGGCGCCTCGGCGGATCTGGTCAAGGATGAGCGCATCCAGCATCTCTATCTCGGAGGCGACATTTAAGCGGATCGGTGCGCGCCCGCGGGCTTACCAGGAGCCCGCAAGTTGATGGACGTTCTTCGGGTCTCATTCTGGCACTGCTTCTGCCGGGGCGGCTCCTGACCGCCGGTCCCGCTCGGCATCCTGCGTACGTTAAACAGCCGAAGCCCGCCTAGATGTCCTCTGGCGCGAAAGAAGCGCCTCCGAGCGCGTGCTTTGTCGCCGGCGTCTCACGGTGGCCCCGGCCATCAGCCCGGCTGCGATCGCAGACCCATCAGGTCGGCGATGCGCCCTGTTGCGGAGAAGACTGATGCGAGAAGCCAGCTCCCCGTGTGATTGTCGTTCGGATCGCATCGCGACCGGCCAGCGCGAGCACAAGGATCACGACTAAGCCCTGCAGCATGTCTTGTGAGCCCGGCGGCAGTTGCATGATTTGCATGAGCGTCACCAACAAGATTAGCAACACGCTGGCGGAGAAAACGCCGATCGCTGTTGCGGAGCCGCCAAAGATGAGCGTGCCGCCGACGACTACCGCAGCGATCGACTGGAGAAGATAGGGCTGGCCCATTTCGAGGAAAGCGCCGCCCACGTACGCGCCGAGAACTAGCCCGAGAAGCGACGCCAGTATTGCCGAAACCACAAAGGCGATCGTGATCACGCGATCCACGGCAACGCCTGCGAGTCGCGCGGCGGCGCGGCTTTGACCAACTGCGCTCAAGGTTCGCCCGTAGACGGTTCTCCGTAGGACGAACTCAGTGACGACGATCAGAGCGATGCAGATGAGCAGCATAATTGGAGTTCCGAAGACGCGTCCGGCAGCCAGGAATTTAAGAGTGGGGCTTACCGCGAATCCGTGAATGGATCGGTTCGCTAAGAGCGTTGCCGTCGCCAGAACGTAGCCAGTCGCGAGCGTCGCGATGATTGCGGGAACCTTTAGGCGAACGACCAGCGCGGCGTTGAAGAAGCCGACGGCCAATCCCGCGCCCAGCGCCACAAGCACACCAAGGGCGAGATTCGCGTCTTGGCCTCGCACCGTGAGCAGGGCGATATAGGCGTTCAGTGTAATGAGCGAGGGAATCGAAAGGTCGATGTTGCCGCGGCCGCTCGTCACCACGAACATCTGACCGATCCCGGCCACGGTCAAGAATGATGCCGACAGGAAGATTCCCGACAAGCTTGCGACGCTGAAGCGGTTGGTCACGGTGGAGAGAACGCCCCAGAAAAGAAGGACCGCAAGGGCAGACCAAACCCATCGGTGGGAGTGCGCCCAGTTTAGCAGCTTATTGAGCGCTGTCATTCGGCTTCGCTCCGGGCGAGATAGCGCATCGCCAGGAGCGCGATAAGCACCGCGCCTTGGGCGGCCGCGTTAAAATCGCTACTAACGCCGAGCGCCCCAAGCAAAGCGCCGATCAAGGCGAGCGTCACCGCTCCTATCACAACGCCGTTGGGCGCGATGATCCCTCCCGTGAGGGCGCAGCCTCCCATCACCACGGCAGCGACGCTCAGCAAAGTGTAGGAATTGCCTGAGTTGATGTCGCTCGAAGCGTTGATCGACGTCAGTGACAAGCCGGCGGCGGCGGCGAACGCGCCCGCGATCAAATAACGGACCATCGCAAACCGGATCGGCGGCCAGCCTGAAGCGACCATGGCGTTCGGGTTAGATCCAAAGCCGCGAAGGATGACGCCCAACGGAGAGCGATCGAGCACTGCGCCCCAAAGCGCGACCGCCGCAATCAGAACGACGGACGTAGGAACGTACGGGCTGATAGACCAATTGGTCATGGCGGCGAGCCACTCGGGACTCGTCCCTCCAGGCGTCGGCTGGATCGAGTACCCCAGGCCAGCCCAAATGAAAGACGCGCCTAAGGTGACAATGATCGCTGGGATCTTGCGTCCTTGAATGATCGCCCCGATCAGGGCGTATAGGGCCAGGGCGGCAAAGATGGCCGCCGCGCCGAGGAGCGCCTGATCGTGAAGCCATGTCGCGCTGAGCACGCTGACAAGGCCCGCAAACGCGCCGACCCCGAGATCGATCTCGCTACCCCCGACGACGAACATCTGAGCCTCCGTCACCAGGACAAGAGACAGCGCGGGCATCAGCAGCAGATCGAGACCGAAAACGGAGGCGACGGAGGGATTCGCCGCTATCATGACGGCAAAGACAAGCACGAGGCCGATGAACGGGGCCGCGCGAACCAGCCTTGACGCGACTGAAGATTCGACCTGTTGACCCTTGGCGCGGGAGCCAGACGTTCCAAGGCCAGCGAAGGACGCCGCCACGATCGCCTCTTCAGTGAGCTGAGCCCCGGTCAGCTCACGGACAATCTGGCCTTTGGCGAAAACCAAGACCCGGTCACACGCGAGCAACTCGGCGTCTTCCGTTGTGTGCCAAACCAGGGTGCGCCTCTCCCGCCCGAGTTGGCTGCAAAGGCGGTAAAAATCCTGCTTGGTGGCGATATCGACGCCACGGGTCGGATCGTCCAAAAGAACGATTGGCGTCAGAGCGGCGACTGCCCGGGATATAAGCGCTTTCTGCTGATTGCCGCCGCTGAGCTCGAGAATGCCTGAGCTGAAACGGCTAACGTCGAGTCTGAGGCTCTCCGCGGCCGGCGCCGCGGCTAGGCGTTCCTTCCGGTCAGAGACAAGACCGAGCGCAGTGCGGGACGCTATCCGGCCAATAGATATATTCGCAAGTACATTCCAAAGCGGAAAAACGCCCTCCTTCTGCCGGTCGCCAGAAACGAAGCTTGCCGGAGCGAGTCGTGTGACGCCCACCCGCGAACCGCGCTTCGCCTCGTAAATAGCCCGCAACAGATCCTTTTGCCCGTGACCCTCGAGGCCCGCGAGACCGACCACCTCTCCGCGATACAAGCTTAGACTCCGGCCGTCGGCTACAAACCGGCCGCTTACGCGCACCGCTTCGTCCGCGCCGCCCCGAACGCGATCAATCCGGTGATGAATGGCGGAGGCGTCCCCGCCCATGAGTTCGACGAGCCCATCAACCGAGGACTCCGAAACGGCGCCTTTCCAGGCGACGCGGCCGTTTCGGAGCACAACGACGCGCGAAGCGACGTCGATGATCTCTTGGAGTTTATGGCTGATGAAAATGAACGCGAGTCCCTGACGCGCTCCCGCTTGGACATAGTCTCGCACTTGCTGTGAGCGCTCGAGATCGAGCGACGATGTTGGTTCGTCGAGCACGATCAAGCGGACCCCGGGCGTAGCCACGGCGCGCGCGATCTCGACCATCTGTCTCTCGCCTATCGAGAGACGGTCGATCCGCGCGTCAACCGCAATCGCATTGCCGGGAAAGACCGCGTCGAGCGCAGCTCTCGACATATCCCGATACGCCGCGCGCCAATTCGGGCGCAAGCTGACATGCCTAGGAGTCTCAATGAAGAAGTTCTCCGCGACGGTCAGCGCTGAGCATAGCGACAGCTCTTGATGCACCATGCGGATGCCGCGCGTTTGCGCAGCCGAGGCGTCATAGGCAAGGAACGGCTCTTCAGCGCCGCCAAATCGAATATGCCCGAGCGTCGGCGCTGTGATCCCGCACAAGATGCGCATCAACGTCGACTTGCCGGCGCCGTTTCCTCCAACAAGTCCGATGACATCGGAACGGGCAACCGCGAAATCGACGTCGGCGTTGGCCAGCGTCGACCCAAAGGCTTTGGTTATTCCCTCCAACTCGACAAGACAAACCGGCCCGACCGCGCTTGATTGAACCGACGTCGGCGCCGTGGCATTGGGATTCGACAATGTCCGACTCCGGCGCTGGGACGGGCGCTGCCTTCTAGGAAGCGCCCGATACTGTCACACGGACCCTCAGCTCACTTCGACAACAGGTTCTGTTTGACCCAGTCGAGCGAGTAGGTCGGGCTAATGATCTGCCCACCCGGCAACTTCGCATAGTCTTCCAGATTGCTCGCGTCGACCGTCGCGACAGGCATGATCATCATCTTCGGGGCCTTTGCGCCTTCCACCAAAGACACCCCTAGCCAGAGCGCCGCGCCGCCGATCCCAGGGGTCGTGTTCATCGAGATCGTCTGATAGCCGTTTTTCTTGTTCTCCGCGGCCCACCACTTCACGAAGTCGGTTCCCCCACCGCCTTCAATGATAGGCATCTTATTGGCGTAGTCGCCGCCATATTGAGTGAAGGCTTGGGAAATGCCGACGTCGTCACTGCCGCCTTGACCCAAGACGGCATCGACATGGGGCAAGCTCGGAAGGACATTGGCGATCGCCGATTGCGCAACCGACGCTGTAGCCTGACCGTAGACCGTCGCGACAACTTTGATGTCTAGATTTTTCTTCAGAACAGATTCCTGCGCCGAGTACATGTCGTTGTCGGGAGCAGACCCTTTGACGCCGCGCACCACGATGACGTTTCCCTTGCCGTTCAGCATCTTGAAAACGGCCTCGGCTTGCTGCGCCTTGTAGCCCTTGAAGTCGAAGTTGAGTTGGTAGTTGCACGGAGCGTTCGCGATGGAGTCGAACGAGATTACGATGATCCCCGCCTTGCACGCCTTTTCGATCACGCTGTTGACCGCGGTCTCCGAAGCGGCGTCGACCAACAGGACATCGACCTTCTTGAGAATTAGTTCTCCGATCTGACTGTTTTGCTGAGCAACAGAGCCGTCGCCATTCATGACAATGTAATCGGCGATCTTGCCCTCGCTTTTCGCCTGCTTGGCGGCCGCCTCGAAGGCTTCGACCATCTGATGGCGCCACGTGTTGCCGTAGTATGCATTCGAAAGCGCAATGACGGGCGCCTGCGGCGTGGCCGAGGCGGGCGCGAAAGATCCCAACAGCGACAGAGCGCCGGCGGCGGCGATGGCAAGTTTCATATGCTCCTCCCGATTGAACGCGTCGGCCTTGATGGCGACTGATATGCATAGTATACCAGGTGCCACATTGACAAGCGCTCGGTCGCTTAAGCTCTCTCGGAGAGGCCTAGACGCCTGAGGCTTACGCGCAGCGGCCGAACGCGTCTGGATCATTCGGCGGAGAGTTAGACTTTGCCCGGACGAGCGGAATTGCAGCGAAACGGCGCGGCCAAGCCGGATCCGATTGCACGCCCAAAGCTTGCGGAGCTAGTGCAAAGCCGGTTGCTTGCCGTGATCCAAGCGGAAAACCTCCGGCCCGGTGACTTTCTTCCATCCGAACGCGAGCTTATGCAAAGCTACGCCGTAGGCCGTCCCTCGATCCGCGAGGCGATGCAGAACCTTCAGCGCATGGGCCTGATCGAGATCAATCACGGCGAGCGGCCAAGGATGGCGACGCCGTCATTCGAGCGCATGGTTTCGAGCATGAGCGAAACGATGCGCCATGTCCTAGTCAACTCGCCAACGACGTTGGATCACCTGAAAGAGGCGCGTGCAACGTTCGAAATGACGATGGCGCAAATCGCCGCGCGGAAACGCTCGACGGAAGATATTGAAAATCTACACGCGATCCTAGCCGAGCAGGAGCGGGCCCGTCTCGATTCGAACGCGTTTTTGCGAGCGGATGGCCGGTTTCACCACCGCATCGCCGTCATCACTGGCAACCCAATTTTCGCGAGTCTGAGCCAGGCCCTCTTCGCTTGGCTTGCCGAGTTCCACTTCGATCTGGTTCGTAAGCCAGGATTGGAGCAGCTCACGCTCGCGGAACATCGCCAGATTCTCGGCGCCATCGAGCGCGCTAAACCGGACGAGGCGGCTCGCCTTACCGCAGACCATTTGAACCGAGCGAACACCCTCTACAATCAAGCAAACTTTCGCTCATGACACCGTTCAAAGCCATGAAGGCGCGGTTGGCCCAATCAATCTGGTATACTGAGCATCATGAAGCCCTCGGCTCCCCGGCTGATTGCGGTACGCTTCGCGGAGACTGGAGATGAGCCTCGAGCGCATCGAAGCCGACTATCTCATCGAAACCGCTCATAACCCGGCGAAAGCCGCGGAGGTCATGGCAGGCGAGCAGTCGTCAGGCACGTTCCTTCCGGTGCCGGGCGAGACCCCCGAACTAAAGGCGCGAGCGGCGGCCCGGGTCGAGAGGCTCGAGGTAATTGGCGAAGCGGAACACGCCAGCCTTCCAGGTTCGAGCGATCCGACCGCCGGCGCCCGCCGCGTTACCGCCCGTGCGACCCTTTCGTGGCCGCTTGAGAATATCGGACCGTCGTTGCCCAATCTCATGGCGACGGTCGCCGGCAATCTGTTCGAGCTTAAGCAGTTCTCGGGCTTACGCATCCTAGATATCCGCCTGCCGCAGGCGTTTGCGGCCGCCTATCCGGGACCCAAGTTTGGCGTCGACGGCACGCGTGAGCTTACCGGCGTGCAAGGACGGCCGCTCATCGGCACCATCGTCAAGCCATCAATCGGCTTCACGCCGCGAGAGACTGCGGCCCTCGTCGATGACCTCTGCCAGGCTGACATCGATTTTATCAAGGACGACGAACTGCAATCGGACGGTCCGGGATGCCCGTTCGAAGACCGCGCGATAGAGGTCATGCGCGTCATCGAGCGGCGTGCGGACCGCAGCGGTCACAAGACGATGTATGCATTCAACCTAACCGGCGAGATCGACGAGATGCGTCGGCGACACGATCTCGTTGAAAGTCTCGGCGGCACCTGTGTCATGGCGAGCCTCAACTCCGTCGGGCTCTCCGGCATGATCGCGCTCGGCCGTCACGCGCGCCTGCCAATTCACGCTCACAGGAACGGTTGGGGCTATCTTTCACGGCATCCGGCGCTTGGATGGTCTTACACCGCTTGGCAGAAGTTCTGGCGTCTCGCAGGCGCGGACCACATGCACGTCAATGGGCTTGCCAACAAGTTCAGCGAACCTGACGAAAGCGTGATCGAATCGGCGCGAGCCTGTTCGAGCCCAATGTTCGCCGACAAACCCTGCGTCGCCATGCCTGTATTCTCGTCGGGACAGACAGCCAGGCAAGCCGCTGGCACACTTGCAGCTTTGGGCTCCCCGGACCTGATTTTCGCTTCCGGGGGCGGCATCATGGCTCACCCCGGCGGACCGGCCGAAGGCGTACGCGCCTTGCGCGAAGCTTTCGAGGCCGCGGCGGAGGGCATACCGGCCAAGCTTCATGCGAACACGCATGAGGCGCTGGGTGCAGCGCTGCGGATGACTTCCGCATGACTGATCAGACCCAACTGCCTGAGGGCGTGTTGCTCGCGTTCTATGGCGACGATTTCACCGGCTCTTCGGCGGTGATGGAAGTCATGACGTTTGCCGGCCTTCCAGCCGTCATGTTCGTTGAGAGCCCGACCCCTGCGCAGTTGCAGCGATTTTCGAACTATCGCGTCATCGGGATAGCGAGCGTCGCTCGCGCCCAGTCTCCGGGCTGGATGGATGCTCACTTGCCGGCCGCCTTTCAGGCGCTTGCCGAGTTAAAAGCACCGGTCAATCACTATAAAGTCTGTTCGACTTTGGACTCCTCTCCCACGGTAGGCTCAATCGGTCGCGCCATTGATATCGGCGTCCCTATTTTTAGCGACGACCCCGGCGCCGCACACTGGCAGCCGCTCGTCGTCGCGGCGCCCGGGATCGGACGCTATCAGGCCTTCGGCAATCTCTTTGCTGCCTATCAAGGACGCAACTTCCGCCTTGATCGCCATCCCGTCATGCAGCGGCATCCTGTCACCCCGATGGACGAGGCCGATGTCGGCATGCATGTCGGGAAGCAGACCGCGAGTCCGATTGGACTTGTTGATTTCGTCGCCATGAAGAGCGGCGTGGGACAGGCGCGGTTCGAGGCCGAACTGGCGCAAGGGCGCGCGATTGTGTCGCTTGACATTGTCGACGATGAGACACTGCAGTGGGTTGGGGGCTTGATTTGGGGCCATCGCCGTCAAGGCGTCTTCGCGATTGGGTCACAGGGCGTTGAATATGCGCTTGTGGCGCATTGGCGAGCCGCAGGTTTATTGGAGCGCCCGGTTAAGCCAGAGCCCGCCTCCAAACTATCCCAGATGGTTGCGGTTTCTGGGTCGATTTCCGGCGTGACAGCTGCTCAAACGGACTGGGCGGCGGCGAATGGATTTGAGCTGATTCCGCTCGACGCTTCGGCAAGCTTGGACACTCGTGTGTGGAACGCGGAAATCGAGTCCGCAGTCAAAAGCGCGCTCGCCGCGCTTTCTTGCGGTCGATCGCCGCTCGTCGCCACGGCTCGCGGCCCCAGCGACAGCTCTGTCGCCAGATTGCGCGAAAAGCTGTCGACGTCCGGGGTTGATTCCGTCGAGGTCAACGGACGCATAGGATCTGGGTTGGGGGAGGTCCTCCAACGGGTCATGCGGACAGCGCGAATCAAGCGTGGCGCTGTTTCAGGCGGAGATACGTCCGGCTTCGCCATGCGGGCGCTTGGCGTCTACGCGCTCGAGGCCATCGCGCCAATCGCGCCCGGCGCGCCGCTCTGCCGCGTGTTCGCGACCGATCCGGAAACGGACGGATTCCAGATAGCGCTGAAAGGCGGACAAATGGGCGGCGTGGAGTTTTTCGGAACGGTTCGCGCGGGCGGCGCAGCAGCTTAGGAGGAAATGACGTGACGAAAATTGCATTGCTCGGTGCTGGCGGAAAAATGGGGATGCGCCTGTCAGCCAATCTCAAAGACACACGATTCGAGGTTGATCACGTCGAGGTGTCGGAGGAAGGGCGAGCGCGCCTCAAGGAGAAACTCGGCGTCGAATGCATGGAGCAGGGCCAGGCTGTCTCGTCGGCCGATGCCGTTGTCATGGCAGTGCCGGATCGGCTCATCGGCAAGATCCTCAAGACGTTCGTCGGCAATCTGCGCTCGGGCGCGAAGGTGATCATGCTCGACGCCGCTGCTCCCCACGCGGGTGAACTGCCCGAGCGCGATGACGTCACCTATTTCGTGACCCATCCCTGCCATCCGCCAATTTTCAACGACGAAACGGACCCGAAGGCGAAGACTGACTATTTCGGCGGGATCTTCGCCAAACAGCATATCGTGTGCGCTTTGATGCAAGGGCCAGAATCGCATTATGCGGAGTGCGAGGAGATGGCGCGCGAAATCTATAAGCCCGTGATGCGCGCCCACCGCTGCACCGTCGAACAGCTCGCAATCCTCGAGCCAGCGTTGTCGGAGACTGTTGGGGCGACCTTCGCGCTGACCCTTCGCGAAGCGACCGACGAGGCGATCAAGCGCGGCGTTCCCAAGCAAGCTGCGATCGACTTCATCATAGGCCATCTCAACATCGAACTCGCCATCGCTTTCGGCATCTTCCCTGAGGGGCGGTTCTCCGATGGCGCTTTGCAGGCGATCGACAAGGCGAGGCCCGTCATATTCCGAGACGGTTGGCTCGATGAGGTCTTCTCATCAGCGGCGGTGCTCCAGTCGGTCAAGGATATCTGCGACGCTCCGGCTGCTTAGTGAGCGTCCTTCTCACGCAGCGTCTCGCACTTGCCTCCGGGGCGCCTCGTCGTTGGAGGTCTTGCGTCGCGTTGTCGGCATCCAACGCAATGCGTCTTTTCTGAGCGTCCGCTTGGAAGAGCTCTTTTTGATGCTCGAGAATGAAATGGGAGGTTAAAAATGAAGATTCGTTATGCTCTGGCCGGCGTAATGCTGGCTTCCTCGATGATCGGCGGCTCCGCATATGCAGCAGACCTGATCGCGGTGATCACGCCCTCGCATGACAATCCGTTCTTCAAGGCAGAAGCGGAGGGCGCCGAGGCGAAAGCCAAGGGGCTCGGTTACGACGTTATCTCACTCGTTCATGACGACGACGCCAACAAGCAGTCGCAGTTGATCGACACTGCAATCGCGCGCGGCGCGAAAGCGATCGTTCTTGACAACGCCGGCGCGGACGCAACCGTCGCCGCGGTCAAGAAGGCGAAAGAAGCCGGAATTCCGTCATTCCTGATCGATCGCGAAATCAATGCTTCCGGCATTGCTCTCGCTCAAATTGTGTCCAACAACTACCAGGGCGCGCAGCTGGGCGGGCAGCAGTTTGTCAAGCTCATGGGTGAGAAAGGAAACTACGTCGAGCTCGTCGGCAAGGAATCTGACACCAACGCCGGGATCCGTTCCAAAGGCTATCACGACGTGATCGACGAATACCCGGACATGAAGATGGTTTCCCGCCAATCGGCGAACTGGGACCAGCAACAAGCCTTCCAGAAAATGGAATCAATCCTCCAGGCGAACCCCAACATCAAGGGCGTCATCTCCGGCAACGACACGATGGCGATGGGCGCGGAGGCCGCGCTGAAAGCGGCTGGCCGCTCCGACATCATCGTCGTGGGCTTCGACGGGTCAAATGACGTGCGCGATTCGATCAAGCAGGGCGGCATCAAGGCGACTGTCCTTCAACCCGCATATCGCGAGGCGCAACTCGCGGTGGAGCAGGCCGACGCCTACATCAAGACAAAGGCGGCGCCGAAGAGCGAGAAGCAGCTGATGGACTGTGTGTTGATTACTCCATCCAACGCCGCCAAGCTCGAGACTTTCGAGCTCAAGCAATAATTGCTGACGAAAGGCGCGCGGGCGAACGGGTCCGCGCGCCGGTTCTGGCTGAGGACAGAGTTTTATGCGCTGGGTCGCCTGCGCCGCGTTGCTGCTCGCCGCGATCGCCCTGACATCGTGTCGATTCATTGCGACGGCCAATGTTCCGGCGCTGGCGAACGAGGGCGCGGGACACGGGGCCGCGCCGTTCGATCCGGACAAGAGTGTGACGTCGATCTGGGCGCCTAAGGTGGTCCCTTACTTCGAGAAGAAAGGAGGCCCGTTCGTGCAGGTGCGAGAGCTTGCGGCGAAGTCTCCGGACGAGGCCGGAGCCAGGTTTGGTTACCGCGCAAAATCCGAAGGCACGCCCTGGACGCTAATGACAAGGATCGACGGAGTCGTTGTCGGCGCGGACACGGAATCCCGCGCGGCGACGATCGACATCGATGTTTCCGGCCAAGGAAAAACCGACGCCGTCGTCCAAATCGGTCCGGCGATTCGCGGCACCGCGATCCGCGACGCGCTCGGTTTCGTCTCGTTCAACGATTTCACCAACCAGATCGATTTCGCCCAGTTTGGCAAGGCGTTCAACACCTACGTCTATCATGAAACGCTTGAGAAACTGCCGCGGGAGTCTCTCATTGGCCGCAAGGTGTCAGTCCTCGGCGCCTATCCGCTCGTCTCAACGGCCGACACGCCTCTAGTGACGCCGGTAGCGATTATTATCGGGCCAAAGCCATGAGCGGAACGCCGCCGGTCGGACAGAATGTCGTCCTGCGTCTCGAAGGCGTGTCGAAGGTCTATTCGGGCACCGTCGCCGTGAAGCACGCCGATTTTGAGGTGCGCAGCGGCGCTGTCAACGTTCTCGTCGGCGAAAACGGGGCCGGCAAATCGACCCTGGTCAAGGTGATTGCGGGGGTCGAACGGCCGACAGCCGGACGGATCCTGCTCGACGGCGCCCCGGTCGACTTCCGGAGCACGGGGGACGCGATCGCGCACGGCATCGGCATGGTGTTTCAGGAACTGAACCTGTTCGGCAACCTCTCCGTCGCGGAAAACATCTTCGCCAATCGCGAAATCGTGCGTCACGGCCGCATCGATCAGGCCGAACAGGAGCGACAGACCGGCGAGCTTATGCAACGCCTGCAGGCGTCGATCGACGCACGCGCGAATGTCGAAGACCTGATGATCGGTCAGCAGCAGTTGGTCGAAATCGCCAAGGCTGTTGCACGCAACGCACGCATCCTCATCATGGACGAGCCCACCTCCGCGCTCAGCGCGCCGGAGGTCGAAATCCTGTTTCGCGTCATTGCCGACCTTAAGTCCAAAGGCGTCGCTATTGTCTACATCTCGCATCGTCTCGAGGAGCTTGTTCGTATCGGCGATTTCATCACCGTGCTGCGCGACGGCCAAGTCACCGGCGCTAGCGCAATGGGGGACGTCGACATTCACTGGATCGTCCGGCAGATGATCGGATCGGAGGCCAAGGACTTCTCGACACCCGGCGACCACGCCTTCGGGAACGAGGTGCTTCGGGCGGAAGACATCTCTCTCCCGCGGATCACCGGCGGTTACTCCGTGGACCATGTTTCGCTGTCGGTCCGCACTGGCGAGATCCTCGGGGTCTATGGACTCATGGGGGCGGGACGCAGCGAATTCCTTGAATGCGTGATGGGGCGCCATTCAATGGCGTCCGGACGGATTTTTGTCGAAGGCCGCCTGGTGCGCGAAAAAGATATCGGGGGCCGCATCGCGCGAGGCCTTGCGCTGATTCCCGAGGACCGCCAGCGCGACGGGCTGGTGTCAATCCTGTCCGTAGCCGAGAATCTGACGATGGCGAGCCTCGGCAAACTTACCCGATACTTCCACATTCAGGCCCGTGCCGAAGCCGAAGTGGTACGGAAGGAAGTCAAGGAGCTCTCAATCAAAGTGGCGGAGCCAAAGCTTCCGGTTTCGTCGCTGTCTGGTGGAAATCAGCAGAAGGTGGTGATCGGCAAGGCTCTTCTCACCTCGCCGAAGGTCCTTCTTATGGACGAGCCAAGTCGCGGCATAGACATCGGCGCAAAGGCGGACGTGTTCCGAACCATGCGCAGGCTGGCCGCGCAGGGGCTTGGAATTGTCTTCGTAACCTCTGACCTCGACGAGGTTCTCGCCCTTTCCGACCGCGTCGCCGTCATGAGTAACGGCCGCTTGACCGCATTGCTCGATCGCGCCGACGCCACCGCAGCCAGGATTGTCGCCGCGTCTTCAGTTGGACATGCCCCGGACGCGCAGGCTCAGCAAAAGGAATTGCGTTCATGAGCGCTGCTGCGCAATCGAACCGAGCTAGCGCCAGGGCCGGGTCGCTTACTCTGAACCTGATGAGGCTCCGAACCTTCATCGCACTGTTTGCGGTGATCCTGTACTTCTCCTTCGTCGCGCCGAACTTTCTTTCGGCAGAGAACCTCGTGTTGATGTCGAAGCATGTCGCGCTCAACGCCTTCCTCGCGATCGGCATGACTTTCGTAATCATCACCGGAGGAATTGACCTATCCGTCGGTTCGATCGTCGGGTTTTGCGGAATGGTGGCGGGCGGCCTAATCCTGCACGGAATAGACCTGCGGTTCGGTTACACGGTGTTTTTCAACATCCCCGAGATCGTCCTGATCACGCTTGCGCTTGGGGTCTTCATCGGGCTCATCAATGGCCTGCTCATCACCCGCCTCAACGTCGCTCCTTTCATCGCAACGCTCGGCACGCTCTATGTCGCCCGCGGCGCTGCGCTCCTATTGTCGGATGGCGCGACCTTTCCGAACCTTGAGGGCAATCCGGCATTCGGTACGACCGGTTACGCGTTCCTCGGCGCGGGCAACATTCTGAACCTCCCTGTGTCGATCTGGATCTTGATCATCGTCGCGCTCGGGGCGGCCTATGTGGCGCGCTCAACGCCGTTAGGACGGCATATCTTTGCGGTCGGGGGCAATGAACGGGCTGCGGCGCTCTCGGGTATTCGCGTTAGCCGGGTGAAGCTTTTCGTCTACATGTTCTCTGGATTCTGCGCCGCGATTGTCGGTTTGATCGTTTCCTCCGAGTTGATGGCGTCGCATCCCGCGACCGGGGCGTCATTCGAATTGAACGCCATCGCCGCCGCGGTTCTCGGCGGCACTTCCATGTCGGGGGGACGAGGCACGATCGGCGGCACGATCATCGGCGCGTTCGTGATCGGCATTCTCTCCGACGGTCTCGTGATGATGGGCGTGAGCGAATTCTGGCAAATGGTGATTAAAGGCGTGGTGATTATAGCCGCTGTTGTCGTCGACCAAGCTCAGCGGAAACTGCAGCAGCGGGTCGCTCTTCAGCAAATGGCGCAATTTGCGTGACACGGTCCTCGGCGTGAGGCCCACCCTTAGGGATGCCATGCGGTGGGCGGGTTTAGAAGTCCAACGTATCGCCCAAGCATCCGGATACAGGAACGACCGCGCGGCATTTGTGAAACCGCGCGGATCGATCGTCCGTGGGAAGCTGCCCGTTTGTCATCGTGCGGCTGCCAACCATGTGAAACATGGAAAGTAACCGGGTCCTGAAGAGCGCGCTTATCGCGACAAGAGGTCAGACTAGAGAACCGCGATTGGATTTCCGGGGGATCCGGTGGCGCCGACGATGGGCAGTGGCGCGAAGACATAGGCGAAAACCCAGGCCCGGCGCTTGATCAGGCCCTCGAAGGTCATGCCCTCGTGAAGATGGATTCCATTCTCCATGATGAGGTGCTGATGGCACGGATGAAAGATCTCCGGATCGACCGGCGGGACGACTTCGACCGCGAAATTGTCCGCGCCGACA
>Ga0209006_10001696_pt1 | contig 19966 bp, 19 predicted proteins | sample JacPin_JW_Ref_O2_FD_188567 | JGI IMG/M metagenome (GOLD analysis project Ga0209006, IMG submission 188567) | Forest soil microbial communities from Algoma, Ontario, Canada - Jack Pine, Ontario site 1_JW_Ref_O2 (SPAdes) (version 2) | ecosystem: Environmental > Terrestrial > Soil > Boreal...
CTGCAATCAAGACGACGGCGACGACGAGGACTGCAACGGCGGCGATCCGCTGCTCTCGCCGTCGCAGCGTATCTGGGGCTATGAGACGCCGGACGGCTCGTTCGCACAATTCTGCCGCGTGCAGTCACGACAGCTCATGCAGAAGCCACCGCATCTGACTTGGGAAGAAGCGGCGTGCTATACGCTCACGCTCGCCACCGCCTATCGCATGCTGTTCGGCCACGCGCCGCACACGTTGAAGCCCGGCGACAACGTTCTGGTGTGGGGCGCTTCCGGCGGTCTCGGCGTTTTCGGTGTGCAGCTTGTCGCCGCCTCCGGCGCCAACGCCATCGGCATCGTCTCTGACGAATCAAAATCCGAATATGTTTTCAATCTCGGCGCCAAGGGTGTGATCAACCGCAGCAAGTTCAACTGCTGGGGCGCGATGCCGAAAGTCGGCACCCCGGAATACGATGTCTGGGTGAAAGAGGCGCGCAGCTTCGGGAAGGCAATCTGGGAAATAACCGGCAAACGCGACGTCGACATCGTGTTCGAGCATCCGGGCGAAGCGACGTTCCCGGTATCGTGTCTGGTGGTCAAGCGCGGCGGTATGGTGGTGTTTTGCGCGGGCACCTCGGGTTACAACATCACGTTCGACGCGCGTTACGTGTGGATGCGGCAGAAACGGGTGCAGGGCTCGCACTTCGCGCACCTGAAGCAGGCGAGCGCCGCCAACCGCTTCGTCATGGACCGCCGCATCGATCCGTGCATGAGCGACGTGTTTCCATGGGCCAAGATCCCCTACGCGCACGAACTCATGCGGACCAATAAGCATAAGCCGGGCAACATGTCGGTGCTGGTCAATGCGCCGCGTCCAGGCTTGCGCAATTTCGACGACGCGCTCGAAGCGGCGTCATTGCCGGAACTAGCCGGCCAAGTCATCCGCGCCTAACGGTGCGGTTAGACGGGCGGCAGCGCGGTCGCGAGAGCTCTCTGCACGGCCTGTGCTTTTCGCCAACGGATGTAGCTGAGCGTCGCGCGTTCGGTGGCCGCTTTGCATGACGCCGCGAAGCCGAGCAGCAGAAACGCCGCCCATAAAACCCAATTCGCCAATTCGAGCGCGCTGACGGCCAGGACGATGGCCCCGCGGCCGAGCAATTTAATGATGGCGCGCGTTTTGCCGCCATTGGCCGCCGCGAGCCGCGCGAAGCGCGACACTTCTTCCGGTGTCTCGGCCACCTTCAGACTATCGAGTGCGGCGCTCGCGCCGGCTTTGCTTTCGACGCGGCCGACATTGCCGGCAAGATCGGCGAGGCCTCCGGCCTCTTCCACCTTAACCACATCGCGGGCGACGCGGGTAAGAAGTACGGGATTAAGCCGGCCGGTGCGGCGCGCAACCTTGAAAAGCGTGGCACCGGCCCGCGCCGGAACTCCCACGCCAAGCGAGGCGTAAGTCCCCGCAGTGATCGCAAGCCCGGCGCCGGCGAGACCGAGTATCCACGGATCGGCGTGCTGGCCGGTGAGATAGCGGGTACCTTCGCGGGTGGCGTCGCGGATATCGCCGAAGACGAAGAGGTCGCCGAACGCCGTACCGGCCAAACTTGCGACATCGACAGGTTCGCCGGTCCATAAGCCTTGCACGAAGCGGCCGGCGATGTGCCTGAGCGAGGCATCTTTGACCTGCGCGGCCTTAACCCGATCGGCCAGCCCCGGATCGATGGCGACGCCGCGGTCGGCGGCGAGATCAACGAAGCTCTGCGCAAGCTCGCTGTCGTCGGCCGCAAGCGCCGCGCCGATTTCGCGCTCGGCAACGTCTTGATTGAAGCTTCGGCCAAGCGCTTGGTCGGCGATGGCGACTGGATCGTCCGTTCTGGCAGTCTCGTAAGCGTCGGCGCCGCCACGAATGGCGAAGATTGCGCCCGCTGCAAAAACCGCGACACCCGCAAGAGCGAATAGCGGATGTTGCGCGACGCGAATGATTCTCACCTGCCGTCCCCGGATCTTTGTCGCGCCGTATCGAGCGCATGTTGGGACGAAGCCTAAATTCGTGGCTTTTTAGCAGCGAGCTTAGTTCCCCTTATCCTCGCGCGCACGGTCGATCGCGGCGTTAAGCTCACCGCCAAAGATGAAGATCCAGGCGCTGTAATAGAGAAATACCAGCGCGACCATCGCCGAGGCGAGGCCGGCGTAATAGGTGACGTAAGTGTAGGCGAAGTTCGCGAGGTAGCGGCCGAAGGCGGTGCCGCAGACGAGCCACAGCACCAGCGTCGCCATGATCCCGGGCCATACGCGGCTGATGCTGCGGCGTCCGGCGGGCAACCACATGTGCAGGAGAAAGAGGGCGAAGGCGATCACCACAGCGCCGATGCCGAAACGCGCAAAGTCGTAATGGGATTCAAGCGGCGCGATCCACGGTGCATATTTGGTCGCCGTCTGGAAAATCAGCGGACCTAGGACCACCAGGAAGGCCAGCGCCAACATGGAAAAAGCGCTGACCAGAACGTAACCGATCGATTCAAGTCGCAACAACCACCAGCCGCGGGTCTCCTGCAAGCCATAGGCGCGATTGAGCCCGATGCGCAGGCTCTCGACGCCGCTCGAGGCGAAATAGACCGAGAACACGGCACCGAGCGTCAGGACGCCGCCGTGCGCCGTAGTGAGTACGTTGTGGATCTGAGCGGCGATCGGTGTCGCCACCTGTTTGGGCCAGACGGCAAACATGAGGCGCGCCACTTCGTCGGCGAGATTGAAGGAGCCGACAAAACCGGCGATCGCCGTTACCACAATGAGAAACGGGAACACCGCCAGCAGCACGGAGAGCGAAATGTGGCTGGCGATCGCCCAACCGTCGTCGCGGTTGAAGCGATAAAAAGCGTCGACAATCACATGAAAACTCAGGCGGAGCGTTTGCAAGGCTTTCATCAGCGGCAACGGCTAAATCCGGTTGCCCTCAGATATGCCATTCCTGCGATTCTGCGAAGCCTTCACGCCTTCTGCAGATGCCAGCTTCGCGGCCGATTTATGTGCAGGAGCGGCCGTCGGGAAGGGCCGCGGGTACTTATGCCGCCAGAACGTCGGCGAGAAAATGCCGCACTTCGTTTTCCAAGCTTTCCGCCTCGACGGCAAGCGCGTCGGCTAGCGCCTTGACGTCGGTGGCGGTCGCGCGTGCGCCCATTGTGGCGCCGGCGACGCGGCTGATCGAACTTGCCCCGGCCTTCGCCTCGGAAGCGGCTTGATTGACGCCCCTAGCGATCGCTGCAACCGCGGTGGTCTGCTGCTCCACTGTGGCGGCAACCGCCGTCGCCAGGGTCGACATGTCGTCGATGACCGAAGAAACCTGCTCGATTGCCTGGGCGGCGTCCAAGGTGGCCGACTGGATCGCGCCGATCTGTGCGGCGATATCTTCGGTCGCCCGCGCGGTCTGCGCCGCAAGCGTTTTGACTTCGGAAGCCACGACGGCAAATCCTCGTCCGGAATCTCCGGCGCGCGCGGCTTCTATAGTGGCGTTTAGCGCCAACAAGTTGGTTTGGCCGGCGATAGCCTTGATGAGCCCGATCACTTCGCCGATACGCTCGGCGGCGTCGCCGAGCTGCGACATAGTGTTGGCGGTACGTTTGGACTCGGCAACAGCGCGGGCGGCGACTTCGCTCGATTTCATGGCGTGCGATGCAATTTCCTCGATCGACACCGCAAGTTCTTCAATCGAGCTTGCGACCGTGGCGACATTGGTCGAGGCGGCGCCGACGCTTTGCTCGGCGTCGCGCGCTTGCGACGAAACAGAATCGGCAGCGCTGTTAAGTCCATGCGATGCGCCGCCCAGCCGATCACCGGAAGCGCGCAACCGAGCCAGCACTTGTTCCACCGATGCCCGGAACTGCCCGATCATTGCGGCGACCGTTTCAACACGCCGCTCGCGCGTGGCGTTGGCTTTCATCTCTACGGCTGCCAACCGCCCGCGCTCGATCATATTGTCGCGAAACACGATCACGGTGCGCGCCATCGCGCCGATTTCGTCGCCGGCGCTTACCGACGGTATCGCCGCCGACGTGTCGCCGTCCGCGAGTTGCTTCATCGCCGAGCGCAGACCCGCAAGCGGCGTCGTAATGCTGCGGCCGATCAGCCAGCTCAACACGAAGCTGATCAAGACGGCTACCGAGGCGATCATTAAAATGAGGTGCCGGATCTGTGTTCGCGACACCGTGAGCGTGGTCACGGCATTGTTGGCGCTGAATTCGGCAGTTTCAATGATGCGGTCCGCCTCTGGCAGCACCCGCTCGGTCTCAGCGCCGATCCCGCGCACCACCGGCTCGATTGCATCGGTGCTGGCCGCCCATCGCGTGAAAGCCCGATCGTAAGCGCGGACCGTCGTGCTCAGGCGCTGCTTCATCGCGGAGTCGCCGTCCACTGCGTCAAGGGTGTCGCTGAATTTCTTGGCTTCCTCGACGAAGCCCTGGCGCGCCGCAATGCCCTGCGAATCGGGCATCACTTCCAAGGAGAAGCGCAGGCGGTTGAGCCGGTATTCGATCTCATAGCGCCGCATCCGCAGCAACGACATCGATAGGTCGGCGGCATCGGCGCCGGCCAGAAACAAATCATCGTGAATGAGTTTGGCGGCGGCATCGCTCGCCGTAACGAGTTCGCCGGTAAGGCCTTCGTTTTCACGAAAACCCAGCGCTTTCTCCTCCTGCACCAGAACGCCAAAGTGCGTGTTCAGATCCTCCACGGCGGATCGCAGCGGGGCGATGGCTTCCCGTTCCGAGGCGGCACGGGTCGCCGTTATGTTGTCGAGCGCTTGTAGGGCTACTTCCTGGCCCTCGGCGAAATCCCGGATTTCCCGATCGGAGGGATGCGCGACGAAACGCGTGGTGGCGGCGCGCATCAGCAAGAGGCCGGCTTTGAGATCGCGGCTGGCGTCGGCCGCGGCGGTGTCTCGGTGCACGCTGGTGAAGGCGCGTCCCACCTCGTTGTCGCCGATCATGAAAGCTATTCCGATGGCAAGAAATGCCACAACGGGAATGGCGACCAGCGCGATGACGCGGGAACGCACTGACAGTCTTGGCAACATGCGAAAAAGAACCTGAGGCGACACCATCAGAGGTCGCACCTTCCCCGCGCGATGCAATAAGCAAGTAATCGCAGATGGTTAAAAAATACCCGAATGGGAGGTGGCAGCGACCCTTTGGGTCAGACCTCGGCGGCCGACCTAAACGCTTGTCACATATCTCTCGTTCGCGCGGCCGCAGAGGATGCGGCACCGGACTGCCCCTCGCGGCGGTCTAAATGACCGATGGCAGGCGGGGGGCCCTTTGCCCGCCCACGCGACAATCGAGGGTGTTATTTCGCCTTCTCGTAAGGGTAGATCGCGTCGCCGGTTGACTGGTCGGGCGGGTAAACCACGGTCTGATAGCTCATGCCCCGCCAGGTTTCGAGGTTCGCGGCATCGGTGAGGTCGTGGTACTGAACCTGAAACAGCCCCGGCTTGGTCCATTCGCCTTCCAGACCGAAGCTGATGTCGCCGATGATAGTGTGGACCTCGTTGTGGTGCAGCCAGTCGGCGATTTTCGCGTCGTCGAGGCTCTTTGACCCCTCGACACCGGCGGCGAGCACCTGGAAGTCGGCATAGCCCCAGCCGCCGAGATAATAGCCAAGCGGATCGACTCCGGCTTCCTTGGCGCGGGCTTGGTATTTGTCGAAAAACGGTTTGGCGCGTGCCAACAGCTTCGGTGACGGCACCCAGGTTTCGTAATTGATAAAGCCGTTGAGTTTCGACTTCAGCCGGTCTTTGAACACGGTCGCCTGTAGACCGACCATTTCGCCGCCGATCATTTTTGGCTTGTAGCCGATCTCGTTGACCGACTGCACAATTCCGACTGAGCTGAGTGGATAAGAGGCGACCACCACAATATCCGGATTGGCAGCGGCGACGGCGCGAATAACCGGCGAAAAATCGGTCGTGCCGGGCGGAAAGCTTTTGTTGTAGACGACGGTCATGCCGCGCTTCTTGGCATTGATTTCAGCGCTATCGGCTCCGTTGTGGCCGAATTCAGAATCCTCCCAAATAATGCCGACCGTCTGCGGCTTTGGGTTTTGCGCCGCCGCTACTTCGAAAAAACCTTCGGCGGAAGAAACCTTGGGATCCGGGCCATACGGCACCATCGAGAAGTAATTCGGATAATGAAAGTGACTGTTCACCTCGAGCGCGAACAGACCGATCATGACCTTGCCCTTTGGCATGATCACCGGAAATGCCGGCGCCACGAGATTGGTGCCGTAAGGGCCGATGATGAGATCGACTTTGTCGACGTCGAGGAGCTTGGCGTAGATACCCGGTACATTCGACGGGCTGGACTGATCGTCGTAGACGACCAGTTCGACCTTGCGGCCGAGGAGGCCACCCTTGGCGTTGATCTCCTCTTCCCAGATCCTGGCGCCAAGAAGCGCCTGCTTGCCGTTGGGAGCGAGCGGGCCGGTTTGCGAGAAGCCGAAACCGATCTTGATCGGCTCGTCGGCGCAGGCGGGTCCGGCGGCCAAAAGTCCGGCAAGCAGAACGGCGCTCAATCCGCCAAGGCCATAGGCCGAAAATCTCCGCAGTCCCTCTCCCATTCGTCTACTCCCTAAAGTGTTGTTGGCGGCCGCCGACGGCGGCTGCCGCAGCCTAGCTGGCAAGCGTATTCGTGTTCATCGAATTGGGCCATACGTGGCAGAATTGGCTTTTGTGCACTGCACGCGTTAGCTTGAGGGATTGCCGGGGTAACGTTAACAAATCTTGCCGGAGCCATCATGTCGCTCGCCGAATCCGCTTCCCCGGCTCGCCACGCAAATGAGTTGATTTCCACACTGGGCCAAGCCGTTAGCGCGATGGAGTCGCTGTTCGTGGACGCCCGGCGCGCGGTTGCGGGGCGCATAGCGGATGGCGGCTCGGCCGGCCGTGCACTCGATCGCGAGCAGCGCGCGGCGCACGGGCTTGCCTGGCTGGCGACCTACGTTGAAGCGCTCCGGCAGATGCACGCACTCGCCGAGCGGCTGACAAATGCCGGCCAATTCGGCGAAACCGAAGAGTTGCTGGTTCGCATCGGCTGCGGCGAATATCTCGCGCAGATCGCCGGCGGCATTCCGATGAGCCAAGGCGAGATTGTGCGGCTCTCCGATCTCGGCCTTTCCGCGGCGGCGGTCGCCGCGCGCATCGATTCGACAATCGAGCAGTTGATCGCGGAGGGTAATACGGCGCGCCATCGCGCTCGGCTTGTCGAGCTGATGCGCGGTGGACGACGGGCGACCGTCGGCGCCTGCGGTCTCGACGACACGCTCGAATCGGTTCGCGATGAGATGCGCAAATTCGCCGACGACCGCGTCGTGCCGTACGCCCACGACTGGCATCGCCGCAACAGCTACATCCCGTTGGACGTGATTGGGCAAATGTCCGAACTGGGCGTGTTCTCGCTGACCATCCCCGAGGAATACGGCGGCATGGGGCTCGGCAAGGAATCGATGTGCGTCGTGTCCGAGGAACTTTCGCGCGGGTATATCGGCGTCGGCTCGCTTGGGACGCGCTCCGAAATCGCCGCCGAGCTCATTCTCGGCAGCGGTACCGAAGAGCAGAAGCGCAAATGGCTGCCGAAAATCGCTTCCGGCGAAGTGCTGCCGACGGCGGTCTTTACCGAACCCAATACCGGCTCTGACCTCGCGTCGCTGAAGACCCGCGCCGTGCGCGAGGGCGACACTTATAAAGTTTTCGGCAACAAAACCTGGATTACCCATCCGGTCCGCGCCGACCTGATGACGCTTTTGGTGCGCACCAACCCGGCGGAGAAAGGCTATCGCGGCCTTTCCATGCTGCTTGCAGAAAAGCCGCGCGGCAGCGACGCCGACCCGTTCCCCGCGGCCGGCATGTCCGGCACCGAGATTGAAGTGCTCGGCTATCGTGGCATGAAGGAATATGAGATCGCGTTCGATGGCTTCGAGGTGAAAGCCGAAAATCTTCTCGGCGGTACCGAAGGGCAGGGCTTCAAGCAGTTGATGGCGACCTTCGAATCGGCGCGCATTCAGACCGCGGCGCGTTCGATTGGCGTGGCGCAATCCGCGCTTGAACACGCACTAGGCTATGCACAGAGCCGGGTCCAATTCGCAGCGCCGATTGCCGATTTTCCGCGCGTTGCCGACAAGCTCGCCATGATGGCGGCGGAAATCATGATCGCCCGTCAGCTCACTTACTACGCCGCGCGGCAGAAGGATTCCGGACGGCGCTGCGATCTCGAAGCCGGCATGGCCAAGCTTCTCGCGGCGCGTGTAGCCTGGGCGGCCGCCGACAACGCCGTGCAGGTTCACGGCGGCAACGGTTTCGCGCTTGAATTCCCGATTTCGCGGATTCTCTGCGACGCCCGCATCCTCAGCATTTTCGAGGGCGCCGCCGAAATCCAAGCCCATGTGATTGCGCGCCGCCTATTGGACGGCGGCAACTGATCCGACGTCGTGGTGCGGCGGGGCTGAGCGGCTGCCGCGGCGGCTCGACCGCCATCGCCTTATGTGCGACAGTCGGCGGATGTTTGCGCTTTTCATTCTCATAATTGTCGTCTTGGTCTATCTGCTCGGCTCGATCCGCGTGCTGCGGCAATATGAGCGCGGGGTGGTATTTTTTCTCGGCAAGTTCGAGGGCGTTCGCGGGGCGGGCATCACTCTCGTCTTCACCCCGTTCCAGCAGATGGTGCGCGTCTCCTTGCGCACCGTAACCATGCTCATTCCGTCGCAGAAAATAATCACCAAGGACAACGTCTCGATTGATATCGCAGCGGTCGCCTACTATCACATCTCCGATCCGGAAAAGGCGGTGATCGCCATCGAGAATGTCTACAACGCGATCAATCAAATCAGCCAGACAACCGTGCGCAATGTGGTTGGGCGTTTCAGCCTCGATCAGCTCCTGTCGGATACCGCGAGCATCAACGAGCAGATCAAGAACGTGATCGATGGGCACACCGAGCCGTGGGGCACGCAGGTCACGGCGGTGGAGATCAAGGACATTACGCTTCCGGACAACATGCAGCGCGCCATGGCAAAAGAAGCCGAGGCCGAGCGCGAGCGCCGGGCGAAGATCGTGGCCGCGGAAGGCGAATATCAAGCCTCAGTGAAGCTTGGTGAAGCCGCCGACATCATCACGCAGCATCCCGTGGCGCTGCAGTTGCGCACGCTGCAGACCATGGCGGAAATTGCGACCGAGAAGAACTCGACGATTATCTTCCCGGCGCAGTTTATGACCACGGTGCAGGAAGCCATCTCGATCCTGAGTAAGGACTCCGCCACCAAGTAGCGTCGCGGCGCGCGGGATTGTCCCCCGCGGCCCCGCAACGCCAGGCGGCTGCAGCGATGCCGCCCGACTCGTACAGCCTTCTGCGCCTTCGTCCACCAATGCAGCGCATCGACCATTGTCGCGATTGAACCGGAGCGGCAGGCGTTCTAAGTACCACTCATGTCCGAAGTTCTTTCCCACTGGGTGGTTCCGATCGCTATCGGGGCCGTTGCGGTTGTCTTGCTGCTCGGCCTCGTCAATATGATGCGCGGCGGGTCCGGCAACACCTCGCAGCGGCTGATGCGGTTGCGCGTGCTTCTGCAATTCGTGGCCATCGTCATCATCATGTTTACGATCTGGGTGATGGCCAAATGAGCGGTGGCTGATATGGTCGTGCTCAACAAGATTTACACCCGCACCGGCGACGACGGCACGACCGGGCTTGGAACCGGTGAGCGGCGCAAGAAATACGATCTGCGCGTTGCCGCTTACGGCACGCTCGACGAAACCAATGCCGCGCTCGGCATTGCCCGCTTGCATACGGTCAGCGATCACGCGGTCCACGCCGCGCTGGCTCACATCCAGAACGATTTGTTTGACGTCGGCGCCGATCTCGCGACCCCCGGTCAAGGCAAGGGACCAGACGGCGCGCGGCTCACCGTAACTGCGGCGCAAGTCACTTGGCTTGAGGATCAAATCGACCGGCTCAATGATGAGCTTAAGCCGTTGCGATCGTTCGTCTTGCCCGGCGGGTTTCCGGCGGCGGCTTATCTGCATCTCGCGCGCACCATTTGCCGGCGCGCCGAGCGATTGATTGCCGAACTCATGGACCAGCCCGACGAAAGCGTCACACCCGAGGCGCTGCAATATGTCAACCGCTTGTCGGATTATCTCTTCGTCGCGGCGCGTTACGTCAACGACAAAGGCGCGGCCGACATACTCTGGCGGCCGGGTCAAAACCGCTAGCAACGGCGAAGGCGGGCAGGGGAGGGATGCATGGGCCGGCTCGACGGCAAGGTCGCAATCGTCACCGGAGCGGCTAGCGGCATCGGCCGCGCCAGTGCCATTTTGTTTGCTCGCGAAGGCGCGCGCCTTCTCGCCGTCGACAAGAACGCGGAAGGTTTGGATGAGACCGTGCGCTCGATCACGCAGAACGGCGGAGCCGCGCAGTCTTGCGCGGCCGACGCCAGCGCCGAGGATGACGTCAAAGCTTACGTCGACCGCGCGCTCAAAACTTTCGGTGCCCTCGACGTTGTCTATGCCAATGCCGGGATCAGCGGCGGACTGATCCCGCCGCCGTTACTTGAGCAAACGGTAGAAAATTGGCTGCAAGTGCTGCGGGTCAATCTGATCGGACCGTTCCTCGCGATCAAACACGCCGCTCCGCATATGACGCGAAATGGCCGGGGGTCCATAATTCTTACCGCTTCGGTTGCCGGGCTGCGCGCCAATGCCGGCGGTTCGCCCTATAGCGCCAGCAAGGCGGGTGTGATCAATCTCGCGCAAACGGCGGCGAATTCGCTGCTCGGCAGCGGCGTGCGCGTCAACGCCATCTGTCCGGGGCTGATCGAAAGCGGCATGACGCGGGAACTATTCGAAGCGGCGCGGCAGCGCGGCACCGATCGCAAGATCGGGCAGCTCAATCCGCTGCAACGCGCCGGCGCGCCCGCGGAAATCGCGGCTATGGCGCTGTTTCTAGCGAGCGACGAGGCGTCCTACGTCAACGGCCAAGCCTTTCCGGTGGACGGCGGGCTGTCCAGCACGCTTCCCTTCACCCGTCCGATCCGTTGACCGCAGCCGCTGCCGCCGGTACGTTGCCGCGCCGCAACATGAGAAGAATTGCGCGCCGGAACTTATTAAAAGCAACCAACCGAAACACGCCATGAAGATCCTGGTGCCCGTCAAACGGGCGGTCGACAAGGACGTAAAAATCCGGGTCAAGGCAGACGGCTCGGGCGTCGAGCTCGGCAACGTCAAAATGTCGATGAATCCGTTCGACGAGATCGCCGTCGAAGAGGCGCTGCGGCTGAAGGAGGCCGGCAAGGCGACCGAGGTCATCGCCGTGTCGATCGGTCCGCAGCAGGCGACGGAGACGATCCGCACGGCGCTGGCGATGGGCGCCGACCGCGGCATCCTGGTGAAAACCGAAGTCCCGCCCGAGCCACTGGCGGTCGCCAAAATTCTCAAGGCGATTGCTGACGCGGAACAGCCCGGTCTCGTTATCATGGGCAAGCAGGCGATCGACGACGATTCCAATCAAACCGGTCAGATGCTCGCGGCGCTACTCGGCTGGCCGCAGGGTACGTTCGCTTCCAAAGTGACTATCGAGGGCGATGCGCTCACCGTGACGCGCGAGGTCGATGGCGGCTTGCAAACAGTGAAGCTCAAGATGCCGGCGGTGATCACTACGGATCTGCGGTTGAACGAGCCGCGATACGCCTCATTGCCTAACATCATGAAGGCGAAGAAAAAGCCGATCGACGACAAGAGCGCCGCCGATTACGGCGTCGACACCAAGCCGCGTCTCGAGGTGGTCAAGACCGCCGAGCCGCCGGTACGCAAAGCGGGCGTCAAAGTCAAAACCGTCGCGGAGCTGGTTGATCAACTCAAGGGCGCGGGAGCGATTTGATGCGGCAGCTTTACGGCTAACTGGACACGCTGATGACGACGCTTCTCCTCGCCGAGCACGACAACAAGTCGCTTAAAGACGCGACCAACAAAGCGTTGACCGCGATCAAAGCAATTGGCGGTGACGTCCACGTGCTCGTCGCCGGTCACAATTGTCGTGGCGCGGCCGAAGCCGCGGCCAAGCTCGACGGCGTCGCCAAGGTCTTGCTGGCCGACGCACCGGCCTATGAGCACATGCTGGCGGAGCCGACCGCGGCCCTGATCGTGTCGCTCGCCGGCCCCTACGACACCATCGCGGCGCCAGCGACCACGAGTGGAAAGAACATCATGCCTCGCGTGGCGGCGTTGCTCGATGTGATGCAGATTTCGGAGATCAGCAAAGTCGTTGCGCCGGACACGTTCGAGCGGCCGATTTACGCGGGCAATGCGCTGCAGACGGTGCGCTCGCACGATCCAAAGCGCGTCATCACCATCCGCACCGCCGCGTTCCAGGCGGCGGGCGAGGGCGGCAATACGCCGATCGAAGCCGTGGCCGCCGCCGCCGATCCCGGTATTTCCGGCTTTGTCGGCGAAGAACTGTCGCGCTCGGAGCGCCCGGAGCTAACGTCGGCAAAGATCATCATTTCCGGCGGCCGGGCGATGCAAAACCGCGATAACTTCACCAAATACATCGAGCCGGTCGCCGACAAGCTTGGTGCCGCGGTAGGCGCGTCGCGGGCTGCGGTCGATGCCGGTTATGCGCCGAATGACTGGCAGGTCGGCCAGACCGGCAAAGTGGTGGCGCCGGACCTCTATATTGCCGTCGGCATTTCCGGCGCCATTCAGCACCTCGCCGGCATGAAGGATTCCAAGGTGATCGTCGCCATCAACAAGGATGAGGAAGCACCGATTTTCCAGGTCGCCGATTATGGCCTGGTGGCTGATCTCTACCAGGCGTTGCCGGAATTGGCTCAGGAACTGGAAAAACGCGGCCGTTAAGTAAGCCGCAAGGCAAGCGCATGAAGCGTGCGGGATATGCTAAATGTCCGATGAATCCGGTGGAAGTGTAGTGTTGCCGCACGGGGTTGCGGACACACTTGTCACCACACTAGATCATCGCAGAAGGTGACAAAGATGGTCGAGGTGAAAGAACGGCCGAAAACACGTGGCGAGCACGCCGCGGCGGCGCATTCCATCCGCAAGGTCGGCGTGATCGGCGCGGGACAGATGGGCAACGGCATCGCCCACGTCTGCGCGCTGGCCGGCTTTCATGTCCTGCTCAACGACATCGCTACCAAGCGTATCGCCGAAGGACTCGAAACCATCAGCGGCAACCTGGCGCGGCAGGTCAGCCGCCAGCGCATCAGCGACGAAGAGCGCGAAGCGGCGCTCGGGCGGATTGCGCCGGCGGAAACGCTCAAGGCGCTTGCCGATTGCGACCTGGTAATTGAAGCCGCGACCGAGAAGGAAGAAGTTAAGCGCAAGATCTTCACCGCCGTCTGCGCCGAGCTCAAGCCCGGCGCCATTGTTTCTACCGGCACATCCTCGATCTCGATCACGCGGCTTGCCGCCGCGACCGACCGGCCGGAAAAGTTCATCGGCATTCATTTCATGAATCCGGTGCCGCTCATGGAGCTGGTCGAGATCATCCGCGGCATTGCCACCGACGACGCGACCTTCGAAAGCGCCAAGCAGTTCGTGGCCAAGCTCCACAAGCAGATTGCGGTGTCGGAGGATTTCCCCGCCTTCATCGTCAACCGCATCCTGTTGCCGATGATCAACGAAGCGATCTACACGCTCTATGAGGGCGTGGGTAATGTCGAGGCGATCGACACCGCGATGCGGCTCGGCGCGCACCATCCGATGGGGCCGTTGGAGCTTGCCGACTTTATCGGGCTCGATACCTGCCTCTCGGTGATGCAGGTCCTGCACGAAGGCTTGGCTGATTCGAAATACCGGCCGTGCCCGCTGTTGGTGAAATACGTCGAGGCCGGCTGGCTCGGCCGCAAGACGCAACGCGGCTTCTACGATTATCGCGGCGAGAAGCCGGTCCCGACGCGCTGACGTTTCCTGCCGTCCTTCGCGGAAAAAATATCCACCGAGGCTTAGGGCTCATGCTGCCGCCGATAGCGGCGGCCGAGCGCATCGTAGACATTGACCGGGGCGAAGTCGTCGGTGAAGACCTCCCCATTCGCCGCTTTCGGGGCCGGGATGCGTCGCGCCGCGATGAGCTGCGAAAGATCGAAGTGGAACTTGTAGCGCTGTTGCGCGGCGGCGGCCTGCTGACGCTGTTGATCCTCACTCGCCGCATCCGAGCGTCCGAAAACGATCACGTTCGTTTCGTCGACGGTCGGATCGCCCGAATCGAAGAAATCGAGATTGTCGAACACCAACTTCAACGTGCGCACATTGCTGTCGTAGAGCTTGACCGATGGCAGGAAGTTGATCGCCACCACGCCGTGCGGTGCTAAGTGATCCCGCACCAGCTGGTAAAACTCTTTCGTCATCATGTGAAAAGGAATGTAGCTGCCGCTGAAGGCATCGAGCACGATGATGTCGTACTTTTCACTGTGGCGATTCAAATAAATGCGGCCGTCACTTTCGATAAGGTGAAACCGCTCGGTTTCGCGCAGCCCGAAATATTTCTTGGCGTCCTCGATCACGCCGGGGTCGACCTCGACGCTGTCGACGGTCGCATCGGGCAGGGATCGGGCGAGATAGAGCGGAACGGCGCCGCCGCCGAGGCCGAGCACCAGCACGCGCTTGATGTCTTGCGGATAGACGGCTGCGAGACCGACAACACGGGCGTAAAGCATCGGCAGGTCGTCGCCGTCAACGAGATTCACCGCCGATTCGTAGAAATACCATCCCTTCCACTGAAAGCTCATCTTCAGCAAGCTCTTCACCTTGCTGACGAAAATGTCGTTATAGGCGGTTTCCGTGTGCGCGATCAGCCCGTCCTTGTGCTTGAGCAGATCGGCGCGGATTTGCGGATCAAACAATTCCTCGGCCGAGAGCGGTGACGCCGGCATCGACAGCAGGCTCGTCGCAACCAAAGCCACAAGCGCGCCGAGCCGCGTTCTGCCTCCGGCGCGGCTGCCGGCAAGCAGCAGCACGCTGGCGACCAATCCGGAAATCCCCAATGTGAAGGTAATCGCGCGCGAGCCGATGAGCGGGATCAGATAAAACGTCGTCCCCAGCGTGCCGAGGATGCTGCCGGCGGTGGAGACGCCATAGACGGTGCCGGAGACGAGTCCCGAATTCGCCCGCGAAGGCAGCAGAAGGCGGATGGCGAATGGCGAATAGGTGCCGAGCAGGGCGACCGGAAAAAACATGATCGCCAGCGCTGAGAGCAGGCTACCGAGCTTGATGTCGTCGATGCTCGCGACGAAGAATTGCAGCACGGGCTGGGCGAATGTAGGCAGCACCACCAAATAGACCGAACCGACGGCGACGATCCCGGCGAGAACAAGGACCGAGGGATGACGGTCGGCGATAGCGCCGCCGAGAAAGTAGCCGACGCACAAGGCGGCCAGAACCGTCGAGATCAGCGAGGCCCAGGTGAAGATGCCGCTGCCGAAAAACGGACCGAGGTAGCGTGATCCCAGCATCTCGAAGCTCATCACGATCGCTCCGGTTATGAAGGCGACGACGTAGACGATGAGCACGAACAACGCGGAGGGCGCCTCGCCGCCATCCTCGAATGCCGGGCGATGCTCGACGGGAGCTTCCATCTATTGGGCCTTTCTTTCTGAGTCTCACCCACCGAATGCGCATGAACTTTGCCCGCGACCAGACGGTGGCTGGAACTCCCGCGGCAGTCTCGCGAAATCGCGGGCTTATTCGTGACGGCACCGTGCTGATACGTCAAGGCAAGGCACCCGTCGGTCAGCATCGAGACAGGCCTATCAAGCTTTGTTGCTGATTTTCCCGGCTACGGCGCTATATCATCCCAGCCGGCAGGCGCGCGGCTTGCGGTTTGCCGTCGCGCAGCGGTCGAGCGCGGCTTACTGCGCTACCTCGTGCGGGAGGCGAAAATGTTCGCGGTTGAAGAGTTGCAATCGCTGATCGACTACGAGCGCTGGCAGGATTTGGTGCTGGCGGCCGGCAATGTCTTTTTCTGTTTCACACTCATCCCGATGCTGCGCCATCCGGTGAGGCCGCCGCTCCTCACCTGTATTCCGACCGGCTTGGCTCTACTCATCGGCGGATTTGTGTTCGCTACTTTGCACTTGTGGCTGACGGCGCTGACGCAAATCGTCACCGGACTGCAATGGCTCGCCTTGGTTTTCAAAAAGCCGCTGCCGAAAATCGGCTAAGCCGCAAGGCGAGCCACTGGAAGCAACTTCGATTGGTCAGTTACTTCATCAGATCGACGAACAAACCGATCACGCAAATCCATCCGAGTACGAAGAGGATCGTTCGGATGAACGGAATCGCCGCGAGGAACACGATTGCGTGCGCGACGCGGATCCAGAAGAAGCTCATCGTCCAGAATGCGGTCATGCCGTCGTTCTTGCCGGCAAGCTGGACCGCGATGACCAGCGCCGCAAATGGCGCGAAGGTCTCGACGGCGTTGAGGTAAGCGCGGTGCGCGCGTTGACCCCAAAACGGCACTGGGCGTGGCGTCGGATCGACGTAATTTTGCCCGCTCAACGGTCCGTTGGTGATCACTTGCGCTACGATGTAAGGAATCCACAGCGAGGCAGTGAGTAACGCTGTTAATGCCAGATATTTCAGTTCGATCGACATTTTCCCCCCTTTATCTGTAACCCGGATTGGGTTCAGTGAGATTTGCTAGCGAAAATTCCGTGTTGCCTTTTTCGGCAGACTACAACGGAACGCTCAATCGCAACAGGAATCCGATTTCTTCGGCTCCTGGTATGTAGCTTTTGGATCTATCACGCCGCCCTCGTAGCGGTCGTGATGGCGAACCCAGGCCATGCCGTAAGCGAGCCGCTCTTCGTCGCGTCCCTTGGGCGCCACATCGAGGAAGTTGTAGGCCCCGATGAATATATCGAGGCCACGGCCGTAGGTCGAATAGGTGTGAAAGACCTCGGCGGCAGCGTTCTTATAGAACACGCTGGCGCCGGGACGCTCCTCGCTCGGGAAGGTGGTGAGTTCGTAATTGTAGGTCACTTTGCCGGTCGCCTTCTCATCCGGCGAGGCCGAGACTTGATAATCGAAGTTGAAGTCGTCGCCGAACGACGACAACCATTTGAACTTCCAGCCCATGCGCTTCTTGAATTTCTCGATCTCGGCGAGCGGCGCCCGCGACACCACGACGAAAGCGACATCGCGTTGCGCAAGATGAATGGCCATGCCGTCGAAATGATCGGCAAGAAGCGAGCAGCTCGGACAGCCGGCTTCCCATCCGGGGCCGAGCATGAAGTGATAGACGATCAACTGACTCTTGCCGCCGAATAGGTCGGCCAAGGATTCCTTGCCGTTTGGGCCGTCGAACAAATAACTCCTCTCGACTTTCTCCCAGGGGAGCTCGCGCCGCTTCTTGCTGAGCGCATCGCGAGCGCGGGTAAACGCCTTCTCGTCGGCGAGATGCGCCTTGCGCGCGGCGAGCCATTCGTCGTGCGAGACGATTTTATGCGGTTGCATAAGCTGCTCCCTGATTTCTTCCTCTCCCCGCAGGCGGGGAGAGGTTTCTATCAATTTGCCGGCGTCATCCAGCCGACGCTGGCGCCGCCTGGCTCTTGCAAGATCACAATGCGGCCAACGCCGGGGATCTCAAATGCCGGTCGCATGACCTTGGCGCCGGCCTTTGTCGCCATCTTCACTCGATCGTCCACGTTGTCGACGGCAATGTAGGGCATCCAGCTTTCCGGGGTGCCTTCGAAGTCCGCACCGTTGATGTCGAGAATGCCGGCTACAGGGACGCCTCCGGACATAGCGAGGGTGTAAGTGCTGCCGTCCGGGGTCTGCATCGCGTCGTAAGTCCATCCGATGGTCCCGGCATAAAATTTCTTTGCTTGCTCGACATCGTGGGTCATCAACTCGTTCCAGTGGAATTGGCCGTGCTCCGACATGTGACTTCTCCGTTTGTCGATTTCCGATTTCGCTATTGGTTTTAGGCGTCGATGAATTTCTCAAATTTTTCGAGCGCGGCGTCCCAGCCCTGGCGGTGACCGTCGCGTGCTTCGTCGCTTGAGAATTGCTCGTGCGTCAGGGTGAGTAGGGTGCCGTCGCCGTCGGGCATCAACAGGACGGTCACCACCGATTCCTGTTCCGGCGTCGACTTCCAGGCCCAGGTGAAAACGAGCTTCTCGTTCTTCACGACTTCGCGATAGACGCCACCGACGTCGTGATCCTTGCCCTCCGGCGACTGCATGTGCCAGCGGTAGCGGCCGCCGGGGCGCGCATCGGCTTGCGCCTCGACGACGCGGACCTGGCCCGGACCCATCCAGTGTTTCACTTTTTCCGGGTCGGTCCAGGCGGCGAAGACTTTGGCGGGGGACGCTTTGAAGCGCCGCTTGACGGTGAGACTTGGTTTGACGGGGGTTCGGACGTCCATGACTCTTCCTCCTCCAGGAACGTAGCGAGGCGACGCAGCGCCTCGGACCAGAAGCGCTCATAGCGATTGAGCCATGTCACTGCACTCTCCAACGGAGCCGCATTAAGACGGCAGGCGACCGTGCGGCCGGCCTTGCTGCGCGCCACCAATCCGGCGTCGGAAAGCACGTCGAGGTGCTTCATGATCGCCGGCAGCGACATGCGAAATGGCTCGGCCAGCGCGCTCACCGAAAGCCCGGGCTGGTCGGCAAGACGCGCTACGAGTGCCCGCCGGGTCGGGTCGGCCAGCGCGGCAAAGGTCCGGTCAAGCGGGGCGCCGCTATACTTAACCATGTAGTTAAGTATAGAAGCCGCGCTGCCGCTGTCAAGCTGCGGCCCACTTGTGAAGGGGAACGATTCACGCGCCGATTGACGTCAGACGCGCGACGGCCCCGTTGCCTTCACGCCAAAGTGAATTAAAAGCTTCGCATCAGGGTGATGGACAAGGACGGGACCGCGAAAAGACGCAATGCCTTTTCGCCGACAGCGAATGCGAACTGCGAGAAAGGCCGCCGCGATTGTTTTGTTGTTAGGGTTGGCCGCTTCAAGCGGACGGGCCCAAAGCATTGAGGAAAAGGCGCAGATCTGTTCGACATGTCACGGTGAGAACGGCGTGCCCGCGGAACAGTCTTTGCCGGTGCCGGTGATCTGGGGGCAAAATTTCGGTTATTTGTTCGCGCAGCTGCGCGATTTCAAATCCGGCGCGCGCAAGAGCGAGCAGATGGCGGCCATCGCGCAAATGCTTGAACCGACGGATTTAATGCCGCTCGCGCAATATTTTTCAAAAAAAGCCTGGCCGGATTTGGAGCGGCCCCGTCCGGCCGAAGATATCGTCGGGGCGATCAAGCGCGTCAACGCGGGGATCGTATGCACCAGCTGTCATTTACGGGATCTCAAGGGCGACAGCATCACGCCGCGGCTCGCCGGCCAGACGCAAGCCTATCTGCATAAGATTATGATCGACTTCGCCACCGGCGCCCGCAGCAACAACGATGGCATGACCAAATTCATGAAGGGCCTCGCCGCGCAAGACATCGCCGCGATGGCGGCCTGGCTTGCCAGGATGTGATCGCTTGCCAATCGCGGCGATCGAGGAGATGATTTGATCGACAGCGTGACCACGGAGAAAGAGATGGCTGCGGACGTGGAGATGCCGAACAACGCGTCTGACGCGCTCGGCCGCATTGTGCGCGATTTCGGCGCCGATACCGGTACGCTGCATCTGATCGGCGACGACGGCCTCTTACATCTGAAAGAGATCTGCGGACAGTTTCCGCCGCCGGTGCTTGACGTGATCCGCACCATTCCCGTCGGCAAGGGCATGGCCGGCCTCGCGGTGGAGCGCGGCCAACCGGTCGACGCCTGTAATATTCAAACCGATACCAGCGGAGACATCCGCCCCGGCGCCAAGGCAACCGGCATGGAAGGAGCAATCGTTGTGCCTGTGTTCGACGGTCAGCGCGTCGTCGGAGCGCTTGGCATTGCCAATCGTGGCGAGCGAACTTTCAGCGACCAAGAGAAGGGCGCGTTGAT
>Ga0209006_10001697_pt1 | contig 19961 bp, 11 predicted proteins | sample JacPin_JW_Ref_O2_FD_188567 | JGI IMG/M metagenome (GOLD analysis project Ga0209006, IMG submission 188567) | Forest soil microbial communities from Algoma, Ontario, Canada - Jack Pine, Ontario site 1_JW_Ref_O2 (SPAdes) (version 2) | ecosystem: Environmental > Terrestrial > Soil > Boreal...
GCGGTTGCTACATCCAGCGCTTGATTAAATGCAAGAATAACCTCGTTGATGCTGCCCGCCACCGCCCGCACGGACACTAGACTTGGCGGAGTCAGATTGGGCTGGATGACGACGCTTTGAGGCGCGCTGACAAAACCGCTGAAACAGTTACTGACCGCCAACGAAAAGTTCCCTCCGGAACCTACGACGGCCGGGAACGTAAGGATGCGGCTGGTCTGGCCGGCGAGCGGCAACCCATTCTCAAACCATTGGTAGGTATCCGGCCCGGCGCCAGTAGGTACTCCCACGAGTTGGACCGTTGATCCTTCAGGAAAGGTCCCACCGAGGATGCTGTTGGCGGCCAGTCCGGCGTTGCCCACGTTGCCCTCTTCATAATTAACGTAGAGGCTATCAATCCAGTGCGTTTCATACCAAGATTCCGTGGCGGCCGCGAAGCCAAGTTGAGCGCTATCGATGCCAATCCAGCCGGTCTGGAAATTGGTAAGAATAGTCACGCCATCAAAGGAAAGATCAAGCGTGCCGTCGTTATGAAGGTTAATGTCCACCGGCGCCCAATGACCGTCTTGACTCGTGATGGGAGGAATGCCGTCAAGGCTCGCGTAGTTTGTGCCCGCCAGCACATTAGTCAAAATCTGATCATTCAGAGAGACGCCTATCTCCACGGGGTTGAGCAGACCATTGGTATGGGCATTGAAATAGACACTGAACTGGGGTTCTGTAACCGGCGGTGAGTATCCAAACTGAGGACTGTTGAACGTTGACACCGGCAAGTTGGCCGAAATATTGACGCTGAAACCATCACCGCCCACAGATCCTCCCCCTGTTGGATCAGCTCCATCACTGATTCGAGTGCTGAATGATATATGCACCTGATCAATGCTATTGCGAGCCGTCAACAAGATAGCTCCGTTCTCGTGCTCGACGGCATCGGTCAGAGCTAGGAAGCTACTCCCGGAAGGGGGGTTGACCGAAGCATTGGTTTCGATGTAGGCATTGCCATAGAAGCTGATGCCTGAGGGCGAACCTGAGTCAAAGTTATAGGTCGCGCCAAGTGGAGCACTCAGGACAAAAGGGACGGTGGAAGGATTCGGGGAAAGAGTATTTGGCGTAGCATCCTGGTCGATCACATTCTGCACTGTCAACAAATAGTTTGTCCCCAAGACAAAACTGAAGACGCCGGAGAGATTGACCGTCTGCTGATCAGCGGAGAGGGTGGCGGAACCGACGGGAAGAACGTCGCCGCCGACGATGCTGACTTGATAGTTCGATAGGTTGGTGGCGGAGCCGGGGGCAACGGGCTTGCTATAGACCACCTCAATCAAATTTGGATTGCCCGCAGTATCCACGGTTACTATTGTCGGCGGCGTTGTGTCGCGCGTGACGCTGACGCTGCAAATGGAACTGGTCAAACTGCCAAATTGGTTGCTGACTACGGCTTGAATTTGCGCACCGTTGTATGTAGCCGGCGTGCGTGGTATCTCAAAGTAAGACAAGTTCTGCCCGGGAACGACCACGCCGTTGGTCGTCCAAGTAAAGGTAGTTGGCTGTTGCGCGATGACGTCAAGCTGAAGCAACAGATCGTTTCCTTCGAGCAGGTTGGCTTGATTGGTGATGTTGCCACCGTTTAGGCCGCCGTGATTGCCGTCGCCGGAGCTGTTGAAGTCGGGCGCCTGGACGGGGCCTACGCCGGTATAATAATTATACCCTTCATACTGGGCCAGATGCAAAGCTGGAATAAGTTCCTGTACACCGTCCGGGCGGATCCAGCCAATCTGTACATAGCCCGGTCCAGGTCCGACTTGCTGATAGACATCAAAATAGTACTTCTGACCCTGCACCAGACTAATTGGAGCAGACTCCCGAGTGTCGAGTCGATCTCCGGAGAAAAGCGGCTCACCTGTCCCCGGCTCGTAAGCGATCTGGACCTCGTTGGACGGAGAGTAATTGGTACTAAGCAAGAACGTGGAATTGTCGGCACTGGCGATGCAAAACACATATTGACCCGTTAGAGGCGCCTCAATGTAGCCGAACAGCCAAGTTCCGTAATCAGTTCCGACCACCGCCCCGCTATACCTGCCTTGGAGGCCGAATATCGGGGGGGAACCTGCGGGCACATACCAATCATCCAACTGCTCGCCGAAGTAAGGACTGTAGGGAAAGGCATCGAAGTTCGTGAGCGTCGATACACTTTCGCGAAACGAGGTAGGCTCCGAACCATCGGAATCACCACTATATACTAGCTGCCAACCAGAACCTGCCCGGCTCTTGGCGGTGAAGGCAATCGTTAACAAGATTGATAGCAACAGGCCGCGATGGATGTAGGTTTTCATTAATAGAATTGCGTATTCAATAGAAGGGATGGTTTTCGCGCTTACAGTCGCTTATTCCGATCGAACCCATCCAGGCAGAACATAGTTATTGAGATAGTAAGTCTGGTCCCATTCGCGATGCCACTTTAGCCCCCACAAATCCTTGATCCTGGGGTTACTGGCTGAACCGTCATAGAACACGACCTGAGTCCGCTTGCCTGCTCCATGCCGAGGGACAGTGAAATGCTCCATTTCGCGATCTGCATCCGCCGAGGAGACGCCCGGTAGAGCTGACGCCGCGTAGGTGTCCGGACCACCTTCCCAGTATGGTCCACCGCCACGCCACATGGCGTCCAGCATCAAAGGAGTTTGAGTAGGCAGGGGTGTGGCGCTTAGTTTGCCCCAATGATCTTGCCAAATCCGGCCTTGGATATCGACCTGAGTTTTATACATCCACAGGTTCGCTCCGTAGCCTCCAGGTTCACCATTTTCGTATTCATCAGAAGTCGATGTGCCGCCGGAGTTTTGAATCGGGAATAGAAACGCGAGGTTCAAGCCGCCGAACCCACCCAAACCGGCAGGGGTGTTCAAGTTGTAGTTCGTCGAAGTCGCAGTCGGGCAAAGGACGATTCCATGGCGTTGGTTCGGCGTTAACTGCAACGAATTAAACCAATTCGCGCGCGCATTCTCGTCAATGGTGCCGTCAGGATTCGCCCCGCTGGGAAATGAGTCTTTGTAGTCCCCGCAATAGACGTTCCAGACTACACCCCACTGGTGCAGGTTTGAAGTGCAGTTAATCGAGTTAGCCTGGTCCTTCGCTTTTGCCAACGCGGGCAAGAGAAGGGCCGCCAGGATCGCGATAACGGCGATGACGACGAGCAATTCGATCAGCGTGAACCCGTCATTTGATGGTGAAGACTCCCGTTCCGAGTGGAACAGGATTTTGACTGAATTAATAATTTTCATAAGGCGCGTTAAATGTTCCGGCCCAGCGTGGTCTCAAAAACACACTCGTGTTCCTGAGTCTGGTCTGTTGAACGCGCCTTCGGTGAGGTAGCTGACCACACGTTGGTGGCCGGTTGCATTGGTCTCGGACTTCATGCAGCCGCAACTAATACTCCATAAACTCTATAGAACTAATAGAGATATGTCAACAGATTATTCTCAATTTTATTGCATTGATAATAAGCCACTTACGTCATTTCGTACATATTCGGCAGAATTCTTCCACGCGAATTTTGCTTTATCTGGCGCGGGGGAACGTCCGCTTCTTGTAACTTGGAGGCGCCTCGAGCGATGCGCGAACTTTCCAACGACACGGTCTATCGCTTTTGCCGCGACATTATCGCGAAGGAAACCCGTCGAAGTCGCAAAAAGCCAGCGGATGCGAGACCGGCGCCAACGGAAAGTATCGCTTTGCAGTCAGCTGAATCTTCGGGGGATTCCCCTTCGATTACGGAAGGTTTGGCCGAACAACCAGGGCGTGCGATTGGACCCCGGCAGCACGTAAGATCTCAGCGAAGCTCAACTTTCCGGTTGCCCATGGATTGTTCGGGTGTGCCTTATACCAGCCGTCTTTATTTCCGCCATTCTTTTTCAAGATCGGGAATTACGTATCAACAGCACCCGTCGGCTGGCCATCCATCTGCAACTTTGCGGAACTCGCGGAGCAGTTTTCGATCTTCTTCGTACTCAGACCGGGCTTTCTGAATCATAAACCCAGGCTTTTTGAAAGTTGCAACAAGCGCGGCGGCGGACTCGATCAACGGACGAATCAGCATCTTGGACGCGTGATACAGCGATTGATTCCTGAGAGCACAGTAGCCCGCCGCTATTTTATTTACGTGGGACGCTCGCTATATCAGGTACGTCCCTTCGCCGTGCGTGGGCTTGCCCGCGATGGAATTCAAAGCGTTTTCTTATTGCATCCGCAGTTCAGTGACGAATGTGAATGATGGGGTTTCAGGATGTTGCTCGTTCATGGAAAGAAATGGGGCAAAACTAAGTGATTGATAATAAATGGTGCATCCGGAGGGACTTGAACCCCCAACCCTCTGATCCGAAGTCATAAACGACATTGCTCAATTCAGTTGGCGATGCGTGCGCCCACGCACGACAAGTCAGTCAAGTAATCGACAGGTTCCCCGCCGGCCCAGGAGATCCCCCGCAACAACAAAAGTCGGTACATAGGATCATCGAAGGTCCATGTGTAATGTCCCGGCAGACAGACGAAAACACGTCCTTTGCCGTGTTCGCGCATCCACATCTGCGGGCGGGGGGCGCCATCCTCGAATGAGCTGGCGACAATTTGAACTTCATCAGAATTGCCTGTCAAATTCCAATAGCTCTCATCGATGAAATCCAGGGAGTTTATGTTTTGCGAGACGGCGCTTGGCTCCATCTTTAGATGCAAGGGCCCGTGACGGAACTTGGAAGTGCCGCCTCGCCAAGCCAGACCGATGATCCGAGCCAAGTCTTCAATGTTGTCGTGTCCATCAACGGCGAAGTGAATAAAGACAGCCCCGCCGCCTCGATCGAGATAGGCCTCCAAATCGTGCGCCCGCTCCTGATTCCAAGACGGATTGTCGGAATAAAAAGCGATGACATTCGCCGTCTGCCATTGCTCCGGCGAAGGCCATTCCCAGGCCGTGGTGACGTGGACGCCATGCTTGAGGGCGAGCAAACTTGACCAGCGCTTTTGCCACAAGGGATAGTCGTGTTCTGATGGACCGTGATCCTTGGGGCCGGCACAGAGCACCACATTGAATACAGAGCTCGATGGCCTCTGCGCCACGGAGGTCGTGTTCGTAAGCAGTCCTTCGACGTCCATTTCTTTCCGCGCGGCGGGTGCGCCCTGAATCTCAAACGGCGCCGGTTCCATCGGGCAGGTGAGCAGGAACGTCATCAAATCTTTTACCTGTTGCGCGTCCAATCCTTTTATCAGCCCCTCTGGCATGAAGGAGATTGGCGAAGGCTTCATCGATTTGATGTGATCCTTACGCAGTACCGAGGTATGATCGTTGCCGTCCACGATCGTGATTTCGTCATGGGTTTCTGTTTGGAGAACCGCCGTGACATCATCGCTCCCAATGATCTCGATGTTGTAAGCGAGGAAATCTGGATTGATCGCGGCGCTCGGCTGTTGAATATCTCTCAGGACGCTGGCGTAGTCACGATAGATTACGTTCGATAGATCCGGACCGACGTGATGCCCTTCACCGCGAATCGTGTGACATCTTTGGCAATTCACCGCTTGACTAAAGAAAATACTCCGGCCTTGCAACCAATCTCCCCCCGCAATCTCCGGTGGTGCCGGGTGCTCCTCAGAGTGGCCGCCCGCCCCCCACGGTTCGGCCCAAGGCACCAGAAACCGGCGCAAGGGAAAAGCCCGCGGTCGCGGGTCCTGGGAAGTAAACCAAGTCGCGCTCAATGCGAGGGGTTTCCCTTGCGTCACGATCGACAATTCAAATGGCAGCCATGCCTGTTGGCTCCGATGATGCAAGGTGACTTGCTGGCGACCTGTGTCCGCCGCTTCCGAATGGATGGCTTTATTTTCAAACTGCACGCTGAACGGCGCCGCCGCGCCAAACACCACCGTTACCTCTTCTGGCGGCCGCTCGTAATCCAATTTCGCACCGGGTTGAATAGTCGGTTGCAGCATTTCCCAGAGGTTCAATTGGCCGCGCAATGCCAAAAGACCGGGCTTCTCCACGTCGAGCCAGAAAGCCTCATGCTCCGCGCCACCCTCGGTAAACCTTCGCGCGACATCGAAATCCACGTGCGGCAGCCATCCGTGCCACGGGACGGAGCTACCTGGACCTCCCGTTGTCTGAGGAATCCAAGCGGCCTGGAGTCCGGCCAAGTCGGCTGTTAGTTCGATATCCGGATATTGCGCCACGGCGCCCGGCGCGGCGCGGCTCGAGTGGTTCCATCCAGCCAGCGAGATCGAGTAGTTGACCCCAGCGTAATGCGGCTTGGTGTTCAAAATGAGCGTGCGGCGGTCCGCGCTCAATGCAGTCGCCGTGACCGGCACGTTGTAACGCGGCTCACTCAATTGGGCAAAGACCGCCGCATACCCTGGGCGCACGGTCTCGAATCGATCTCCCGCCGAGACGTATTGGCCCTGCGTGATGTCCACCCGATTGGCCAGGTTGCGCAACGTCCCCGGCTCCAGCGGCCGATCAAAGGCGATGCGGATTTCGGACGAGCTGCTGCTCCATGCCAGCACAGGTTGCGGCGCCGCCGGCGCCGTGTAACTAACCTTGTAAAGATGCCCGAGGCCATCGGGGCCGGTGCCCCAATCCGGATCCCCGCTATGAGTGGAAACGACCAGATCGCCTTGCGGCGAGACGCAGGCGTCCACCGTCAGCGCGCTCACACAAGCAATGAGCCGATTGCGCGCAACGTAGCCGGCGGAAGTTCGAACCAACTCGGTCCGCCAAATTTTGCCGCGGGAATAACCGGACACCAAAGCGTTGTCCGACCACCAAGTCGGACCAAATACAGGACCACCATTGACTGAATCATTGAAGTTCAGGCCACAGGTGGATTGATGTTGCGGGGCGTAATCAAAAACGCTCGGCTCATCGACCACATCGTGCAAATATTTGGGATGCCCCGGCGGAAAGCCGTAGTGGCGCCCTTGTTGCAGGAACAACAATTCGTCCAGCGGATTGCCATTGGGCAGCCACGTCGCTCCCTCCTGGTCGGTGCAAAAGAGATCCCCCAGGCTGTTGATCGCCAAGGCGACGGAAAAACGAATGCCGGTGCAAAAGATTTCCCGCCGCTTGAAATCCGGCGAAACTTTCAGGATGGTTCCCCGTTCGCTGTGGATGTCGTAGCGCGCCTCGCCCGTCGATTTGTCAATTAAATAGGGATTGGTATAGCTGGCCGTGCCCAGTCCGAAGTAGATGTTTCCCTCGTGATCCAGCGCCACACCCAGGGCATCCACGCCGTGCGACAATTCCTTCCAACCTTCGGCCACGATGATTTCCTCGTCGGCGCGATCGTCGCCATTGGTGTCCACAATCAAAGACAATTTTGCTTTGGAAGCCACAAACAGCCCTTGGCCTCGCGCGTAGCCGGGCGGCGTCAAGGCCATGCCGATCGGCGCCCGCAAGGAACTATTGGTCCAAAATAAATCGGCGCGGTTCTCCAATCCGCCATGGTTGGTGTCGCTCAAAAGAAAGATTTGGCCATTATAGCCCAGCGCAACCAATTTCCCGTCGGCACGATATTTCACATTGTTGATGTTCGGCAGCGAAAGAGGTATCGGACGCACCGTAAAACCCGGCGCCAGCATCTGGAGGGCGGGCAGATTCGTCACGGCGACCAGAGGCTTGGCCTCGTCGGACACTTCGGGACGCCGGTCCAGCAGCGCGCCGTATTTCCGGCTTAAATAGGCTTCGACGGCGGTCTTTTCGGCAGGCGTCAATGAGCGGTTGTAAAGCAGAAATTCCGCCATCGCACCCGCAAAGAAACCTCGCAGAAATGGAGCCGGACCCGCATTGGAATAATGACGCGCACCCAACACGAAATCATCCAGATGGATGACCGAAGGTTCGCGCTCCCGCGTCTTTTGCGCCGCGCCATCCAGAAAGAGCCGCCCGCCCTGCGCGCCCGGCGCGGCCTCCAGGGAAATAAGGTGCCAGCCCCCAAAAGGCAGTGCCGTGTTGAGCAGATTAACAGCGCCGCCCATGCCGCTGCCTTCAAAATTGAGACAGGAAAATTGCGCGCTCGTCTCCGCGCCCAAGTCCGCATTGAGGCCGCTTCGATAATCATTCATGCCCGCGCTGCCCATGCTGAAAATGCAAGGGTAAGAGCCCTTGTTGGTGCGCGCTTCGGCGACAACAAAGACCGTCGCGTTGGAAAATTGTTCGCGCAAGTTAAATGCGTAGAGGGCATCCTTCACGCCGTCGAAGGACAAATAGGCGCCGCTGAACGCCTGGCGAAAAATGGGCCGCTGATCACCGGCGGGCTGGGCCAGATGCCGTCCGTGCCCCGAGCCGTCAACGAGATAGTCGGTCTCGTTTTCCGAAGCGAGCGGGGACAACTGCAAAGCGCTACGGCCGGCGTTCTGCCGGGAGCAGTCGAACCATAACGCCAAGCCGTCCTTCACGGTGAGCCGCTCGTCGGCCCACGGTTCGATTGCAGAACAAAGCCACGGCCAAATCGCGAGGCAGCCGACCAAGAGACGAGGTATTCTCACCATGATTCAAATCTTGCCCATGTTCTCCAGCAAGCGCCGCGCGCACTCGTCCGCGAAAGGAGCGTCGTTAATGTTGTAGTCCAATTCAAGAGCTGGGATGTCCGGGCGCAGATTTTGTTTCAACGCGCTGAACAAGGCCTCGTCCGCCTCCGGCCACCAGAACGGTCCGCCCGGAGAATCGATCATGCTCAGGCCTTTAAGCGGCAGGAGCACTGTCACTGGACCTACGCTGCGATTGAGTTTGGTCGCCATAATCTCACCCAATTTGCGATTTTCTTCCACGGTCGTGCGCATGAGCGTCACGTTGGGATTGTGAGGGTAAAATAGCCTGGCTCTAAACCTCTCTGGCACGGTGGACGGCGCCCAGAAATTAACCATGTCCAGACATCCGGGAACGACGATGGCCGGAATGCCATGGCGTGCGGCCGCTTCCAGGCGAGTCGGACCCGCCGTCAACACGCCACCGACCAGTTCGTCGGCCCATTCAGTGGTGGTGATGTCCAGCACACCTGAGATGGCGCCCGATTCAATCAGCCCTTCCATGGTGCGGCCGCCGACGCCGGTGCAATGGAAGACCAGCGTCTCAAAACCATTTCGTTCCAGCGCCGCTTTGGCCCGATCTACAGCAAGGGTTGTATTGCCAAACATCGAAGCGACGATGAGTCGCTTGTCCTCCCCCGGCGGCGTCTGGTTTTCCACCATGACGCAGACGATGCCCGCGGCGCGAGAAAACACCTCCCGGCTGATGCGATTGAGTCCTGCCACATCAACGATGCTGGGAATCATGATGATGTCTTTGACTCCCACATACCCCGAAACGTCACCTCCGGCGACGGTGCTGACCATGATTTTGGGGACACCCAATGGGAGTTCGCGCATGGCGGCACAGGCCACAGAGGTTCCTCCAGAACCTCCCATCGCCAGAACGCCATGAAAAGCACCCTCGCCGAACAACCGCACCAAGACCTTGGTCGCGCCTCGGCTCATCACCGAAAGGGCGTCACCGCGATCTTGCTTCTGGCGTAAGCCAGCAAGGTCGCCGCCGCCCGCCTGCGCCACGACGTCCGCTGGCACTTCCGGAGTAAATACGGGCTCGCCGATGACTCCGATGTTGATGACGAGGGTGCGAAATCCACGCTTCTCAATGCATTCCTTTACAAAGCGGTATTCGGCGCCTTTAGTATCGAGCGCTCCTATTAATGCAATGGTTTTGCTCGTCATTGGAGGTTCATCGATTCGGAAATCGGATTGGTCCAAACGTCACGCGGTCGGAGAAACCCTTCGGCGCTCGTGACGAGAGCCAACGGATTCGATGAATATTTTTCAAGATTTGACCACGATATTGGCACTGGTCCTACTTGTCGGTTCTCCATCATGGTCGCTAGTCCGCAGGCTGAGAGCGGCAAATTTCCTAATTTCGCCAGTAATGGCGTGCTCTGTGGGCAGACGTTCCATGGAACTGGCGCCGTAAAAGCCATCCAGGCCACGACAACGCTCAAAAAGATATTGCGCGTCCGTGGGCGCCGCAATCGGGCCGCCGTGGCACAACACGAAAACTTCGGAGCGAATGGATTTGACGGCGTCAATGATCGTCTGAACTTCGCGCACGCAATCATCCAGGTTTTTGGAACTGCGGGCGCCGATCATCCCGCTGGTCGTCAATCCCATGTGAGCGACGACAAGGTCGGCCCCCGCCCTGGTCATCTGCCTGGCTTCGTCCACGTTGAAGGCATACGGGCTGGTGAGCAAATCCATGTCGTGCGCGGCGGCGATGCAATCGACTTCGAGTTGGAAGCCCATGCCGGTTTCCTCTAGGTTCACGCGCAACGTGCCATCCACCAGGCCGACGGTGGGAAAATTCTGAATGCCGGCAAAACCCAGGCGTTGCAACTCCGCCAGGAAATGGTGCCGGATCATGAACGGGTCCGTTCCACAGACCCCGGCCAGCACGGGCGTGTGATCCACCGCCGTCAAAATCTCCGCTGCCATCTCTTTGACGATCTGGTTGGCGTTGCCGTAGGGCATCAGGCCCGCCAACGATCCGCGGCCCGCCATGCGATAGCGCCCTGAATTATAAATGACGATCAAATCGATGCCCCCTGCCTCCTCGCACTTGGCCGAGATGCCCGCGCCGGCGCCACCGCCAATAATGGGGAGTCCATTACTAACCTTGGCGCGCAGCCGTTTCAGGATTTCCGACCGGAGATTCTTTTTCATATTGTGCGACTTCACCATGATCAGCGAAAGTCGCCTCTACCAATACCATTCTGGCGAACCCCAAGTCGAGTATCGCGGCAGCATTTTATTGAATTGAACCCAACTGACATGGCCATCCACAAAGAGCTCGTCGCCGCCAGAGGCTCTGTTGCCGTCCGGGTGAGCTGTGGTCCATGGTCCCGTGCCATTATCCGCGATGATATTCACAAATTGGTTGGTTTTCGGTGCCACTTGGGACATGACCGCGCAGGAGACATCGACAACGGAGGTCATACTGATGCCATTCGTCGCCCAATAGGGCGGCACCGACAACTTCGTCACCATGTACTGCTTCGGCATGGTCATGTTGTTGTTCGTAAAATGCCAAAGATATCCCGTGAGGTGAAACGAGCCAGGAGACCAATTCCAGTCCGTGTTGTTGTCGTGATTGGGATCGCCCGGGTCATAGATGAGGTTCTGTTGCATGCCATAGCTGATAAACGCGTTGTAAACCCGGTCGTCGAAATCCCAAGGCCATTCCACACCCTCGACCAGCTCCGGCAAGTTGTCCTTGTTGTCGCCAGCGTACATGGCGATGGCCAAACCGATTTGATGCAAATTGCTCGCGCACTTGATCTGGATCGACTGCGTTTTTGCTTTGGCCAGCGCCGAAAGCAGCATGGCTGCCAATATGCCGATGATCGCAATAACCACCAAAAGTTCAATGAGCGTGAAGGCACTCTTCGTGGCTCCAACCGCATTTGTTTTCATATATGTATATTTCGTGTGGCGACGACACGGTAAAACTTGCTGCGCAAGATACAAAGCACAATTCATGCCTCGATCTTTTCCCTGCCAATTGTCGCCGATAATTATCTCGTAGCGAGGGTCTTAGAACCGGTTAAACGAAGTATCGACAGAGTACGTAAACGCTGTTTCATTTGACGTATACAGGAAACATGTGGTATCCAAATCCACGATGAATCCCCCGCAAGGACTCAGCGGCATCGTGGACGCCGGTAACCGTTCGGCACGGCCTGTCATCGCGGTTGTTTCAGGTTCGGGACAGGTGGCGCGGTGCGCGGTCGAGGGGGGCGCCGATTTGCTTATTGTTTTGAGCGCCGGTTTTTTTCGCCATTCGGGCGCCGGCTCGCTCGCTTCCCTGATGCCCTACGCCAATGCCAACGAAATCACGGAGCGGCTTCTCCGTGAACAAATCATGCCTTGCCGCGGAAACATTCCCGTGATTGCCGGCATTTTGGCGACGGATCCGGTTCATCCGGTCGCGGAGATACTCGAACGCTTTCAAGACCTTGGCGTGGAGGGAGTCACCAATTGGCCCGCGGCAGGCTTCTTTGACGGCACGGTGCGCCAGATTCTGGAGGAGGAGGGCGGTGGAATCGAGGCCGAAGTCAATCTCTTGCGGCAGGCGCGTGAATTCGGTCTGGCCGCCTTCGGGTTCGCGTTGGAACCTGATGCCGCCCGGCGTTTCGCCGAGGTGCCGGCGCAAGCCCTGATTTTGGACCTCGGCTTGACGCGGCAATATGAGGATGCGCGTGAGCATCGGGACCAGTTGCAACAGGCCATCACTCGCTTGCAAGAGATGCTGACCGCCGTGCGCGCGACGGAGCACAAGCCATTGCTCCTGGGGTTTGGCGGACCTGTGACGGCAGTGGAAGATCTTGAGCAGGTCCTTCGTCAGTGTGAGATTCATGGATTCGCCGGCGGGTCGCTCTTCGAGCGGATTCCGGTGCATGAAGCTGTCACCGCCACGGTGCGCCGCTTCAAAGGCATCCGACCGCTCCCGGACAGTGGCGCGCCCCACACACACATGGGCGAACTGCTCGGCGTGAGCCCGGCCATGCGGCAAGTCTTCGAGTTGATTCAGCGCGTAGCGGCATTCAACGTCAATGTCTGCATCGAAGGGGAAACAGGGACCGGCAAGGAATTGGTCGCGACGTTGCTGCATCAAAACAGCACCCGGAGCCATGGGCGATTCATCACGCTCAATTGCGGCGCCATCCCGGAAACATTGGTGGAAAGCGAATTGTTTGGACACGAAAAGGGAGCCTTCACGGGGGCGCATCGCCGGCGGCTGGGAAAGTTTGAGCTGGCCGATCACGGCACACTTTTCCTGGACGAAATCGCTGATCTCAGTCCCCACGCGCAAGTGGCCTTATTGCGCGCCATTCAGCAACGCGAAATCACGCGCGTCGGCGGTGAAACGACTATTCCCGTGGACACCCGCATCGTCACTGCGTCGCATAAAAGCCTCTCGCAACTGGTCCGCACGGGCGGCTTTCGAGCCGATCTTTTCTACCGCCTGAACCACATGACGATTTACTTGCCTCCTTTGCGGGAGCGCCCCGAAGACATTCCTCTGCTTAGCAAGTCCATTGTTTCGCGGCTTGCGGTGCAAATGAACCGGCCGATTCGTGGTGTCACCGAAGGTTTCTTGGAGAAACTTCGCCGTCATTTCTGGCCTGGCAACGTGCGCGAACTGGAGCACGTCCTGCGGCAGGCGGCCTTGTTGGAAGACACGCCCATGCTCCACGGTCGCTGCTTCACTCCCAGCTCCGAACCACAAGCGAAGCCCGCCAGCAACGTCGCCCTTGCGGCGCCTGCACAAAAAAAACATCGCGCCCAAATCGCGACCGAAGCTCTGGCCCAGGCCGATGGCAATAAGAGTCGCGCCGCTGCCGCCTTGGGCATCACGCGGAAGACTCTTTACGCCTGGCTCTCGGCCCACCCGGCCTGACCTCCTGAGCCACTATGCCTCTCGTCGAGATCAGAGAAAAACGCCTGGCCGCACCCAGTTGGATGTAAGCCGGGCAAACCATTGCTCCTGATCACCGCAGGGTTCCACGCTTGGTGGACAAGCGGTGTTGTTGCCCGATGACGGGCGCAAGTCTTGAATCGATCAACCCCAACGAATCACCAAACTTTCGCCGCTCTTCAAACGAATCGGCTTATTCAGAGTCACCACTACAATATTATCATGAACCACAAATCTGGAATCGACAGATTGCCCAGCCTGTTCAGCCAGAACTTGCTTTGGCGCGCTGGAACAATTCAGTGTTACCTCCGAAATACTCAAGCCGCCTTCAACCAATTGAATCTCATTTCGTTGCGCTTCAGATTGACGCGACTGGAGTAGGCTGCCCCAGCCTTCGGGGCCGGTGAAGAAGCTCTTGAATAGCTCGGGGCTGTGGCGGGGAGTGAATCTAACTTTGGCGTTTGGTCCGTCGCATTCCCAGCCTGAAAGCGCCACGAGCATGGACCAGGAAGACATGGCGCGCGCATAATGGCCACCGCATTCAATTTCATTCCAAGGATTGCGTTGGATGGGCGCGCGAGGGCGGCCATCGTATCGATCACGAGCCCCTCTGGCGATGACGAGACCTTCCTGGACCAAGCCCTCGTAAATCATGTGGGCGGCGACCTGGTATTCAATTCCGGTCCATACTTCATCGGAGTAAAGCATCACCTCCGCCGGACGCCCTCCTTTGGGCCAGGTGCAGATAATCAACCCCTTGTCTTTATCGCCGGCAAAGGCGCGCGGACTGTGTTTCCATCCGGTGAGATCAGCCTTAAAATTGTATTTGAAGACGGACTTGAGCGCTTGCACTACATTGTCTTTCGGCAAGATGTAGCCTAGGCCGAGCTGATGTGCCCACCATTGGCCTATCAATTGATCCGACATGCAACCGGGACCCACTTCACCACGACGATCGAGATAGTCGGGCAAATGCTGTTGAAAATACTCGCCGTTCCAGCAGAGGCCCACCAACTTCGCCTGGCCTTTTTCAAAGACTGCATGGAACCGGTCCGCGACGGCTGTTTCACCAAGCCGCCTGGCCCAAGCTTCCCCAGCGCGGAGCGCGGCCAGATAATATCCGCTGATAAAAGTTGTCACCCCATGCAAGGCCTCGTCGTAAGTATTCCATTGATCATCTTGCAAAACTCCGCAGGCATCGCCACCGGCAGTTTTCGCATCTCGATCAATCAGATACTCGACCGCATGTTGTACGTGCGGCCAGTACTCCTTGAAGAAGGCATCGTCCGGATGATTCAGGGCCTCGCGGTAGGCCTTGAGAATACAACTGGCATGGCCATCAGAGAATGGATTCTCGCCGGTTGGATGCAGGGGAGATGGGACTTCGGTGCGATTGTTGACGCCGCCGTCGGCGCGCTGTTGATGTTTGAAATCGATCCGCCGCATCTCTTTTTCCAAGCCCGGAAAAAGGCGGGCAAAGCTCTGCTCATATCCCCACACGTGCGTGCAGGTCGGATCGCAACATCCATTGGACCCTTCCCATCCATAAACGTCTCCATTGGCGATTCGGAAAACGACCCCGATATGGCGGAAAATGGCGGCATTGGCCGTGAAACAATCCAACAGCCAATAGGGAAGCGTGCTGTCATAAAAGGTCTTGCGGAATTTCTCGGTTCGTTCGCGGAGCGTGACCAGGTTTGCGGCTGCGTCTCCGGCGACGGCGCGTGCATCGGGCCAAACCGTGGCATAATGGCAGCCGATTGCGCTCTTATTTTCGCTGTACTTGTTCGGATAATGCCATGTCAAGATGAACGGCACTTCAGCGGTTTCACCCGCGGACAAGCGAATGGAATGGGCCACAGCCCCGTTATTCGTCCGGCCCATTTTTGTAGGAGAACTGGGAGAGGCCTCGTCCAAGGAAGCGAAGCGACCCTTGGCGCTAAACTCAGCCCACGCTTGACCCCAATCTTCAAATGCACTCAAAACCGTGGCGCCAGAGCCGAGCGTGGCCAACGCCAGGGTCCCGATGCCCGTAGCCTGGGGATGGTGCCGTCCGTCCGCGCCGGTATAATTTGCGCCCACCAAGCCGCACAGAAACGCGTAGGCGCTCCGCCGTTGGTTGCTGAGAGTGGCAAGAGCCGGCTCAAGGACCGGACCCGACGCCAACACCACTTTCCCTTGGCCCATTTTGCGGATCATGGCTTCCCCCAAAAAGTCGTTGGATTCTTTCGTTGATCCCGGTGTCAAGACGCAATTCTCGAACTTTAATCCGCTATCGCCGCTCGCAGGAATGGCGCGACTGAAGCGCGCCGGCAGCAATTCCGCCAAAAGATCGAACACGGGGGCCTCACTTCCGGGAAAATCGGAAAACTCGATTTGATCGATATTGATGTGGCCCCAGCCACGCGTTTCATGATCGACGATTTCAATATGCGCTTGACGACCTTCGAAGGCCGTCACATCCCAAAAAGCAGATTCGAGCGCTTCGTTATCTTTCCCGGAGGTCGCATGCACTACCTTGTCTTCCATCAATAGGCGAATTTGCGTGTTCCGATAATGTCCTCCGCCAATTTTGAATCGAATGAAATGGCGCTCGATGGTGAAAGGCTGGCTGATGAGACGCCCCATGCTGGCGTCGCCTTGCAGAAAGCTGTTGACCAGTCCCTTGCCTATGAAACCCGAAACCGGCTGCTGGTCGGGCAAAGTGCCCTGGGCGGGAGCGGTGCCGAAGGCCGTTCCTTCCACCTTCCACTTGTCGTAACCCTTTTCGAAATCTTCGAACAGGATATCCTCGCGCTGGTTGCTGTTTGGCCACGGTTTTCCGCCGGTGCAAAAACCGTAAGCGTCCAGCAGCGGCATGCTCTTTCCCGAAAAAAGCAGTGTTGCCCCAGCTTGCACCGCATCACGCGCGGCCCGCAAAGTCGGTTCAGCCATATCGACTTGGGATTCTTCGAACCAAATCACCGTGTGCGCCGGATCGGTCATGTTTTCCGGCAGGAGCGCCTTACCCTCGAACACCTCGACTGTCAAATTGGCGGGTCGATCGACAGGTGGGGCGTCCAAATCTTTCAAGTTTGCGGACGTGCAAATCCTCACCGGTTTATCCAAACTCGATTCGTCGCGGGTTTCGGCCTGCATCAGCAAACCGCTTAACTGGCCTTCGTGGAGCACCTTGGTCGTGTTGAAACCAAAGGCCGGATTGTCAATACTCTGATTATTCCCCGCGGCATCGTAACCGACGGGATTTTGCATCATGGCAGCAATGGATACCTCCTGCGCTTCAGCGGATGGATTGTGGATGCGAAATACAAAAACCGCCAGTGGCATGGAAGAGAATTGGTCGTCCAACGGCGCAAAAGGACTGAACACTGTCAACTCGATTTGAGCCGACAAGTCGGGGTCTGAAAACCGCAGCCGCGCCATCGGATACTCACCGGTCATTTCAATCTTCTTCACGCGCGGCCAATCCGGACCGCCCGCGGTTTGCAATAACCTGGCCACATTCCCCGTCTTGGCGGCGAAGTAAAACGGCACCTGCCCATCTCGCAACGTGTTGAAAAGCTGCCACGTGGTCAGTTGACCGTCCACCCCGATCTCAAAATTGCCGGTGCCAATACCCCCCAGATGCATGCGCGCGTCGGTATGCTTGTCCGATAAATAGAGACGCGGTTTATCTGCAACCAACAGTTCCTGACGCAGACGCTGCATATCCTCATCCGTGAGTTCGCCTTTCGCCCACGCCGGTGCGGCCAACAACGTGCCGGCGGCGCCTGCTCCCAGGAGGCCGAGGAATTCGCGGCGCGTGAAATCAGTTGCTGGAGTTCCACAATGACCGGAGCAGTTACACTTGCGCACGCTTAACCTTTCTTCTGATGGGTTTCTGTCATGCCCTTTATCTGCCCGTTCGATGGTCTGAAGGCAACCTGAGAATTCCGGATGGAAGCAACCATGCCCTCATGCGCGAAAGGAAACCAGAAACGTTCCATGAGTAAGATTGGCGCGGGTTTTTTCCCTTAGGCCCTTAAATGGATGCAGAAATATCTGAAACTATAGTGGAAATCAACGACTTGCATAAGCTGAATCCGAACTTTGGTGAACTGGAGCAGACCAAGAAATATCCAGGAAAATCAACGACTTGCGTTTGTTCGCCCACCCTCGCGTCAGTCGAGCGGATGGCAGGGATGGATCGCCGAGCCGTCCGAAGGTGCTTCGTGCCGGCCCGGTCACCTCGGCGCGACGACCCTGGCTCTCTCAAAGAACATGCGCCATAGCGCTTCATATCCTGACTATACCACATGTCGCTGGGAAAGCAAGCATAAATATTACAAGTAAGTAAAGCGTCCGTTACGAAAGGTAGGGACGCCTCGCCGAGGCCTCCGGATTTGGCTCACGCCGGCCCGCCCAGGCCAGCTTTCCACGACCGCAAAATGTCAAAGATCAGCGCGTTGGACCGCGCTCAATACCGTTACTATAACCCTATTTGCTGGGAACGCAAATTATCTTGCGACAAAGGCTTTGCCCCGTAGCCGACGACGTAAGGAGGCGGTCTTCGTTCATGGCCGCCGCCGCGATCCGCCAGCACCAGTTGGCGGAAACGTTCCAGGTTCTCAGGCGCGATGATCAAGGCTCCGCTCGTTTCGGAGACGCGCTGCTTAGACCTATCCCGAAGGGATTGAATCATTCAGCCCAGGGTTGGGAGGAACGACCTACCCTGGGTATGGATGAAAAAACAACAACTCTGTAGGAGTTGAATCAAATCCGCACTGCGGGCATTCTGACCCCGTGCCGCAATCACTGGCAAAGATTTTGGTCCACACGGTTTTCTCCACGAAGGACCGACACGACGATACGAAATTGTATTTGACGAAAGGTATGTTTGGGATTGATTCAACTCCTTCAGAGTTGAGGGTTTTAAATTTCGATACCCAGGGTAGGCCCTCTCTGAATCGGGCCAACCCTGGGCTGAATGATTCAATCCTTTCAGGATAGGAAGACCTGCCACGAGGCGCACGAGTCAATAATCCTTTTTATTCCGCTCAAAATAACGACAATCCAAAATGATCACGGCGTCGCGGAGCCAGAACAACACAAGGGCGGCCCGCTGTGCGGGCTGCTCTGCGCTCCCGTGAACATGCAATCCCTCCCAGACCCTGAAGTACGAAAAAAAGGCTGTGTGTTCGAATCGCCCGTTAGTACGGCGCTTGAATCGCCTCGAACTTCATATCGTTAAAGTCGTGGAGAAGTTTTTCGCCCACCAGATTTCCCCGCCCCAGTCGGGCGACCCGGAGTTGGCCATTGACTGCCCAAATTAAACGGCCGTCCACGTAATCTGCCCACTCCCATTCAGGAAAAACCAGCAACGCACCTGTCGATCCATGGCGCAACTCGTGAGCGTCCCAATAACATCCTCGTCCAGGCGGAGCTCCGATTTCTGAAAATGCTAGTTTTCGGAGCGTCCAAGATTTGACAAGCTTCTTTTCGAACAACGTGGCCCCTTGATATTCTTCTTTACGCATTATCCAACCGTCGCGTTGCAACCGATTGTAGTAAACTGTTAAGCATTCGCCTCCAAAATTTTGGGGTGGATAACCACCCACCCTTCTTCGGAGATTTCGTGCCGCGCGGAGCTCGGTGTGGCCATATCCATCGTTTAGCCAGAATTCCTGGTCGGACAGGAACAAGCCGCCGCCATGCCAGCAATCCCCTTTAGCGAAAAGACCGACGGCCTTCAGAAAGGGCGTGCGCGAGATGGCCGTCCAAGCGCCTTTCGTTTCGGATTCCCACCGGCCGTTCATGGCAAAATAGATGAATAGTTTACCATCGGGAGATAAATCGCAGCGGCGTTCGTAAATCCGTCCACGCATCCACTGCCCGAGCTTGAAGGTGTCACGCTTAAGATCCCATAACAAAGTGCAGACCGACTTTGATGGTCCGCGACGAATGATCAACCCGATTTTCGGCTCTCTGGCGAGCAGAATATGCAAGCGCGCCGGGAAATTCTTCGGAATGGAGCTGCCTGGCACAGAACTCGTGACCACGGCTTCCTTCCTGCTGGAGCTTTGCTTTGAATGGCGCTGGCTCATTTTTCACAGTGTACTGGTTGAAACAAGGAGGGCGAGCTTTGACACTCGCCCTCCCGTTATTTCATTCCCGCACAAACAGCCTCCACTCCGGAATGTCGTGCGCATTGCGAATGGTCGCCGAGGCCGGCAACTCCTTCGGCGCGCGCGGCGTTTTGAGGAGCTTCAGGCCGGCTTCTTGCGGCAGACGGTTGCCTTTGCGGGCGTTGACGTCTTTGCCGGCCCATACCAGGTTCTCCCAGGCGTTCCTGCCGCCGCGCGAGCGGGGCACGACGTGGTCGAGGCTGCCCTCGTCCGGACGCAGCGCGCGGCCGGTGTATTGGCAGCGATTGCCGTCGCGCTCGCGGATGGCGCGGGCGCAGAGCTTCGGGCGCTTCTTGGGCACCTTGGCG
>Ga0209006_10001698_pt1 | contig 19956 bp, 14 predicted proteins | sample JacPin_JW_Ref_O2_FD_188567 | JGI IMG/M metagenome (GOLD analysis project Ga0209006, IMG submission 188567) | Forest soil microbial communities from Algoma, Ontario, Canada - Jack Pine, Ontario site 1_JW_Ref_O2 (SPAdes) (version 2) | ecosystem: Environmental > Terrestrial > Soil > Boreal...
CCGAGATACGCCGGATGGCCGCCGCGACGCGCTCCAGTTGTTTCTTATCGCGAATCTCCACCGTCATATCGATGATCGCTCCATCACCGCGTTTGTCGTCCGAACTCGCCTCTAGCGTGCGGATGTTGCTTTGCTCGGCCACCAGCACGGACGTAAGCTGATTCAGCATCCCCGGGCGGTCGTCGGTGTGAACGACAACACGCACCGGAAATGTTTCCGTCACCGCGCGCGCCCACTCCACATCGATCTTGCGCTCCACTTCATACATCAGGTTCTGCACGTTGGTGCAGCTCTTGGAATGCACCGCGATGCCTTTACCGCGCGTCACGTATCCGACGATGGCTTCGCCGCGAATCGGATTGCAGCACTTGGCGCGATACACCAGCAGATCGTCGACGCCCTTCACCTTGATTACCAGGTCGCCCGTATCGCCGGGCGCCCCCGACGCTCCATGCCCCGATGGCGCGGGCGCAGGCTTGGGCGCTTCCACCGCCGGCTCCGGCACAGCATCTGGCGCCAGTTTATGCAGCGCCTGCCGCGCCGAAAACTTACCATAGCCCAGCGCGGCGTGCAGATCCTCTACCTTCGCGCAACCGTATTCGCTGGCCACGCGCTCCAGATCCGCCTTGGTGATCCGTGACATCTGAACACCTAACCGGCGCGCCTCACGCTCCAGATACTTCTGCCCGATCTCAATCGCCTTGGCGTGCTCGGTGGCATTGATAACGTGTTTAATTTTGTTGCGCGCCCGGGGCGTCTTCACCATCCCGAGCCAGTCTTTGCTCGGCAGGTGACCGGTCTGCGTGAGAATCTCAACCACGTCGCCGTTTTTGAGGTTGTACTTCAACTGCACGATGCGGCCGTTTACCTTGGCGCCCACGCAGGTGTTGCCCACGTCGCTATGAATCGCGTACGCAAAATCGATCGGCGTTGCCTCGCGCGGCAGCGCAATCACTTTGCCCATCGGCGTGAAGGTGTAAACTTCCTCCGGGTACAGATCCACCTTGAGCGTGGAAATGAACTCGCCCGGATCGCGCATCTCCTGCTGCCACTCCACCAACTGCCGCAGCCACTTGATACGCTGGTCGTCCGCGCCAGGCCCTTTGCGCCCCTCTTTATATTTCCAATGCGCCGCGATGCCTTCTTCCGCCAGCCGATGCATCTCATCGGTGCGGATCTGCACCTCAAACGATCGGCCGCCCGGCCCGATCACCGACGTGTGCAGCGATTGATACAGGTTGGGGCGGGGAATCGCGATAAAGTCCTTGATGCGGCCCGGTATGGGATGCCATTCGTTGTGGATCACGCCCAGCGCCGCGTAGCAGTTCTTCACCGAGTCCGTGATGATGCGCAGAGCGAGCAAATCATAAACTTGATCCAGCGCGATCTTCTGCCGCTTCATCTTCTGGAACACCGAGTACGGCCGCTTGATCCGCGCCTCCACGCGCGACGGAACATTCTCGCGCCGCAGATTCATTTCGACGTCATGGCGCATCTTGGTGAGATACTCTTCGTTCTGCGCACGCTGGGATTCGATCTCGCGACTCAGATCGGCCCATGCGTCGGGCTCCAGATAGCGGAACGAAAGATCCTCCAGCTCGCCGCGCACTTTGCCCATTCCCAGGCGGTGCGCGATGGGCGCGTAAATCTCGGCTGTCTCCTGCGAGATGCGCAACTGGCGCTCGCGAGGCAGCGCGTCCAGCGTTCGCATGTTGTGCAGCCGGTCCGCCAGTTTGACGATGATGACGCGGATGTCGTTCACCATAGCGAGCAGCATCTTGCGCACGCTCTCGGCTTGCCGCTCCTCGCGCGAGTACAGCTTCAGCTTGCTCAGTTTGGTGACGCCGTCCACGCACGCCGCCACTTCGGCGCCGAACTCTTTCTTGATCTGTTCCAGGCCGAGGCTGGTGTCTTCCACCGTGTCGTGCAGCAGCCCCGTGATCAGGCAAACCATATCCATCTGCATGTCCGCCAGGATCATGGTGACGTGCAGCGGATGGATCATGTAGGGCTCGCCCGATTCGCGCAGTTGGTTCTTGTGCGCGTCGGCGGCCCGGCGGAAGGCTTTTTCCAGCAGGGTGAGGTCCTCTTTGGGACGCAGCGCGAGGATCTTCTGTTCCAGCTCGGCATAGAGCTGATCGACTAAACCTGGCGCAGGGACAACAGGAACGACTTCGGTGGACACTCTATTTCTAGGTTACTTGGTTTGCCCCCTGTGGCGCACGCACTCTTGCGTGCCGTCTTCGCACTCCTGCGAAGACCAAGTTTTTGCCGGGCGACCTGAGTCATCAGACGTCCAGAGCGCCGAATCTCTTTCTTACTTCGGCTTGCTCGTGCGCTCCTCGCTCAACGCCCGGCCGAGCAGTGTTTTGATTACTGCCTGCCGGCTGATGTTGAGTCGGGCCGCCCGCGCATCAAGTTCGCGCAACATGCCTTGAGTTAAGTCAACGTTGACCCGCTTGACCGGTCTGACGACTGTGAACTTGTTGGTGAAATATGCGGAGACATCCTCACCCCGTGTCGCCATCTCCGCGATCTCGTCGGCGGTCGGTCCGGCCGCTTTTGCTTTAGATGTTTTCGGCATAAATTTGTTCTTCCTGCAGGCTCGCTTTCCAAGCGGTGATCAAGTGATAGTATTCGCCCTCGGAGTCGTGTCTAACTTCGAAGATGACGGAGCACAACAGACCACCACACCAACCAATTGCACGGAATTGTTCCGGATCGTCGTTCTTTTGGTCAACCAGATAGGCTTGGTCAAAGATCTCTTGTGCTTCTTGTAGACTGACGCCATGTTTCCGCCTTACGTCTCGGTTTTTCTCCTGTTCGAAGTAGAAGCGCGTATATAACTGTTATACCACTGCCCTACGCGCGCACAATTGGGCCAGCGATAACAATCGATTTCACTCAGAGGCCATCCATGGGCGCTGCTCCCATCAGCTACCATGTTCTCCATGCGTTTTGACCTGCTTCGCGCCCTCATTCTGCCTCTGCTTTGCTCCGCCGCTCTCGCCCAAACGCCGTCCGCCAAACCTCTCCTCACCCTCGACGATTTCTTCAACTCCGTCGACATCCCGAATGTGCGACTGTCTCCGGATGGCCGCGCCGTCGTCATCGAGACCACGCGTGCCGATTGGGACGCGAATCGTTTCCGTAACGACCTTTGGCTCTATCGCGACGATCCCAGCGGCGCCGGATCGCTGGTGCAACTCACCCAATCCGGGCACGACAGCAAACCGGAGTTTTCGCCCGACGGCCGCTGGATCGCCTTCCTCTCCGATCGCAGCCCGCAGTCCGAATCCTCCCCCGCGGAATCGGAAAGATCAGCCCAGGTCTATGTCATTTCCATGAGCGGCGGCGAGCCGTTTCCCGTCACCCAAGGCGAAGAAGAAGTACACGCGTTCGCCTGGTCCGCCGATTCGCGCCAGATTTATTTCGCGACGCGCCAATGGACGAAGGAACAGGAGGAGGCCTACAAGAAAGACTGGAAAGATGTCATCGAGTTCCGCGAATCCGAGCGCGGTGACGCCATTCACCGCATCGAAATCTCAGAAGCGCGCACTTGCCTCACCGAAAGCCCCTCGAAGGCTTGTGACCTCGCTGCGCGCGCCAAACAGTTCGGGTCCACGCCCTGGCGCGTCAAACAACTGGAGGCATCGCCAGATGGGAAACGCGTGGCGCTGCTCACCGACTCACGGACCCAGCGCTGGGAATCGCTGGACGCGTACGGAATTTATCTGATCGATGCGGACGGCGGCGAACCGCGCAAGCTGCTGCAGCGCGAAGCGGTCCTGGATGTCGTGCATTGGTCGGCTGACAGCCGCCGCATTTTCTTCTCATTCCTCAACGGTTCGGTGGAAGGAAAATATCAGGACGCCCAGTCGCGCGTTTATTCGGTGGGTGCCCAAGGCGACGCCCAAGGTGACGCCCCAACTGACGCGCGGGATGACGCCACTGCTCCCGCGTTGGCTCGCTGGGCGCCGCAATTTCAGGGCGCAATCACTGGCTTCTCGTTGCTGACGGCGGGCGGACTGATCGCCGAGGGCCGCTTAGGAACCGAAGTCCAGCTCTACACTTCCGAAAAACCCTCCGGCGATCTTGCGTTGCGCCCCGGCTCGCCCGGAACCTACGATAAGCTCTCCGCTGCCGCCCACTCGCCGCGCCTCGCATTTGTGCACTCTTCTTTACAGGAGCCGGCCGAAGTCTGGCTCGCCAACAATCCGGACGATGTCGCGCACGCGCGGCCCATCACTTCCTTCAACCACCTGTTTACCGAGCGCGCCCTCCCCGAAGGCAAACCCTACCGCTGGACCACCGACGACGGCGTCACCGCGGAAGGCATGCTCATCTATCCGCCTGGAAAATTCGGCGCGAAAAATCTGAAGATGTTGACGCTGATTCACGGTGGACCAGCCGATGCCGATGGTAACCAGTTCGCCGCCGATTGGTACAGCTGGGCCGGCTTGGCCGCTACACAAGGCTGGCTGGTCTTCGAGCCTAACTATCGCGGCTCCATCGGCTATGGCGACAAATTCACTCTCGGAATCATTCCAAAGATCGTATCCAGGCCCGGCCGTGACATCCTGGAGGGCGTTGACGCATTGGTGAAAGACGGCATCGCCGACGCGGACCATCTCGCGGTCGGAGGTTACAGCTACGGCGGCTACTTGACTAACTGGCTTATCACGCAAACCACGCGCTTCAAAGCCGCCGTAACCGGTGCGGGTGCGGTGGAACACGTCGCCAATTGGGGCAACGACGACACCACGTTCGACGACGCGTATTTTCTGGGCGGCCTCCCCTGGGACACGCAACAAAATTACAACGCTGAAGCCGCGATATGGCAAATGAATAAAGTGAAGACTCCAACTCATATCGTGGCCGGCGCCGACGACGTTCGAGTCTACGTGGGCGAAGCCTATTTACTGGAGCGCGCCCTCCACACCCAAGGCGTTCCGTCGAAGCTGCTGATCTTCCCAGGCGAAGGGCACGAAATGGACAAGAACCCCTGGCACGGCAAGATCAAGGTTCGTGAAGAGCTGAAGTGGATCGAGATGGCGGCGCATTAGGCGCATTCTCAGGTGCCACCATCCCGCTCACGATAGCTGTACACTGATACACAATATGAAAAACACCCTCGGTGTTGTGATCATTTCCGTCGTTGCCCTGTTCGCATCCGCTGTGTCCGCCGCCGAACCCGATGGGCCCATTCCTTGGGCGTACGCCATTCCACCCGCGCCGCCCGCCGGGACCGCGCCAGCAGCCCAGACCCCGCCCGACACCAGCGTGAAACATCTTTCCGGCAGCAGCGGCGAGTTTACCCGCGCCCAAATCGCGGACCGCTTTGGCCCCGCCGACTGGTATCCCAGCGAGCATCCGTCCATGCCCGACATCGTGGCGCACGGCAAGAAGCCAGACGTCTGGGCGTGTGGCTTGTGCCACTATCCCAACGGCAAGGGCCGGCAGGAAAACGCAGGTGTCTCAGGTTTGCCGGTCGACTATTTCATCCAGACCATGCACGATTTCAGAGATGGCCTGCGCAAGAGCGCCGAACCTCGCAAAAATAACACCAAACTCATGATGACCTTCGCCCAGAATATGTCGGAGGATGAAATCAAGGCTGCGGCCGTCTACTTTGGTTCCATGAAATGGACGCCGTGGATCAAGGTCATCGAAACCAACACGGTTCCGAAGACACATAACGCGAACGGCTTGTTACTGGTGGAAGGCGATGAAAAAGAGCCGCTCGGCAAGCGCATCCTCGAAACGCCGGTTAATGCCGAGGCTACCGAGGTGCTCCGCGACCCGCACTCCAGCTTCTACGCTTATGTGCCGGTGGGCAGCATCAAGAAAGGCGAAGCTCTGGTAACCAAGGGTGCGGGTAAAACCACCCAGTGCGCTTCATGTCATGGCGCCGATCTCAAGGGACTGGGTCCGGTCCCCGGTATTGCCGGCCGTTCGCCCAGCTACCTGGTGCGCCAGATGTATGACATGCAGCAGGGCACGCGGAACGGCACCTGGACTCAATTGATGAAACCGGTGGTCGCCAATTTGAGCGAAGAAGATTTGATCGACATCGCCGCGTACACGGCATCTCGGATGCCTTAGGTGAGATTCATCCACATCGAGCATCCCGCCTCGCGCCAATCGGCGCCCCTCTGCCTGCGCCTGCTCTTTTGCGGCCGCTCGCCAGCGTAAGCGTTTGCGACGCCCCTTCCGAACCGCCATGCGTGAGCATGCGGTTGCCCCGGTTCACCTGGATCCGCATGCTCACGCATGGCGGTTCAGATGGCGCTTGCCCGGATGTCGAAGTTAGTTAACGTTCCGTAGAGTTTGCAACTTCCGCTGTAGCTGCCAGATTGGTGGTCGCCAATTTGAGCGAAGAAGATTTGATCGACATCGCCGCGTATACGGCATCGCGGATGCCTTAGATTCGTTCCGAACCGCCATGCGTAACCATGCGGTTTCCTCGGTTCACCGGGACCCGCACGATCACGCTAGGCCGGTCCGAAAGTCGTCTGCCCGGATGTCGAAGTTAGTTAACGTTCCGTAAAGTTTGCAACGAACCCTTCCGCTGTACGTCGCCAGATTAGTAGAATAAAGGAGACGCTTGGTCTGCGGGGGTTCCGCGCTTCAGTATCAATTTGCATGACTTCATACCATTCATTCTTGCCTGTGCTCTTGTTCGCGGGCAGCCTCGCGGCTTTTGGACAAGGCAATCCGGCTCCGGCGCCTGCCGATCCGCCGGCGGTTCCGTCCAGCCAGCCGCAGCCAGCTACTCCATTGCAGCCCGGCCAAACCGACCCGACGCTGCCTGCTCCCGACAAGCGTATTTTCGGTGTACTGCCTAACTACCGGACAGCCAATGCAACCGCGGTCTACATGCCCATCACCGCGAAGCAGAAGCTTACGATCGCGTCCAAGGATTCGTTCGATTATCCCCTGCTTGGCCTGGCGGCTGTTCTAGCTGGTGAGCAACAATGGGCCAATACCAATCCATCCTTCGGCCAGGGATGGGCCGGCTATGGGCACCGCGTGGCAGTGGAATATGCCGATCAAGCCATCGGCAACATGATGACCGAAGGCTTTTTTCCTATCATGCTGCATGAGGACCCCCGCTATTTTCGCCGCGGCTACGGTCCCGTCTGGTCTCGGGCGTGGTATGCGGCCACGCGCGTCTTCGTGACCAAGACGGACTCCGGCGGCACGCGCTTCAATTTCTCGGAAATCACGGGCAACGCTGTCGGCACCGCCATCTCGAACGCCTACACGCCCGACCAGCGCACTGTCGGCGATAACATCGAAACCTGGTGGACGCAGATCAGCATCGACTCCGCGTCGCAAGTGCTAAAAGAGTTCTGGCCCGACATCAAGCACAAGTTTTTTCACGGGCCGGATGCCAATCCACAACACACCGCCGGCCTTTCGCACCCCTAGCTCACCTTCTTCTTCGGCGCTGCGGTCTTGCCCGTCACCGCGCGAATACGCGCCTCAATCTTGCTCGCATCGGACTTGCGCCGCATCTTCTTGAGCAAATCGGCGTAATCGAGCGCGGTCTGCGTCAGCAGATCGAGGTTGTCCTCCGAGCTGTCCAGGAACAGGGGGCGCTTGCCGCTCAGCACGCCTTTCTTGTCCAAAATGGTCAGTGACAGCCGGTAGAGCGGTTCGGCATCCGTCAGATTCTGCTTGCTGACATAAATCGCCGCCAGCGTGTTCAAGCTCGCCACGGTATCGCTTTCGCGCGCCGTCAGCACCAGCTGCACCAGCGGCTCGGCGTCCACCGGCCGCTTCAGGGCTTCATAAAGCTCCGCCACCTTCTCGTATTTCTCAGCCAGCTCCGCGCTCCCCGGCTTCAGCTCTTTCATCCAGATGAATAGCGCGCGCTCGCTCACCTTCTGCGCCTCCGCAAAGCGCTTCTGCTCGGTATAGATTGCCGCCAGCTTGTCCAGATTCTTCGCCACATCCACGTGGTTCGGTCCCAGGTTGCCCTCCCGGATGGACAGCGTCTGCTTCAGGAGCGGCTCGGCGTCCTTATTCTGATCTAGGGTCACCGCCGCCAATGCGTCCAGCGTGGGCAGCAGCTCCGGACTGTTCGCCGTAAATTTGCTTTGCTGGATCTTGAGCACACGCCGGTACAACTCCTCCGCCGCCGGCAGATTGTGTTTCTCCGCTTTCACCCGCGCCAGTTGGATCAAATCCGGCGTCAACTCCGCGCCCTCCGGACCTGCCGTCTTCTCGCGGATGGCTATGGCACGCGCCAGAAACTTTTCCGCGTCCGGATATTTCGATGCCGCCTCTAGCACTCTGGCCACTTGCTCCAGAGACGGCACCAACTTTGGATCATCGTCCCCATACTCACGCTCCATGATCCGCAACTCCCGCGCGATCAAGTCCGCTGCCTGATCGTATTTCATTTGCGCGAAGCTCACTCGCGCCACGTCGTCCACCGCCGGAATGATCGCCGGGTTCGCGCGACCCAGCATGTCCTCTTTCAACTCCAGCGTCTTTTGATAGACCTTCTCGGCCTCCGGATAGCGTCCCTCGGCCGCATAAAAGTCCGCCAGATCTTCGTGGGCCTTCGCCACGCGAGGGTCCAGCGGCTTCCACTGCGCCGCCTCGGTTACCGCCGCCAGCAGCGTCTTCTCCATAAGGGGTACGGCTCCGGAAGCCGCCACGGCCCCTTGCGATTTGTCCAGACTTTGCGCTAAACCGGGCTGCGCCATCGCAAAATGGGCAAACCCAGCCAAGCTAAGTACTAGAAAGGAGTTGACGATCGTTACACGCGGTCGAGGGTTCATGTTGCCCCTTCAATCGACAGAATGGCCTCAGCCTATAGAGTCGGGGGCAGGCACTAAGGCCCAAATGAAACCATCCCGGTTTTAGTTGGATATCTTTACCCACTGCCTTTGTAACAATTTCTGCGAAGTTTCGCCGTCCAGGGCACTTCTTCCTAGGTGATCCTTGCTTTTTCGGCCTGGTGGGCATACGTTGCGGCATGGTGCGATGCCGGGGTGGCTGGCTGCCTCTTCCCGCTCGCAGTGATCATTCTGGTCAGTGGCTTGGACGATCTGGCCTTGGACGCCATCTTCCTCTGGGCCTGGCTTCGGCGCCGCCTTCCCGCCATTCCGGCCGCGTCCATAGCAGACCAAAAGGCAGGCGAAAAGGCCGCTGAAAAAACCATCGCCATCTTCGTCCCACTGTGGCACGAACACGCCGTCATCGCCGGCATGGTGGAGCACAATGCCTCCGCCATCAATTACGGCAACTATCACTTCTTTATCGGAGCCTATCCCAACGACGACCCCACGCTCGATGCGGTTCGCGACCTGGAATCCCGCTTCCCGCGGGTCCACCTGGCCGTCTGCCCACACAACGGTCCCACTTCCAAAGCCGATTGCCTCAACTGGATCTACCAGCGCATGCTCCTTTTCGAAGAGCACCACGGCACGCGCTTCGAAATCGTGGTCACGCACGATGCCGAGGATCTCATCCATCCCGCGGCTTTTTCCACCATCAACGCCTATGCCGATGAATACGATATGGTGCAGATCCCGGTGCTGCCGCTTCCCACGCCGCTCCGCGACATGGTCCACGGTATTTATTGCGACGAGTTCGCCGAATGGCAGATCAAGGACATGCGTGCGCGCCAGATCATGGGCAGCTTTGTTCCTTCTAACGGCGTCGGCACCGGCTTCACACGCCAGGCGCTCGAAAAACTCGCCACTGCCGAACACAACCTTATCTTCGAACCCTCCTGTCTGACCGAAGATTACGAGAACGGCCTCCGCCTCCACAAGCTAGGCTGCAAACAGATGTTCGTGCCGCTGACCAAAGACGCCGCCGGCACTGTGGCCACGCGCGAGTTCTTTCCGCGCACCGCGCGATCGGCCATTCGTCAACGCTCGCGCTGGATTCTCGGCATCGGGCTGCAATGCTGGGAGCGCAACGGCTGGCGCGGAAGCTTGTCCGAACGCTATTGGTTTTGGCGCGATCGTAAGGGCCTGCTGGGAAATCCGCTCAGCCTGCTCAGCAATTTCGTATTTCTATACGGCGCGCTCACCTGGATCGCGGCGCGCTGCATGGGCGCACCCTGGGGACTCGCCAGGCATTCGCTATATCCTTCGCTGTTGATCGCTACGCTCGGCATACAGATTATTCAGAGCGCCGTTCGCATGAGCTGCTGCGCGCGGTTCTATGGCCTGGTGTTTGCTCTCGCGGTGCCATTGCGCGCCGTCTACGGCAACTGGATCAACACTGTCGCCACTTGGAAAGCTGTGCGCTCCTATGTGCTGGCCCGCGTCCGGCATGAGCCGCTGGTGTGGGTGAAGACCGAGCACGCTTATCCCTCTCGCAGCGCTCTGGTGGAACACAAACGCAAGCTCGGCGAGATCCTGGTGGGATCGAGCTATGCTCAGGAATCGGACATACGCCAAGCGCTGGAAAATCTTACACCCGGCATGCGGCTCGGCGAATATCTGGTCGCGCGCGGCGCCATCAGCGAAGACGAGCTGTATGAAGCGCTCAGCCTGCAACAGAGCCTGCCCGCGGGCCGCCTGGAACCCTGGGTCATCAATAGCAACGTGGCCCGCGCTCTGCCCCTCCGCGTAGTTCGCGATTGGCGCGTGCTCCCGTTCCGGATTTCCTCCGGCAACATGTTTCTCGCCAGTCCCGAAATCCCCACCGACGATCTTACGCGCGTTTTGCGAGGTTTCACTCGCCTCACGTTGCGTTTTCATCTGGTGACGCCGCAAAATTTCGAAGAGCTGGCGGAAAGCCTGTTATAGCAAGATGCATGTGCTCCCGGCCCTCAAATCGCCCACGCCCAGAGTATTATTGAGGGTGTGCGCCGGTTCCTTCTAGTCGCGACGCTGGCCATTTCCGTGCTGCTGCTGGTCGCTGCCCCTGTGGAGGCGCCGCTCAGCGCCGATCAAATCGTCCAAAAGCATGTCGAAGCGCTGGGCGGCCTGGCGAAACTCAACGCCATTCAATCCCTGGTGGTGACCGGCAAAGCGTCCATTCTGGGACAAACGGAAGCGCCGCTCACCATCCAGGTGAAGCGCCCGAATCTGCTGCGTCTCGAAATTACCTTCCAGGGCAAGAAAGTGGTGCAGGCCTTCGACGGCGTCATTGCCTGGACCATCAATCCGATGCTGACGTCCGAACCCAAGCAATCGAGCGAAGGCGACACGCGCGCCGCGCAGGAATCATCCGATTTCATCGGCGGCAATCTGGTGGATTACAAATCCAAGGGCAACACGGTGGAACTCGTGGACAAAGAAGAGATCGAAGGCGTCTCCGTTTACAAATTAAAGATCACCAAAAAAAGCGGCTCCGTGGAATTCGATTATCTGGACGCCAACAGTTTCCTGCCCATCAAGACCGAAGGCAGGCGCACGCAATTGGGCACGGAAGTTCTGTACGAATCCAAGATCGCCGACTACAAACCAGTGGAAGGCGTTCTGATGCCGTTCAGCGTGAGGCAAATGGTGAATGGCCGCCTGGCGATGGAAATCACCATCGAGAAAATGGACGCGAACGTCCCGCTGGACGCCGCTGTTTTCAAAATGCCCGAGAAACCGCCCCAGTGACTCGCACCGAATGCGCCACGGCTGAATTTTCCGGGCGGTGGGATCGGCAGCACCTGGAACTGGTCCACGGAGAGTTGATTAGCAAGATGGGCAAGAAGCGTCCCCACGTGAATGCCCTGGTCGCCGTACAAGTTTGGTTGGTGGGAGCCTTCGGAGAACAGTTAATCGATCCGCATGCGCCTATCGACGTGGCTCCGGAGGACAATCCGACCAACGAGCCGGAACCCGATCTGGTCGTCCTCGCCAAGCCCACGCGCGAGTACCGGGAGCGTAATCCGCGCCCGTCCGATCTTCGCCTGGTGGTCGAGATCTCAGACTCCACCCTGGGCTTCGATCTGACTGCGAAGGCTGAGCTCTACGCGCGCGCCGGCATTATCGAATACTGGGTGGTGGACGTCGCGGCTCGCCGGCTTATCGTGCATCGCGACCCGCGCGCGGGGCTCTATCGCTCAGTCACGGCTTACGCTGAACAGGAAACCATCGCGCCGCTGGCCGCGCCACACACCGAATTTCGCGTCGCTGAAGCTTTTTGAAGCCGGCTCGCCCCTTTTCGACGTGCGGTAACATGCGAAGGTGTCAATTCCCGTGAAACAGCCGCCGCCGGAGATGACCGTCAAAGCGGTCTCGCTCGGCATCTTCCTGGCCTTCGTCTTTGGATCGGCCAATGCCTATCTGGGAATGAAAGCCGGCCAGACCGTCGCCGCGACAATCCCGGCGGCCGTCATCGCGATGGCGCTCTTCCGTATCCCGGCCTTTCGCGGCGGCATTCTCGAACAAAACATCACGCGCACCGCGGCTTCGGTCGGCGAAGCGCTGGTGGCCGGCGCCATCTTCACCATCCCCGCGTTCATGATGGTGGATATCGGCGGCCAGCGTTTGTGGACCGATTTGCGTTCGCACTACTGGGAAGCCACGCTCATCCTGCTGGTGGGCGGCTTGATCGGCGTGTTCTTCATCATTCTGCTGCGCCGCCCACTGTGCGTGGATGCGCCGCTGCCATGGCCCGAAAGCGTGGCGAGTTACGAGATCGTCAAATCCGGAGAAGCATCGGAGACCAAAGCCCCGCGCTACATTTTCGGCGCCCTGGGATTCGGCGGGCTGATCGAAATCCTCACCGACGAAAAAGGAGCGCAGATTTTCCACGAATACATCGAAGGATTTCTCCGATTCCCGCGCTCCGTGATCCAGCATTTCGATTTCGAAAAGAAACCCATTGGCGACGTCACGCATTTCGGCGGCATCCCGTGGTCCACGCCCAGCCTTTCGCCCGCGCTCATCGGCATCGGTTATATCATCGGACCCGAGCTTTCTTGCATCAACGTGGCCGGCGGCATCATCGCGTGGTGGATACTGATTCCCTTGCTGCTGTTCTTCGATCCCGATCTGCCGCGCCGCATCGGTTCCAACGACCCCGCCGTGGCCGCGAATTCGGTCTGGTTCAACGTCGTCCGTCCCATCGCTGTTGGCACCATGCTGGTGGGCGCTGGCAGCACCATGTTTTCGATGCGAGAGTCGCTGTGGAGCTCACTGCGCGGGATATTCACCGCATCCACCGCCGCAGCCCATGAAACCCAGACTATGGATCCCACCGAGCGCGATATTCCACCACGCTGGGTGGTGATCTGCACCGCGCTGCTTTTGATCCCGATAACCGCCATTTATTATTACTTCACGCACGGGATCGTCTCCGCCATCGTCGCCGCGGTCATCATGAGCATCACAGGATTTTTGCTGTCTGCCGTCGGCGGCTATTTGGTGGGATTGGTCGGCAGTTCCAACCAGCCGCTGTCGGGTCTAACGCTTGCCGCACTGATCATCGCCGCGCTCGTGATGCTGACTATCGGCGTAACCGGACTCTCCGGCGTCGCGGCGGTGCTGGGCGTCGCCGCCGTGGTCTGCGTGGCTTGCTCGGTTTCCGGATCTTTAATTCAGGACTTGAAGGCAGGCCATTTACTCGGCGGAACGCCCTGGAAAATGGAAGTGGTCGAAATCATTTCGGTAATTCTACTCGCGTTCTTTTTAATGGGGCCGATTATCGCATTGCATCAGGCCAACCTCGCGACGGGAGGCATTGGCGGCCGGGCCTTGCCAGCACCGCAGGCCGGCTTGATGGCGCAACTCGCCAAAGGAATCGTCGGGGGGCAAATGGCTTGGGGACTGCTCGGAATCGGCGCGGCCTTCGGAATCGCTCTGCTGCTGTGCGGCGCGCGCTCGCCGATGCTGATCGCCGTCGGAATGTATTTACCGTTCGATACGTCGTCCGCCATTTTCGTCGGCGGGCTCATCAAGTGGATTCTGAATCGCATCTCCGAAAGACGCAGTGCCGAGCAAAAGCTGCTCATCGAAGAGCGAGGTACGCTGCTGGCTTCCGGGTTAATCGCGGGCGAAGCCATCGTCGGCATTCTTCTCGCCGTGGTGTTTCTCACGGGGATTCCGGCCATTGCCACGTTTAGCTTTGCGCCGGCTTGGGGAGGATGGCTGTCGTTGATCGGGTTCGCTACAATAGCCTATGTTTTGATCCGGATTCCGGCCAGCGCCGGGTAATCATTCTGCATCCACGATCACCGCGTAAATTTCTCCCGGACCATGCACGCCCCGCACCAGGATTTGTTCGATGTCGGCCGTCCGGCTGGGACCGGTGATCAAAACCATGGAGCTGGTTTGATCGGCGGGGCGGGGAAGAATGCTGAGCAATTCGTCGAGATTCGCCAGGATAAGGGAGCGCGGAAAGATCGCGATATGGGCCGGAGGCAAAAGCGAGATGAGCCGGGCTTCGTTGTGGCTGGAAAGCATCACGAAAGTGCCGGTCGCGGCCAGCGCGTAGTCGACGCTCGTAATGCCGATGTCGACCGCAGCGCAAGCTTGCTTCAATTCGTCGCGCTCAGTGAAGCCGGCATGAACCTGCGGGAGTCCAGTGACGCCGCACTTACGTAGAAAAGGCGAATTCGATGCGACAGCGCTCTTTTGTTTCAATAATTCCGCGATTGCTGGGACCACAGCCGAAGTATCTCGAACGCGAAACGATTTTCCGCCCAAGGTTTCGAACTTCTGGACGAAGAGATCAACATAGAGATTGCGGTCCGATCGAGGGATACGCAGCGTAGGGGCCGCTAGGGGCGCCACCTCGAAGCGCAGAGGCTGGCCAGCGGCCCTATTTAAGCCCTTCCGAATATCACTGAGGATCTGTTCACGCGCCGTCATTTCGGTTGGACCACCCGGCTCGCCCAATACTGCGGCTCGCCCAATATTGATGGAAACTCTGTTTTGCCGGCTCCGGCACGGTACGCTGGCTAGCCCATTTCTTGAGCGGGCCAATGTGCGGCACCAGCGGAAAGAAGATTGATCCCAGGCTTGCCAACAGCAGATAGATTCTGGGATGTGTCGCAACCCAGGCGAAGAGCTGGAACGCGAAGCGCTCCATACCATCCGAGTCATTCTTACGTTGCGCCACGACTACCTCTTCGCGCAACTTCAGCAGCAGTTTCGGAATCTCAATCTTCACCGGGCACACTTCGGCGCACGCGCCACACAGGCTGGATGCGAACGGCAGCCAGGTATCCTGATTGACTCCGTGAAACTGTGGCGTAATGATGGCGCCGATGGGCCCGGAATAAACCCACGGATAATTGTGGCCGCCAATCTTGCGGTAAACGGGGCAATGATTCAGGCACGCACCGCAACGAATGCAATACAGCGACTGGCGTTTTTCCGGATCGGCCAGCAACTTCGTCCGGCCATTATCGAGCAGCAGGAGATAGAACTCGTCGGGGCCGTCGATCTCGTCTCCGCGGCGCGGTCCGGAGAGCAACGACGTGTAGACCGTGAGCGGCTGGCCGGTGGCGCTGCGTCCCAACAGATTCAAGAACACCGCGAGATCCTGCGCGCGCGGAATCACCTTTTCGATGCCGGCGATAGCGATGTGAATCTTCGGCGCCGACGTGCTGAGCCGGGCGTTGCCTTCGTTCTCCACCACTACGATGGCGCCCGAATCGGCGATCAGGAAATTCGCGCCGCTTACTCCGATCCCTGCTTCGAGGAATTTCCGGCGTAAAACACCGCGCGCTATTTTTGTTTGTTTCTCAATCACCACTTCGTTTTCGACGCCTAGCTCTTTGGTGAAAACGTCCGCCACGTCGTAGCGAGTCAGGTGCAGCGCAGGCGCGACGATGTGATAGGGGCGCTGGTGGGCCAGCTGAAGAATATATTCGCCCAGATCGGTCTCAACCGCTTCCAGGTGATGCTTCTCCAGGCGTTCGTTGAAATGGATTTCTTCGCTGGTCATGGATTTCGATTTCACCAGCATGTGCAGGTCGCGCTTCTTGGCAAGATCGAGCACGAAGTCGGCCGCTTCTTCTCCGTTGCGGCAAAATATAACGTTGCCGCCGTGCGCGATCACGTTCGATTCCAGTTGCTCCAGGTAATAATCGAGGTTCTCGATAGTGTGCTTCTTGATGGCGTTGGCTTCGTTGCGTAAAGCCTGGTAATCCGGCAGAGCTTCCGCGCTAACCACGCCCGCGCGATGGTCGATCAGCCGTCCGGTCGCCGTGTAAATGGCAAGCTGTAAGCGGGGATCGTTCAGCGCCTGCTGAATGTCCGCTTCGGGAACTTTCATCGGGAAGCCAACACCTCAGCCAAATGCAGTGTTCGGATCGGCAGGCCGGCGCGATTGATGACGCCTTGGAGTTGCATCAGGCAACTGGAATCGATGGAGACGACGGTGGACGCGCCGGCCTTCTGGATGGAATCGATTTTGGTGCGCGCCATGGCGCCCGAAACTTCGGGAAACTTGATGGAGAACGTGCCGCCAAAACCACAGCACTCTTCCGCCGCGCCCATTTCCGCGAGCGTGAGTCCTTGAACTTTCGCCAGCAGTTTCCGGGGGCCGCTCTTGATGCGTAGCTCTCGCAGAGCGTGGCAACTGTCATGATACGTGACGACGCCGTTGAAGCGCGCGCCGACATCCTCGACACCCGCGACTTCGAGCAGGAATCGTGAAAACTCCCAGACACGCGGCTCCAGCGCATGGGCCTCGGCAAGGAGTTTAGGATCGTGCTCGAAGATCTCCGCGAAATGATGGGAAATCATCGAAGTGCAGGAGCCGGACGGCACGAGGATGTATTCAGCGCCGCGAAAGACATCCAGAAAGTGCCGGGCAATCTTGCGCGCTTCTTCAGTGTAGCCGGAGTTGAAGGCGGGCTGGCCGCAGCAGGTTTGCGCTTTTGGGAAATCAACCTGGTAGCCCAGCCGCTCCAGAACTTGCGTGATGGCGATGCCGACTTGGGGAAAAACCTGATCGACGATGCAGGTAACGAATAGGGAGACGCGCGTACTCAATCCGGGAGTTTAACATGTAAACGTGGAGCTGATCACCGTTGGCGGGACCGAACCTTGCGAAGATTACTATCTGGCGCTCGAGCGCGGAAACATTTTATACTTCCCGCGCACTCCGTTTGCGCTGCCGGAAGCGGAGCGCGACTTGTTGCGGAGCACCGGGCTATCCTCCAACAGCCATCATAAGAACATCGCGTACCGGCCCGCGGAGGATCGGGTAACGGGGTTCGATCCGGCGGCGGTTTCCGATCCCGAAAAGCTGCGCACGGTGATGCGGTCGTATTCCGAGCGGGCGCTCGGGTTCCTGTGGAAGCTGTTGCCGAGATACATGGAGAAGGCACACGTCGATTTCGCGAGCTTCCGGCCGCAGGAGGAAGAGGGGCGCGATCTACCGACCAAGAAGCGCAACGACCTGCTGCACGTGGACGCCTTTCCGACGCGACCGACGCGCGGCGACATGATCCTGCGATTTTTCACCAACGTTCACCAGACCAAGCCGCGGGTGTGGATGACATCCGATCCGATGGGTGCGCTGGCGCCGCACTATGCGAAGGACGCTGGGCTTTCGGAGGTGGCGATGCATCCCAAGGGGTCATTCACCAACCGCGTGTTGGGCGCGTTTGGAGGGGTGGACGCGAAGCGCTCGGCATACGACCGGTTCATGCTGGGATTCCACGATTATTTGAAGTTCAACGGGGAGTATCAGGAGAGCTCCGCGAAGTATCGCTTTGAGTTTCCACCGGACTCCACGTGGATGGTGTTCACCGATGTGGTCCCACACGCGGTTTTGTCGGGGCAGTATGCGCTGGAGCAGACGGTTATTGTGGATCGCGAGAGCCTGGCGGAAAGGGAAAACGCGCCGATCGAGATTTTGCAAGGGCTATGCGGCCGGCCGCTGGCCTAGATGGCGGGGGCCATGCGCTACGGCTGGCTTAACCGCATCGAGTCCCTAGCGGGTTAAGCCAGCCAAATAGCCTACTGGCCCGGCCCCATCGACGGCTTCCCAAACCGCGTATCCTCAATCGGCACGTTCACCTTCACATCGGTGAGCTTGTACGTATCCCGGCCGTCCAGCCATTGGAATTTGTACTCGAAGGGAAACTTGATTCCGTCGACAGCGCGATAATCGGAATAATCCACCTGCGATGGCACGCGGCCGATCGGCGTCCGGCCAAAGCGAATCTCGCGGATCAGCAGGCTAGACTGCTTGTCGAAGTACAACGTCACCAGCAATCCACGCGGACCTTGGCCCTGGACCACTTCCACGTCATGACCGTCGATCACATCGGGATAGCCAACCTTCAAATTGGTGAGCACCTGCTTGATCTGACCCGGGAAGGCCAGCTCGGCGTCAAAATGGAGCCCGTCCAGCTCGGTTCCGGTGACCGCATACTCGCCCAATAATGCGCGCGGCGTGGTTACCCAGCCCGTGGTGCCGTTGAACGATCGGGTCTGGTTTCCGCGATCCGGAGCGTCCTTGTAGGTGACGCGCACGGTGCGCATATCGGGGGCCTTGGCGAATATTTCGAACTGGCCGCCGCCCTTTACCTGCACATACCCGCCCTGCGTTCCGGTGGCGATAAAGCTTTTCAGGCCAGCCAGTTTGTCGGCTCCGCCCAAAGCCGCAATATACTTGTCGAGAATCACCGTGGCGGCGGGCTGAGTATCGTCTTTCGCTATGATGTCGTCCTTTTCCTCGTTGGGCGGACCATAAAGATTATCCAGCGCGATGGTTGTGGCGGGGACGTCTTTTCCGTGATGGCAGGTCCAACAGCTCACTAGCGGTACGCCGCCAAAATTCTGCTTGTTGATGGTCGCCACCATCTCCGTCATCCTGCGCGCCATCCGCTTGCGGTTGGTGTCGTCTTCCCAAACCACTTTGTCGGTGCCGGCGCCGGTGTGGCAGTCCGCGCAATCAAAGCCCAGAGCGGCAGCCATGACGCCCATGCTTCCCATAAAATCGTCGACCGTAAGCCCTTTGAGGGGCGAGGTGGTGACGTTCTTAAACACTTCTCCCGCCGTCTGTCCTTTCGCCGGCACGCCCGCCTGGCCTAGCAGCGGGATGCCGCTCAGGCAAACGACTGACATTGCAGCGACCGACAGGGTCAGCCGGCTCGACCAAAACTTCATGTTTACTTCCTCCCTACAAGGTATCTGAAGGACCTATCGTACTAATGACGGAACTCGGACGCAACCTTGTTACCGCCTCTCCGTAACAAAACTGGGTTTCGGAGGCTTGGGGAGTTCCGCGCTCTGTGCTAGCGTTACAACTTAGACATGGGACCCACGCTCGTAGCCACTCATCCGGACACCGGTTTCTTTGGCCATCCGCGCGGCCTGGCCACCCTCTTCTTCACTGAGATGTGGGAGCGCTTCAGTTATTACGGGATGCGCGCGCTCCTGATCCTGTTCATGACCGCGAGCGTGGCTAAGGGCGGCCTCGGTTTTCCGGTGGTAAAGGCCGGCGCGATTTACGGCTTCTATACGGCGATGGTTTATTTGCTGAGCCTGCCGGGCGGATGGGTGGCCGACCGCATTTTCGGGCAACGGCGAACAGTGCTGTATGGCGCGATTCTGATCGTGGCAGGGCAGTTTTTCCTGATGAGTCCGGGGGTGGAAGGATTCTATGCGGGCCTGGGGCTGCTGATGTTCGGCACTGGAATGCTCAAGCCCAACGTGAGCACGATTGTCGGTCAGCTTTATGCCCAAGGCGACCGGCGGCGCGATTCAGCCTTCTCGATTTTTTACATGGGCATCAATCTCGGCGGGCTGCTGTCGCCGCTGGCCTGCGGATACGTGGGCGAGCGCATCGGATGGCGGCTGGGCTTTGGCTTGGCGGGCGTGGGAATGATCGCCGGGATCATCCAATATTTGTTGGGCGCCAAGTATCTTGGAAACGCGGGACTGCATCCGGCGCCAGCTGCGAGTCCGGAAGCGGGAAGGCGTCTGAAACGGAATGCGGCCTTGGTTGCGGTTGCCTGCGCGCTAATTCTGGGCGCGGTGGGGCTGCTCTCGACGACGGGCCGAATCGAGCTGACCG
>Ga0209006_10001699_pt1 | contig 19938 bp, 9 predicted proteins | sample JacPin_JW_Ref_O2_FD_188567 | JGI IMG/M metagenome (GOLD analysis project Ga0209006, IMG submission 188567) | Forest soil microbial communities from Algoma, Ontario, Canada - Jack Pine, Ontario site 1_JW_Ref_O2 (SPAdes) (version 2) | ecosystem: Environmental > Terrestrial > Soil > Boreal...
CGGAGTTGAGCGCCAGTTCGAAACCAACGATCTGGCTCAACTGCGTGGCTGTCGGAGGCTGCGTGGCCTGTGCATGCTCAAGCGTCGCGTCAATCGCCTGCTGCGTCAGGTCCATGTTCAGATTTGTGGTGAAAGTGTCTTCATCATTGAGTGGGTTGGTGAGCGACTCCCGGCCATCGAACATCATGGCGCTCAGGAATCCCAGATTTGTCGTCGGCAACGGCCGCCGATAGACGGAGACAGTTTGCGCTCCCTGGGAGTCGGTGGTGAGCGCGCAGCCATACGGATCCTGAACGGCGGTAATCGTGTATTGCGGAGCCGAGGAGTCGGTGGTGTTCGGCGGAACAATCAGAGGAATGCGTATCAGTCCATTGTGCGTAACCAGCGTGTTATTGATCGCGCCCGTGGGACATGTGGAACCATCGAACTGGTCGAACAGCGGATCTTTGCCGCGCGTAAGCAAGTACCGGAGTTGCGCATCGGCGGCGCTCAATCCAAAAGCATCGCTGGGAGCATGGCAGGTGCCGCAGCTTCTCCCGTTGGTGCCGAGACTCTGAAAGAACGGTCCGCTCAGATCGACGCTGCCTGTATTGCTGTACGTCCCCGAGAAGCCAGTGAAATCGAGGAAAGGAAACAGGTTGCGAAGATAAACGTCAGCAATCGCGGACCCTGCGCCGAGGATGACGACGCCAACAAGACACACGACGATGCGCCGCCTGCCGCGGACGGAAGCGTGAAGCTGCTGACTCACTCTTCGCAAGAAAGAAACGGTACGAAACTCTGACATTTGTAACCTCCCAAGCTTTTCGGCGATGCCACTGAAATCTCGGCTCTACTTCATATAACGGGAAGCACGGGAAGAACCCGACAGCCTATTTGGAGAAATTTTCGGGAGGGGGGCTCGCCTAATAACTGGAAAGTTGCCGGGCACTTTCGGTGGCCGGGTTATCCGGACCAACCGCCTTCGTCAGGCTCTCAATCGCAAGCTGGGCGGCCGCATGGGCTTCTTCGCGTCGCCCCAAAGCCTGGAGCGCGCGGGCGCGGGAAAGATAAGCGTTGCCGGTTTTTGCCGACAGCGTTTCTCCCTGGCCGGGTGACTTTTCCAAGGCGATAGCCTGATCCGCATCGGAGAGCGCCTGGTCGAATTTGCCGGCGGAAAGCGCAATCTGCGAGTCATTGAGCAAAAGAGTTGGGAAGGTAAAAGAGCCAGCCTTGCCTTTCTTCAGAGCTCCCTGGCCGATGGTGAGCGCCTGACTTGAAAGAGAAAGCGCCAGCGGCACATTGCCTTGGCCGAGCGCGATTAAGGCGCGGTCGGTCGTAAGCGTCGCGAACGCGTAATGGCCGGGAGGGAGAAGTTTGTGCAGCATGGGATCGAGTTCCGAAAGTAAAGCCGAGGCGCGATCAAACTGCTTTTGTGTGATCGCGATTCGCGCCAGCACCAGAAGAGACTGTCCCGTCACATTTTTATTCTGGCCTTCTTTTCCTTTGTCATAAGCGCGCTGGGCGAAATCCGAGGCTTCATCCAGGCGGTTGAGCCTCGACAGCATCTTGGCGTAGTTGATCAGATACATGGGCGTGACCGAGTTGAGATTGTCTCCCTCCTGCAAGATCTGCATGGCTCTCTTCTCAATTTGTTCCGCCTCGAGTGTGCGCCCGATCTGGTCGAGTTCCAGCGCCCAATCGTCAAACAAAATCGCAGCAGTCACGGTATCTTCGTAGCCAAGGGAGGGAAGAAAGGATGCAGCGCGTTCAAACTCCGCGAGTGAATCGCGATTTCTGCCCGCTGCTCCATACACGGTCGCAAGGTCAGCCGCCGTGCGCATCCGGAGAGCATCCGTGACCAGCGGCGATTGCAACGCAAGCCGATTCGCCATCTCCATCTGCTGGATCGCGTCCTGCATCTTTCCCGCGCCTTGCGACGCCGATCCGCCAATGCCGAGACAATTAAGGCGATCCAACGCATGCTCCATATCGTTCGGAAGACCACGGAGACCTTCCTGCACCAGATTGATGCCGGTCTTCCAATCCCCAAGTCCTGAAACGCTTTGCGCCAGGACGCATGCCGCCCGCGCGTGAACAGTTGGATCGGGAAGGTCGCGGCTAAGATCGTAGGCTTTCTGCGCCAGGATGCGTCCCTTTTCCAGTTGATCCTCCGAAGCGTAATCGCCTGCAATCCACATCCATAAATCGGCGCGCCGGGCGGCGTTGGAAGACTGCTGTTTCTCGACAACCTGCTCCGCCCGCGCTAAAAGATCCTCGACGGAAAACATCTTTCCCTTGGGCGCCGCGTCGTATAAAAGAAAATTCAACAATTCGTCATGATCTTCGCTGCGCCTCAATTGCTCGAAGGCAAAATCTCTTTGCACGCGAGCCGTCCTCACCTGGAGAAGAACCCCGATCACACCCGCAACAATGGCCACCAGCGCCAGCGACATCAGTCCGACCACAACACGATTCCGGCGAATGAATTTTCCCGCCCGGTAACTCAACGAATCTGGTCGGGCCTTGATCGGTTCGTGATCGAGGTAGCGCCGCAGATCATCCGCCAGATCGGTGGCTGAAGCATAGCGATCTTGCGGAGCTTTCTTGAGAGTTTTGCTGACGATCGTTTCCAGATCGCCCTCGAGTATCTGCCGTAATTTCGCCGGTGAGGTGGCCCTTTGCTCCGCAACCAGCGCGGCAGTTGTAGGGTCAACTTTTGACGTCACCACAGTCGACAACCTGGCCGGCTCGACTTCGATGATCGACTTCATCATCTCCGCCGGCGTCGTTGAATGCTTGAGTAGCGGATGATTTCCCGCCAGCAATAAATAAAAGAGCACGCCTAACGCGTAGACGTCAGTCGCCGTCGTCACCGGAGCGCCGGTCATTTGCTCGGGCGCGGCAAACTCCGGCGTCATCACATTTCCCGCTTCTTTGGTAAGTGCGGTTTGGCCGCCATCGCTGTTCTCGGCGATGATCTTGGCGATTCCAAAATCGAGCAGCTTGACCTGTCCGCTCTTGTTCACCAAAACATTCGACGGCTTCAAGTCGCGATGAACGATCAAGTTGGCATGGGCATGCGCAACCGCGCCGATCACGTCGAGGAAGAGCCGAATCCGCGAGTGGATATCCAGCTTCTGATGGTCGCAGAAGCGATCGATCGGTTCGCCGTCAACATATTCCAGAACGAGGTAAGGAAGACCGCGCGACGACACGCCTGCGTCGATCAATTCCGCAATGTTTGGATGAGCCAGCGCGCCGAGAATCGCGCCTTCGCGGCGAAACCGTTCTTCGGCAGCGTGGCCGATCAATGCGAGATGGATGAACTTGATGGCGACTTTGCGCTGAAAGCGTCCATCATTTCGTTCGGCCAGCCACACATTTCCCATGCCGCCCTGGCCGATTTGAGAGATTAATGTGTAGGGGCCGATCTCTTGCCCTAAAAGATAATTCGCATCGAGAATCGAATTGAAATTAATCGGCGCTTGAGCCATAAAGCCCTCTTGCTCAAGTTCCGCATGTTCCTGCAAAAGGCTTTTGAGTTGTCCGCCGAGACCGGGATTCTTGCTACACAAATCCGCGAGCCAGAGTTCCCGCTCCGATTCGTCCATTTGGAAGGCTTGATCCAGGTAGGGGGAAAGAGCCTGCCATTGCTCGCGGTTCAGTGTAGACATGGAAGCACTCTATAACTTGAGATCCTGCCGGATTTGCTTTCGCAAAAAGAGCCGCGCCTTTTCCCAATTCCGCTGGATCGTGCGCTCGGAAACATCGCGCATCGCCGCTATCTCGGCAAAAGACAGGCCGCAGAAAAACTTCAAGTCGACGACCTCCGCCAGCTCCGGCTCAACCTTCGCTAGCTCTTCCAGCGCCGAGCCAACCTCCGAAACCTCGCGGTAGTCCACGCATTCTTGCATATTCTCGGTGCTGAACGAGGTAATTTCAAACATCCCTCCGCGCTTTTGCGCATGTTTTTCGCGCGCATGATCGATGATGAAAGTCCGCATCGCCTTTGCCGTATAAGCCATAAAGCGCGCGCGATCGGGAAAGCGGCTGCCATCTTTGCCGGCGAGATTCAGGAATGCCTCATGCAGAAGCGTGGTAGGACTGATGGTCACGGATTTTCCCTGCCGTGCCAACTGGTAGCGCGCGATCCGGCGAAGCTCTGAGTAGAGTGCCGCGAAAAGAGGTTCCGCCGCTGAGCTCTCGCCCCGATCGGCAGATTCGACTAGCGCAGCTAGATCGGCTTCCTCCATTCGCCACGCCCCCTTTTTAGACTTCGCCCCCTAAAATACAGGACCGTCTGGCAAACATCCACCAATACTCGCAGGGTTGTGGCAGACGGTCGAAGCGGGCACATCGAGCCCGGCGTGCGGAACAAGTCCACCTCGAAGTTTGCATTTCTTTGCAACTCAAGCTCCGAGGTTGCACTTCCGAGAACTAGGGATAAAACCGCCTCAAATGCTGGTTTCTGGCGCGTTTCCTTGGGTATATACTTTTCCATACTAGGGGCGGTTGGAAGCAGTGCGGATACTCTCCGGCCGAAAATTCATGCCACAGAAAAATTCGTCTTTCGATCCCCCCAGTGACGGGCCCGCCAATCAGGGAGGAGTTGGCGTCCCGGTAAAAGGAGATAGCTCAAGTTCCGGCTCCAATCCCACTTCCCACCCCGCATTCGATTCCGATAGCCCTACAGTTTTCGATGCTCCGGGGCTCACCCCGACTCCGCCCCACGATCCCGATGCAACCTTAATCGACGCCGGCGCCATTGCCTACACTCCGCGGCCAGGGGACCGTCCCGCAAAAAGCTCCGTCGGCAATCGATTCTCGGCTCCCGTCCTCGAGATCGGAGAGATTCTGGCCGGCCGTTACGAAATCCTGGAACTTCTCGGCGAAGGCGGCATGGGCGCGGTATACAAAGCGCAGGACCGCGAGCTGGATCGTCCCGTGGCGCTCAAGCTCATTCGCCCGGAGCTGGCCTCCAATCCCGATATGCTCGCCCGCTTTAAGCAGGAACTCCTGCTCTCGCGTCAGGTCACGCACAAGAATGTAATCCGCATTTACGACCTGGGCGACGCCGACGGCGTCAAATTCATTTCCATGGAGTTCGTGCAGGGGCGCGACCTGAGAGCGCTCATCCGCGAAGAGAAAAAGTTCACGCCCGCCGCCGCGGTGGAAGTCATGCGGCAAATTTGCCAGGCGCTCGAGGCCGCGCACGGAGTGGGCGTCATCCATCGCGATTTGAAGCCGCAAAACGTCATGCGCGATGAAAGCGGCCGCATCGTCGTGATGGATTTCGGACTCGCCCGTACGCTCGATGGCGACGGCATGACCCAAACCGGCGCGCTGGTAGGGACGATGGAGTACATGTCCCCGGAACAGGCGCTCGGTCAGGAACTGGATCAGCGTTCCGACATCTTCACCGCCGGCCTCATTCTCTACGAGCTGTTGACCGGCAAGACTCCTTTCAAGGCCGAAAGCACGCTGGCGAGCTTGATCAAGCGCACCCAGGAGCGTGCCGCGCCCGTCTCCGATCACGATGGAAGCATTACCGACACGCTGACCGGCCTCGTTCAAAAATGTCTGGAGCGCGACCGCAACCTGCGCTATCAGAACGCAACCGAATTGCTTCAAGCCCTCGATTCGTGGGACGGAAAGCGCGCGGCCGCGACCCTTAATTTTTATCCAAACGTGAAGCCGTGGGGGCAATCGATTCCCTGGCCCATCGTGACCGGCGTGCTGACCGCCGTCGTATTAGCCGTTCTGGGTTTCATGTTTCGCGGCAAACTCTTTCCCGAGAAAACCTCGGGGACGGCCGTCTCTCTAGCGATTCTTCCTTTCCGCAACGCCTCGGGTGATCCCAGTCTTGATTGGCTGGGGTCGAGCCTCGCCGACATGTTGAGCACCGACGTCGGGCAGTCGGCCCGACTGCGCACCGTTTCTCAGGATCGGCTGCATCAGGTCTTATCCGATCTGCGCGTTCCAGCCAACAGCTCATTCGAGCCCACCACTCTTCGCCGCGTGAGCGAATTCAGCAACGCGGATACGCTCGTGTGGGGACAGTTCACGCGCTTCGGCGGCCAGATTCAGATCGACGCGATGGTGCAGGATCTCAAACATGACCGCAGCGAGCCCATCAAGATCGACGCGGTAGACGAAAAAGACATCCCCGGTGCGGTCGACCGCTTGGCTGCCGCAGTTCGCACCAAGCTGAAATTTTCTTCGGACGCACTGAAGGAACTCAAGGCCAGCTCCTTCGAACCCAGTTCGCACTCGGCCACTGCACTACGGGAATACAACCAGGGCATCCAATTTCTGCGCTACGGAAACAATCTTGAAGCCGTGCAGGCCCTGCAGGCAGCTACGAAAGATGATGCCGATTTTGCCCTGGCCTACGCGCGCCTGGCCGAAGCCGATTCCGATCTTGGCTACGATGCCGACGCCGAACAGTCATCGCGCAAAGCGCTGGATTTGAGCGCATCGCTGCCCCCCACCGAAAAATATCTGATTCAGGCCATGGCAGCGCGCATCGGCAAGGACAACAAAAAAGCGATTGAAGCTTACGAGAACCTTGCCAAGAGCATGCCCGATGATTCCGAAGTGGAGTCGGCGCTGGCCAGCCTCTACATCGATACCGGCAACTACGCCAAGGCTCGCACCATTTTGACCCGGCTGCTGACTCTCGATCCCAAAAACATCAAGGCACTCTGGAAAATGGGTGTGGTGGAGTTTGTCGGCGATAATCCGCAAGCCGCCCTCGATCCTCTCAACAAAGGTTTGTCCCTCGCGGTACAGGCCGACGCTCAGGAATTAAAGGCGCTCATCCTGCAATCGCTGGGCATCAGCTATCGCCTGATGAATAAGCCCGATGAAGCCCTGCGCAACTATCAGGACGCCATGGCTATCAACCAGCGCCTCGGACTGAAGCGCGCTCTGGCCAGCAATCTGGTCGAGATGGCTGTGATGCAGAATACGCAAGGCAAAGTAGACGCCGCTCTCGCCGACTACAACCAGGCGCTGCAACTGCAGCGTGAAATCGGCGTGAAGAAGGAAGTCGGCGACACGCTGATCGACATGGGCGTGGTCTACCAGTCGAAGGGCGATTATCCGAAAGCGCTGGCGAACTTCAAAGAGGCCTTGCAGATTGAGCGCGACACCGACGATGAAAACTATCAGGGCCTGTGCCTGAATAACATCGGCAGCGTCTATCTCGAGCAAGGCGACACCGACAACGCTCTCACTTACCTTCAGCAGGCCTTGCAGCTCCGCGAGAAGCTCAACGTATCAACTGCGATCGCCGAAACGCAGTCCGCGATCGGCGAAGTCTACATCAACACCGGACGCTACGATGAAGCCCTGAGCACCGCGATGAAAGCCCTCGATCTCTGGCGCAAAGCAGGAGATACCAGAGGCGCAGCCGACGAGTCCCACGACATCGGACTCGTATTTCTTTATCAGGGACGATTCGGCGCGGCCGTGAGTTCGCTGCAGGACGCGGTCAATGGCTACCGCACAGCCGGCGACCACGGGATCAACATGGTCGAAGACCTCAGCGACTTATCGGATGCTCTCGCGCAGGCAGGCCGCGGCACGGAATCTGGACCGCTCTTGCACGAAGCCGAGACCCTTGCCCATGACTTGAACAACCCCGGTCTGCAAGCCGAACTGCTTACCACCGAAGGCGACTTGCGCCGTTACAGCGGTGACGTGAAGGGCGCCAATTCGTATTATCAGCAGGCGCTGCGCGCCGCACAGAGCGCTCATGACGCCGCCAAGACTCTTCACTGCCGTTTGCAGATCGCGGAAGTTTCACTGAATAAAAACAACGCCGAATCATCGCTGGCGGAGTTCCGCAAAATCCAGCAGGAAGCCGACAGCCGCAACTTGAAATATGTTTCGCTGCAAAGCTCCGTAGGCGTCGCCGAAGCCATGGTCAATCGCAAATCGTATGCGCCGGCCGCGCAGGAGTTGCAGGCGGATCTGACCAAAAGCGACAAATTAGGATCGCGCTATCAAAGTGCCCGAATCCATTTCCTGCTGGGAGAAACACAGCGCCTTGGCGGAGATGCACGCGGAGCCGCGACCCAATATCAGCAGGTCGTGAATACGCTCGACGAACTTAAGAAAGATCCAGGAGCGGAGAAACTCCTCGACCGGCCCGACATCCAATCGATGTACTCTTCGGGCACTCAATTCGCTGCCGCAAAATGACTCCGGGACACGCCCGCCACACGAATCACGACTCGTAAAAGCCGCCTCTGAAGCCGCGTTCCGCGCCGAGTTGCAAGATGTTGCAACCGCCGATTATGAGCTTGCTTTTCCCTTCGCCGCTGGTTAACATTCTCCGTCCGCCCTCCCCCAGTAGTACTCACAGCTACTCATTCCCAGCTGGGATCGTTGTCATTCCCCGGAACGTTTCGCAAGAAAATTCAGCCGTGTTTCAAGGAGATCTGCGTGCGCATCAATCCGAATACTTTCAAGCTCATCGTTCTAGCTATGCTCGCCGTATTGGTGAGCGCACTCTCCGCAAACGCGCAGAATGGATGCACCGCTCCGGCCTTCTCTCCAGACTTTAGTTCGAATCAAAACTGCATGTCGCTGAACAGCAGCGCGACGTTCGCCACCGGCAACAGCACCTCGTTGCAGCTTACTTCGAACAATCAATACCTCACCGGATCTTCCTGGTACATCACGCCGCAGCAGGTGGCGAATGGGTTTACCACGACCTTCCAGTTTCAATTCACGAATTCTTCTTCCAATCCGGCTGACGGCATCGCGTTTGTGATTCAAAACGCGAGCACCGGCACAGCCGCCATCGGCGATATCGGAAACGGCGGACCAATCGGCTATGGCGATGACGACGCCAACACCAATCCCAGCCAGGGCGAAGGCATCCCGAACAGCATCGCAATCGAGTTCGATACCTTTCAGAATGCCTGGGATCCTGCGCCGTTAAACGGCGTGGAAAGCCATGTCGCCATCCAGAGCTGCGGCACCGGACCGAACACTTCGCATCACAACTTTCTCTGCAATGGAACCACGGGCGCGAATTCCACTCTCGGCCAGCCCGTCATCACCGAGTACCTGGTGGATGGCGCCGTGCATACCGTGACCATCACCTACACCCCGGATTGTTCCACCTGCAGTCCCGCAACCACGGCTAACATTCAGGTTGTTCTCGATGGCGTCTCGATTTATCCCAACGGTATTCCGGTCGAGATCAGCAGCATCGGCCTTTCCCAGGCCGGAGCGGCCTATGTCGGCTTCACCGGCTCGACGGGAGGAGATTGGGAAGCCCAGAATATTCTGAGCTGGACATTCGCCACCACGCAGCAAGGCCAGCAGATCAATCCGGGCAATCCCGGCACCCTTACGCAGTCGTTCGTCAGCAGCAACGTCCCCGGACAGCTCGTGGAAGTGGATTTCGACTACTCGACCTCCAGCAATAACGGCGATCTCACCATTCAGCCCAATACGATTCCATTCGCGACGCCGAGCGACGTTACCTCCAACGACTGGGCGACCATTGTGAACGGCACGTCGATGGCCGACGCGCCTTGTCTGCTGGCCAACGGTCAGAGCGTGTGCGTGGTCAACACCATTACCTGCACGAATGCGAATAGCTCTACGCCGCAAGGCGCAAACTGCCCGCAGTCGACGACTCGAAATGTCCTGTTCACGCAGGCAGTGGATTTGGCGCAAAATCAGCCCGGAATCTCCAACGGCATCCTGACCATTCCCACCGGATATGCTCCCGGCCTTGCGGAAGCACCCGACGCGCTGGTTTATGGCGCAGAGTGCAACTTTCCCACCGGCGACACGTTAGCCGGCCAGCCTTGCCCGCAGAGCATCATGACATCGCTCGAAGACGCTACCCCGCGCACCGGCGGAACCGGCAAAACTCCAAATTCGAGCTTCGTATTTTTCTGCTGCGAACCCGAGTGGCAAACTACGCCATCGATTCCGCTGTGGTTCAATTCGATCTCGGTTCCGGCATCGTTCACCAGCCTGCCGCCGCCGACCCCGAATCCCGACACCAACAATTTCCATGCCGCCCAAGGAAATTCAATCGTCTTCGGCGCCGAGCCCCGCGGCACGCTTCTGGACACGACATTTCCACTCCCAGCGGAGCAGACCGTTAACAATGCCATCCCGTGCCCCACGCTTGGCCTTCCGCCGGCGACGCCCTGGTCCACGCAAAATGCGCAGCCCTTCAGCGTGAGCGGTGCAATCACGCAGTTCGACAACAACGGCACGCCAGCCTCGCTGACGGAAGGGGCCTACGACGCGCACTATTTCTCGGTCGATTGCGATCAGTTCGAGGAGTTGGTCTATCCGCCCAGCATCAATGTGTCGCCCGGAACACCGGCCGGCAACGTGGCCTCGTTCAAGACCGTGCCCTTCAACATCGATCTGACCACCCCTGCGGTGACGTCGATCGCCTTGAGCCAGCCGGGCGGTTATTACGCGCAAAACTCCACACTGACCGCGACGGTGATCTGTACCGATCCATCGAGCCCAACCGTCGCCAATTTCTTCTCCGGAGTGGCCAAGTGCGGCGCGCAAAGCTCTCCGCAGCTCTTCACCGGAAATCTGCAAACCGTTACAACCGCGCCCATCACGCTGAACACTTCAAACGTCGGTCCGCAAACCTTCACGGCGATTGTGCAGGATGCGGCAGGCAACTCTTCAACTCAAAGCGTTTCCTATCAAGTCGTCGGTGGCGCGAACCTGGGAGTCACGCTTCTCGGAAATCTCCTGGTTCCGACCGGAAGCAACATGACCTACTACATCGCAGTGGTGAACGCGGGACCGAGCGTTGCGCAATCGGTCAACGTTGCAGATACCATTCCAGCGGGAACGACTTTCGTGAGCTCCGGCTATGCAATCGAATCGTGCAGCGTTATCGCTGGCCTTCCGTCTTGTTCGATCACAAACCCGAAGAACTCCTGCGGCAGCGTTGCCGGATCCTGCAGCATCCCATCGCTAGCAGTATGGGGCAGCAAGACTCCGACGGGCGCGCTGGTCGCCGTCACGGTCAAGGTGACCGCCAAGGCGAATACGACGCTAAAAGATACGGTCACGGTCAGCGAAGCGAACGCCGATTCCAACCTGAAGAACAACACAGCCAGTTGGAGTACGAGCGTAATCAAGTAGCTTCGCTCTATCCAAAATGCAAAAAGGCGCGCTTTGTGGGCGCGCCTTTTATTTTTCTTACCGTCTATATCCAGAATATCAAATCGACCAGGGTGAACCGGAAAAATTAAAAACTTTATTTTTCCTGATTTCGCAGTCACTTACAGCTTTTCCGCCCTCCAGACCCCCTTGACAAGAATTTTCCCGCCTTCCATCCAGCCGCTCTTACTCGGGGTCATCGAACGAAGCCGTTTTTCAGGTGGAGGGAAGAGCCTGCCCTGAGCAAGCGAAGCGCGCCGAATGGGATCTCCCGCTGAACCGGCCTCACGCGTAAGCCAAATCTCACCACCCCACAATCTTTACAACCGCACCGATTTGGAGCTATAGACCTAAATATTTGTCCGCGGTCCAGATCTTATGGCAGCTACTCACCGATTCGTTGTGCGATGGGCGCTGATCGCAACCGCCATCGTGAGTTGGATGGCGCCCGCTCTGGAAGCGCAAGCGGTCGATGGCTGGCTGCGTTATGACGCATTGGATCAGAAGGCGATCAGCAGCTACCAACATTTGCCGGCCGAAGTTGTAGTTCTCAATGACTCCGCGATTCTGAAATCCGCGCAACAGGAGCTACTGCTCGGCATCCAAAAAATGACGGGCCGCACATTACGTCCGCAGAGACTTGGACCGGCAGCGAATCTGACCCAGCCCGGCATCATTCTCGGCACCATCACCGAACTCCAAAAGTTTTCTAAAAAATCGCGCTATCCCGAAAATTTAAGCGGCGATGGCTATTGGTTGAAGCACGCGCAGATTCAAGGATTCGATTGCATTGTGATTACATCGCCGACGGATCGAGGCGTTCTCTATGGCGCGTTTGCCCTGCTTAGAAAAATTGCTCAGCAACAGAGCATTGCTTCGCTCGATGAAGTTCAACAACCCCAGGCTCCTTTGCGCTGGGTGAATGAATGGGACAACCTCGACGGCCGTATCGAGCGCGGATACGGCGGGCCCTCCATCTTTTTCGCCGACGGAAACGTTCGCGCCGATTTGAGCCGCGCCGGCCAGTATGCACGGCTGCTGGCGTCGGTTGGAATCAACGGATGCGCCGTCAACAATGTCAATGCCGACCCTCGCGTCCTGAACGAAGCATTCATCCGCGAAGTCAGCCGCATCGCCGATGAGTTTCGTCCCTGGGGCGTGCGGCTTGCGCTTTCAGTCGATCTCAGCACTCCGAAGGCGTTGGGCGAACTGGATACGTTCGATCCGCTCGATTCGCGGGTTGCGGAATGGTGGCGCAAGAAGGCCGATGCGATTTACCGCGAGATCCCCGACTTCGGCGGCTTTGTCGTGAAGGCCGATTCCGAAGATCGTCCCGGACCGTCGACCTATGGGCGCACCCAGGCAGACGCGGCCAATGTGATTGCCCGTGCGCTCGCTCCGCATGGTGGTGTGGTGTTTTATCGCGCCTTCGTCTACAACCATCACCTTGACTGGCGCAATTTGAAAAACGATCGCGCCAGAGCCGCATATGACATCTTTCACCCGCTCGACGGAACGTTTGACGACAATGTGATCGTGCAGATCAAGAACGGACCAATTGATTTTCAGGTACGCGAGCCGGCATCTCCGCTACTCGGCGGGCTATCGCGGACCAACGAAGCCATCGAACTGCAGATCACGCAGGAATATACCGGGCAGCAGCGGCAACTATGTTTTCTCGTCCCCATGTGGCGCGAAGTGCTCAACTTCGACATGCACATGAATGATCAGCCGTCCCCGGTCGCGGATCTCGTGGCGGGCCGCGTCTTTCACCGTCCGCTCGGCGGAATTGTCGGAGTCGCCAACGTTGGTATGGATGACACATGGATGGGCACTTCGCTCGCGATGGCCAATCTCTACGGATTCGGGCGGCTCGCCTGGAACCCTCGCCTCAGCGCCGATACGATCATCGACGAATGGACGCGCCTGACGTTCGGCAACGATCCGCTGGTGGTTCGGACGATCGCGGCCCTGCAAATGAACTCGTGGAACGTCTACGAAAGTTATACAGGCCCGCTCGGCGCGGGAACGCTGACGAATATTACCGGCAACCACTACGATCCAGCGCCCGAGTCATCGGAGAAAAACGGTTGGGGCCAGTGGCATCGCGCCGATCATGACGGCATTGGCATGGACCGCACGGTCGCAACCGGAACCGGCTTCATCGGCCAATATTCACCAGCGGTGCAGAAGATGTATGAATCTCTCGCGGCGTGCCCCGATGATCTCCTGCTGTTTTTTCATCATGTGCCCTATACCTACAAGCTTCACTCGGGAAAAACCGTAATTCAGCACATCTACGATTCGCACTATGACGGCGCCGCGCGCGCCGAAGACTTTATTTCGCAATGGAAGTCGCTACATGGGCTGATGGAGGAAGAGCGCTATCGCGAAGGGTTGGCGATCTTCGAGTATCAGGCCGGGGAAGCCATCGTATGGCGGGATACGATCTGCCGATGGATCTACGCGCTCTCGGGTATTCCCGATCAGAAGGGTAGAGTCGGCGGCCTCAAGCACTGATTTGCAAGTTTTGGAAACATTTCGCTCCGGGCTTGCGTACCCTCACCGTAAACGTTTACATTCACACTGCGCGCAGGGTCGCGGAGCTGAACAAATTGTTATGCAGATTTGATTTCACTTCGCCTTGCACGTTTTGAGGCCGACGAAGAAATGGCTAAAGAGCCGACGACGCTGCTTGATATTGCCAAGGCGCTCGACACCTCGATTGGAACCGTCCATCGTGCTCTGCACGACAACCCCGGCGTAAGTGCGGCGACCAAGGCGAAAGTGCTCAAGATGGCGAGCAAGCTGGGATATCGCCCGAATCTCGCCGCCCGCTTCTTGTCTTCCAAGCAAACCTTCAGAGTCTCAGTCAATACGCTGAAAGGCACCACCTCATTCTGGGACGAAGTGCGAGCCGGCATTCGCGAGGAAGCCGCCTCCAATCCTCTGGAGAATGTCGAAGTGGAGTTCCGTACTTATCCTGCGATCGGGAAGGGTGAGCAGGAGGCGTTTCAAACCGCTCTGCGCCAGAAGGTGGATGGAATCATCACCTTCCCCAGCGATCCCGACAGTCTGCGGCCATCGATTCAGCAAGCCTCGCAGGAAAATATTCCGGTAGTGTGCGTCGCCACGGACGCTCCCAACAGCGGACGCCGCGGCATTGTCGCCATTGACACTCTGGTCAGCGGATCGATTGCGGCAGATCTCATGGGCCGGTTTCTGGGAGAACGAAAAGGCGCAATCGCAATCACCGTGTTCAATATGGCGATCACCGAACATGCGGAAAAGTACGCAGCGTTCGAGTCGACGGTGCGGTCGTTGTATCCGCATCTGGAGATATTGAAACCGATCGAAGATAACGGCGTGGAAGAAGAGGCCTACAAGAAATCGCGCAAACTGTTTAAGGAATATCCCAACCTGGTTGGAGTTTATGTAACCACCGAGGCGTCGATTCCGGTGCTCGAGGCGGCGCGCGACACCAGGCTTTTGCCGGGCCTGACGATTATCACAACCGACTTATTTCCCGACCTGGTTTCGCAAATTCGATCGGGCGCGGTGGCGGCGACGATTTATCAGCGCCCGCGTGCGCAGGGACAATTGGCGTTTCGCATGTTGCACCAATCCCTGGTGGAGCGCACGACCAGCTCTTCCGATCAAGTGGCTCTCGCGCCGCATCTTGTGATGCGCGGTAATCTCGATTTCTTTCTGCGCCGTCAGTCGCAGGAAGCTGGTTCCGAGAAACTGCCGCAACGCCGCGAAGGCGCCGGCCTTGTGGAAAGGGAAGTCGCCTTACCGGCAACGCGATAAAAAAACGAATAGCAAATGGGACGAAGCGCTGGCTATCTCGGTATCGACGTGGGCACCGGCGGCACGCGCGCGCTGGTTATTAACTCCGGCGGCGAGGTGATTGCATCCGCGTCGGCGGAGCATGAAAACTTTGCCAGCCCGAAGCCGGGCTGGGCCGAACAGAATCCGCACGACTGGTGGCAAGCCTGCGGCATCGCGGTGCGCAATGCGCTGCAAACGGGAAATCTGCGCGCGGAAGATATTGCCTGCGTCGGATTTTCGGGGCAGATGCATGGAGCCGTCCTGCTCGATTCTTCCGATGAAGTCGTGCGCCCCGCGATTATCTGGTGCGACCAGCGTAGCCAGGCGCAGGCCGACGAACTTACGGCAATGTTCGGGCGCGAAGTATTGATTCGCCTCACCTGCAATCCTCCGCTCACCAACTTCACGCTCACCAAACTGCTTTGGGTCCGTGAGACGGAACCGGAAAAATGGAAGCGTGTGGCTCGCGTCATGCTCCCGAAAGATTACGTGCGTTTCCGTTTGACCGGCGAGCGCGCAATCGACATGGCCGACGCCTCCGGTACGCTGATGCTCGACGTTGCGAATCGCCGTTGGTCGGCGGAAGTGTTGAGCAAAACCGGCATCAATCAGCAGATGCTCCCAGCGCTTTACGAATCGCCGCAGATTTGCGGCAAGGTTTCAGCGCTTGGCGCTGAGGCGACTGGATTGCGCGAGGGAACGCCTGTCGTTACCGGAGCTGGAGATCAAGCGGCCGGAGCGGTTGGCATGGGCATCGCCCGTGCCGGGGCCGTGAGCGCAACGATTGGAACGTCTGGAGTTGTCTTCGCCGCGACCGACCGGCCCGCACTCGATCCGAAGGGGCGCTTGCATACGTTCTGCCATGCCATCCCAGGGCGATGGCACGTGATGGGCGTGACCCAGTCGGCAGGATTGTCGCTGCGCTGGTTTCGCGACCGCTTCGGCGTTCCGGCGCAAGAAGAAGCTGGGTCACAGCAACCCGCAAAAGCGGGTTTACCGAAGAAAGATCCGTACGATGTTCTCGCCGGAGAAGCCGCTACTGCGCCTCCAGGTTCTGAGGGCGCATTCTGGTTGCCTTATCTCATGGGCGAACGCACACCGCATCTCGATCCCAACGCGCGCGCAGCATTGTTGGGCCTTACCGCTTCGCACACGCGCGGACATGTGATTCGCGCCGTGATGGAAGGCGTGGCTTACAGTCTGAAAGATACATTTTCGATTTTCGAAGAGATGAATGTTCCGGTCACATCGATCCGGCTGGGCGGCGGCGGCGCGCGATCTCCGTTATGGAGACAGATTCAATCTGACGTCTACGGCCGGGACGTGGAAATCGTAGCCGCGGAAGAAGGCGCTGCGTATGGCGCGGCCATTCTGGCCGGGACCGGCGCCGGCGAATGGGCTTCCGTGGATGAAGCCTGCGACAGCGTCGTTCGCGTGGCGAAGCGAATCGCTACGAACGAAACAGATTCCAAGACCATGCAAGCCGCGTACGGAACGTATAGAAAAATCTATCCTGCGCTCCGCGCGGTTTTCGAATAGGCTGCCCGATTCGCTTATTCAGGCAGCTTCTGCTCGCCGAGAATGGCCAGGTGAGCTTCAGCTTGCGCGGTGCCGGTTCCGGGCTGTCCTCCGCCGACGGAGATGACATAGTCGCCGGCCGCCACGAGCCGATCTCCGGCTTCGTTCACGTAGCTCAGATCACGGCGCGAAAGCGTCAGCTTCACGTGCTTCTGCTCGCCTGCGTCGAGGTGAACGCGCGTAAATCCGCGCAGCGCACGCAGAGGAGCGCCCGGCAACTTCGGGAAGGTTAGATACAGTTCGGCAACTTCATCGCCGGATTGCTTGCTCGCGTTCTTTACGTCGACTTCTACGGTGAGAGGTTCTCCCGCTTGCAGCTCCGGGCTTGAGAATTTCAGATTCGAATATTCAAACTTCGAATAGCTCAATCCATAGCCGAACGGATAGAGAGGCTCTCCGGTGAAATACCGGTAGGTGCGATTGCTCATCGTGTAGTCATCGAAGTCGGGCAACTGCTCCGTTCCTTTGTAGAAGGTCACCGGCAATCGTCCCGCAGGATTATTTACTCCAGCGAGAGTTTGCGCGATTGCCGTGCCGCCTTCTTCACCCGAATACCAGGCATCGATAATTGCGTTGGCGTGATCGTTGGCCCAGTTCACGGCCAACGCGCTGCCATTCATGAGCACAACGACGAGCGGCTTGCCGCTTCCCTTGAGAGCGCCGAGCAGCGCTTCTTCTTCCGCGGGCAGGGCGAGGCTGGTGCGATCGCCGCCCCGGAATCCCGGCAGGTCGACGCGCATTTCTTCGCCCTCCAATTTCGATGTGATGCCAACGACCGCGACGATCACATCCGCTTTGTGCGCGGCGGAGACGGCCTCGACCAGCGGATCGCCGGTCACCGGCAGCCACACGAGCTTGGTGATACGTCCACCGGCGCGATATTCGATTTTCACCGCATAACGACGGCCTTTGATGAGTTCCACTTTGGCCAGCTGCGGATTGGGATCATGGCCGATGTCGTCATCGATGACGAGCTTGCCGTCGAGCCACAGGCGCTGCATGGATCCCATCAGGCCAATCTGATAGGTGCCGGAATCGGCGGGCGTGAGGAATCCAGTCCAGCGAACGGAAAAATCTTTCATGCCATTCGGAACCGGCAGCGCGTGGGCATCCGCATGAGAAAGCTGAAGATCAACGTAGGGATCGGTGCGAACGACCTGCGGCGTGCCGGAACAATCTGCGCCCGCGAAATATTCGCCTTTCAATCCGGGCTTGCCATCGTCGGTCGAAAGCACAGAAGTTGAAATGACCGGATGGTCGCGCAGGAAATCAGTGCCAGGTTCGTAGGAGACTTGCGCGTCTTTGAACTCTTTACGAATGCCTTCGAGCGCGCTCACGGCATGCGAGGCCGTGCCGGCGTAGTTTCCGTGCAGAACCTGGGTCGATTCCGCCAGTGGTCCCACGACCAGAATTTTCTTCGTTCCCGAGGCAAGCGGCAGCACGCCGTCATTTTTCAAGAGCACCATCGCTTCCCGCGCGATCTTCAGCGCCAGTTCGCGGTGAGCCGGACTATCAATTTCTGACTCAGAGATATTTGCGTAGGGAACTTTCTCCGGCGGATCGAACAGGCCCAGGCGCATGCGCGCGGTAAACAATCTCCGCAAAGACCGGTCCAGATCGGCTTCGGCGAGCAATCCCTGCTTCACCGCATCCACGAACGGCTTGTAGTCGTGATCATCTTTCGTGATGGTGAAGAAATCCGCGCACTCGTTGTCCATGCCCGTCTTGATTGCAGCCGCGGCAGCTTCGGCCTGACTTTTGACGAAGTGGTGGCCTTCATACATATCGACGATCGCATCGCAGTCGGAGACGACATAGCCGTTGAATTTCCACGCGCCGCGCAATTGATCTTGCAGCAAAAAGTTGTTGGCGCACGCGGGCTGGCCATTCACGCGGTTGTACGCGCACATGATCGACTCGGCTTTGCCTTCGGTGACAGTGGCGCGGAATGCGGGAAGGTAAGTGTCTTCCATGTCGTGCTTGGAAACCTTTACGTCGATGCTGTGCCGCGAAGGCTCCGGCCCGCTATGCACGGCAAAATGTTTGGGAGTGGAGATGACGCGGAAGTATTTTGCATCGTCGCCTTGCAGTCCGGTAACGAAAGCCACGCCCATGCGCCCGGTGAGGAATGGATCTTCCCCGTAAGTTTCCTGACCGCGGCCCCAGCGCGGATCGCGAAAAATGTTGATGTTCGGCGACCAGAAATCGAGGCCTTCCATGATGTCGCGGCGGCCGGCGCGCACCGCCTGATCATGTTTCGCGCGCGCTTCGGTGCCAATCACGATCGCCATTTCATGAATCAACGGATCATCGAATGTTGCGGCCAATCCGACCGGTTCGGGAAAAACCGTGGCTGTGCCCGCGTTCGCTACTCCGTGCAAAGCCTCGCTCCACCAGTCATAGGCAGGCACGTTCAGTCGCGGAATCGCGCGAGCCTGGTTCACTAGTTGAGAAGCTTTTTCCTCCAGCGTCATTTTGCCGATCAGATCGTCGACGCGTACCTCGATGGGTTGCGAGGGATCGAGATATACGGGATTCGATGTTTGCGCCGCGCCTGCGCCTAGCAGCGATACGAGTACAACCAATGATTGCCATAGGATACGAGAAGGAATGCTATTCATGGACCGGTCTCCTGCCGAGGGATGACACTCCGCCGTTAACGTTTACGATGAAGCGTTGCTTTTAACACAGAGACATCGCGGGGTCAAGAAATGGGCGTATTTCGCCAGTCGCAGCTTGGCTTACGCGTCAGGCCGGTGGAGCGGGAGATCCTTCGCTCCGCCTGAAAAGCGGCTTCGCTCGGGATGACGCCCAAACGCGGGGCGGCGCCGAAGCTGCCAGCGAAACTATTTTTTCGGTTGGGGCGGTAGGGCGCCGTTGGAAAGTACGTAAGTCGTCAGCTTATCCAGCTTCAGGTTGGAATGCTTCGATGCGAGAGCGATGGCGCCGTCGTTGTCCACGCTCGAGTCCACATTCTTCATGGCCACGCGATGATTCGAAGTGACCGGCACCGGCGTGTCGGGAACCGCCGAGCCGGTGCCCGAATCCCTGCCCGGAAATGGCTGATAGACCTTGGAATTCTGGCTCGGATAGGATCCCTGGCCGTTCCAGGTTGCGCTCGCGGATTGCGTGGGCCCGTACTGCAGATTCTGGGCTGCGTCTGCATCCGTACTTGGGTAGTACCACGATGTTAAATAAACTTTGACCTGCGCCGATCCACCTTTCCACTGGATTGAGTCCATGCGAATTGCCAGGCGCGAGGGTTCGGTTTTGTTCTTCTCCACAGACTCGGTGACCACTCCGGAAAAGACTGCGCTCTTGGGAACGACGACGCCACTGACCAGCGTGGCCGCAATCAGCTTTGCCTGGACGGCA
>Ga0209006_10001700_pt1 | contig 19938 bp, 11 predicted proteins | sample JacPin_JW_Ref_O2_FD_188567 | JGI IMG/M metagenome (GOLD analysis project Ga0209006, IMG submission 188567) | Forest soil microbial communities from Algoma, Ontario, Canada - Jack Pine, Ontario site 1_JW_Ref_O2 (SPAdes) (version 2) | ecosystem: Environmental > Terrestrial > Soil > Boreal...
ATCGAATCCGGTCGGTACGTGGAGGCTGAAATAGAGTTTACTTCGCTCGCGAGAGAGCGCCCCGCATCGCCAATCGGATTCGTGGGACAGGCTAGGGTAGCGCAGGCACGAAAAGATTGGATTCTCGCCGTCGAGCGTTGGGATGAATGTTTGCGCAGTTTCCCGGGCGAAGCGGGCCTAATGAGTTGGCATCAAAGCCGAGCCGGGGCCCTGAAAGCCGCCGGCCGCTTGGTCGAAGCCGAAGACGCGTATCGCTTTCTTGCCACAAGTTGGTCGGACAATCCCACAGGTCATATTGGGCAGGCGAGAGTGGCACAAGAACGCCGTGACTGGGCCACCGCTGCCGCACTCTGGGACGCTTGCATTGCCCGGTTTCCGGCCGACGCGGCCATCAGTAGTTGGCGCATGGCGCGAGCCAATTGCTACGTCAAGATCGGCCGGCTTTCCGAGGCCAAAGACGAATTTCGCGTCCTCGCGACAGCCTCAGCGAATCGAGCTGTCGCCCTTGCTGAACTTGCGCGGGTGGCAGAGGCCCGCAAGGACTGGCCCGCGGCGCTTGAAGCGTGGGATAAGTTGGTCGGCATCCCGGAGGTGCGCCAACGCGCGCTAGCCGGCCGAGCGAATTGCATTGTAGAGATGTTCGGCCCATCCGAGCGCGCGGAACGAGCCGTCGAGGAAGCTCTTGCCGGGGATCCCGACGATCCGACTGCATTGAGCCTGCACGCACGTCTAGCCATGCGTAGTTCAGATTACCGACTAGCGATGGCTCGCTGGACTTCCTTCGCCGAGAGGCACCCAAACAAAATCATGCCCTACCGGCATTGCGTCGAGGCAGCATACCGGAGCGGCGATCCTGAGTTTGCAACCTCTCTCATTGACCGGGCGCCACCGGATCTCGCCAACAGCACGGCCTTCAAATGTGGCGTGCGTCTCCCTTACCATCGCCGACGGGGCGAGACTGGCCTGGGATTGGCCATCGTCAAGGAAATTGACGGTTCCGTGATCGATTCGGCGTCGGCGGGCTTTGTCTGCATGTATCTCAATGAAACTGGTCTGTTTGAAGAGACGGAGCGCTTCGGAAGAGAGATTCTGAAACGATTTCCGGCCGATAAATCTTTGATCGAATTGTATTTAGCGGCAACGCGCCTTGGTAGCGGCGCTACTGAGTTTGAGGCAGAGAAGAGGCGCCTGCTTCTAAATTTGCCTGAGGCGGTCGCGGCACCGATCCTCTCGAAGTTACAGCCAGCATGGCTTACTACGGAGGATGCGAAGCGGGTGATCGATTGGATGTTAGCCTCTCCCATGTCCGACGCACGAAAGGCGAACCAACTGCTCGGTATTGCTTTTCATCCGGATCCGGAAACGCTCTCGTATCTCGCAGGCCGATTGGGCGGCGAAGGCGATGTAGCCTTTCGGCTGTTCGGCAGATTGCTGCTTGCGGCGGTTCGGGACCAGCATCGAATCGCGCGCGCCAATGTCGGCGGAGTCGCCTTGACGCAATTCGAAGGTGAGCTGGCTTCTCTTCGTCGGGATACAAGCGAATTGCTTGCCAGTCCGGCCGCACGGCAATTGCCGCGCCGACTTCTAGAAACCGCCGCACAACTGGATCTGGCCGGCTCTCGGTCTCGCAGCGCCTGGTGTTTCACTGGAGAGAGCTGGTACGAAGCGGCAACGCTCGCTGCTTGGTTAGCGGGCAGGATTGCGGAGGGCAAACCCACGTCCGTGATTAGGCTCGGCGACGGCGAAGGTAACTTCCTGCCCTACACCGCGGAAGATGCAGTCTTCCAGGCCGACGATCAGCGGCATATACAGCATACATGGTGGGGAGCGGCAAAACTTTCAGCGGTGGATGCGGCCGACCTAGCGTCCCGGCTTGAGGCGAGTATTCGACGTGCCGATGCGGTGGGCGTTCCGCCGCTCAAGCGCTTGTTGAAAGATTTGAACAACCCGACCATCGACGGCACGCCGAATTGTCGTGGACTCATCAGTGCCATCGAGTATGTCGCGCGCCAATCCGAGGAGGAATCGAAGAACCGAATTCTGGTGTCCCTGCATCTGCATTCGGACCTGGACCGTTGGGATCTCTTTCGGCAGGTCTTCGCGCCGGTTTCCTCTGTTTCTGTTGTCTCCTGTCTCGACCTTTCGCGGCTGCTCGCTGAGCGATTCGGCGTGGGCGTCCGCTGCTGGTTCCGCATACCGCCTGAACATCGCTATCGAGCGCTATTAGCGGAACCGGGATATGAACCGGAGCGCCCGTTTTATCCGGATCTTTTTAAAGAGATCATGGCGCAAGTAGCACCGCAACCGGGCGAGTTATTCCTGGTTGCCGCCGGATTTCTGGGCAAACTGATCTGCGATCGAATCCGCGAGCGTGGCGGGATCGGGTTCGACATCGGCAGCCAAGCGGATTCCTGGATGGGCTACGCGACCCGGTTCTATACGGGAGCGGCATTGGAGTTCGATGCGGCAAGCTCGCTCATCGAAGGCCAACCGTTTCCCGATCGGTTCGACATGACGAAAATCTCCAAAGCAGAGCCATGCCGTTCAGACCAGGTTCGCCGCACCAACCTTACAGGCCGCTTCGACGCTCTGCTCGACCGGCCCACGCCGGAGAGTCCCAATTATGCATTGCGCGTAATCGGCCACCCTCGCTGCGGATCAACATACGTGGCTGTGGTTCTGTCCGCGCTCGGCATGCAAATCGGGCATGAATTGCCAAGCGCAAACGGATTGAGCAGCTGGATTCACGCCGTGGAAGATCGTAATCCCCCTTACGAGGCGTTTTGGCTCCCGTCGCGCCTGTTTCGGGGAACGATGGGCTATGTGCGAGATCCAGCGACTGCGCTTCCATCGATTATGCTCGAAAACACGATCGCAGCCTCGTGGGCCTTCCGTCGTTTCCACATCGCGCGCGAACTCGGCATCGACATCGCCTTGCGGCGCGATCCGTTCGAGCGCGCGGTTGAATCCTACCTTTGCTGGACCGAAATCGTCGAGCGGCAGCAACCGATCATCACCTTGCGAGTTGAAAGGCTGCTAGAAGACGTTGCGGCGCATGCTGCTGCCTTCGAGGCCCTCGGGCTGCGCGTCGAGCCTGCGGCTCTTGTCCAGGCTGCGACTGTTCCGCGCAACATGAACGATTCCCATAAAAAATTCGCTCTAGAAAAACCCAAGATTGAAATGGGGCGCGTCGCTTCCCTGCCCACAGAGCTTCGGGATGGCCTCACACGCTTCTGCGAGCGCTACGCCTATCCAATTCCGCTGTAGCGAATCCCCCGTTCGAGAACTCTTACTTCCGCCCAGGGATCCTAGCTCGCGCTAGACGAAGCGTCGATTTCCGGCTGATCACTACGTCCCAAGGCGATTGAAAATGCGCTCTCGATCCATAGAGAAAACCGTGTTAGATAGTGGGCGCTCTTCTCCTGTGGTGTAGCCCAAAAGTAGAACATTGGCTCCCCGCCCGCATTCAGCCAGTTCTTCGGATCAAGCGGCCGGCCATCAATCATCCACAGATCGTATTTTATAGCGTGAAAAAACCCGAAAAACTGCGCAGCCGTGTAGCCAAACGTTTTGGCAGCGGCCTGCCTACCGTTTTCAAAGACGATCAATGGACGGCAACGTTCGATAGTTTCCCTTCCACCACGCATGGCGGGAAACTCGGCGCCCTCTAAATCGAGCTTGATAAAATCGATTGTCTTGCTTGCTGGGATGACGCTATCAAGCCGGCAAGCGGGTACCTTCCTAACCTCAAATTCCGGCTTCACATGTTGAGGCCACTGTTTTCGCGGTCGCAGCGAACTCAACGCTGTTATGTTGGTGCAGACTGTAAATTCGACGACTTCGATTTTGTCGGACAGCGCAAAAGAAAATGGACATACGTTTTTGGAATTTTGCTTGCGCAGATTGCTAAGCAGCTTGACCATCACTTCAGCAACTGGCTCAAAAGCGAACACGATTCCGGTATCGCCTACGCAGCGCGACAGTTCCAACGTATGCCGGCCAATATTGGCACCGCCGTCCACCGCGTTTGAGCCCTGAGTCAGAACCTCTCGATATGCCTGCTCGATACATGGCTCCGCCAATGCACCGGGCCGCAACGCCTTATTGCGCAATTCGGCTACCATCTCTGCGTAAACGGTCATAACGTGTGCCCTCAAGAATATGTCCGATTGCCGCGGCCTGGCTGTCAATAACTGACAAGCAACCGTCTTAGTTGCAGTTTTGGCCAGAGCTGCGCCAAAGCAGGATGTCGCAAAGACATTCCTCCCGCAAGTGCTGTTTGCCGAGTACCGGATTGGCTAATCTTTTGCCCGCTTCCCAAGACGCCTCGAGCGCTCTGAGAGCGCGTCGCATATCGATTCCCACCGACTTGAAAGTACAGTGCGTGCTGTGCAAGTCCAGGCACCTGCGGCAAGACAGGCGGTATTCGGAGGGTCCGCGGGTTGACGTCGGATTGCTTTGAACTTTGGATTGCAAAAGGGGCAACTGGAGCACAACTGCGGTCGGTACAAGATCGAACTGGACTGTCGATACGGCCATAGCTCAGGCGCCGAATACCCTTGACGTGGTCGATATGCATGTTGTAGCCGCGTCGAACCCTGGCCGGGAGGTTCGAGCAGCTCGTCACCCAATGAGCGACGATTGCAGTCAAAGACTCTTGGGCGCTATGTCACGCCCGGCGGTACGGCGCTGCCACAATTGGCCAGATGGTAGCGCTTCATTGACGTCTCCGATTGCGCGATTTCCACTGCCAGCGGGGTTTTTGGCGGCACTCCATGGGAAAAGCAATTGCGAGGCTTTGACTTTCTGCGCGAAGGTCCCAGTTCGCACTCCCAACGCTCAAGTTGGCGTCCGCTTGCTAGTACAAACGAGATCCAACTTCTCTCAATCAGCAATTGGCAACGTTGTAGTGAATGAATTGCTAGTCATCAAGGAATTTTTAAGGCTTTGCAAGACGTCGCACACATACAGGATTACTGTCGTCCCGTAATGTCTTTTCGATTGGCGACCCCGGGGTCGTTGAGCAAGGTAGCCGCGTTTCGATTTTCGAGAAGAGCTTGTGGCCGATCATCTGCTCCACTCCAAGCCATGAAGTAAGAGAATTTGTCATACTTATGCTGCAACGCGTCTCGCAAGGCGGTGAAATCAAAGTTATGAGGGCTTCCCTTCGCGGTTTTCTCATCGGGCCCGAACTCGGTCAGCGCCATCGGCTTACCGAGGCTTAGTAGTTCGCGGTAAGTAGGGATGTTGGGCTCACTTTGTTCGTAGTCATCGACGCCAACGATATCAACGACGTCACTACCCGGGTACAACGAGAGCGGGTCGACGGGCGCGCGCGCGCTTGAGGCGAAAACCCACAGTAGGTTGTGGAGGCCTTTTGTGCGGGTGAGGTAGTCGAAAGCAGAGCGCCAAAGCGAGGTGAATTGATCCTTGGTCAGCTTTCCGTGCTGCGCGCCCCACCAAAACCAGCTTCCATTCTGTTCGGGAAAGGCACGCAATAGCACAACCACGCCGGCCTTCTGCAGCTCCAAAAGGTCGAGGGCGACTTCGTCAAGTTCCGCGTGCCACGCAACGTAGGGGGGGCTACCCGGAGTAAGGAGTTCGTTGAATGGCCCAACCCCATGGGCGTCTGATTGATTGCCGCCTGTCCATGGATTTGCGGGCAACCAGACAATGGTGACGAGGCCCCCGGCCTTCCAGTAGTTGGCGAGCAGTTGATCGGCTTCGATATAGGGCGGCTGTTGCCGAGTCGATTTCTGACCGTAGGACGCGCCGATGAGACCTACCCATTGGCCCGTCTGATCATGAAGTTGCTCGACGAGATGATTATAGCCGTTGAGCATGTCATTAGTGCCGTAACCGCCTGGTCTACCGATTGCCTGGCCGGAAATGATGCGGTGATTGGGGCGCGACGGAATGGAAGCGATATATGCCAAGAGCTGCTTGGCGCTCTGATTGGCATCGGGATCAGCGGTTTGGACGCCTGCTGCGAACAACGGCGCCAAGAAAAGCGCGCTGCAAGCAAGAGGCAAGAGGCGAGATAGCGGGTAGCGGAAAAACTTCGGCCTCATGAGGATCTCCCAAGTCGATCTGAATTGTTTGCGCTAGATATTCCAACGCTGACCGACCACGGTGTGCGGATAACTCGATCCGTGAATCGTGGAGCCTTGATTCAAACATTTCCCTGTTTGCGAAGCATGATCAGCCAGAGAGTTGCCGTCAAGCGAGACGACAAAGACGCAAGAATGGGCAGTTACATGCGACGCATTGGTTGCGCGCCGAACGCATGTTTTGCGCTGTCGACTCTACAGACCAGAATGATGCTCGCGTAAGCCTGTCAACTCAGAGCGCCTTCGCTAAGGAGCTCACCATTACGGTTTCGCTGATCCTCCAGACCTGCCGCTCTTGCTCATTTGAGCAACCTCCTGGTTTATTTCCCTTCTTTGGGTCTGCAGAGTCTTTTGTTCCTCCCGCAGAACTTCTATTCGCCTCGCGAGATACGCCCGACGGTCCCTCAGTTTCTTCAAATCAGAACCGCTGTCATTAGGCATGGTTTTGATCTTCTTCGTGAGATCTGAGCGCTCACTGCCGTGAGCCTTGACCGTGTCAGCTACCTCTGAAAGTCGCATCAGCACGTAAGACCGTCTTTCGATGGTTGCTCTCAAGCTTGGACTTCGCCCGGTCCCTTCCGACTTTGCCATCTTCGCGCTCCGCAGTCTGATGAAATAACACGGCCTAAGCTAGCAGACTATGTCATTGCCCTCAACTTTAGAGATCTTGACGATCGTTGACATTCTGCAGAGGTGTATGCGCTCTCTCATCAGAGCCGGCGTTACCGGCCTCCGCGCGATATTCTTAGATGGGTGCCGCATGACGGACTCTAGAGTAGAGGAGTTACGGCGAGTTTCCGACTGAAATGATCATCTGCCTCAACGCATTCCAGCCACTCTGATGCCAACCGGGTGCGCCCTTGGGTACGACTTCTTCGGACCCGCGCGCAATCACTGACGAAACACGCCAATCGGCCATGCCGCCATCGTATAGGAAATTACGGTCGTCCTCCGACGTCGACAAGATTGGAATGCCATTCAAATACAACATTTCGAGGATCAGCCTATACCTCGGAGCGAAATCGGTCTCATCTATCACAAACCGTGGGCGCACCCGAGCTGTCAGCAACATCCGGACAAACTCCGGCAAGCTCATTGCGCCTTCGTCCAACGGTTCGAGGGAGACAATATCGAGACACTCGCGCAACTGCGGATTTGATGTCGCGCGCGAGTGCGTGAGGAGGAAGCCACGCTCGCTTACGACGTGATGAGAAAGGCCGCCTGCAAAGCTCAAGGACCACGGTAGCCATCTCAAATGCCAAATCGAGACTTTGCCGGCCTCCTCGGAAGGTCGCCCGCTCACATCAATGCAATTCAACGGCAGGGGTGACTCGTTTCCGGTAGTGAACATAGCTGCATAATCGCAAAAATCGCGGAAAAACAGGATCCGCGACGGCCAGCCAAATCCGTCCAATTCGATGCGCTCGCTGAGCTCGGCGTCGGCGGCGAGAATAAACATTAACCAGTCGCGTCGACCCTCGATCCATTTCTCCAGATCGGTGGAGGCGCTCGCGGTCCAGAACTCATTGATGTGGCGGCCGCCTTTGGATTCATAATCGTGAATCGCCATGGGCATATCGCCATAGACGCACAATGATATTCTGCTCACGCTCGATAGTGCCGAGGCCGCGCATTGGACGGCCTCGAAATAGATCTGATCCTTCGCGAGTGAGCGTCCGCTGACGACAATGCAGATGGTCGGGAGGCGCTCCGCGATGAATCGACCCACCGCCTCCTCCGCTGTCACAGCCTCCGTCAATAGAATTTCTTGAACGGTCAGGCTTTCCTTATGCAGCGCCTTCAATAGCCGCGGTTCTGCCTTGACCGCGAAGCAGCGCTCAACTAGCTCTTCAAACGATCGGCAACTCATTAAGGCATCGGGCTTCACCGGAAACCCCTCCAACGCGTGGGCATGAGCGATAATGGGAACCTCGAAGGACAACGCCTCCGAGATCTTGACCTTCATGCCGGTGCTGAATTCCTGGGGAATCATTACGCAGTCAACATTGTTGTAGACCTCTTCCACTTCTCGGACGGGTCCACGCGAAACATACGCGTCGGCGTTTTGTTCGATGACATTGCAAAGAGAGCCAAATACTTCAAGGTTGAACCTGTCCCCGCTCAGGAACCGGTCCGAACTCTTGTAGCATTTAATGAACTTGTAGAAGTTCTCTCGGTTGATCCAGTTCGAAGATGCGAAGTATCCGAACACCGGATCTGACTCTTTGGATCGCCGGACGCTGGTATTGCTACTACTTCGTCGGCTCCTGCTGCGCTGCCGCGCACTCGACATGCGCCGCGCACGCACTTCCACATAGGGCAAAGTCAAGACCGGTGTAGCAGCAATCTGCCGAAAGTAATCCTCCTCCTGCTGCTTGATTGCGATTACGAGATCGCTGCGCTCGAGCCCAATCCCCTCCTCGAGTTCCGATGTGTAGAAGAACTCAACGCGCGCGCGATTTTGCAGCAGCATCTCACGCCGACCACCAAACTTGTCGTGCGTGTCGAGGACGCGACAAACCGACTTTGGGAAATAGGTAAGCGCTTGGCTGAAGAATACGTAGTTACAGAACACGACATCGTAGTTGCGGCCAGTGGCAAGCCATTTCACATAGGCCTGGAAGCTAGGAGACATCCAATCGTCGAGTTGCCAGTCGTTATTGTCGTCACGCGCCAGGTAATCGCCAGGAACAACGTGAAAGCTGTCTGCGAGCTCGCGGAGGGCCGCAAATTGGGGCTCGCCAGCCGTACGATGCCAGAGATAGTCACGACACAGGAGCAGCAGGTCTATCGTAAAACCCAGTCGCTTCAGCATGCCAATCGTCGAGAAGATACGTTTCCGATGACCTTCTGTCGTCGGCAACGGCGAGAAAGGCGTGATACAGAGGGCTCGACGCATTCCAAACTCAGGGGGTGATTGGAATGAGGCTCAGGGATCGAAAAAGTACCCCGAGGCGTCTGGCATCCTGGCTAGCGTGGAGGGAAGGTTGCAAGCATTCCCGAGAGTTGAAGCTAAATGCGTGCCAGCCGGTACGCTCAGCGTGAAACTCGAAGGTGTATGCTTGCTCGTCCTCGTCGTAGATCGGCTGTACCTCTTCGCCATCCACTTTCACGACAACGCTGTCCGGAGCATCGATGTGAGGAGTCCTTACGAGGCGAAGTGCGCAGGAGTAGGATTCCCCTTTCAAGAGCAGCATATAGATCGCGACGTCTCGATCGAAGTTTGTCCACGCTACGTCCTCCTCGAGCGGGTAGAAACCGTGCATACGCCAATCCGCGTTGGACGCCACTGCGGCAAGACCGCCGACCATCTGTTGATAGAGCCTGGCCATACGAGGCGTAGCCAGCCCTTCGAAGATTGAGAACGCCGCACGAAGCGAGTCAACCTCGCTCTGGAGCCGTTCAACCTGCGCCGTCAGGTCGGTGTCACGCTTCTTCACTAACTTCGAATCCCAGTGCCAGCTCAATCTTCGCAGCTTCTCGGCTGGGATCTTTACAGACCCGCTCGAACCGCCTATCGATAACCGGGCACCAATTGTTTAGAGTAAACGACTCAGGGTTGTTCTCGGTAACGCAGAATGGATTGTACGTGGGACGTGGCTCGTGTCGATATTGGACCGTCCGAGCGCCTGGCGGCTGGCAGACTGGGCAGAGTGACAAGAAGTATGAAGAATAATTCAAAGCAATAACTGATTCCAGTAGGCTTATATTAGTCGCCGCAAACCAGATATAAGGCATCAAAGACATCTTAGAAAGCCGCTCAAGGAACCAGCGGATGCCGCCGGGACGTACCTAAAACTTGTCGACAATTCCCAGATTATCTTGGTGCAGAAGACATAATTGATGGTTTGCGCTCGGTCGAGGCTTTATCACCTGCCTTGGCCAGATGTGCCCGAAGTTCGCTCTCGACCTTGAGATGGTGCGCTGACGTTGTGCGTTCAAGCGAGCGTGGCCTTTTTGCGTCGACCTCACTAATTTCGAATCCCAGCGCCCGAGCAATCTTCGCAGCTTCCCTGCGAGGATCTTCGCAGATTTGCTCGAACCGGATTTCGGTTACCGGAGCGCCTATTTTTTCGAGAAAATGCCGCAGCTTGTCCTCGCCAGCGCAGAATTTATTGTATGTGCCAAGGAGCTCGTTTAGGTTTGTGCTGGAATCCGATATTCCCTTGAGTTTCTCTTCGTAGCGCCCGGCCTTTTCACTCCATTTGTGCCAGACGCCAGTCGCGCGGGCAACATAGTCGGATACGGCCTGACTTACTTTGTCGTCGCGAACGAGATAGAAGAAATTAAATTTTGAGAACTGCTCAAGTAGCCAGTCGTACTCGGCCGCGGCCAGACGCACATGGAACATCTGCAGAAAATCCCAGATGATCTTGGTGCCGAAGACTTCATTGATCGTTTGCGATCGCGTGAGAATTCTCCACCAATTGAATAAATCGAAATTTGTGATCGCTCGGTGACGCGCGAATTCGATGACCGGAATTCGGATGTGCTCAGTGGGCAACCCGACACCAAGGGCACGCAACTCCTGGGCAAGCACTGTGCTAGCCGCACGGGGTAAGCTGATTAAGGCGTAGTTTTTGGCCGGCGGCTTTGCGGCAGCTGCGTTGAAGCGCGGCGCTGCAAGGGCGATCAACCGCGGAAGGACGTGCGAAAAAAGACCAATCGCCTGCGCGCCCCGCCCTTTTATGATGGACGCGTGCGGCGCTTCGTCGGCGTTGGTACAAATGACATATACGTGGTCACCGGTAAGCGCCTCGCGCGTCGAGAGGAATTCGCTAAGCAACCGCAGGCGATCGCGTGGAATCTCAGTACCGGCGAAGTACGCGTGAAAGGGCTCGTCGCACAGTAGGATCCAACTTTCGCGACGTGACAGAACGTTTGCGCAATTTAATTCTTTGAGGGACCCCATCAATTCGACCCTAGTAGTCATAAGCGCTCTCTTCTTGATCCTCGGAAGCCAAAACATCTCCTCCGGATGGCCGACGAGTCGGGTCGCACTAGCGCTGCGGAACCACAGCAACTCAGATAGCGCGCCGGCGGGAGGGCCTAACCTTGCAATAGGCGAAGGCCATCAACACGTTATCCAAACGTATTCTATCTTGCAACCGACTAATTAGGCCCTCCGACCGCCCTAGGTTATTGATTTGTCGCCGGAATGCCTCTAAATTCGGCTGTGCGCGCCGCTCTTGCCGGCCGCGGCAGTACGGCTTCCTTGCAGCTCACGTCTCTAGGCGTGTTCCACTGCTACCAACCCCAACATCGCCCCTCGAGCATAGGGGCCTAGCCAAGCTCTAGAATTTCCACCTGGCGCATCTGGTCAGACGTTCTTACAGGGACGCCAGAACATTCGAATTCTGTCAACTAGCCTGCGCGCAGGAGTCAGCGTTTCGGATGGTGGCGCCGATTCTTCACGTCTGTTGGGAAGATCGATTTCCTCAACTGCATTTCCTGCGATCAGTTCGGTCAGGCGAACGCGATATGCCTTATTGTCGGGACTGAGCCTGCACGCCTCCGACATCGCGGCAATTGCTTCTGTCATCCGAGACTCCGCCTCCAAGACCTGACTGAGACTGTGATAAGTAGCCGGACGGGGTTCCAAGACCACTGCCGTCCTAAGCGCCTGTACAGCCTCCTCGAGTCGACCTAGCTTCTTATATTGCTCGCTGACTTGAACATGAATTCTCGCGTCGGTCGGACTGAGGTCAAGCATCCTTTTCATGCACGCGACTAGTTTGTCGGTCTTGCCCTTGTCCGCGAATAATTTACAGAAAGCCCGCAGCACGTGAGGGGAATTGGGTGCCCGTGCGAGAGCCTTGTTGAGTGCTTTTTCCGCGGCACGATAGTTACCTCGCGCAGCGAACAATTCGGCTACTACAATCCTGGGTTGCGGGCTTTTGCGATCCAGACGAATCGCACGCCGCAAAGACGTTTCTGCTTCGTCATAACGACCTTGTTGCAGAAGCACCTCGGCCAAGTTCGAGTAGTAGATACCTGAATTAGGATAAAGACGGATGGCCCTTCGTATTTCTATTTCTGCCTCATCAAGCTGTCCTTGCTTCAGTAGGAATTCACCCAATCGTGAATGTGCCGGGGCTGCCATCGGAGCCACCGACACTGCGTGCCTGAAAGCCTCCATGGCTTCTTTGACGCGATTTTGAGCAGACCAAACTCGCCCAAGAACCGTATAGTACCGATAATCGTTTCGCGCCTGTTTCAGGGCTGACAGAATCGCAGTCTCAGCCTCTTTAAGGTCTCCCTTGAACAACAGCGCTTCAACTTGGGCAAACAGCGCTTTTGCGTCGACCGCAGCGGGTAATTTTGGCGGATCGTTCATGAATTAACCCGGGATGCCCGACTCACGCGTAACGCCAATTCAGATTCATTTTGATTCGTCTCGAAAATTTCGCCTCGGCTCCCATGCTTCATCCCTGGTTAAGTTAATCCAGCATCTCGGCGCTGATTACGAATCGAATGATTGAGAATAAACGAAGAAGAATACACTACACAAACTCTTATGGGTGTTACCCGATTGGAGTTGATCCGGTGCCTGCAACTTGTAACCGCACAGCCAAGGCGTTAAAGCTACAATCTGATGATCTCCTTACAGTCGCTCATGGGTTGCGGATCTGGTCGTGGTTTTCTGTTCCTCTCTTCGGATCGTCATCGACTACAAACGTATTGTCCGCACGGTAAAGCGATACGGTGAGTCCGCAAGTGCAGTTGGACTGGAGGTCTGAAGGCTCCGGACCTAGCGTTGTACTGATGCCCGAATCGCTCAACGTGATGCTCGCGTCGGCTCGATTCCTGGACATCCAATGACGCCCCATCACACCTCGCCATCGAAGGATGGTGAATTGGTACGAGACCGAGCGCCCACACTGCTCTCTCGGCAATCGGACGCCGCATCGATTTTCCAAAAGAGGTTTGTAGAGAGGGTAGAGAGAGAAAGTGGAAGAGAACGGATATCACTTTTTACGCTGGACTCTAACGCCAGAGGGGACGAAGCGGGTGTCAGGTGGCTCCCTATTAGCGTTTCTTCGGACAATCGCGCCTTCGAAAGAGAGCCTTCTTCACGAAGAAATTCAGCTGATGCCAAAATCGCCTAACATGTTACTTCTGCCAAGAGACACTCACCGCGTCTTTGTTGGGCGGGTTGGATTTAGACTAAGCTGGGCAGCGATTGGATAGCGAGGGGAAGTGAACATGGCGGAAATCCGTGGATCGTTCAGCTCGATCGACGAATGGAAAGCTTGGAGGCATGAACTTGGGGAGATCGAGCAGATACGGGCTGCCATTCTTGACGATATTCGGAGCTCGGGTTTTGTCGAACCATTTACCGATATCACCCGGCATCCTTACCAAATTGTGATTCGCGATAAGGATCTCCACGAGTCCATTAGCTCGCATGAGTTGAATTCCAGAAAGCGCGCCCTTCTCGTACAGATCATGCTCGAACTGCAAGCGCGCAATTGGCTCGTGCGGCGCAATATTCGTATGCTCGGCGCCGAGGCAGTTTCGCGAATTGCAATGATCCTGCGCGGAAAGTATCCCTTTTATTGGGGCACAGAATATTTGCCCGATGAAGCAGCGCGACTAAAATACTTCCCTGTTCCCCACATGGACCTTCAGCGCATCGACTACCCGAATGAATGCTTTGATGTATTCACAAGTGGCGATGTCTTTGAGCACATTCCGGACCTCGATCAGGCGCTGAAGGAAATTCACCGCGTCTTGAAGCCTGGCGGCATCATTGTGTCATCGTTCCCCTTCGACCCCAGCCGGCTTGCGACTGTCGTCAAGGCATCTCGGTCCGACACAGGCGAGGTGGTTCATTATTGTGAACCCGAATTTCATGGCAACCCGGTCGCAGAAGCACAAGGCTCTCTGGTTTTCCAGTTGCCTGGTTGGGACTTGCTACCGAAATTATTGTCATATGGCTTTGAAGAAGCCTACTTCTCGATGATCGCATCATCGCACTTCGGCATTGCATCCAATAGACAACTGGGCATTTTCATATTGACCGCATCTAAGCCCGGGGACAAACCGAGGTCGCGCAGCCGTCCGTCGGATGTTGTCGCTAAAATTGCGCTGCCGAAGAAACTATGTACGCTAATTGGTTTGCCGCGTTCCGGCACGACAATGCTGACATCAGTATTTGCCGTTCATTCGCAATTCGAGGCAGTTTACGAGCCCTGGAATGCCAAAATAATTTCTCGTGAAGCTGAAGCGCGGCTCGAAGTCATCGCGAAATTAGAAGGACTTCCCAGCTTGGCTGGAAAAATGCTTTTCGTAAAGGAAACTTCCGCTTTTGAAGGATCCATTCCTGGGTTACGAAAACTATACGAATCAACTCCATTTCCTGTTGACAAGCACATGCTCATGCTCTTGCGGCAGCCGGAACACACGTTTTTATCGGAAATCGAACGACGTAAAGAGTGGTGGAAGGACGACGTGTCCGTGAATGCCGCGACCTTCGACAACTGGGCCGAAAAAGCTAAGCTCGCGATTCGCTTGATGCTGGACTTCGGGCTCGCCAGCAATGGCACTGTACTTTTGCTTGAAGACTTTGCCGCGCAGCCGGCAAAGCTTCTTTTAGAGCTGGCTCAACGGATTGGCTTCAATGTGGAACCTGAACAATTGCAATATGAAAAGCACCTCGACAAACGCAGGGTGCGCGGCGATATCAATGTCAGCAAGAACCCCGGCAAGATTGATATTGCAGTCGCCATATCTCGCGTCGAGAAGTTGCCTGGTATTGAGGAACTAATAAGCGTTAGTCCTCATGCTAGCTGGTTTAATGCGTTTCGCTCCCTATATGCCAACATTCATAACCGTGGTGGCATAATGTCGATAAGGGAAATCCCCCGGCCCGTCATCGACGTCCTGCATCAGGGCACAAGCCCATCCTTATCCGCCAAGAAACCAAAAGCGCCAAAAAAATTGCCTTCCCCATGACGCGCGCCGGCCGAGATCATTGTTGATTGCAAGCTAGATGCACCGTTTCTTGATCTAGTAACCGCCGAACTGCAAAACGTGATCATACAGCGCCAAATCGAGCGCATTCGCCTCTAGAAGCAATTCATAGGTCTTCTTGGATAACAACTGCCGAGCCTCGTCATCTCCGGATTCCCGAGTTCTTCCGCTCGAGTTCACATGGTAGCTGCGCAGCTCAACTCCCGGAATGAACGCCTCAAGCCGCTGGTTAAAGAGCTCAAGGGTTCGCTCGAAGCTTTCAACAATACCAACACATCCGATCCTGGTAACGTAGTCAATTGCGCGGTCTAGATCTGAATATGTAACTCGAGCGTCCCATTTGGGATTGGCGCTCAACGTTCTTACTTGAAAATTGCTAAACGGTGCGAGCGGCGGCTTCCTGACAAGAAGACACCACTCTATAAATTCTCCAAATGGAAGAACGGCAGCCCGTCTACCCATGTGACTGTCAAATGTTGCTTGTCGATCTGGCCTTCTCTCATATTTCCAAATTGACAGCGCACGCCCGATCGGATTGCGAATTAGGCTCAGCTCCAACTTTTCAAATCTGTTGTCCAGCTTGAACCGACCCCGGCCTTGGTGAGTCGATACTGCATCGACCTCCGGGTTAGACTGTAAGAAGTTTTCCAGCTCATCCTGATTGACGGCTTCCTTGCAGCGCTTGCCGTCGATTCGACCGTCACTATCATTCACCTGTATCTGAGGATCGAATGCCCTCCATCTCTTGCCAAGCACAGCCGCCAATGCCCTATCAATCGATGATCCCGCGTTCTTGAAAATATGATGGTGAACGATAATACGCCTACGCGATTCCTTTTTACTCTGAGGCCTTGCTGATCCGCCATTCGCGTTTATCCACCCGCTGACGGCACTCGCGCATTGCCCATGCATTTCCGGCGATGGATAGTATTGGTTGTGACAACGCTTTGTTACATTCGGAAAAGCTGTTGCCGGCCATATAGCTACCGCCTTTTTTGAATTCCTGTCAGTCAAAAGCTGCGGCAGACCCTCCGTTGACACCACTTCGATACACTCAACAGACACCGTTCTAATTAATTCCTCTAGTAGCGGCCGGGTAACGAAATGCGGCATATCGCCCCAGTAGCTGCTCAAATTGTCTAGGCCCTCTTTGTAATTTGGCTTCCGCCTCGAGAACCATAGAAGGCATCGTCGGGGGACGGAAATCCGTTTGAACAGCTCGGCCATTTCCCGCAACCACTGCACTCTGTTAGCGGCACGCAGGGCAATTGCCAATGAAGGCTCGCTCTCAAGAAGAAACGCACGATAAGCAGATTCAACAAACATCGTGTCCTTAGTGCCACGCTTTCTGACTACGTCCTGGTTTTCGCAGGTTTCAAAAACAAAATTAGACACGTTTCGACCGGACATGGCTTGTACTACGACAAACTCAGCTCCATTTATCCATCTCAGCAGCTCCGGGCGACGTAGGAAGAAACTTGGCCCAGCACCCGCGAATCCTAGATTTAGAATCTGAATGTTGTTCTGGGCGGCTACTAACTGAGGAAATGGCTCGGCAACGTATCGACCAAAGGTCTGCGCTGCGCCAATTGCTACGCCATAAGGCTTGGAGGCGTCTATTGCCCCTCGAACCTTCAACTTTGTTCCCTCTAACGACGTCAAATGATAGTTCACTATTCGGCCATCATCTGCCTGATAGCCTTCATTGACCCGTTCCCATAGCCTCCCGACATTTCGTGCGGCGCGCTTGACCGCAGCGACTTCAACTATGGAACTTTCGGCCGGCTTAACGGCCAGCCGGTCTTTTATGGGATCCGCTTTGTTCATGTCGATGATTATCGCAGTGGCGCGCCAACATTAATAGACGATCAGGATTGCCCCGAACAATTCGGACATTGTTTAATGATCAGAGTGTGCGTCGGCATAATTGTCAAATTAAGCCTCGAGCACGCTCGCGACGCAATCGATGGACGTAACTGAGCGCGTTGACGCCCAGCCGCTGGGTATTTGGAGACGCGATGGCCATAGCGTTGCGGCCTCCCGGCGACGAGCCACCCTTGATACATCTTTGGTGATCCCAGCGCCATTTGAACTCTAACACTCGCGGTCCTGCGCCCGTGCGAAGCGCACACCTCTAGGAATTGCCTTCGCCGTAAGCGCCTGAAAAGCCGCATTTATATTCGAACTCTCCGTGAACCCCGGCGCAGCGGTGACGCGCCTCGTACCAGTTCATCCGGTCACGACTTGTTGCCTTACTGGCCAACGTCCGGGGCTGGCATCCTGTTAATGCAGCGGCGCATCTTGCTGCCGTCGGGAGTGCCCGTCGCGAAGTAAGGTATCTGGCCTTCCGCGTGCCAAACCGTCCTGAAATCCTTCACGTCAATTCCATCAGGCATTCCATCTGGTCCTAGATTGCCAGAGCTGCCAAGGGTCCAACCGCCGTTACTACTCCTGCCATTGAGTACAGCGAAGTTGCTCCACCATGCTTCCTGCACCTTCATTGCCGTTAAAGTCTGAGGTGGGTGTAAGCAGCTATTAGTGATTAGCGCGGGCTTACTTACAGCCGCGTCCCAGTACCATTTGTATTTGGGGTTATTCGCCATATAACCCCACACTTGCAGGCGATACGTTGCAATGGCGTTACTGGAGAAAAGATATGGCTGGCCAATACTCCCGCAGCCAGCGTAAGTGCCGTCAGCGATAAGGTCCACGGACTTACCACCATCGACAGTCAGCACTATGCGACTCGATTTGACTGGTCTTGATGTCAATGAGCCACTGCTGCTACGAGTAAGGTACTCGTCGAAAAAGATCCACGATCGACCCTTGGAATTGCAAGATCGAAACTCTTCGCCATTGGACGTTTTGGTGATTTGGCGCTCGGGGTTTGAATACCATAAAATAAAGGTTCCACGCCCCAGCGATTCATTGGATATAAAAAGCGGCGGTTGGGTTGCATTCGCTGCTTCTGTCAGGTCCGCAAGAGCCCAATGTCGCGGCGGTGCATCTATCGGCCAATACTTTAGAATTTCTCCGTCGCCTGAACCCTCCGTGCGGTCCGTGCCTTCGACCGCGGCCTGCGCAAACAGGCGTTCGGTTGCGATAAAGAAGAGAATCATCGCCACCGTGCTTGAAAGCGATATCCGAAGGCCGCGGTATTCTTTATTTCGCATTTGAGCTTAATCCGGTGCGAGTACAGTCAATACAGATTTGCAGCTGCACCCCGAATTCCGCTGCGAGCGGCATCTGCTTAAGCTGCGATCTTTCCTCGTGAAGCCCGGACAGAGTTCCAGATCTGCACCAATATTTTCTAACGAAGCGAGAGTGAGATCATGCAGGTGCTGCGCGCATCGCGGTGCCGCAGCTGTTCCAGGAATCGTCCCCACTTCCGGCTTATTGAAATAAGGCCGCAGCCGGGAGCATCGGATACCCTCACACAGGTCGAGATATCGCTTCCGCAAGTGTTTCTTGCGTAACATCAGCGCTATAATTCTCTCGAATATAATCCAGCGCCTGCGCGCTTAGTCTTGCGTTCAGAGACTCGTCTTGGTGGACAGCGAGTACCTTCTCGGTAAATTCTTCCGGCGTCCGAGCAATAAGCCACTCCAGGTGACGCGGTAGATCTAAGCCTTCCGCTGCCAACTCCGTCATTACACACGGAAGACCATGCGCAAAGCTTTCAAGAATTTTCCCCTTCAGCCCAGCGCCGTACCGTAGCGGCGCTACGGTACATCTGAGTCGATGAAGTAATGCCGTGAGGTCTGGAACGAAGCCAAGCACCTTAAGGTTTTCAGCTTCCAGAGAAGCCAACTCGCGCGGCGGATTTGAGCCCACCAGAAATCCAATAATGTCCGGGTTGGCTTCCTTCAACAGCGGTGCAATATCTCGTGCAAGATACGTGGCGGCATCAACATTTGGCCTATGGCCATAGCTGCCAACGAAGGCATATCCCGATCTGTCCTTAAACGGCGTTTCCGATGGTCGCGGCAACACCGTCCAAGTCACGGTATGAACGTTTAATTCTCCGGCTCTTTGCCGAAGAATGCCTGCCTCCACTGAGGAATGTACGATGACGGAGTCCACCTGTCGCATTACCGACAGTTCAGCTTCCTCAGTTATTCTTGTCGCTGCGCTCAACGTCCCTTCCACCGCCAATTCGCGTTGCTGCCTGAGAGAATGCAGATCCGCCACATTGTATACAGTGAAGCATTCGGGGAAATGCTGCCGTACGAGGCTTATGTACTTCGATGCATTGACGAAGCGGTGCAGGTACACAAGGTCCGGTTTGACCCGCGCCTTTCGGAATACTTCCTCTACTGACCAGAAATGGGGCGCATACAGGCACTCCACGCCCAGCTTCTGGAGATTTGCAGTGTGCGGATTAAGCTGCGCCATATTGTCGGCAGGCAAAAATGTGACCTTGTAACCCAATCGCATCAGCGCCAGGATGTGCTGTAGAGCTGCATTTGAGCCGGCGTCCTGCTCGGGAGTCAGCGCAGTATCATCAATAAAATACGCGCGTCGCGCCACAAGCCGCTCAGATTCAAGTTCCGGCTGTTCGCCCGTAAAGCGGTGGGTGGACAGCATCTCCTTCCAGCGTTCGTAGAACTTGCGATGGTTGATGATCTGGTATCGCTTCATGCCGCTGCCGCGCACGTCGGTGCCGGCGGACATGCCTTCGAGATGAACAATCTCCGACGTGGTCTGTACTACTACGCGCTTACCGGCTGCACGAACACGAAAGCACAGATCCGTATCCTCGTAATATGCGGGCGCGTAACATTCATCGAATCCATTTAGTTGCTTGAAGAGTTCCGTTTCGAGCATCAGCGCGGCGCCGGACACATAGTCG
>Ga0209006_10001701_pt1 | contig 19936 bp, 17 predicted proteins | sample JacPin_JW_Ref_O2_FD_188567 | JGI IMG/M metagenome (GOLD analysis project Ga0209006, IMG submission 188567) | Forest soil microbial communities from Algoma, Ontario, Canada - Jack Pine, Ontario site 1_JW_Ref_O2 (SPAdes) (version 2) | ecosystem: Environmental > Terrestrial > Soil > Boreal...
AAACCGGCGATGACGAAAACAATCAGCGCCCATAGATAATGGCCTTCGACCAGATGGATCACGATGAAGGGAACGAAAATCATGCGCAGCAGCGTGAGCTGGTTGGGAGCGGTGAGGATTTGGGAAAACTTCACGAGGTTCGCCCCGCGATTTGGGCCGCCGCCTTCATCGCGCCACGCGCGCTCTTTATTTCCACTTCCCGCTTAATTGACGGAGGCAAAAACCAATTCGCTGCCTGCAGGCCAGTCGTGACAAAAAGGCGCTCGGACAACGATGGAACCGCGCCATTGTGCAGGTCCAGTTCCATGCGCTCCACCCGGTGCATGGGAAAGAAAACGACGGCGGGAGTACAGGATTCGCCATCGCGCACCATGGCGGCAAGATCTTCCAAAGACGCGAGGTCCACTCCGCAAAGGCTTAAACCTGCGGGCGCGGTGGTTAGAACCATGCCCCAGAATTTCGCTTTCGGGTTGCTCAAGCTGACCACGGCCAGCGTGCCCGGCGCAAACGGATCGCGCAGCAGGGCGGCTATCTCTTTCGTAGCCCGCAAGGGGAAGTCTTTCTTCACGTAACTGATTGTCGCCGTAGCCGGAGAGGTTTGCAACTTTGGATGACTTTGCCAGCTGTGCCAGGGCGGAAGGCTCAGCTTGGTTCGGGCGGGCGTTTTCTTGATGGACTAAATTCAAAAGAAATTAACATTTGGCCGATTGAGGCATTCATCCAAGGGTGTAGCCTGAATTGTGGACGAACTCGCGGAGGACGACATGCCGGAAACCATGGAAGCGGTTGCGACCCTTTCAGTCGAAGAATTGCGAAAAATGGACGCCTACTGGCGGGCCTGCAATTATCTTTCGGCGGGAATGATTTACCTGCGCTCGAATCCGCTGCTGCGCGAACCTTTGAAGCCGGAGCACATTAAGAACCGCCTGCTTGGCCATTGGGGTTCCGATCCCGGGCAGTCTTTGATCTGGGTGCATTTGAACCGGCTGATCAAGAAATACGATCTGGATGTTATATATATCTCGGGTCCGGGTCACGGGGCGCCGGCCACGTTGTCCAATTGTTATCTCGAAGGCCACTACTCGGAAATTTATCCCGATAAGAGCCGCGACGAGGCCGGCTTGCTGAAATTTTTCAAGCAATTCTCGTTTCCGGGCGGGATCGGTTCGCACTGTACTCCCGAAACTCCGGGTTCGATTCATGAAGGCGGAGAGCTGGGGTATTCAATCTCGCACGCGTACGGAGCGGCGTTCGACAATCCCGATCTGATCGTCGCTGTTGCGATTGGAGACGGAGAGGCGGAGACGGGTCCGCTTGCGACTTCCTGGCATTCGAACAAATTTCTGAACCCGATTCGTGATGGGGCGGTGCTGCCGATTCTGCACCTGAACGGGTACAAGATCGCCAATCCGACAATTCTGGCGCGCATTCCGCACGAAGAACTGGAGGCGCTGCTCACCGGTTACGGGCACAAGCCGTATTTTGTTGAAGGCCACGATCCGGAAACGATGCATCAGAAGATGGCTGCGACGCTGGAGCAATGCGTTTTAGAAATTCGGTCGATTCAGAAATACGCGCGTTCCACCGGAGACACCAAACGTCCGCGCTGGCCGATGATTGTGCTGCGTTCGCCGAAAGGATGGACGGGACCGAAGGAAATCGACGGCCACAAAGTGGAAGATTTCTGGCGCGCGCATCAGGTTCCGGTGGCCGATCCAGCTACGAACAAGGCGCATCTCAAAATCGTGGAAGACTGGTTCCGGAGCTACCATCCCGAAAAGCTTTTCGACGCTAATGGGACACTGATACCCGAATTGCAGGAGTTGGCGCCCTCAGGCACGCGTCGAATCTCCGCCAATCCGCATGCCAACGGCGGCGTGCTGCGCAAGGAGCTAGAGCTGCCGGACTTCCGCGATTACGCGGTGAAGGTGAAGGCTCCAGGTTCGCTCTACGCTCCCCCAACCGATGTGCTCGGACATTTTCTCGCCGAAGTGATGCGCCGCAACATGAATTCCTTCCGCGTCTTCGGGCCCGATGAGACGGCATCGAACAAACTCCAGGCCATCTACGCCGCGTCGAAAAAGACGTGGCTGGCCGAATACAAGCCGGAGGATGCTGACGGCGGAGAGCTCGACGTCTCCGGGCGCGTGATGGAGATGCTGAGCGAGCACACGCTCGAAGGCTGGTTTGAAGGCTATGTGCTTACAGGCCGTCATGGATTTTTCTCCAGCTACGAAGCGTTCATCCACATCATCGATTCCATGTTCAACCAGCATGCCAAGTGGCTGGAGAAATCGAAGAAGGAACTCGACTGGCGGGCGCCGATTCCATCCATCAATATTCTCATTACGTCCCTTGTGTGGCGGCAGGATCACAACGGGTTCACGCATCAGGACCCTGGATTTCTCGACGTTGTCACGAATAAAAGTCCCGATGTGGTGCGCATTTACTTGCCGCCGGACGCGAATTGCCTGCTCAGCACCGCCGATCACTGCCTGCGCTCCCGCGACTATATCAACGTGATTGTGGCGGACAAGCAGGAACATCTTCAGTACCTGAGCATGGACGAAGCTGTCACGCATTGCACAAAAGGCATCGGCATTTGGGATTGGGCTTCTACGGACGACTGCGAAGAGCCGGACGTGATCATGGCTTGCGCCGGGGACATTGCCACTATGGAGTCGGTAGCGGCGGTTGCGATTCTCAAGGAGCGGTTTCCTGAGTTGAAAATTCGCTTCGTCAACGTTGTCGATCTGTTCCGCCTCATGCCGGAGACCGAGCATCCGCATGGACTCTCCGACCGCGACTTCGATTCGCTCTTCACCACCAACAAGCCGGTCATTTTCAACTTCCACTCTTACGCGTCGCTTATTCACAAGCTCAGCTACCGGCGTACGAATCATGAGAACATTCACGTGCGTGGATATAAGGAAAAAGGCAACATCAACACGCCGCTGGAGCTCGCCATTCTCAATCAAGTGGATCGCTTCAATCTGGCGATCGACGTCATCGACCGCGTTCCGCGTCTGCACCCAAAGGGCGCTCACGTAAAAGAATGGTTGAAGGACCAGATCATCGAGAGCATTAACTACGCGCATGCCGAAGGGATCGATAAAGAAGAGATCCGCAACTGGACGTGGAAGGGCTAGCGATGGTTGCTGCGCCAGCCGAAAAAGATGATTTAATCCTCGCGCTCAACAGTGGATCGTCTTCGCTGAAATTCGGCGTCTACCGCCGCGGCGCGAGTGACGCGGATGAAGAGCCGGTGCTGCGCGGGAGCGCAGAGGGTATTGGGCGCGACAACGGCTCCCTACACATCTGGTCGGCCAACGGCAATCCGGTGGCCACGCGCGAGGCTGTTCACGAGTCGCAAGCCGAAGCGCTAGCTGCTCTCGCCGCCACGATGCGAGAGCATCTTCAGGCGACGCCGTTGGCCATTGGCCATCGCGTTGTACACGGAGGACCGAATCTTCGGACGCATCAGCTAATCACGCCAAAGCTTGTGGAGGAGTTGCGCAAAGCTACGCATTTTGCTCCATTGCATATCCCTCAGGCGTTGCAACTCATTGCCGCGGCGCAATCGATCTTCTCTTCTGCGGCCCATTACGCCTGCTTTGACAATGCCTTTCACAGAACCATCCCGGAAGTCGCGGCGCATCTGCCGATTCCGCAGCAGTATTTCGATGCCGGCGTTCGCCGGTATGGCTTTCACGGGCTCTCCTACGAATCGCTGGTTCATCACTTTGGCGCGCAACTGCCCCCGCGAGCGATCTTCGCGCATCTCGGCAATGGAGCCAGTTTGTGTGCTGTGCGCAATGGAAAGTCCATCGATACCACGATGGGTTTTACGCCTACCGGAGGAATCCCAATGGGGACGCGCTCGGGTGATCTCGATCCCGGCGTGCTCATCTATCTGCTGCGCAACGAAAAACTCGACGCCGACAAATTGGAAGTCCTGCTCAATCGCCAGAGCGGACTGTTTGCATTTTCCTCTGGCGAGAGCGACGTGAAAGCTTTGGAAGAGCGGTCGCGCGGCAACGATTCTCACGCCACGCTTGCTTTAAATGCTTTTGCCATTGCCGTGCGCAAGACAATCGGCGCGTACATGGCGTTGCTCGGCGGCGTGGATGTTCTGGTTTTCACCGGCGGCATCGGGGAACATAGCGAGCGCATTCGATCATCGGCGACGGAGGGTTTGGAGTCTCTCGGCCTTACGCGAGACAAGATTCAGATTGTTGCCGCGCAGGAAGAGCAACAGATCGCGCGGCACTGCCGCGAGTTGATGAAGCAAAGCAAATCCTGAAGCTAGGATTTCGTCTTCTTTTTTCTTTTCTTCGCGAGATCTTCCAAAAGATATTTCAGCGACGCACACTCTTGAATCACAGCTTCAAGCTTAGGGATTGTTGCGCGCAATTCACTTTCTTCGACGACTCCATCGGCCAGAGTTTCCGCAACACTCTCCAGCGCCGCTCCCACATCCCGGATCAGGCGGGAGACGGCGGCCAATTCTTTTTCTATGGGGAGCTTGGGGTCGGGAAGTTTGAAGGCGACGCGTCCGGCTTGGCGCTCGAGAAAATCAAGAGCTTCATAATTGCCCAGCAGGACGCAAATGCGCGGCAGCAAGTGTGCCGGCAGCGGACGTTCGCCCCGCAGCCAATACATCAGCGAACGATAATTCGTTCCCAGTTGTTGCGCGAGGAGGCGAACGTCATACTCCGCCTTGCTCTCGACAGCTCTGCTGACGATGGAAGAGAAGTCGTTGCTGGAAGAAATGTCGGCCACAATCGATTCCAAATCCTGACGCTGGTCTCGTTCAAAGCCGTGTTCATTTTGAACGGTAAAGGTGCTCATTCTATCTGAATTGATGGCGGGCCACGGGTCCGATTAAATGGGTGTAGGTTTAACAGGTGACGAACATGATCACCAATCACAATTAGAGAACAGGGAACAGACTATGATGGCTTGGAAGTGCCTGATAACATTTGACAAACAGGCTGGGGCGAATTAGCGTTCAGGTCACATAAGCGTCTGCTCGATTGTGCGGATCCATCCCTGGCGACAACATCCGTGATGCGGGAGGCTGAATGTCGAAGAAGTGGTACAACTACATCGTCTCCGTAGACGAGGATCAAAATGCTCCGCAAGGCCCGACGAAGACGGCGAATGCTGTCCCGGGCGCCAGGAGTGCGGCGCAAACGGTGGCCGAGATCGCATCGACCATGGCCCCGGAGCCGAAGTTCACAACCCCGGTTTCGGACCCCACCTCTTTCGACGAGATTTACAAGGCGGCTGAAATTCCGCCGGCGCCGCGGGGATATTCGATTCTCAAGATTTCGCAGATGCTGGAGAGTGAGCGCATCCGCACGTTGCCATCGGACGTGAAGAAGTCGACGGTGCTCGTGGCGCTTGATGCCGCGGGCGTGGATATCAAAGAAGTGATCCAGGATGCGATCCGGCGCGACCGCGCGCTTGACACCTACGAGCGCGTGCAGCAACACGCCGCGGAGGAACTGGAAGGCCGCAAGACGAAAGAAAATGCCGACATTCAGGGGCAGATCGACAAATACGTGACCGAGCAGCGAGCCAAGATTCAGGCCAACAACGAAGCGATATCGCGGGAGAAAGAACGCTTTACCGGCTGGCGATTGAAGAAGCAGCAGGAAGAAAAAAGAATTGCGGAAGCGGTCGGATATTTTGTCAGCGAGAATCCTATTACGACGGGCGATGTGAATGCGCCGCCCCCATCGAAGACAGCGCAGCATTCCTAAACAGGAGGGATTATGTGGCAACGGTTAAGCCGGGTTGTGCGGTCTTTCTTCGGTTTCTTTATCTCCGTGGCGGAGGATCCGGAGTTGATTCTCCAGCAGAATATTCGCGACATGAATGACCAGGTGCCGCGCATGAACGAGAGCATCGCCATGGTCAAAGCCAATGTGACGCTGCTGGAAAAAGAAGAGGCGAAATATAAGGAAGCGGTGGGCAGCCTGACGGCTCGGGTGAAAGCCGCGATTCAGGCCGGTCGCGACGACATTGCCGGCGCCTATGCCGCGCAACTGGAGCAGACCAAGGGCGCTTTGGCCAGAAACCAGGGGCAGCTCACGACCGCGCGCGCGGCCTTCGATAAGGCAATGGCGGTGAAGCAGGCCTTCATGCGCGAAAAGGACAGGAAGACGCAGGAGGCACTGAACGCAATCGCCGATTACCGCCGCTCCCAGTGGCAGAAAAAGGTCGCCGACGCGATGGAGCAATTTGAAGTTGCCGGCATCAGCCAGACGCACGACGAGATGGTGCGCAAGATCGAAGAAACGACGGCCGTCAACGAAGCTCGCATGGATATGGCGATGAGCAACGTGGATCAGCAGAAGATCAAAATCGACGACGACGCCGAAAAACTTCAGGCCGCCGAACTGGTGAAGCAATTCAAGATTGAGATGGGGCTGGCGCCACAGGCGGCGGCGCCCAGTGGGACGGAAAAAACTATCGCGGCGAAGGAGCCGCAACGGACTTCTTAACAGTCTGCGTGGTCGACGAACACCTAAGCGAACTTGGGTAATCGTGGGAGGGGAAAGCGTATGGCCGTGAAAATTGAGCGTGGTGGGTGGGTTCTTATTTTTCTAGTCGGCGTAGCGCTGGTGGGCTACAGCCTGAATCGCTACGACATCATCGATTTCGGAAAATTAGTTGGCGCCAAAAGCAGCAGCAGGAGCAGCGGCGAAACGGTGGATGCGTCGAAGCCCCTGCTGATCCCAGCCTCTTCGACGACGAGCGGCGATCCCGAAGTGCGGGTGCGCGTGAATGTGTGGGTGGGATGCGTGGGCGGCCTGGTGGCCAATGGCGGACTCGACACTCAGCCGGATTCTATTTTCGGCAAAAAGGGACTCAAGGTTTCGTTCAAAATCATCGATGATTGGACCGAGGGGGCCTCTGCGCTCGCGACCGACAACGTTGATGTCATGCTGACAACGGCAGACGTCTATGCCAAAGATTATGCGCAGTTCAAGGAAAAGGGATTCGGCTCCCATACGTTCCTGATGGTGGATTGGTCGCGTGGTGCTGACGGCGTGATTGGCCGGCAGGGAATCAACAGCATTGAAGACCTGGCGGGAAAGACGGTGGCGTTTGCTCCGTATACGCCCTCGCATTTCTTGCTCTACAACGGATTGAAGACCTCCGGCCTGAGCACGGAGCAGCGCAACGAAATCTTTAACAAGGCGGTACACACGAAAGACGGCATCGAGCCAGCGACGCTGTTCGCGCAGGAGAAAGTCGATGCGGCGGTCGCTTGGGATCCGGATATGAGCGATGCAGTCTCCAAGCGCGCAGGATCGAAAAAGATTTACGATACGCGCATCGCCAACCATCTCATCGCCGACATTCTGGTGGTGAGCGACAGCTTCTCCGCGAATCATCCGCAAACGTTGTTGAAGTTTGCCCAGGGCTGGCTGGAAGGCGTTGAGTTCATCAAAACGCAGCCGGATCGCGCTTACAACTTGATCGGTACAGTCAAGGATTTCAACATCCCTTCTGACTTGGCGAAGACCATGCTGGGCGGTGTGAAGCTGGCAGATTACGCCGATAATCGTTCCTTCATGGGCACGGCGGGCTCGAATGCCGACTACGCGAACATTCTTGGCATGGCGCAGGACATGTATCGCGATCTGCGGATTATCAAACATACATTCAATCCGGAAGAGAGCCTGGATCGCCGCTACATCGAAAAATTGGCCGACAACTTCTCCATGGCATCGACCGAAGCGCCCATCCAATACAAAGAGCCGGCTAAAGGCGCGACACCGATCGCGACGCAACATCGCTCGATTTATTTCGATCCTAACTCTTCGGCGATGAGCCTGGACTCGCGCGCGATTGTGGACGAACTGGCGGGCACGATGCGCGCCTATGAAAACACGGTGGTCGATATCGACGGCAATACGGATTCGACCGGCGCGCGCGCTTACAACATTCAGCTCTCGCACCAGCGGGCCGACGCCGTGAAGGACTACCTGATGCAGAAATATGGTTTTCCAGCGGCACGCCTGCGAACAGCCGGCAACGGGCCCGACAAGCCGCTCGAAACGAATGCTACGCCGGAAGGTCGCGAGAAAAATCGGCGCACCGATATTAAGGTGTATGCGAACCCCAGCTAACACGAAGAACGACAAGTCACGATGAACGGTTGGTCACCATGAGCGATTGGTTCACAATTCGACGAGAAGTTCCGCGGCACTTGCGGTGGGTATTCGCGCTGATCAGCTGGAGCATCGTCGTGCTCATCTGGATTGCTCTGACCTATTGGAGCAAGCTGCACTTCTCGCTGCCCAAGCCGGCCGGAGTAATCCAGGCGTTCGGCAAACTGTGGACTGAATACGATCTTTTAGGCAACGTCTTCATGAGTTGGTGGCGAATTGCGCAGGCATTCTTCTGGTGCGCCGTGATTGCCATCCCGCTGGGGATTTTGATGTCCAGTTATCGGGGATTGTTCGAATTGATCAATCCCGTAGCCGCACCCATGCGGGCCATGCCTCTGACTGCGTTCTTGCCTGCCTTCATCGCATTGTTCGGCATCGATGAAACCATGAAGGTTGCATTCCTCTGGTTCGGAATGTTTTTTTATTTGTTGGCCGTCGTCGTGGAAGAGGCCAATCGCGTGGACAACGCGTTGCTGGAAACCGCCTACACACTGGGGGCGAATCAGGCTCAGGTTTTGTGGCTGGTGTTTCGCGCTTCATTTCCCGCGATTTTTTCTTCGTTCCGCATTCTCTACGATATCGGCTGGACCTACGTGATCCTGGCCGAGATGGTAAACTCGCGCAAAGGCGTGGGCTATATGGTCGAAGCGGCGCGCAAAGTTCTGGATTTCGAGCGTGTTTACGCCGGCATTATCGCCATCGGCATCGCTGCATTTCTGTTTCGGTTCCTGCTGACGGTTCTGGAAAAACGTCTCTTCCCCTGGCGCAATGCGGCTTCCACGTTTGCTGGAGGGGGTGCGGCCGTCCCCAGCGCCACCGCGCACTTGAAAGCGGCCAAGCATGGAGCCTAAGAAGCCGAAGATTACCGTGCGCAATGTCAGCCGGTCGTTCTGCTCGTCGGATGGCGGGAAGATCGACGCGCTCGAAAATATCAACTTCGAAATCGAAGATGCGTACTCGCCCGAAGGCCGCGACATTGGCGAATTCCGCGTGCTGCTCGGGCCCTCCGGATGCGGCAAGTCGACTCTATTGCGTTTGATCGCAGGGTTGGACCGCGCGGACTCGGGCGAAGTTCTGGTCAATGAGAAACCGGTGCACGGTCCGGGCAAGGATCGCGGGATGGTATTTCAAAAATACACTTCATTCCCCTGGCTCACGGTCGCTGATAACATAGCTTACGGATTGAAGATCAACGGCGTCCGGGAAGAGAAGCGCAAAGACACGGTGGCGCAGTTGGTGCAGGAAATTGGGCTGAGCGGCTTTGAAAACGCTTATCCGGAGACGCTTTCAGGAGGCATGCAGCAACGGGTTGCGATTGCGCGCACGCTGGCGCTGCGGCCGGCGGTGATTCTGATGGACGAACCTTTCGGCGCGCTCGACGCGCAGACTCGCAGCGAGATGCAGTTGCTGCTGTTGAAAGTTTGGGACGAAACCGCGAGCACGATTTTATTTGTGACCCACGACGTGGAGGAGGCAGTCTACTTGGCCGACCGGATCTTTATCATGAGTTCTCATCCGGGCACGATTGTGGAAGATGTGCAGGTGCCTTTCGATCGCCCGCGCGATCTGAACCTGAAAGAGCGAAATGAGTTTCACGAACTCCAGAACTACGTTCTCGGCCGTCTGCGTCGCGCCCCCGGAAGCGGGCAGGTGCGGGTGAGCGTGTAAATGTCGGCCGACTATCTAGGTTCATCCGACGACCCGACCGGTCCTCCTTCGCAAAAAGACATCAACTACGTAAAAGAAGCGTTCCACCTGCAATACAACTGGATTGCCATGGTGGGTGCGGGCGCGTTCGCGGTGGTAAGCGGAAGCTTGCTGCCGATTCTCTTGGGAGCGGGATTGGAACTCATGTACCTCGCCATCGTGCCCCAGAACTGGCGCTTTCAGCGACTGGTGCGCTCCTGGAAATTTTCCGAGGAACAGCAGAAGCATCAACAGCAACTGGGCGAAATGCTGCGCAATCTGCCGCCGGAATTGCAGAGCCGCTACGTGCATGCGGCGCAAGTGTGCGGATCGATTCGCAGCAACTTCGCGCAGTTTTCCTCGACCTCGCAGATTTTCTTGCAGCAGATCGACACGCGGCTGCAAGGTTTACTGAATGGCTATGCGCGCTTATTGTCTTCGGCGTCCCAGCAGCAGCAGTATTTGCGAAACACCGAGCAGGACGGCATCAAACACGAAATCGCCGGCCTGCAAAAGACTTTGAACAACGATCCACCAAAGGTGCAGGAGATCAACAAGAAGCGCATCGAGATTCTCACCAAGCGTCTGGAAAAATTCGACAAGATTTCCGAAAACCGCAAAGTGGTCGATGCGCAATGTTCCGCTGTTGAAGATGTCCTGATGCTGGTGCGCGATCAGTCGGTCACCATGCGCGATCCGCAACAGGTAAGTGAGCGTCTCGACAGTTTGGTAAAAGACGTGGAGCAGACCGAGGAGACGGTGCAGCAGGTGGAAGCGATTTTCAGCGGCATGTCCACGGACATGGATGGATTGATGTCGATGGACGACCCTTCAACCTCGTCGAGCCCGAACCGCGTGCGAATGTCAAACTAAATGGCCGCCGACACCACAACGCTGGAGAAGTATTTGGATGGCCTTCCCGCGTGGGCGCGAGAACTTTCGGAGAAATACTACTCGCGGTCCTTCGCCTTATTCGTTTTGCACGGCAACGTGCGCGACCTCGTTCCGCTGCGCAAACAGGAATCCGCCGAATTCGTGCCCCTCGATGAGTTTCTTTCCGGAGCGCTGTTTGGCCAACGCGATTTAGTTCTGCACTATGACCGTGGTGGCCTGGGCTTCGGCTCCGCCGAGAGTCAGGCCGACTTCCGCCGCGCACTTGAGGGCTACGACAGTTTTCACGGCACAACATATTCGAAAGGCGGCGTACCCCGGAACCCCGACGCTGTGCTGAACCTGCTCGATAACTATTTGCGCCTGCGCATTGCGGATGGCAAGAAGATTGGATTGGTTATCGATTTCGCCGAAACTATCGCACCCGCCGGCGATATATCGAGCATGTCGGCCGATGATCGCAATGCTCTGGTCATTCTCAAACGCTGGGCGCGCAACTCGGCGTTCTTAAATGCCGACGTCACCATCTGCCTGGTGTCAGAAAATCAGATCGAACTGAATCAGACAATCGTTCAGAACCCAGGCGTGACTGCAATCGCTATTCCCCTGCCGGATTACGCCGAGCGCCTCGAATTCATCCGTTCACAGTTGAAGACGCAGTCGTTGCCTCCCGGTTCCGAAGTAAGCGACGAAACTCTCGCCACACTAGGCGCGGGTTTGAAGCGAGTTCAACTGCAAAGTTTGATTTCGCACGCGGTGCAAAATCGCCAGCCGCTCACTTTGAAATCACTTTCCGAAAGAAAAAAGGACCTGATCGAAGCCGAATCCGGCGGCTTGCTGGAGTTCGTGCAGAGCCGTTTCGATCTCTCATTCGTCGCGGGAAATGACCAGGCAAAAAAGAAGCTACAGGACGCAGCCAAGGCCATCCGCGCGGGCAACACCGATGTCCTTCCCATGGGCTACGTGATTTGCGGACCGGTGGGTACGGGGAAGACTTTCATCACCACCTGCTTTGCCGGCGAAGTCGGAATCCCCGCGGTCACTCTGAAAAATTTCCGCAGCATGTGGCAGGGCGTCACGGAAGGCAATCTGGAAAGAGTCCTCACGTTACTCAAAGCGATGAGTCCTATCGCCGTGATCGTCGACGAAGCCGACGCGCAACTCGGGGACCGCTCCAGTTCCGGCGACAGCGGCGTGGGCAATCGCGTGTTCGCGCAGATCGCGCAGTTTATGGGCAACACGGAATTGCGCGGCAAGGTGATCTGGTTTCTCCTCACCTGCCGTCCCGATTTGTTGCCCGTGGACCTGAAGCGGCAGGGCCGCGCCGAAGAGCACATCGCGTTGTTCTATCCAGAAACGCCGGAGGAGCGTCTGGCATTGTTGCGCGCCATGCAGCGGAAGGTCGGAATGAAGCCGTTCCCGGAGGAAGTGGAAAAGTTCTTTTTGGATCGTGCTGGAAGCTTGTCCGGAGCCGATATCGAGGCGGTCCTGGTGCGAAGCCACATGAGAAGCAGCCTGCAAAACAAGTCCACCGTCGATACCGAAGACTTGAAGGCGGCGCTGGAAGATTTCATCCCGCCGTACTATCCCACCGAGATCGATCTCCAAAATCTCGTGGCCGTCCTGGAATGCACCAGCAGGTGTCTGCTGCCCAAGCAGTACCGCGATCTTGATCGCAGCGAGATAATCAGGCGAACCAACGAACTGATGGCTGTGTCGCGGCAAACCTAGCTGATCGTAGAAAGAAACTTTAAATCACCACACCGTCCATCCGCATCGATCTTTTCTTCGGAGTGAAGGCGGGAATCGGCTTGGGCTCGATCTCGGGTCCATCGCTTCGCCAAAAGGATTGAAAATCCCGTTTCTCTCCGGTGCGATAGAAATACAGCAAATACGCCTGGTCGCAGGCGGTGTAGTTGCAAAACCACCGGTCGGTGTCCCTATCCGTTATTCCAATTTGATGGAACAGGGCCAGCCCGTAACAGGCAGCTTCGCGTTCGTAGGCGATGATCGCGGGGATCAACTCCTCACTCACCGGAGGCTGATACTTCCGGCCAAGCTCAAATGACGTCGGATCGACATTCCACTGCACGGTGTGACCGAAAAGATGTCCCAGGAGAAAAAGACGCTGCTCCGCCGTGACCGCATAATCGATATCGATTTCCGCTCCGTCGAGATCTCCGGTCAAAGGATCGGGAATATCGCGAGTCACCACACGGATTCCGTAGAAACTTTCCAGATGCTTCTGCGTACGCGCCGAATATTCTTCGAACCGAATTTCCATGGATTTATTCTAAGCGGTACCGGCACAGGCACAGGAGCAGGACTCTCAACGGCCGTGACGTTGGTCTGCAGGCGGTGCAGTCATTCGGTTTTGCGCTCGCGATAAGGCTTTAGCGCCCGCGCCATCAATCCCAGCCCGCCCACAAACAGGATCAACATGACCAGCGTGTTAAACAGGCTGGTCGGCCTGAAATAGATGTGCATATTGGCGATGACGCCGGCAATAATAAAAAGCGCGCCAGCGATGGTGAGCAACCATCCGACCAAGCTTCGCCCGCTCCAGAATAGGATGCCCACCCCGATCAGCATGGGCAAAAGCGTGATGCCGAAAGTGTTTCCCCCGTAAAAGCTCCAGTACGATCCGACCACACTGACCTGATTGCTAAGCAGGTATCCGCCGACGCAAGTGAAGGCGAAGCCCAGCAGGAAATGCCCCAGTCCGCCCGGCGTTCCACCCACGTCACCCAGGGAGCGGTTTTCCATGCGAGGGAGCATAGCAGATGGCGCGCCGCAGTGTCCGGCGGAAACCCTCCCGGGAGCAATAAGCAGGTTGTGCCAGATACAAAACGGAAGCGTTAAAGGCATGCGGAACGACCGCCAAAGTTTGATAAACTATTGCCACGGCTTATGTAGGCGCGTAGCTCAGTTGGTTAGAGCGCTACCTTGACACGGTAGAGGTCAGGAGTTCGAGTCTCCTCGTGCCTACCATTTCTTTCTTGTGTTCATGCAGCTTTCCAGCCTTCAACAAACCAAGATGACGACTGCACTCGCTCCTGAGATTCGCCGTGCGCTCGCGGAACGCGTCCGCTTCTATCACGAACTCGGCATTTACGATTTCTACAGGCGAGAGGCCGTCGATTCGCAAGGTTCCGCGCCAGAAGTCTCCGAAGCTGCATCCGTAGCCCTACCAGAACTGCGAGAGGAAATGTCCGCTAGAAAATCCGCTGCGGTAGTTGCTGTCGCCCAGAGAAACGCTCCTGTAGTCACACCTAAACCCGAATATGGCATCGACGACCCGATCGCCGCGCTCAAAATCATTCGCGACGATCTGGGCCCAAACTGCACGCGCTGCAAGCTGCACAAACAGGGGCGCAAGCAAATCGTCTTCGGAGTCGGCAATCCGCATGCCGAGTTGATGTTTGTGGGCGAAGGCCCCGGCGCCGATGAAGACGCGCAGGGAGAGCCCTTCGTGGGCCGCGCCGGCCAGTTGCTCAACAACATGATCAAGGCCATGGGCATCCGGCGAGAAGACGTTTACATTGCCAACATTGTGAAGTGCCGCCCACCCGGCAACCGGACGCCAGAGCGCGATGAGTGCGAGACCTGCTCCCCATTTCTGATGCGGCAGATCGCTGTCATCAAGCCGAAAGTAATTGTTGCCCTGGGTGCGGTCGCGGCCAAGAATTTGCTAGCGATCAATGCTCCCATGTCGGAGCTGCGTGGGCGCTTCTACGATTTTCTGCCTGCCGGCGCCGCCAGCGATCCTTCCTGGCCTGGAGCGCAGCTTGCCGTAACCTACCATCCCGCCTATCTTCTTCGCGATCCCCGACAGAAGGGCGAGGCCTGGAAAGATTTGCAGATGGTGATGAAGTATCTAGGGCTGGAAAATCCGAAGAAGAGTGAGTAAGTGGCCAGTGGCTAGTGACCAGCAAAGAATCAAATTCTAGAAACTGGCCACTAATTACCGATCGCTGGCTACTCTCTTAAACCCCTTCGCCCTCTTTATACATGTACTTGATGGCCGGCTTGTAGATCATCAGGTTGGGGTCGCCGCTGTCTCGGTTCACCTTAATGCAGTCCCGGTCATACCACTCAATCACGCCGTGAATTTCCTCGCCATCGCGCAGCACGATGACCATGGGCGTGCGCGACTGCATCTGCTTCTGGTAGTAGAAATTTTCCGCGTTGGTCTGCTCCGGCGGAGAAGGCTTGCGGCCGCCAGCGGCGAAGCGTTCACCGCGTTCACCATTACTTCGGTCGTTACTGCGGTCATGATTACTGCGATCATGGCCGCGGTCGTTATTGCGTTCCGTGCGGTCATGCCGCTCCACTCGTTCCCGCGACATGGCGGCGGGCCCGGGATTGTGGCCGGCGTTATTGCCGTTATTGCCGTTATTTTCGGGGCGGGGAAGAGTCGGACGAATCAGTTTACGATTCGCGAAACTTTCTTTTTCCACAGAGCTGGCAGGCAGGGGTTCCATAGTTTCCTTCATAGTGGCGCTTTCCTTAATGCGCACGCATTCGTGCATCTCTTTCTGAGGACCCTGTTCCTTAGTTAACGAAGGCGTGAAATTTCCCATACCGTACCACAGGAACCTTCCCAAAACAATTGCGTTCTTAATGGAGGAATCATCCTAGGCGCTCGATTCCTAATTTTGGCCCATGCTCTTGACAAACTCCCGCCCGCCGTGCAGAATTTCTAAAGGCGAATAAAAAGCGAATATCGCCAAACGGCTCACCCCCGGCGCTCCCTGACATCTATTCGAGGATTTTTATGTCTTCCGCAGTGATTTCCACTCCGGCGGCTACCGGCCGCCTTTTTGTTTTTGACGCAGAAGAGATTGATTCTGAAGCAGTTGCTGAACTGCGCTCGGGGTCTGGTAGCGCTCGCCAATTCCCGGGAAGTGCTATGCGTGTACCGCCGAAGATGGCCGATCCGCGCCTGGCTGGGATTACTCCAGCCTCCAGACTGGAAGCGGGCCCATTGCCGCAGATGGTCTCCACCGGAATTCCCGCCATTGATGCTCTTATCGGAGGATTGCCGCGAGGTTCCCTGACCGAAATATGCGGCCCGGCTTCCTCCGGACGCACTACATTGCTGCTCGCGGCTCTGGCCGCCGCCACCGATCGCGGTGAATATTGCGCCATAGTGGACGCCAATGACGCGCTCGACCCGCAATCCGCCGCCGCTGCGGGAGTGCAATTGGAGAAATTGCTGTGGGTTAGGTGCGGGGAGAATTCACCACAGAGTCACCCTTCGGCGAAGCTCAGGGCAGGCTCCGACACAGAGAATAAAAATAAAAAATCTTTGGATAAAAACCGAGGTTCAAGCTTAGGCCGGATCGAATCCCAGCAGCGTTTGGAGCAGGTTCTGCGCGCCACCGATTTGCTGCTCGACAGCGGAGGCTTCGGAATGATTGTCCTCGATCTCGGCGATTTGCCGCCGCAAGCGGCGCGTTATATCCCGCTGACCACCTGGTTCCGTTTTCGCCGCACGGTGGAACGTACGCCCACGGTTTTGCTGGTCATCGAGCAACAACCCATCGCCGGGAGCTGCTCTTCCTTGTTATTGAAACTGGGACCGGCTAATGGCAGTGACGCTTTGGCACAGCATCGCATTATCCACGCAGATCGAGATCGACCTGTTCATTCTAAATTGTTGATGGGAATGAACCTTACCGCGGAAATGCTGCGTGCGCGCCCGCAACGCAAGCCGGCATGCCCGGTCTCGGTCGCATTTTCCAGCAAGACCGCCTGGGCCGGATGAAAAAAATATTGAGCCAATGCCATGCCGTATGCCTGCATCTACGTGCCGAATTTTCCCATAGCGGCGGTCTCGCGCTCCGAGCCGGAGCTTCGCGCACGGGCCCTGGCCGTGCTCGAGGGTAACCCTCCGCTGGAAAAAATTCTGGTGCTCAATGCGAAAGCGTCGGCGCTGGGGATCTCTCCGGGCATGACCAAATCACAAGCTGAGTTGTGTTCCGAACTCGTACTGCGCCCACGTTCCACGCTTCAGGAAACCGCAGCCCACGCCGCCTTGCTCGATTGCGCCCAATCTTTTTCGCCGCGCGTGGAAGATGCCGCATGCGACACGGCATTGATCGATCTGGCGGGCATGGAATCTCTCCTGGGCAACTTACCCGAGATTGCCCGCAATATTTTCGGACGCGCGAATACTCTCGGACTCGACGCCCATGTCGCTGTGGCATCCAATCCTGACGCGGCCGCGCTTGCAGCTCGCGGATTTTCTGGCGTGACGATCATTCCCTGCGGCCAGGAAGCGGAGGCATTGGGTTTGCTTTCAGTCGAAGTATTATTTACCGCAAAAGAGAGAGATGCCGCTGAAGAAGCCCGTCTTCTGGAAACTCTGGATCGCTGGGGAGTGCATCGTCTTCGAGAACTCGCCGTATTGCCGGAAGTTGCTCTCATTGAGCGCCTGGGGCAGGAAGGTTTGCGCTTGCAGCGTTTGGCGCGTGGCGCGGCTGCGCGCACCCTCGTTCCGGTAGAAGCTCCGCTGGTGTTTGAAGAAGCGGTCGAGTTAGAACATCCCATCCTTCTGCTGGAACCGCTAGCCTTTCTATTGAATCGTCTACTCGAACAAATCTGTGCGCGTTTAGGCTCGCGAGCTTTGGCCACGCAAGAACTGCGGCTCACGCTGAATCTCGATTGCTTCGCCTGTCTGGATGAGGAAAATTGCGGCATTCCCAGCGAAAGCGATGCGGCTTCGACTCAATCTCAATCTCAATCGCGTGCGGCTTGCAGTTTTATTTCATCCCAGCAAACGCAATTCTGCCGCACTCTGCGCCTGCCGCTTCCCATGCTCGATGCCAAACTGTTTCTAAAGTTATTGCAGCTCGATTTGAATGCGCATCCTCCCGGGGCGCCGATTGTGAAAATTCATCTGGCGGCCGAGCCGGCGCGGCCGCGCACCGCTCAGGGTGGCCTCTTTCGTCCTCCATCACCCGAGCCGGAAAAACTGGAGCTCACTCTAGCGCGCATTGCCGCCATTGTGGGAAAAGATCGTGTGGGCGGGTTGGAAATGCTGGATACGCACCATCCGGAAGGCTTCTGCATCCAGCGCTTCGTCTCCGAACTGGCGCGGAAAAGTCAGCGGAGAAAATCTTCGCAGGCGGTTACAGAAAAAGTTCCCCCGGAGAAACAAACCGAAAAACGAACCGGCGAAGAAATATCCACGGTCACGGCTTTGCGCCGTTTTCGTCCTCCTCTACGCGCGGCAGTTTCTCTCGATAACGGCCAGCCCGTGCGCGTGGCTTGCGCAAAAGTAAAAGAAGTCAACGGCAACGTGCTCTGGAAAGCCGGTCCCTGGCGCTCTTCCGGCGACTGGTGGGAACACACCGCCTGGTCTCGCGACGAATGGGACATAGCCCTGCAAAATGCCAACGCCATCGCGCTCTATCGGTTAGTGCACGATCTGCTCGGCGGAGGCTGGTTCGTGGAAGGAACGTATGACTGAAAACCATTTCACCACAGAGTCACAGAGACACAGAGAAATTCAAATTCTTGATTTGGCTTTTCTCTGTGCCTCTGTGTCTCTGTCGTGAAGGATGTTGATGTACATCGAGCTTCACGCCCGCTCCGCTTTCAGCTTTCTCGAAGGCGCTTCACTGCCCGAGGAGTTAGTGGCAGTCTGCGCCCAGTTCGGCATGCCCGCCATGGCATTGCTCGACACCGATGGCCTCTACGGCGCACCGCGCTTCCACCTCGCCGCTAAGAAAATCGGAATCAAAGCGCACATCGGCGCGGAAGTTACATGCAATCCTCTCTCTACTGTCATCCTCAGCGGAGCAAGTGGTTCACGAAGTGAACCACTTGCGCAGTCGAAGGATCCCTACACCCGGCAAGTCGTCGAAAAGGTAGAGATTCCTCGCTCCGCTCGGAATGACAAACCTGGCAATAATCCCGGATACAAGTCTTTCCGCCTTCCCCTCCTCGTCTCCTCCCGCGAAGGTTACCAAAATCTCTGCCGCCTGATCACCAAAATGAAGCTGCGCGCCAAGAAAGGCGAAGGCGCAATTTGCAGACAAGAAATGGAAGAACACGCAAGGGGCCTGATTTGCCTGACCGGTGGCGCGGAAGGCCCGCTGGCCGCGGCATTGCGCCAAGCGGGTAGGGAAGAAGCGCAACGGCAAATAGAAGAGCTCATCGGAATCTTTGGCCCTGGCAATGTCTACGTGGAATTACAGCGCCACTTTCAGCGCGAAGAAGAATCTCGCAACCGCGCCGCTATCGCCATTGCCCATTCGCTCAATCTTCCACTGTTGGCCACGAACGGTGTCTGTTATGCCACCGAAAAAAATCGCGAGCTCTGCGATGCCTTCGCGGCTATCCGCAATCACCGCACTTTATCCACCGCTGGACGCCTTCTTACCTGCAATTCCGAGCGTTTTCTAAAGCCGGCGCAGGAAATGCAGCGTCTCTTCGCCGATGTGCCGAAAGCAATTTCCAACACGCTCGAGCTTTCTTCGCGCCTCGAATTCACGCTCAACGATCTTGGTTACGAATTTCCGCGTTATCCCGTGCCCGAAGGAGAGACCATGAATTCCTTTCTGCGCCAGCGCACGCGGGAAGGTTTTCGTCATCGCTATGGCCGCACCTCGCCCGACATGCAATCCCGCGCGCGCCTGCAAATTGAAAAAGAACTCGCCCTCATCGAAAAACTCGCGCTCGCCGGTTACTTTCTCATCGTGTGGGACATCGTCCGCTTCTGTGGCGAGCAAAGCATCCTCGTCCAGGGACGCGGCTCCGCCGCCAACAGCGCCGTCTGTTATTCGCTGGGCCTGACCGCAGTCGACCCCGTGGGCATGGAACTTTTATTCGAACGGTTTCTATCGGAAGAACGTGGCGAATGGCCCGACATCGATTTGGACCTGCCCAGCGGCGACGAGCGCGAAAAAGTTATTCAATACGTCTACAAGCGTTACGGCGAGCGCGGCGCGGCCATGACCGCCAACGTCATCACCTATCGCGACCGCATGGCCGCGCGCGAAATGGGCAAGGCGCTGGGCTTCGATCCCGAGACTCTCGCCAAAATTTCCGCCGCTGTCGCCACCTGGGAATTCCGCGACGAAAACGACAAGCTCGACCGCCGTTTCCGCGACGCCGGCCTCGACCTGAGCCATCCCCGCCTGCGCAAATATTACGAACTC
>Ga0209006_10001702_pt1 | contig 19933 bp, 22 predicted proteins | sample JacPin_JW_Ref_O2_FD_188567 | JGI IMG/M metagenome (GOLD analysis project Ga0209006, IMG submission 188567) | Forest soil microbial communities from Algoma, Ontario, Canada - Jack Pine, Ontario site 1_JW_Ref_O2 (SPAdes) (version 2) | ecosystem: Environmental > Terrestrial > Soil > Boreal...
TTGCAGGTCAGCGTTCCGTTTTGATTACCGGGGAGCCGCCATTCATTAAGGTCGGCTCCGGGTCAAATGACGCCATCAGAGCCTAGTCCCCAATTTGAAGGACGGCAGTCCCGACCACACCCCAATGTCTAACGAACGTCCATCCCCCATCGCCCCAATATGCCTCGTCGTCGGCGCACTTCTTGGTTTGGCGGGTAGTTTCGCCACCTCAACCTCACTCCGAGGCTTGGCGTGGGGGATCGATGGCACCGCTCTCACTGTCGGGGCGGCCCTACTTGCAGTTCATTTCATACGGTGCGCCCAAGACTCACTCGCTGCTGGATTTCTGGTCTTCATCGCCGGTGAGGCATTGGTCGTCTCAGGTTCAGCCATGTCGCTCGAGGCCAGCGGCCCGTCCTTCGCCGCAGGTGCGGCGCTATGGGCTGCGGCATTGATTCTCGTCAGCGCACCCAATGTCATGCCTGTGGCAGTGCGTGTGCTCGGTTTCGTCGCGGCACTACTTTTCGCAGTCACTGCGCTGTTGGTATTTGCCGGTCGTGGCCTCACGCCACTATCCGAGCCACTTCCGTTCTTCGCCTACCCTTTCCTGGTACTTACCATTTGCGGCTGGGCGTGGTGGTGCCGCCGCGGTCGGCTGTAACTGATAAGTCGCCCACAAAGCGGTTCGAGCGATCGCCGGACTAGCGCCGCAAAGCTGCCGGTCGCCAAGGGCCTCAGAGGGTCGAGCCCGGAAGAAAGGCCGATATTGGAGCTGGTGGCCAGAAGCTGAAGTTGGCACGGCGGTACAGATTGCGGAAAGCGGACGGACTAAGCTCACAAGGATATGATTTGGCGTTCAGCGGCAACTATCGGGAGATCTTGAGTGCAGAAGCAGATCATTCGCACCGCGGAGGCGCCAGGCTCCGCTCTGTTCAGCCAGGCAGTCAAAATCGGGCCGACCATATATGTATCGGGCATCGTTGGGATCGATCCCAATACGAACCAATTGGCCGGATCGACGATCGAGGAGCAAACGCGCCAGGCCCTCGTGAACTGCGAAAACATTCTGCGCGCCGGCGGCGCAAAACTTGAGAATATCGTCGACGTGCACGTTTTGCTCGCCAGACCGAGCGACTTCGGCGGCCTTAATGAGGCATACGCGAAGTTTTTCCCGACGGATCCGCCGGCGCGCGCGGTAGGAAAACTTGGGGTTGAGCTTCCAAACGTTCTCGTGTCGATAAAGCTCACAGCAGTCCTACCGGATTGATCCTCTAAGGAGGACGTGCCTTAGTCCATTCGCAAGCCTCCGTCGCATTCTTGGATCAAATTGCAGACCGCTTACGATCTGCGCGTAGCAGCGGTCGCCAACGCTAAGCGAATCGCGCGAGAGGTCTCCCCCGCTGCCGCTTACCCCTTCATCGATAAGTCTAGGTCGGCACCGCGGTACTCCGTCAAAACGGTGACAAGTGCCTGTCTTGATGACTCGGGTTCCTGGTGGGGACACAGGTATTCGGCTCGGGAGCCCCCGCGCCCGCCACCGAAGGGTATGCGAACTGAAACACAGCCAGTATGGTGACCATTCGTTACTTACGAAAAGTGGCAAGACCCCGGTCGAGCTGGAAATCTCTCTCGCCCAGCACCTGGCCGTGCGCGAATCTCGCGTCACGTATCCCATCCCATGTACGCCGCAAACAGGCCCACGGTATCGATGAATCCGTGCGTTAGCACGCACGTCCAGATGTTGCGTCCCGATATCAGATACGTCGCACCCAGAATCACTCCGGCTAGACCAGAGTCCAAGATGCCCGCCGGTCCCTTGTAATAGTGGCCAAACCCGAAGAGCACAGAGCTGCCCAACACTGCGAACACGTCGGCGGCGCGAGTTCCCCCCAGCATGTGGGACAACTTTTCCAGGAGAAAACTGCGATATCCGATCTCCTCCCCGAAACCGGCAAATATCCAGATGATAGGCAGGTACGTCAAGAAGACCGATAGATGGCCGCGAATCTCATCCATGCCCGAGGGCGCCTTAATCGGAGGCCAGAAGTGAGAAGTGATCGGCTCAACAACAAACTCCCCCAGTAATATCCGCAGTGTCGCGGCGCTTACGGCTATAAGTAGAAGGCGATTCCAAGAATTCGGTCGTTTGAACCCGAGCGCAGCCCAGTTCCACGCGCTCTCCCGCCATCGCATGGAAGCGATCGCCAGTACGACGAGAATCGGCACCTCGTTAGGGAGTACGCGGTAGACGTTGTGCCCGATTACTGCAATCGCCCCCAACAGCGCTTCGCACGCGCTTATCACGCGCGCTCGAGAGCGCTCACCTGACGAATCGACTGCCACGTGTCAATTTTGCAGTAGCCCGCCTGAAACATGTGAAATAAACTACTCGCTCGGTGTTTGATTTGTTACATCATAGTTATGCCCAGTCCGACTCTCGATGCGACCGACCGGCGGCTCCTGAGATTGCTGCAGAAGAACAATCGGCGCCGGCTCCGCGATCTCGCCGAGGAACTGGGGATTTCCGCGCCGACGTGTATGCGCCGGATGCGCCGACTCGAATCGGCCGGCGTCATTCGCGCTCATGCCGCGCTGGTCGACCCGGCACGAGTGGGATATGGAGTGACGGCGTTCGTCGAAGTCACGCTGGTCAACGCCTCAGGCGCGGAGATGGCCGCTTTCGAGCGACAGATGATCCGATGTCCCGAGGTCGTTCAGTGCTCCGAGCTCGCCGGCGATACCGACTATCTGTTAACGGTAAGAGTGAGGCAGATGCAGGAGTTCTCCGAATTCACCCGCACTCGTCTGGGCGACGACCCGCGAATTCGGTCGTATCGCTCCCTTCTGGTGCTTCGGCAGCTCAAGAACGAACATGAGTTGGCGTTATGAGAAATCAATAACCCCCACACCGGCTACCCAAGTACGCACGGGAGCGTTACCGCGAGAGTCTTTTCAATTGCGACCACCGCTTTAGTCAGTTTAAGCCCCTGATTGACCCAGGTACTCGGCTAGCCAGCCCGCTCGGCCGCCATTCCCTTGGCTCACCGATGTTGCGCGTTGATGAGTTGTATAGCCCGAATTGGTGCCGGAGTCCGCAGTCCCGGGAGTCTCGCCACGTCATTGTTCGCTCGGACTTGCGCCGGCGAGTCAAATATCGCGCGCATCGCAGAGAAGAGCGAACGGCGGGGCGCTGTGGTTATGAGCCCTTCATGTGGCCTTGCCTCATCCCGTCCGGCGGCCACACCCGTCAGAGACAAGTGTGCCGACGACACGGGGGAACCATCAGCGACCAAATAGCTGATTCCGGCGCCTTCGGGAGCGTTCGCCGTAAGCTTGTAGGTCAACGTCAAATCAATCGGACCGGTGAAATTACCGAGTACCACCGGATCGTCCGTAAAGTAGGCATGCGCTTGACTCAGGGTCGAGAAGGACTTGGTGAACAGGGTCGTCGCACCTTCGGCCACCGTAAAAGTGAGCGTCTTGAAACCGTTGTTAGAGGCGCTGATGGCGAGCAGTCCCAGAGTGATTGAGTTGCTGCCGCTCAGTTCATACTCGTGCGTGTTGCTCGCGATGTAGGTATAGCTGCCCGTGCTGGTGTCCGAATAGTTAGCTCCCAACACCCCTGCCCCAAAGATGCTCGAACCGCTCGACTGCAATGAGCTGTAAACGTTCTTATTTAGGGTAGAACTCGTCAAGTCGTTCGATTGCACACTCGATGTGGGCAACCCCATTACCCACCCGTAAGCGGCATACCCATTTATAGTGCTCGGAAACCAACTCCCGCCGACGTTGGCTTGCGTCCCACTGATCACTCCGGTCGAGTTCGTCGGAGCTGTGGCACTCGCTAACACCCGATCGGTCGCCCCCGTCGCCGCATCGGCAGCGCTACTGTTGGCGAGCGCGCTGCCGGTGGCCCCGCTTGCCGTAGCACTTGCTGCGCCCGTGATGGCGCCAATGGAGGTGGTGTTTGCGATCGCCGTGCCCCTGGCACCGGGCGACGAAGAGGTGGCATTTGCCGCAATCTGATTATTGGTCGAGACCGGCCCGATCGCCGTCGCGGTGGCGGTGGCTGCTCCGCCAGTCGGCCCGGCCCCACCGGTTGCGGTGGCATTGGCGCTCGCGATGTACGGGGACGTGACTTGGGAAATCGCCGTCGCCGCTCCACCTGTACCGAGGGTGGCATTGCCACCGCCCGCCGTGGCGCTTCCCGTCACACTCGGAGAATTGCTCGCGGTTGAGGTGAGATACGACGTCGAAGTAGCGTTGCCCGCGCCGCCTGCCGTGCCGCTGGAGCTGTTACCGCCGTTACCACCTTGGGCAGAGACCGTCGCATTGATAGACAGGGCGGACGCATCGGAATACGGGGACGAGCTCGTACCTAGATTGGAGCTCGCCGCACCGCCGGTGCCTGCCGTACTCGTAGGGGAGTCGCCGCCCGTGCCTCCGACGGCACTCTGTTGCAAGGTCAGACTCCCCGTGGTGCTGCCCGAAACGGCATTCGACACATTCGCCGCCGCGCCCGCGCCGCCCTTCGCGCCTGAGTAACCCTCGCCGCCAGCGCCGCCCGTCCTGGTCACCGTGACTTTAACGGTACCGCTGCTCGAGGTCGCCCGCGCTGTTCCGGCGCTGCTGCCCCCGACGCCAGCGCTTTCGCCGGGGCCATCGCCACTGCCGCCCGTACCACCCGTAGCAAGGGCGGTGGCATCGGATTCGTTTGCACCGCTTGCTGTGCCTACGGCGGTAGCGCTCGCTGCGCCGCCCTGTCCGCCCGATCCGGAAGTGCCCGCCGGATCGAGGCCGCCGCCACCGCCATACGCCGAGGCGGAAATGGCCGCCTCGCCGGCTGTACTGCTGCCCGTCAGCGTTGCCTTCGCGGCGCCTCCCGCGGCGCCATTTACGTTGCCGCCGCTGGAGCCGCCGACGCCGCCGTAGGCATAGCCCGTCACCGTGATTGGAGCTGTGCTCGTGTCGACCGCACTCACCGTTCCGTTCGCCCCGGTAGCGGCAGTTCCGGACGTCGTTGAGCCTCCGATGCCGCCTTCAGACTGGAGAAATACGCCGAGCGAATTGGCGGTGGTATTGCTATACGGAGTGCCGGCTGTTCCCAGCGTCGAAGTGGCCGCGCCGCCGGCGCCGGCCGCCGCGGTGTCTGAGTCGCCGCCCGCGCCACCATAGGAGCTCTCCCTTAAATTAAGTACGCTGCTCGTGCTGCCGGCGGCGGCATTGGTGATTGTGGCCGCGGCCCCTGCACCACCGCTTGCGCCCGAAGTGCCGGCGCCACCGGCGCCGCCTGTCTGGCCAACAGCAGCGGTAGCCGTGCCGCCGCTCGCCGTTGCGGTAGCCGTTGCCCTAGCGGTAGCGGTACCGCCTGCGCCGGCGGTATTTCCATTTCCCACAGCGTCCCCACCCGCGCCGCCTGTGGCAGTGGCCTCGACAACCGCGTTGCGTTCGGTGCTTGTGCCATTCATTGTTGCCGCAGCTTTACTTCCCGCGACACCGCTTCCGCTGCCCGTGCTGTAACCGCCGGCACCGCCAGTTGCCAGGCCCGATAAATTGACGGTATTTGCGGTAGAGGCCACACCGTTAACCGTAGCGCTGCCGCCGGCGCCCGGCGTTCCCGAGGTCGTATAGCCGCCGGCACCGCCGGTCGCCTTGACAGCCAGAAGGAGGTTATTGGCCGAGGTGTTGCTGAAAGGCGTGTTTGTCGTGCCAAGCGTCGAGCTTGCGGCGCCACCTGCACCAGCCACAGAGGTTGCCGATCCGCCACCTGCGCCACCAATGGCGGTTTGCGTCAAATCCAGTGACCCCGTTGTGCTGCCCGTGACGGCATTCGTCAATGTCGATGGCGCGCCCACACCCCCGGCTGCACCCGAGTTGCCGTAGCCACCGCCACCGCCGGTCTCGGTAGCATTGGCGGTGGCCGAACCACTGCCCGCGGTTGCCGTCGCTGTAGCCCCTTTTGCCGTGCCGCCGGCACCACCTGCGTTGCCCGCGCCATAGCCGCTGCCTCCTAAACCTCCTGTAGAAGTGCTGGAGCTGGTCGCAGCGCCGGCAGCGGTCGCCGTTGCCGAAGCTGCTGCACGTGTCGCGCTCCCGCCAGCCCCGCCCGAGGCACCGACGCTGCTTCCCGTGCCCGGTGTACCGGAATCCCCGCCTGCACCGCCATCTGCAGTGGCGCTTGCAGTGGCATTCCCAGAGCTGGGTGCCGTCTCTGCGACCGTGGCTGCAGCATTGCCGCCATTGCCTCCGGCGCCTGCACCGCCACCTGTAAAGCCGTTGCCCCCGCTGCCTCCGCTGCCTCCGTCCGCTTCAGCCGTATTAGTAGAGTCGTGGGGTGTCTTAGTGGTCGCAGCGCTCGCGTTTTGGCCATTCCCGCCGGCTTGACCGTTTGGCGAAGTTGACGTGCCGTTTTGACCCGCAATACCCGGAACGCCAGGTGAACTGACGGTGCCGGCATGGGCTTGAGCGGCGGCAAGGGCCAAAACGACGGGCGGTGCCCAACGCAATAAATACCTAAGCGCATGTTTCATATATGTATGGGTACGGCGAACCCCTGCCGCAGATCGCTGATAAGACCGGTCAGCCATGACGCGTCCCCCTACCCAGACTTATTGACAAATCGCAATAGCTATTGAGTCGTCATCACGACTTCCGAGCCCAGGGCCTAGACGACGTAGCCCTTCCCTTTGGCTTGAGGATCGTATGAATCGCCCTCGCCGCATGCGGGGTTAATGATGCTCACTCTCTATAGATCGAAAACCCGAGCAACAAGACGACACTTGGATCGCTCTTTAATGGGCGAGGTCCCGCATGAAACTCCCGGCGCGACTTTCCGGCTGCAAGGGCTTTTGCGCAGTAGCTGAATCTGAGAATCGCGGCCCGCATGGCGTGGATCTATTGTCGCGAGTGGCGTCGTCTCGGCTTCCTGACCGTAAGGCGGTCATAGACGAGCCGCTAACGTTCGCGGCGCTTCTAAGAGGTCGACGCTGATGTAACACTTTCGGCGCTACATTAAACCGGCCGCCCAAGGGCTAACCAAACTGGGCGGTCGCGTTGTAAGCGAGGAAAGCTACGACGTAAGGCCGCGGATTTAGTTGACAGCGAATGTCGAACGCAATCAACGCTGCAAGGCATGCGCCAATAACTGCAAGGCCTGTGACGTCACTGCCTATCGTTGAACCAGTATCCCAATGTTCTGGTGGTTGGAACACAGGCGCTTGATTCGCATACCCGCTCTTTAGCCAGACCGCGGGGGAGCATCCGAAATGAAACATCGCGGCTAAGTTAGTTGCACAAAAGGGCGGTTCAGCCAGACGGCTCCCCGGTTCTTTTCTGCTGCGGTACGATCGCGCAAGATGTCATGCCGTTTCGGTGGCACACGTCTCTGACCCACACAACTTGACCAGGTCATAGGCTCGAAACTTGCTGTCGAGGCTAAGTCAGGGGTGGTAGTTGTAAGGCTGGGCCGCATGATACGCAAACTCAATTCCGGCAAGTATCGACTGTATTCGCGCAAGATCGACCCGCGAACGAATCGTCGGCGAAACCTTGGCACGTTCGATACGCGCGCGGCCGCTGAGAAGCACGAGCGCGCCGTCCAGTATTTCAAGCGACGCTCGTGACCTTGAGCTCGTGTCGCCCGTCGCAATCGTCGGCATGATGATTGCCAGACGATACGCCCAGAAACTATCCAGATTGAATCGAAGCAAGAATGAATCCACTCGTAAGTAAGGTACATGGCAAGGAAAAGCGCTGGCGTGCCGAATATGCCGCGCTTCGCCAACTGTGCCTTGCTTCGGGCCTCAACGAAGAACTGAAATGGGGCCAAGCTTGCTACGATCTGAGTGGTAGAAACGTGGTTTTGATCCATGGCTTTAAGAATTATTGCGCTTTGCTTTTCATGAAAGGCGCTTTGCTTAAAGACCCCAAGGGCATCCTCATTCAACAAACCAGGAATGTGCAGGCCGCGAGGCAGATCAGGTTTGCTTCTCTTGCGGACATCAACAAGCAGAAGGCGTCTGTTAAGGCCTACATAAAGGAGGCCATTGCGATTGAGAAATCCGGCGCCAAGGTGAAGATGAGGAGCGTGGCGCAATTTGATATGCCTGAGGAATTTCAAAAGCGTCTGGATGATGACCCTAAATTGGCCGAAGCCTTCCATGCGCTAACACCCGGAAGACAGAAAGGTTATTTGCTGCATTTCGCAGGAGCGAAACAATCAGCAACCCGAGCCGCGCGCGTGGAAAAATACGCGCCTAGAATTTTGAAAGGGCTGGGACGCGATGATTAAGCCCATGAAGTGCGAAAGCGTGCCTCCAAGTAGATCGGCCGGCTCCTAAGCAGCCATTCGCGCATGGACGTCAGGCGACTGCGTCGCTTACGAAAAGCGATGAACCAGGGCTGACAGTCGCTGACCGGCCAACTCCGGTGGAAGACCTGCTGCCACGTGATGCGGACCCTCCTCGCGCTAGACGAGGATGCAAGCTCCAAAAACCCCGCCAAGTTCGGAAGCTGCTCGATCTCGCTGGGTGGCGCCACAAAAGCCCGCTGCACTGTACTAAGGGTCATGGCCAACTTACGGCCACTTTCGGTCATTGGACTGCCTAATTTCCCTGCCCTAAAGGCGACGTTCGACCGTGGACCGCGACGGATACACCCTAAACTTTGATAAAAGCGGGGAGCATCTGCCAACATGAGGCCGTGTCAGGGGGGTGTTTCACTTGGCTGAAAGCGGCGGCGAAAAACAAGTTACCGGCGACGCTGGAACGGCGGACGTGTTCATCAGCTATGCGACGGCGGATAAGAGTGCTGCCGATTCCATTTGCGCCGCACTCGAGCGCGGCGGAATCGTGTGCTGGATCGCACCGCGAGATGTCACCCCCGGCGTGTTCTACGCGGACGCCATAGTTCAGGCAATCAACTCGGCTCGCATACTGATCGTCGTGCTGTCCGTAAACTCCGCCTGTTCCCAGCACGTTCTGCGTGAGGTCGAGCGCGCAAGTGCAAAGAGGCGCCCGCTAGTCGCATTTCGGCTCGATACTACTTCGTTACCCACCGGCTTGGAGTATTTCCTCAGCGCATCACACTGGTTGGATGCGAGCGGAGTCAAGATTGAACGCGCGTTGCCGGGCCTATTGGATGCGGTGCATCGACTCTTGAGGCCACCCGGGAAGCCGGTGATCAGTACCAGCATTCGTGACGACTCGACTGTCAACGCGAGTGGTGGTGTCGCGGTAACCAAGGGGGCCACGCCAAAGCAACGCCGGAATGGGTTGTGGATCGCAGCGGCCGTGGTGGCGGTGCTGCTTGCACTTCTCGCAGACAAATTCTGGCCGAGGGCGCGGACTGAGATGGATGCCGGATCGGCCCGCAACACGGTGGTCGCGCCTGCGGCCGTGCCAGCCATGCTCGAGAAGTCGGTCGCCGTGCTGCCTTTCACCGATATGAGCGAGAAGAAGGATGAGGAGTACTTCGCCGATGGTATGGCGGAGGAGATCATCAATCTACTCGTCAAAGTGCCCGAGCTGAAGGTCCCGGCACGCACCTCGTCTTTCTATTTCAAGGGCAAGTCAACCACGATCCCGGAAATCGCTAGGAAATTGGGCGTTGCCCATGTTCTGGAGGGAAGCGTGCGCAAGTCGGGCAGTCACCTGCGCGTGACCGCGCAGCTCGTAAGCGCGGACAACGGTTACCACCTATGGTCAGAAACCTATGACCGACAACTCGAAGACGTGTTCAAGACACAGGACGAGATCGCGGGCGCAGTGGTCGCGGCGCTGAAACTCAAACTTGCGCCGGGGCAGCAGGCAACCAGTTCGCGCCGTACATCGAACCTTGATGCCTACAACCAATACCTTCTCGGTCGGCAATTCTTTGAAAGCTTCACTCTCGACGGATTTCGGCGAGCGGTCGGTGCCTACCAGAAAGCTATTCAACTTGATCCCAATTACGCCGCCGCCTATGCCGAACTCGCCATATCGGAGTTCTTCGTCGCCGATCAGACCGGCGATACGGCACAGAAGCAGCAAGCCCTAGTGACGGCGGACAAGGCCGTGGCGCTGGCCCCGGATGAAGCTGACGGCTACGCGGACCGAGGATATTTGCGTTACGAGTTCGCCTGGGATTGGACCGGAGCACAGTCGGATTTTGCGAAGGCATTGGCATTGAATCCCGGCGACAACCGCTTCCAGAGGCGATATGCGCAATTGCTGGGAAGCCTTGGCCGGCTACCCGAGAGCATTGCGGTGCTGAAGAAAGCAACAGAGTTAAACCCGTTATCGAGCCTGACTTGGACAGTGTTCGGCAATTACCTCATCGCGGACCGGCAGTTCGGGGCCGCCGAGGAGGCCGTGCGCCGGGCACTCGAGATCCAACCGGATTCGCTCTTTGCCTTAGCTCAGCTCGGCATAGTGCAGTTACTCAAGGGTAATCCGACGGAAGCTCTAACGAGCTTCCGGAAGCGCGGCGGCAGTGGATTTAGTTTAATCGGTATCGCGATGGCCGAGTACACACTCGGTCATGTCAAAGAATCGCAACACGCACTTGACGAGGTGATCGCAAAGCATGCACAGGATTTGGCTTGCGAGATCGCGGAGGTCTATGCGTGGCGCGGCGAGAAGGACAATGCGTTCGCGTGGCTAGAGCGGGCTTTCCAGCAACGCGATGGGGGTCTGTCGGATATCAAGGCCGATTTACTACTAGCCTCACTGCGCGATGATGCCCGTTTCGGCGCAATGCTGAGGAAGATGCAGCTGCCCGAGTGATAGCGGGCGGCGCTACGCGTCAATCTGCGCCACTCCAGAGCGATCGATCGCCGAATTCCAGAGATCGAACCACCGAGATTCGAGTGCATGAGCGCGCAGACGATTGGTCACCTTGTGTATTTTTGGAATTGACTCTGGAGGGGCCGCCGGTATTGGTCGCACGTCGCCGGACGCGCAACAGGGCCGCTTGATCATTGGGTTTTAGGGACGCGCCGTGAGCTTCAAAAGATCGTTGCCTTCGCATGTCTCTTCGGTAGGCGCCGATTAAGGTAACGACCCGAATTCCGCGCCCGGAAGCAGTCAGTCGCGACGGGCAGCTTGGGGTCAAAAGCGGAAGTAGAGGCTAATTCGTTTACATACGGCCACAACCGAGTGATGGCTTATTGCTTGCTCCAAAGGCGCCGTTGGGGGCTCAAAACAATGCCCCTCGCAGTGCAGCCTCATAGGCCTTGAACGATGCTCGGCCCTTATTGGTGAGGCGGCAGACCGTCATCGGAATCTTGCCGCGATAGGTTTTCTCGATCTCAACGTATCCGGCCTCTTCAAGCTTCCCCAGATGGCTCGAGAGATTCCCCTTTGTTAAGTCGGTTTGACCCTGCAGGTAAAGAAAGTCCGTCTCCTTCACCAGGTACAGCATCGCCACAATCATGAGGCGCGCTGGCTCGTGAATCACACGGTCGAGATCGCCAATCTGACGAAGACGGCTATTCACGTCTCATCCGCAGAGGCTGGCACGGTGCGCAGATAATTCCACAGCGTCACGCCTCCGGAGCACAGCCACGCGCACCCGACGCCAACGATAAAGATTGCGAACGCCAGCGTCGGGGGATACTCGATTGACGCCGCAACACCTAGGATAAGTGCGAACACACCCACGACGAGAAACCGTACTAGACTGTGGCGTACGCGCACGTACACCGACATCGCGCAGACCGCGATGCCACCCACAGCCGGGACCCACCGAACCATACGCGCCAAGTCCAGACTTGCAACGCCCGCGTAACGGAGGGCCAGCACTGCGGCGCCTGTAACAACCAGTCCAAGGGTTGCGACGAGCAGCGCGCGCGCAAGGCGACCCTTCAGCCACGATCCACCGTCCTGGTCCACGTACCCGCTACGCGGGTACGTGATGCGCTCACGCAGTGCAGTCTTGATGCGCGGCACAAAAATCGCGAACGCGAGAAGCAGCAGCATGTAGATCAGCGTGCCGGGCACAAACCATGCCTCTTTGCTTTGTGCCAGCGTCCAGCCGCCCATCAGCAAGAAGATAATGCCGAGGGTAATTTCCTCTAGGCCATCACGGAACCAGTAGCGTTGCGCTCGGATGCGGGCTTCAAATAATGGATCAGGCACGACATCGCTCCCGTGATATAGTTGGCATCACAGACCAGTCTGCAATAGTCGGCCGAGCGGCCGCGCCCTGTCAAGACGTCTCGGTGCGGGTAGCCTCGGTCTGCGCGGAGAATGAAACCGCCACCGAACGGCTCTGGCGACTGGACACGACGCTCGGCAAAGCAATCAAGAAAAACGGTTGATTACGCCGACCGTCGCGTTGGAAATCTCTGGACTGCCCAGAGCTGACTGTCGCGTTAGTCTCCTTGGGGTAAGTCCTGTTCTGGGCGCTTTTTGTGATGGCTCTAGCCACCCACGGCCAATTTGCCTAATCTTTGAGTGTTCGATTCTTTCGCTCAACCGGCCACGAAGGAAGGAAAGTTGGCGTGCCACGACCACTGTTTGCGGCATTCGGTTCGACCGACGAGGAACAGCGCTTGATGCCACAGGCGACCAGCAAACTGACGTCCGGCACGAGCGTTAACCGTATGTGAGGTTTGTGCTCTGTCCGACCTCGATAATATATCCGTCAGGATCGCGGATGTAGCAGCGCGTCTCGCCGTACTTGGGGATCGGCTCCGTGATGAACTCCGCCCCTCGACTTTTCCATAATTCATAGCATGCTTGAATATCCGCAACACGGAAATTCATAAAGCTGTTGATGTGATTCGGGTCGGGGACGCTGAGCGTTACCGTCGGCTTATCCGGGGTCGGACCGCCCCCAACGTTCAGAATCATCCATATATTTGCGAGCTGAAGGTACCCTGGCGCGTTGCCGTCACCCAGGCTCAGAATGCGAGCGCCGAAGACCTTTTCATAGTAGCGAGCCGATCGCTCGATGTCGCCGACGGTGAGAAAATGCGCAATACTGATCCCCTCTCGCGGGGGCATCTCATAGCTCTTCTGTTCGATTTGTACGCTGTTCATTGACGGCTCCATTCCAGATAAACAGTGCTCATCCGATGATTCTGGTTCTTTCGTATTCATATCCGCTGCCGACTAAGGTTATCACCTATCTACAATCTCTGGGGCCGTGGAGGTTCAGTCACGACGGTCAGTTCAGAGTCAAGGTGAGCCACCGGCTGGTCGCAAAACGCACCCGAAACATCGTCTGTTTTTCGGACGTTCGTCCCCTCCTGTACCATGCCAGCTGAAATGGGCAGAGAGGTGGCTGTCGCGCTTTACGTGGTGGCAATGGCAGCCGTCATAGTCGGTGTGGATTTTGCGTTCTTCAGAAACAGATTCTGGGAACGGCTGACAGTGAACATTGGCATTGTCTTGGTGTTCGCAGCTTTCTACTTAAGATTCCTCAGGCGTCGATGAAACAAGGAGCGATAGCGGTCCGCTCTAATTCCTCGCAATGAAAACCGCGCATTCGAAATTTCCCACAGTAATCTTCAGCGCCTATCGTCACGAGGTCGAACCATGTTCCGCCAAATCTGCAAGCCCTTCATCCTGCTGGCCAGCACCCTACTCCTCGTCTCCGTCGTCAGCGCCGATGCCGTCGCGCCATCCGACAGCACCATTGCGCTGCTGCACAAAGCCGTGGACGGGGACTGGCGTTCGGCCGCGCACAAGGCGCGCGATCAATACCGGCATCCCATCGAGACACTGGAATTCTTCGGCCTCAAGCCGGACATGACCGTCATTGAGTTGGAGCCGGGCGGCGGCTGGTATACCGAAATTCTTGCGCCTGTCCTTTACGCACACGGCCATCTGCTCGAAGCTTCCGATCCGAAGTTCGCCGACAAGATGAAGACTAAACCGGCCGTGTTCGGGCACATCGGGGAGATCATCCCGTTCGAACCGCCCAAACAGGTGCGACTCGGCGCTGAGAATTCTGCTGACATGGTGCTCACCTTCCGCAACGCGCATGACTGGCTCATGGACGGTCCGGGGACGCTTGCCGCGGTCTTCAAGTCCGCGTTTGATGTGCTTAAGCCCGGCGGCGTCTTCGGCGTCGAGGAGCACCGTGCCAAACCGTTCGCCACAGCATCGGAAAGCGCGATGACACTCCACCGCATTCCGGAGGATTACCTGATCGCGCTGGCGCTCAAGACGGGTTTCCGCGTGGCTGGCGTCTCCGAGATCAACGCCAATCCTAAGGACCCGGAAGACATCATCGTGCATCGATTACCACCGGATCTGTCCGGTCCCGAAGCCGAGCACGCGACGATGCAGGCCATCGGCGAATCCGATCGCATGACGCTCAGGTTTGTGAAGCCTTGATGATCGCAGACACGGTCGAAAGCCTCTGGGTTCAAAAGCGATCATAGGGAACCTCGGATGAAGCCAGGACGGTAGACTTCCCCGAAGCCGACGTTGGTAAACGTCGCCTTCGGCTCCAGCTGCGATGGCTCCTGGTGAGGCGTATGCCAATGCAAGAAATGCTATCCCACTAGGTCATTTGCTGCTTCGTCGATCAAAGCAGACGGCCCGAAAGCTGACGTCATTGAGTGAGCGCTTCGGGTCAACCAGCGACCCTCCGCCGATGCGGCCAACTCCGGTCGCTCCTCACTCGTTAGTCGGCGCCGTATGGCGGACGATCAAGATCCGCCGCCAACTCGGTTATCCCTCGTCAGCGCTGTAAAAGAAGTTAGGCCGCGCCCCAGATAAGGAATATCGCGTGACGGAGCTCGAGAGGATTGGGATACTCTTCGTCAGGATGGAGCGGAAGCCGGGGGTACACGGGGTGAACATACTATTGTGGGTCCTACAAGTCCTCGCCGCGCTCCTGTACGGATCGTCGGGCGTCATGAAGGTCTTCATGTTCGACAAGGTAAGCAAAGACGTCCCCTCCTTTGGTGCATTGCCGCGAGGAGCATGGATGACTCTGGGTATCCTGGAACTCGCGTGCACGGTCGGGCTCATCGTCCCCGCCGCGTTCCATTGGCAGCCGTCGCTGACGATCCTGGCTGCTGCGGTCTTGGCGGTCGAGAGCCTCGTGTTCGTTGGGGTGCATGTCAAGTATCGCGAGGTCACGCCCATGATCTTGAGCGCCGTGCTGGGCCTCCTCATGGCGTTCGTCACGTACGGTCGGATCGTTCTGAAGCCTATCGCCTGACAGGCGGTCCTCCAAGTGGACGCAGCCGCGTAACTATTCATTTAAGCCGACGCCGCTGTGCGGCGCGGCTTAACCAAGCGTTAGAAGTCGAACCCGTCCTCTGCCGCGAGTGCCGGCATGCGCGCCGCACTCCGTCGCGAAGTCACGACCAATGGGACAGTCTGAACGATCAAGAGTTAAGAAATGAACAAGCCAAAGGTGAAAAAAATCGTACGCGTGCTGGGCGCGGCGGTCGCACTATCGATGCTGCTCACCTGGCCAGTGCCCTCCCAGTCTGCGCCCAAGGGCAGCACGGGCAGCGATTCATATAAAGTCGGTATGGCTTTTCGTAGCTTTGCGCCTCAGGAGCCCTACGACTGGCGCGATGCGCGAGCGCACACCTTAGATGTTGTGGTGTGGTATCCCGCCGAGGACAGAGCGCGCGAGAAACCGGTCGTAGTCCGCGGGTTGGACATCTTCGAGCTTGGAAGAGCTTCGCCGGACGCACCGCTCGCCGCAAAGACGGCGAGATTTCCTCTCGTCGTGATTTCGCATGGCACAGGCGGCAGCGCCTTGGCCATGGCCTGGCTGGGTGAGGCCCTTGCCGCCCATGGTTACGTTGCTGCCGCCGTGAATCATCCCGGCAACAACGCGACGGAGCCCTATACCGCGAAGGGCTTCTCGATCTGGTGGGAGCGCGCACGCGATCTTAGCGAGACGATCAGTGAAATGTTGGCCGATGCCAAGTTCGGCCATCAGATCGACCCGGGGCGCATTGGCTCGGCCGGTTTCTCTCTAGGCGGCTACACGATGATCGCGATTGCGGGTGGGATCACCGACGTGCAGGGATTTGCGCGTTTCTGCGACTTACCGGATGCCGGAAGGAACTGCACCAGTCCTCCGGAGTTTCCCTCGCTGGTTGAAGACTTCCGCAAATTGATCCGCGAGCATCCGGAAGTGCTCCGGGCCTCGGGGAACTCTTTTCGCGATGCCCGCGTTCGGGCCGTCTTCGCAATGGCGCCCGGGCTCGGTCCCGCCTTTACGCCCTCCAGCCTTGGGAAGATTTCCATCCCCGTGCAGATCGTGGCGGGAGAATCCGATCAAAACGTTCCCATTGAATCGAACGCGAAATACTTCGCGGCGAAGATCCCGGGAGCGAAGCTGCACATCTTTCCCGGCAAGGTGGCGCATTATGTGTTTCTTGATTCCTGCAGCGAAATCGGCCGCAAGACGGTGCCGATGCTATGCATCGACGCGCAGGGAGTGGACCGCGACGCAATTCACACCGATACAGTGCGCAGAGCACTGCAGTTCTTTCGGGTCACACTAGAACCCGAAACTAGCTAGCCTTCTGGAGAGCGAACATCCGCGTCGAACGCCTGGGGTCAATAGCGGCAGCTCCATCGAACGGGCTGCTCCCGGCCCCTGGTTGCACGCAAGTTTTCAGCAGCCGCACTACTCAACCGAGGCGCCTCTATAAGTGCATAAGGCGCTATTATTGCAAGTGATCTCGGCGCAACAAGAGGCGCGAAGCCGCACCGGTGAGCGCGGCGGAGATCCCACAGGTAGGGAATGAAATCGGCGATGACGGTGGATCAGGTCAGACGTGCTGCGCGCCGTGCTCGGCGCGGGGCATCTCGGAGGTCGTGATGAAGCGCGGGGACGAAGCGAGGGGCGAGATTGGTTTAGTGGCGTCTCTCGTTCCGCGGCCGGACGGCACCCTGCGCCTGGTTTTAGATGATGTCGTGATCGCCCCGTCGACGGGGATGACGCTTTGGCGGGTTCGGGGATCGTACACGTTCGTCGACTGGCCACGCGAAGTGGTTGCGAACATGAAGTTGAGTCCGCGGGAGTACCAGAGGCTCGGAGAGAATCTACTCGCCCGGCTCCTTGCGCGAAGATCGAAGGACGGCTTCGTCGACAGTGGCGAGTAACGCTGCCGCCCCCGATTCGCGACAGCTGTCGAAATCTCAGCCCTTGCGACTCTTGCCAGTCGGCAATGACAACCCGACCTTCGTACGATCGAGCACGACATGCGTTTCGTAACGCGCGACCTGAGGAATTTCAAGGCGCGTGCGAGCGAAAGCACGATAGTCTTCCATGCTCTCAGCGGTGACGACCAAAAAGATATCAGAGCTTCCCGTGACGTGATAACACTGCTGCACCTCTGCCAGGTCGCGCATGCGACGCGTAAATTTATCAATTTGCGCCGCGCTCGATGCCAACGCGATGCTCACAAGACAGGTAATCGGTCGGCCCACCGCCACGTTGTTGAGAACGGCTATCTCATTGGCGATCGTTCCATTGGATCTAAGTCGCTTCAGCCGCCGCTGTACGGCGGCGACGGAAAGCCCAACCTCGGCACCAATGGACGCTGCGACACGGCGTGTATCATGCTGGTAGAGTGCGAGGATCTTCCGGTCTATCGCGTCCATTCGGCGCGCCCTTTGAGTTAACTTGCGGCCAAACCGCGTGAAGTAGTTCTATATCGCGGCGTTTCGACCCGGTGGTGCGGCTAGAGTACCCAAAGTCGAATTCAAGGGATACAAATGCCGGCGCGATCGCGAGCCTCGGTCCTCCTTAGTGCTCTGTGGGTGGTTTCTGTTAGTACGGCTGCCACTGACACGCGCCTAGATGGACTCTCCGCTGCGATCAAACGTGGTGACTATCCCAAAACGACAAGCGTCGTCGTCGTGCAGCAGGGCAAGCTCGTCTTTGAGCGCTATTTTGGCGAAGGCCATCGCACTATGCTGAACGACACACGTTCGGCGATGAAAGCAATTACAGCGCTCGCTGTCGGTGCAGCGATTGCGGATGGCGCGATTCCGTCGGCGCAAACGCTAGCATTTCAGTACTTCTCAGATCTTCGGCCGTTGCAACACGATACCCGTGACAAGGAAGCGATTACGTTGGCGGATCTTATGAGCATGTCATCCGCTTTGGACTGCGACGACAACGACGACAACAGTGTCGGCTCCGAAGACCGAATGCACGAGCAGCACAATTGGACGCGCTGGGGCGTCGACTTACCAACTTACCCAGAATTCAGCCGAGACGTCCACGGCTTGGGACCGTGGCGCTATTGCACGGTTAATGCGGTGCTGGCGGGCCAGGTCGTACAGCGGGCCACGCATGAGCCGGTTGATCAATATGTCGAGAAACGCATATTCGCACCACTCGGAATCGACCAATGGGAGTGGCCACGCTCTCCTGTTGGAGAGGTGATGACAGGCGGCGGCCTTCGCCTAAGGTCCCGCGATATTGCAAAGATTGCGGCGATGATGGCTGACGGCGGTCTGTGGCAAGGAAGGCCAGTTATTCCATCAACCTGGATCGATGAAGTGCTTACGATACGGCGCGCGTCGCGGCCAGATCAGAACTACGGCTATTTCATTTTTGAAGGGCAATACAATACGACCTGTGGCCCGACTCACGCTTGGTATATGGCGGGCAATGGCGGTAGCCAAATTCTGATTCTGCGCGAGCAGCGCACGGCGATCGTGCTGACACGCACGAATTACAACGTGGCCGGAACAGCTCGCCAGAGTGCCGAGCTGCTCGAAAAGTACGTGCTACCTAGATTCTTATGCGGCGCAAAGCTGTGACGATGACAAAGGATTCGCCGAACGCGGCATTCCAGGAACTGACGTTCGCCAAAGACCGCGCGGGCTAATCACCGGCAGACCGCTCCGACGCGACGGACCACGCCAAACCCGGGCCATCAAGGCAGGGAAGCTCGCGACACAAAGCGGCGATTCCCGTTCAGTTGAGGTCTTCCTCCATCAGTAGCGGCCCGGAGCCCTGATCCGACATAGAGTCCCCAGGATTCCGCAGCTGACACACCTTAAGCGACAAGCACCCACAACCGATGCAGCCATCAAGCTGGCCGCGAAGCCTTTGTAACAAAGAGATCCGTCGGTCCAGTTCCTTTCGCCAAACCACTGAGAGTCGCTTCCAATCGTTGGCGGTCGGCGTGCGACTCCCTGGTAACGAGTCAATGGCTTCTTTAATCATGGACAACGGCAGGCCAAGCCGCTGCGCAACTTTGATAATAGCGACGCGCCGCAGAACATCGCGACTGTAACGGCGCTGATTGCCGCTACTTCGCCAGCTCCTAACTAAACCCTTCGCTTCGTAGAAGTGCACAGTTGAAACAGCGACACCGCTGCGCGCGGCAACTTGGCCCGCCGACAGTGGCGTCTCGCGTTCCTCTGCAGAAATCCTTGCCACCGGCATGCCCCTTGACCTCAAGTGCAGTTGAGGTTGTACGCTGCCAATCATCTGGAATCAAGTGGCTGCCGTGTCAGCAGGCACCGATCTTGAGACCTCAGGGCGGAGACTTGGATGACGAGCATTTCTGGGTGGACATTTCCATCGACAAACTCCTGGTTGTGGCGATGCTCAGCGCGATAGCTCTATTTTCCAGCTCCCGCCGCCTTGGGAATACAGGTCAGTTGATGAATCGCATTGCGCTGGAGCTCAATATCGAGGTCGTCGATCTCACGAGCCAGCGCATGTCATCGTATGACTATGACCATCGAAATAGGCATGATGACTTTGAGCCTCTCATGAAGCGCGTGTTAGCGCACGACCAGATCATATTCGCGTCGCCAATCTACTGGTATGCAGTAAGCCCAGCGATGAAGGTATTTCTCGATCGGTTTTCTGACCTGCTCGAGCTACCGGACCTTCTTTGCGAAGGTCGCAGATTGAGGGGCAAGAAGGCGTACGTAGTGTGCACATCGACGAGCAGCGAACCGTCTGTGGCATTCGTGGATGCGTTCCGCGAAACCTTCGACTATCTCGGCATGCGCTT
>Ga0209006_10001703_pt1 | contig 19932 bp, 18 predicted proteins | sample JacPin_JW_Ref_O2_FD_188567 | JGI IMG/M metagenome (GOLD analysis project Ga0209006, IMG submission 188567) | Forest soil microbial communities from Algoma, Ontario, Canada - Jack Pine, Ontario site 1_JW_Ref_O2 (SPAdes) (version 2) | ecosystem: Environmental > Terrestrial > Soil > Boreal...
CCAAGGAAGCGAACGTGCAGCACCAGCTGGCGACCTACTACTTCAAGACCAAGGAAGAGCTTTGGATGGCGGTTATGGACGAACTGGCCACCGGCTTTTTCGACCAACTGGGCGAACGCATTCGCGGACTCGAGGGGGTCGATGCGGCCACCAAGCTGCGACTGGTCGTGCGTGAGTTCGTCAAGTATTCAGCGGAAAATCCGCAGCTTCATCGCTTGATGACGATGGAGGGCCGCAAGGAGAGCGAACGCCTGGTCTGGTTGGTCAAGCGTCACATCTCGCGATTCTTTGCGATCAGTACAAAGCTCATTCGTGAAGCGCAGACGTTAGGCGTGGTCAGGCCAGGCGACGCCGGTCAATTGCATTATTGCGCCATCGGCATCGCGACCGCGGCGTTTTCGTTGGCGCCCGAATATAAGCTCGTCACCGGAAATGACCCCTTCACCCGCTCGCATATCGAGCAGATCGCAGACCTGGTCTGCGATTTCCTGTTTATTCGTTCCGGAAAGTAGTGGCGGAGGCGATCCGACCTCGCCTATCCGTTGGCTCGGGCGTTGGCCGCAGGCAACCGAATGACGAACTTGCCCGTATTTTCGCCCTTGTAGAGGCGCTGCAGAGAACCGGGAGCATGCTCCAACCCTTCATGCATCTCTTCGCGGTAGTTGATGCGTCCTTCCTTGATCCATCGAGAAATCTGCGCCTCGGCTTCCGGAAAGCGGCTCAAGAAATCCGTCGCCAGGAAGCCTTGCATTCGCGAACGCTTCACCAGCAGGTGACGCTCCGGTCGCGGCCCCGTGTTCCAGGGATTCCAGCTCGGATAAGACGCCGTGCCGCAGATCACGATGCGTGCGCCGATCGCCAGGTTTCGCAACACAGCGTCCGAAATTGATCCCGAAGTATTGTCGAAATAAACATGGACGCCGTCAGGGCATGCGCGACGCAACGCTTCGTCCAGATCGCCGTCGGCTTTGTAGTCGATGGCGGCGTCATAGCCGAATTCCTCCAGGCATTGGCGTACTTTTTCGGCTCCGCCCGCTATGCCTACCGTGCGGCAACCCTTGATCTTGGCGAGCTGTCCAACGCAAGATCCGACCGCGCCCGCCGCGGTCGAAACGACTAGAGTGTCTCCCGGCCTAGGCTCGCCGACATCGAAGAGGCCGAAATAGGCCGTGAAGCCGTTTAACCCCAGAACGCCAAGGTACAGTGAGAGCGGCTGGTCACTGGGCGCGATCTTGAGATTGACATGCTTGTCGGACGCGGCCGCATATTCCTGCCAACCGAACAAACCCATCAGCTTCTCGCCGACCGCGTAGCGAGGGTTTCGGCTCTCGATGACCTCGCCGACCGCAAAGGCGCGCATCGTATCGCCAATCTCGATGCGAGGCCAATAGGTGCTGGCGTCGGCAATCCATCCGCGCGCCGCCGGGTCGCTAGAAAGATAGTGATTTTGAACGAGAAATTCGCCCTCGGCAATCGAGGGAACATTGCTGTCTCTAATGTCAAAATTTTCAGCTTGCGGAATTCCGTTTGGACGCGACTTGAGCCAAACTTGTCGGTTACTTGTCATTTAATTCCCCTAAGCGTCGCCTCCGGCCCAATCGCCCCGAACGCCCGGAGCGGGGGAAGCATCTCCCAAGGCAATGTTAGGACCGGCGCATCGCGAACCAAGCTAAAATGCCTGCACATGCGATGTGCGCATTTCCCCATTTCCCTGAATCTATTATGAGGAACAAGCCCTAATTCTGCTCCTCGTTCGCTCGGCAATGGTCGTAAGCGGTTCCTCGATTGATCCTTCGGCGGGCCCGTGCGAGGCGGTGTCGATACCAAGCATGCTTCGAAAATTCACGGCATCCGCCAACGCAAGAGCGTCTCGGGCCTGACGAAATGAGAACCGGCAGAGTTGATGGAAACCAGTCATACAGCTGGGTCAAGAACCAGCGATCATGGTTTGTGAAGCGGACGCGACCAGGCAGCCTACGCCTCGCGACATTCAACTGATGTCGAAGCGCCTCGTTCTCAGCTTCAAGCCGCAACTTCGACTTGAATGGCAAGGCCAGAACGAAACAGAGCAGACCGATCATTCCGTCAGCTCAGGCGATTCGATCACGTCATCAACTCGACTAAGGTTTTCGGTACACACAAGAGCTCCCCCGCGCTGGGGCCGGCTCCGTGTTGGAGCCCCAGACATCCCGCACTGATCGGCGGGCTTCCCGGAGCCATAGAAGGGCGTTTAACGAAAGCGGATTCATTCGAACGGCGACGATTGCCGTTCTGATCTACGACATCCAGTCGATATCCCCGCCGTGACCGGCACGTTCACCGTCGCTTTTGTCTCCCTCGGCAATGCCCAGATAGAATCTTTTGATATCTTCGCTTTGGGATAATTCGGCGGCGGGTCCGCCCTTCAGGATCATCCCATTGCTCAGCACATAGCCGAAATCGGCATGCTTAAGTGCCACCCGCGCATTTTGCTCAGCAACCAAAATAGGAAGACCTAAGTTGTTGTTTAGTGCCTTTAGGATCTCGAAAATCTGAGCAACGATCTGAGGGGCAAGGCCCATCGAAGGCTCGTCCAGCAGCAACAGCTTCGGTTGCGCCAGCAAGGCGCGGCCGATCGCCAGCATTTGCTGCTCTCCGCCAGACAATATTCCGGCTCTGCTTTTGCGATGAACCGCTAGTTTTGGAAAATAATCATAGATATCGCCCGTGCTCTTGATCAATACTTTTTCTCGTTGACGGGCGTTGTTTGCAGCGACCGCGAGATTCTCTTCGACCGTGAGATTGAGAAAGCATCTTCGTCCCTCGAGTACTTGAACGATTCCACGACGCACCAGATATTCGGGCTCGATCCCCTGAATTTCTGTGCCGTCATATATGATCGCACCTTCCGTCACCTCGCCGCGCTCAACGCTAAGCAGATTAGAGATTGCCTTGAGGGTCGTGGTCTTTCCCGCTCCGTTTGGGCCGAGCAGAGCCACCATTCCGCCGGTCGGAACCATTAGCGACACACCGCGAAGTGCAAGGATGATATTGGAATAGACCGCACTCACATTAGACAGGATGAGGCAATTTCCACCCGACGTTCCGCTGTCTTGCGGCATGACGATATCTTCCCTGTTGACGGGCGATCCAGCCTCTAGCGGTTGAGCGTCAATGGCCACGCGACAAGTTTCTGGTGCAGGTTGCGAACGCTCCGGACAATTCCCTGAGGTTCGACGATCACAAAATATACGATGAAGATACCGAAAACGATCTGCTCGAGACAAGCCAGCACGCCTGTGCTCAGCGGCAGCGACATAGCCGCGGGAATCATGTTGAGCAGAATCGGAACAATCAGCACGAAGGCTGCGCCGATGAAGGAGCCCATGATCGTGCCGATTCCGCCGATGATGATCATGAACATGATCTTGAAGGACGTATCGATCGAGTACGACGTAATCCCAAGCGATCTAAGAAAGACAAATGCCCAAAGAGATCCCGCGACTCCGCAATAGAACGAACTGATCGCAAAGGCGGATAGCTTTGCCTTCACAATTGAGATGCCCATCAGTTGGGCTGCCGTTTCGTTATCCCGGACGGCCATCCATTGGCGACCGATATGGCTTCGCGTCAGATTGATTGCCAGCAGCGTCATCAACGCGACCACGGCCAGCAAAAAGTAATAACCTTTGATGGGCGTATCGATCGGAACGCCGAGGACAGAGAAAGCAGGCGTCGAGACGACACCCGATGCATGGTCGTTCCAAAACCAGGATACCTTGGAGAACAGCCACTCGATAAAGAATTGAACTGCGAGCGTGGCAATCGCCAGATAGAACGCGCGCATCCTGAGGCTAGGTAACCCAAACACAATGCCGACCGCGGCAGCCGTGACTCCGCCAATGAAAAAGTCGAGAACGATGGGAATTTGCGGTACATTCGTTGCAAGTTTGTAGCTTGCATAGGCGCCAACCGCCATGAACGCGCCCGACCCCAGGGAGGCCTGCCCCGCGTAGCCCATCAGAAGATTAAGGCCGATCGCCGAAATGCTGAAGATAAGGAAAGGAACCAGTAGCGTGCTCAGCGCATAGGTGCTGGCGATATGCGGGAGGCCGAAAATAGCCAGCCCGATTGCGAAGGCGGTGAGAATTCGATCCTCGGGCCGTTTGATGATCAGAAACTGCGAAGAGTACGAAGTCGGCAATCGTCGCGCAGCGCGATAAAACATGACTCAGATCCTTCGCAGTTCTTGTGTTCCAAAAAGACCTGCCGGTCTCACGAGGAGGAACGCGATGGCGACGACATAGGGAACCCAACTTTCCGTCGCTCCACCAATGAGCGAGCCGAAATAAACCTCGAACAGCTTCTCGCTGGCCCCGACGATGAGGCCTCCCACGATTGCACCTGGGATGGAGGTAAGACCACCCAGAACTATGACCGGCATTGCCTTGAGTGCGACCAGATTGAGCGCCGGCTGCACGCCGAGCTTGGCGCCCCAGACGGTGCCGGTAACCAGGCAAACGACACCGGCGACACTCCAGACAATGATCCATACGTTGCGGATCGACACACCAATCGAGATCGCCGCCTGATGGTCATCGGCAACGGCACGAAGTGAAAGCCCTACTTTGGTTCTCTGGAAGAAATATGCAAGCGCGAGCACGATGAGCCCGCAAATAGCTGCCACAGACAGATCAAACTGATTGATGAACATGTCGCCGACAACGAACTGTCCGACCGGCAGACCGACATCGAGCGAATGCACTTCCGCGCCCCAGACCAATTGACCCAGACCGAGTAGAATGTAGGAGAGCCCAATCGTCACCATGAAAAGACTGATTTGCGACTGGTTGACGATTCGGCGCAAGATGAAAAACTCCACGCAGTACGCCAGAACCACCATCACCACAATCGTCAGAAGTGCCGATACCGCAATATTCACACCCAGATCACTGATACCAACGAACGTCATTGCGGCAAATAGAACCATCGCGCCCTGCGCAAAGTTGAATACGCCGGAAGCCTTATAGATCAGCACAAATCCGATTGCGACGAGCGAGTACAAAACTCCTGTCAGCAGGCCACTGATCAAAACTTCGAAGAAGAATTGCAGGTCCGACGACATTGGCCTTCTCCGTTTCCAGCTAATGCTCTACGCCGAGGTAGGCTGAGATAACCGAAGGGTTTGCAGATATCTCGGAGGGCGTCCCCTCTGCTATCTTTTCGCCATGGTCCAGCACCGCAATTCTGTCCGATAACCCCATGATGACTCCGATATCGTGCTCTATCAGCACAAACGTAACCTTCATCTTGTCGTTGACACTCCGGATAAACCCGCTCATTTCAGCCTTTTCGTGCTGATTCATTCCAGCCATCGGTTCATCAAGGAGGATCACCCTTGGTTCTGAGGCGAGCGCGCGGCCGAATTCGATGCGCTTCTGGATCCCATAGGGGAGTTGACCGACCGGTTCGTCGCGCACGGCCTGCAGTTGAAGAAAGTGGATAATTTCCTCAACAGCCGCACGGTGTTCGATTTCCTCGCGCCGCGCCGCGCCGACAAACATTGCAACTTGAAGCAGGTTTGTCTTCATCTTCAGGTTTCGACCCAGCAACAGATTTTCGACGGTAGAAAGTCCTCTGAAGAGAGCCAAATTCTGAAATGTACGGGCTAGACCGGAACGTGCCGCCGACGAAACCGAAATAGTTGACTTGTCGGCGCCCGCCAGAGCCACGCTGCCACTGGTAGGCCGGTAAAAGCCGTTTATGCAGTTCAGCAGCGACGTCTTGCCAGCGCCGTTCGGCCCGATAATCGCGAAGATCTCCCCTTCGCGCACCTTCAGGCTTACTCCCGTAAGCGCCGCCACGCCTCCGAACCGCAGGCTGACGTCGTCTACGATAATCGTATTGGCGCCAGTCGGGTTTGTGTTTCGCATCGAGATCGCCATGGCTAAGCCACATGCAATTTTGGCATTTGCGCCATTTGAACACTCACCGAACCGGTTTCTATGGCTGATGTCGGTACCAGACTTTGGATCCGCTTATGTTGCAGGCCACCGTGTCTCGTCAGAGTTCCTTCTTCAGCCGAGAGCGGATTGACGAACCATGCAAACGAACTGATTTGGGTGGCAATTCCTGCCGCGTCTTTCTGTGACGCCAAATTGGATTTTCGAATAATGTCGACCAAAGCTGAGATTGCTTCCTTTTGTTCGATCAGTTCGTGATAGCGCGATCCAGAATCAAGAGAAGTCGCTCGAAGGCAATCCACATCCGGATTGATCACGGCGACCCAGCCGCCTCTGCCATCCGGTCTGAAGATGGCATTTCGAATCAGCAGTTCCGAATTGAGTCGGGTCGTGTGTGCTCTCAACGAGAGCGCTACTTGGTCGTCAAGTTCGTCGAGGTCGATGTCTTCCAGAAATGTCAAAGCACCGGTCTTGTCGATCTTCCCGAAGATCGATGCCCGGCCCCAACCATCAGCGTCCGTTTTCAGCGGCACGATCATCCCCCCGCCTTGCAGAATGCCTATTGCAGGAAAATGGGTACGGCAGAGTGCCTGGCCAGCGGCGTTTCGAGTGACCTCGACGCCTTCAGTGGGAATCTCTACTGGGTCGCTTTCCGGCGTTGGATAGACAATAGAGCCCAATATGCCTCCATATCGAGGATCCAGATCTATCGGTCTGATGTCAATGCCAAGGCTCTTGAAGCGCGCAGCACTGACGACGAGGCCGCCAGGAAGATAAGCGAGAGGCATCGATCGCGATTGGCGCGAGCGCCGCATCCGCAACACGTCAGGTATCCTGACATTCGTGCTGATTAGCTTTGCATCCGATACCATTCCGCTTGAGAAACGTTTGGTCCCTAACGTTATGTAAAACACGCTCTATGAATTGAAGGTCCGGTAACCAAGGCTTCGCCGGAAACGAGCTTTCCGTTGAGCAACCTGCGGCTTTATGTCATTTGACGTACATGACGGCCGAATAGTATTTCCGCCGGACGATACTTCTGACTCTGTTGCGGCATTCCCTTTCGGCGGCGACCCGACGTCGGCCCGTCAATAACTCCCAGCGATCATCGGCGGAAAGAGCGTCGCTCATCGTTTCACATTTCGTCAAAGCGCGGCCCGGCAATAGGTTTTCAGTTTCGGCAATTCCAGGAGTATGGAAATGTCTCGAAGCAGGGTACTCAGCTTTACCGACCCGTTTGCTTATCAATCGGCTTTTCGTAACGTGGAGGGGGACCTTTTCCCGACCGCCAAGGGAAATTTCTACGCCGAGTTGACCCTTGTCAGCATGAACAAGCTTTGGGTTCACTCCGCTCACGAGGATCTGCCGCGAATTTACGTCGGTGTAGTCAAGCCGCATCGAACCGTAATCGGCTTTTTGACCAGGCCGAACCAGCCACCGATGATACACAGCGGCATGGCGGTCTCGCCGGGCGACATCATTATCAACGACACCGACATAATGCATCGGCGGACCGAGGCCAACTGCGATTTGGGGTCGATGTCTCTACCTAAAGACGATCTCGACGCGACCTGCCAAGCTGTGACCGGCCACGAGTATGCAGGATCGCCTTCAAAACATCTGGTTAAGCCGGCTCCTGACCTGATGTCGCGCCTACTGAAGCTTCATGGCACGGTCGATCGGCTCGCCAAGACCATGCCGGATATTCTTTCGCTCCCCGAGGTGGCGCGGGCGCTGGAGCAGGAGTTGATTCTTGTGATGATCCGGTGCTTGACCGGCGGTGAGCCCAATAGCATGACCGCCGGCGGTCGCCGTCATGATATGATCATCGCCCGGTTTGAAGACTTCCTGGAGACACATCCCGACCAGCCGCTGTATCTGGCGGAGATATGCGCAGCGATCGGCGTCGCGGAACGAACGCTGCGTGTCGTGTGCGAGGAGCACCTGGGGATGGGTCCAATTCGATTTCTTTCTTTGCGAAGGATGCATCTTGTACACCGCGCACTAGTACAGGCCGATCCCTCGACGAAAACCGTCACCCGGGTTGCCACTGATCACGGCTTTTGGGAACTCGGGCGCTTCTCGGTCGCTTACCGGGGATTGTTTGGCGAGTCACCGTCGGAGTCCCTGCGACGGCCTTCAGAAGACGGATCCCCGCGTCTGAACCGCCCGTCCTCGTTTGGAAATCCGATGTTGCATCACTGACAAGTTACGCCGATGCACTCGCCCGCGGCGGAACGTTACCGCGGATGAATTAGGCAAAGTGGCGCCAGAAAAGCATATCCAACGCAGGTCAGTACCGATGCGGCGATTTGATCGCATTTTTGGATCGACTTTACCTCGACGCCAGGTGTCGGGTTGGCGTTGCATCGGTCGGAGCAGCCGGCGAAATCGCAAAAGTCAACCACGTATTCCAGCCCGACGGTCGGTTGGCAGCGTCAAATTCTCCATATGCCTTCAAGTTCAAATATCCCTGCATGTCGCCAATGGGGAAGATGTATCCGATCTGCGGGCCGACCCCAAGGACACGCGATCTGAAACCGCCGAGAAGCGGGTTTCCACCGGTATCGTCCGAGACTTGTTGATATGCATATCCAGCGAGACCTATGAAGACCTGCTTCGAGAGAAATTGCGCTGCGCTCCAATCGAAATGAAAGTCAACGCCGCTCTGCACCTGTGTGTCAGGATTCTTGAAATTGTAAGTAAACCCCGCGACACCCGAAAATGTGTGTCCCGTCGCCGGATTCAAATAGGTGTAGCCGCCGCCTCCATCGATGGCACCATGACCGAGACCGAGGTTGGCGATGCTATTTGGATCGTAGGCACCGACGGGGATATCTCCGGTTGCGTAAGTCATGAAGTTATGAACGCCCGAGTTCCACTTAAGTGTCATCATCGGATAGAGGTCGCCGACCGACGTGATCGAATCTCCGATGCTTCCCATGCGCGTTGCCGCAAATCCTCCAGTCCCCACCGTCAGCGTCCCATCGATTGAGGCTGCCGATCGACCGAATATGCCGGTGACGCCAACTGCAAACTGTCCGCCCAGCACCGGCGTCGCGAACGTATAGGTCGGATTGAGCAGGAGGAGATCGGCATTCGCGTTCAAATTTGCATTCAAGCTGACATTAACCGTCGGTGAGAACCTGCCGATCTGAATCTCTCTCGCCGCGGCTACGGCACCGAACGCCGATACGGTGGTGTGATAGTAAACCTCGGCCAAGGACCAGCCCGGCGTTTGAGGGGTCGCCGCGAGACTGCTAACCTGCCCGGGAAGCCAGAAGGAAACGCCGCTTTCATCGGCGTGGGAGACGCCAGGAGAGAGCGCAAGTAGCGCGGCGAGCACACAGACGCTGAGCTTTGGCGGCCAAAAATTGGATCCGAGATCCGGCTTATCGTGTTTCACCTGCTCGCTCCCTTAAACTCCGAGATCCACACGTATCCGCCTAGTCTAATATCGGTGTTTCCAAGGACGCTATGCAGAAGCGGCAAAGTCCGCAGATCGTTTCCCTGCGATACATTAATACAACACCCCAGCGCCCCTTCGCGAAGGACGATTCCCGCCACAGAAGACAATCCAAACTTTAGCGAGACGCCAGATCTGAAGTTACGCGCAAACTTCCGAAGTAGCATAGCCGGATCGAAACTGATCTCCCATCCTCGGCTTTTAGCGATCGCCATTTGCGGCAGCGTCGCGCGTCGAATGAGATTTGCGCATGGCGCAGGGTGGTACAGCCACATTTATCAATCCGGACGAATATGGCGCCGCGATCGGAGCCGCGCGTGTCAACATCGTCGTCACCGGCGGCGGAGATTTCAACGCTCGGCTGACGTGGCTGAATTTGGATCACCTCTACCTTCTTCATAGCCGCGAAAATCTGCCGCGCATTGGCTTCTTCTCTTTGCCGCCGGGACGAGCGTTTGTTTCGTTCCCAACGAAGCCGGAGGCGTCCTTAACATATGGCGGATTTGACTTGCAGTTTGGCGATGTGGTGTTGCACAGCCGCGGGGAACAAACGCATCAGCGGATCAATGGAGAGAGCCAGTGGGGGCTTATTTCGTTGTCACACGAGCAGCTTGCGGCTTCCGCCAAGGCCCTGACCGGAACGAAGATAATGCCACCGCCGGAAGGTCGGGTGCTGCGACCGTTGCGCAGTACAGTAAGCCGCTTTTTGCGGCTCCATTTGAAAGTCTGCCGTCTCGTCGAAACGAGACTTGAATTGATCGCCAATCCTGAAGTTGCGCGAGCGCTCCAGCAGGAATTGCTTGAGGCGCTCATCAATTGCCTGACAGCCGGCGATGCCTGCGGCAATCCAAAACGGAACCAGCATCACGCTGATATCATGATCCGGTTCGAGGAGGCGCTAGCCCTATATGGCGAACCACATCTGAACTTGCCTGCGCTTTGTTCTGCGATCGGCGTGCCGGAGCGAACATTGCGCATGTGCAGCGCGGAGTTACTGGGGATGAGCCCGACACGGTACCATTTGCTTCGGCGGTTGAATGGAGCGCGTTCGGAACTTCTGAGCGCCGATCCGGAAACCACAAGCGTCACCCAGATCGCCCGTAACCATCAATTCCTGGAACTCGGTCGCTTCGCCGTCGCCTATCGCACCGTGTTCGGCGAAATGCCGTCATTCACGCTTCGGCGCTCGCCGATCAAAACGGTTTGATCAAGCATTTCTGCCGAAGCCGCATAGCGCTCGCCAAGCCGCCTGCGGAAGATCGACGGATCGATAACGAAACGGACGTCTTCGACGTTGTCTTCAACAATGGCGAGGGCGACGACGGTCTGTCGCCGGCGCGCTGCACGGAGATTTGGACACTTCAGGAGAGGATCTTGAATCATGAAGGTCAGTCAACGAATAAGAGGCCTGCTGATTTCAACCGCACTGGCGACGATAAGCTTGTCGGCAACGGATTTACCTGCATCCGCCCAGACGTCCGCCAGCAAGCCGAATATTCTGTTCATCATGGGCGATGACATCGGTATCATGCAGCCGAGCATCTACCATCGCGGCCTGATGGTCGGCGAGACGCCGAATATCGATCGTATCGGTCATGATGGTGCGCTCTTCATGACATATTATGCAGAGCAAAGCTGCACGGCCGGACGCAACGCGTTCTTTACCGGCATGCATCCGCTGCGCACGGGGATGATTCCTCCACAATTGCCGGGCAGTCCGTCCTGGCTGCGGCCTGGCACCCCCGCGGTAGCAAAATTTCTGCTCGATCAAGGCTACAACACCGGCGAGTTCGGCAAGAACCACCTTGGAGACAATGTCGAGGCGCTGCCCACAGCGCACGGTTTCCAGGAGTTTTGGGGTTACCTGTATCACCTGGACGCGATGCAAGGCGTAAGCTTCCCCGACATCAACAAGAGTCCGACCGTGCAAGGCATTGCGCCGCCCTGCAAGAGCTCACCTGTCCCGGGCCTCACGGAGGTGCCCGGCGCGGCGGACCCTCGAACAACGACCTGCCTGACGCCTCCGCGGCCAGTCCTTGCGTGCAGGTCCTCCGATGGCACGCAGAAGAACCAGACCTGCAAGGACGAGGGACCGCTCACGCTTGACCGGTCCAGAACCGTTGACGAGGAAATTTCGGACAAGGTCATCGACTTCCTTGATCGCAGCGATCCGAAGAAGACCAGCAAGCCGTTCTTCGTCTGGTACAACCCGGCGCGCATGCACATCACGACCATGCTGCCGCCAAAATATGAGGCGATGATCGGCGAGCCCGGCGGCAAGGACTGGGGCCTCAACGAAGCCGGCATGAAGCAGATGGACGACAACATCGGTTATGTTCTCAAAAAACTTGAGGACATGGGTCAGCTCGATAATACGCTTATCGTGTTCACCACCGACAACGGCGCCGAGAACATCACCTTCCCCGACGGCGGCACTACCCCCTTCAAGGGCGGCAAGCTGACCACATGGGAAGGCGGCATGCGCGCACCGATGGTGGTTCGCTGGCCCGGCCACATCAAGCCGGGCACAGTCAAGAACGAGATGTTCTCCGCGCTCGACTGGCTGCCGACCCTGGTTAACATCGCCGGCGGTCCGAAAGGCGACTCGCTGAAGAAGCAGATCGAGACCGGATCCTATCCCGGCATCGTCAAGACCACGCTCGACGGTGTTGACCAGCGCGACTATCTCGAAGGCACGTCGGATAAATCGGCACGTGACGTGTTCTTCTACTATACCGGTTCGCAGCCGTCCGCGGTGCGCTACAAGAACTGGAAGTTCTACTACACCATGGTGCCGGACACCGGCACCGGCGGGCTATTTGGAGCCCAATCGTTTCACTGGACCCAGATCGCCAATATCAAGCGTGATCCCTTCGAGCAGACGGTTGGTGCTGATGCGAAGTCGTTGCTCGGTTATGCCGGTTCACTCGGCTCGCCAAGCACCGCCTATCTCTACGATTGGAATATCCTGCCGATCGGTCAGCTGCTCTGGGAAAAGGAGCTGATGTCCTACAAGGAATTCCCACCGATGCAGGCGCCGGAAACCTATAACCTTGACGGCATCCTCAAGGCCATGCAGCAGGCCGGCCATCAAAGCGAGTGACCGCAGCGCGGTGGCCCGTGACTATCAAACAGAGGCAGCCGACTTCAAAGGTCGGCTGTTTCGCGCGAACGCAATTGACGTTTTTGTTGCGACGACAAATCCTTTGCAGTCGGTTTGGTGCGATTTCATTTCTGCCGAAATTGCATAGCGGGCCCAACTTCTGAAGCCCACACTCATCGCTACGGTCCGTTCAATTTGAGTTAGCTCTCCTAATGATCGTTGTCGTCGAAAAACTAGACTTAAATCAGAATTAAGTTCCGTACACCCGAACAATTCAGGCGAGCACGGGATGGGATTTGCAAGGAAAATCTGGCCGGGGTTGATCGCGTTGGCAATGGCAACAACCTCAATGTCGTCAGCCCTGGCACAGCAGTCGCAAAAGCCAAATATCCTCGTCATCATGGCCGACGGTAACATCAGTTCCGATAATCGCGGAATGATGGGCTACCGGACGCCCAACATCGACCGCATCGCGAGTGAGGGCGCGATATTCACGGTCGAGCGGGCGCTGGAAATGCTGAGGCTGCCCCCCTCCGGTAATTGAAGTTGCAAGGCATCGAGAGTGCTGTGCGCCCTTTTCCGCCGAAAGCGCATAGACCGCGAGTCCGCTCTTCGGCAACGTGGGATGACGGAGCGCGCGGGCGGGCTCTAGAGCAGATCGGAGCTAGTAATGGGTCTCGCCGGCACCAAATCGCGCATAGACCAATCGCTCGAGCATCCGATAGACGATGGAATGCTGTACGTGTCTGGAGGGACCTTCCGCATGGGATCCGACCGGCACTATCCGGAAGAAGCCCCGGTTCACAGCGTCACGGTGGATGGCTTCTGGATGGACCGCACGCCGGTCACCAATCGCCAATTCCGTAAATTCATCAACGCGACCGGCTATGTCACGTTCGCCGAATTGACGCCTGACCCGAAGGACTATCCCGACGCGCTGCCGCACATGCTCAAAGCCGGCTCGCTGGTCTTTACACCACCTAAGCAGGCCGTCGATCTGCGCGACTTCACCCAATGGTGGAAGTTCAAATTCGGCGCCAGCTGGCGCCGGCCTTACGGGCCGCGCAGCAATATCAGCGGGCAAGACGATCACCCGGTCGTCCACGTCGCCTATCGGGACGTCGAAGCCTACGCCCAATGGGCCGGCAAGGAATTGCCGACCGAGGCCGAATGGGAATTTGCCGCGCGCGGCGGGCTTGACGGTGCGGAATTCGCGTGGGGAAGCGAACTGATGCCCGGCGGCAAGCACATGGCAAACACCTGGCAGGGCGCATTTCCGTGCGAGAATCTCGCCGGCGATGGATACACGCGGACCTCGCGCGTTGATGCGTTTCCGCCGAACAATTTCGGCCTCTTCGACATGATCGGCAACGTCTGGGAATGGACGACCGATTGGTATTCCACCGGGCACACCGGCGATGCGCCAAAGGCCTGCTGCATTCCGGAAAATCCGCGCGGCGGGAACGAGGTTGGCAGCTACGACCCATGCGAGTCCCGGATCAGAATTCCCCGCAAGGTCGTCAAAGGCGGCTCACATCTGTGCGCGCCCAATTACTGTCGTCGCTATCGGCCGGCCGCGCGCCATGCACAGCCGGTTGACACGTCGATGAGCCATGTCGGCTTCCGATGCATAACGAGAACCAAAAGGATTGCGCCATGAGAAAAGATCCGGAAAAGCCCGCGAACGACACGACGCAAGTTAACGGACTGAAACGCCGCGACCTGCTGTTGAGTGGCAGTTCGCTCCTTGCCGCGTCAACACTCTCGTCGATCGGTCTGACAAGCACCGCGCAGGCCCAGCAGCCGGCGACCCCAACCGCTCCCGCCGGGCAACAGCCGAACATCGTCGTCATCATGGGCGACGACATCGGGATCTGGAATCTCGGCGCCTACCACCGCGGCATGATGGCCGGCCGGACGCCGAATCTCGACAAGCTTGCCGCCGAAGGCATGCTGTTCACCGATTACTACGCAGAGGCAAGCTGCACGGCGGGTCGCGCCAACTTCATCACCGGCGAATTGCCGATCCGTACCGGCATGACCACGGTCGGACAGGCTGGCGCACCCACCGGCCTGCCGGCGCAGGCCGTTACCATTGCGACCGCACTGAAAGGAATGGGTTATGCGACCGGTCAGTTCGGCAAGAACCATCTCGGCGACAAAAACGAGTTTCTGCCGACAGTGCACGGCTTCGACGAGTTCTTCGGCTACCTCTATCATCTCGACGCGATGGAAGATCCGGCGCATCCCGCCTATCCGCAGGAGTTGCTGAACAAAGTCGGGCCGCGCAACATGCTCCACTGTTATGCGACCAATGTCGACGACCCGACGGTGGATCCGCGCTGGGGCAAGGTCGGCAAGCAGAAGATCGAGGACGCCGGAACGCTTTATCCCAAGCGGATGGAAACCGTGGATGACGAAATCCGCGACCTTGCCCTGAAGTTCATCGAAAAGGCCAAAGCCGACAACAAGCCGTTTTTCCTTTGGCTCAATCCAACCCGCATGCACATCGTCACCCATCTGTCGCCCAAATGGGAGGCGACGCGCAACTCCCAGAACGGCTGGTCCCTTCATGAAGCCGGCATGGCACAACTCGATGATGATGTCGGCATCGTGATGAAAAAGTTGAAGGACATGGGCGTCGACGACAACACCATCGTGGTTTTTACGACCGACAATGGCACCGAGGTTTTCACCTGGCCGGACGGCGGACAAACGCCGTTCGCCCAGAGCAAGGGTACAGTGCTGGAAGGCGGCTTCCGCGCGCCGGCGATGATCCGGTGGCCCGGCAAGGTGCCGGCCGGCAAAGTCGAGAACGGCATCATCTCCGGCCTGGATTGGTTTCCGACCTTCCTTGCGGCGGCTGGCAACCCCAACATCGCCGAAGAGCTGAGAAAGGGTAAACAGATCGGTGACGCGACCTACAAATGTTATTTGGACGGCTATAACCAGATGGACATGATCACCGGCAAGGGGCCGTCGAACCGGCACGAGATCTGGTACTTCGGCGAAAGCGAGCTCGGGGCCGTGCGAATCGACGACTACAAGTATCGCTTCATCGACCAACCTGGCGGCTGGCTGGGTGAAAAGACCAAGGTTGACGTGCCCTATTTGACCAACCTGCGCCTCGATCCGTTCGAGCGCACCGGCTGGCCCGAAAACGGGACGAAATCCGGGTCGCAGGAATATTTCCAGTGGTTCAAGTACGAGTTCTGGCGCTTCGTGTTTGTCCAGGATCAGGTTGAAAAGTTAGCCATGACGGCGATCGAGTTCCCCCCGATGCAGAAGGGTGCGAGCTTCAATCTGGATGCCGTGAGAGCCAAGATATTGGCGGCCAGAGCCGCCATGGGCAAGTAGGTCAAGTAGGTAATGTTGCGACGGGTGCCTCGACCGCGGGCGCCCGTCGCGAGGGTGGTCCCAATATTAACGTCGGCGGGCATTCCTGACCGCGTATTTTGAAAATCGATCCTGAGGTTCCCAACCATCATGAATGACTTGGCCCGGTATTGGGTTTGGGTTGGCAAACTCACCGGTTCGCGCGACGGAGGCTTCCCATGCAGGCTGTTCAACATCGCCCAAGCCTGGTTTTTTTGATCTGTGTTCTTCTGACCGGCATCGGCCTCTTCTCTATAATTTCCGTTGGCGGTTCAGCCTGCGGCCTCATCGGATCTTCCGCACAGGCTGCAGGGGAATTGCCGCGGGACGTGCTTGCGGCGCAGATAAGGATACAAGGCGTTGCGTGTGACAAACCACTCAGCGCTGTAAGGGACGCAAAACGCTCAAGGCCGGATTACGCAGTCTGGGTTCTCAAATGTAGCAACGCGATTTACAGGGTAAGCCGCGCGCCCGACATGGCAGCGAAAATCGAGCAGCTTCGATAGCGCTTTTTGTACCCAAACCGCGAGCGCGGCTATCGTGACCACCATGGCCGGCATTTGGAGTAACACCGAAGGCGCCGTCAAAATGATTGCCAGCAAAGCCACCACCGCTGCCTCCGCCACCATACCCGCCGCCGCGGGCGCCCGCGTTGTCTTTGCCCCTGACAATGGCCCACAAGGGCAACCCGCACGCGAACACCGCAGCCGGGAAACACCGGACATGAGCAATTCCGGACGGCGATTTCGCTCGCCAAAATTCATGAATAGTGGCAACGTCGACCTCGAACGCTGGTATCCCCAATGGTCTCAATCGATCACTTCGGACGCGAGTTAGGGGCGCAGATTGGCCGGGCTGCCACAAGTGGCGCGACCGATGCCCTTATCAATTCGCCGGGCCGATGCGGTTCTATTCCCAAAGGCAATTGCGCAGCGAAGTCCTGCTGCGATGCGATACAAGGTGAGACGAAGGCCGGGGACATTTTGCTCAACGAGCGACCCGCGCCGATTACGCTATACGTGCCGGCGATATCGCCAGCAACGGGCACAGCCTAGAACCCAGGAGCGATAGCCCACAGGACAAAACGGACAAGCATCATGGCGAAGAACAAATTATCTGTCTCGCAAGCAGTCGAGCGAGACCTTCGGCTCGATTTCTTCCGCGGCCTCGGTCTCTGGATGATTTTCCTCGATCATATTCCGGACGACGTCGTCGGCTGGTTGACGCTTCGCAATTACGGATTCAGCGACGCCGCCGAATTCTTCGTGTTTATTTCCGGTTATCTGGCGGGGTACATTTACGGTCCAATTATTCAAGCCGGCAACTTTCTCGCTGCCACCAAGCGGCTGTTGGTACGGGCCTGGCACTTGTACATCGCCCACATTTTGTTGTTTCTGCTCTTTACCGCGCAGATCGCTCGCGCGGCCAGGAAATTCGACAATCCCATGTACAAGGATGAGTTCAACGTCGCTAATTTTCTCGCGCATCCCGATGAGCTGATTTGGCAGGCGCTGACGCTGCGATACAAGCCCGTCGATCTCGACGTGCTGCCGCTCTTTGTCGTTCTGGTACTCGCGTCACCGCTGTTTCTGTGGGGTCTGGTGCGCCGCCCGAACCTGACCTTGCTTGGCTCCGCAATCCTGTACGTGCTTGCTCGCTTGTTCGACTGGAATCTCGCTTCGTATCCGCCGGGGGCGCACTGGTACTTCAATCCGTTTGCATGGCAATTGATGTTCGTATTCGGTGCGTGGTGCGGTATCGGAGGCGCGGCCAAGATCTGGTTTCTGATCCAGTCGCGCGCGGCGTTCGTGATATCCGTTGCGTGGATTCTCTTCGCGTTCTTTATCGTGATGACCTGGCACAGCCATTTTCTCGAAGCGCTGCTTCCGAAGTGGATGATCAAGGCGATCTACCCGATCGACAAGACCGATCTTGATATGCTGCGTTTCACGCACTTCCTTGCCCTGGCAGTCCTGGTTTCGCGCTATATCCCGCGCCACTGGGCCCCTCTCACTTCCAACTGGTTGCGCCCACTCGTCCTGTGCGGCCAACATTCGCTTCCGAATTTTTGTCTCGGTGTATTCCTGTCGTTTGGCGTGCATTACATCCTGGTGCAGCATCCCGGGGGTGTCTGGAAGCAGATTGCCCTCAGCATCGCCGGAATGGCGATCATGACTTCGCTCGCGTGGCTTCTGGATCGGGCTGAGAAAGTTCCGAACCTGTTTGTCGATGTGAGCGAGTCTGAAATAGATCGGTTTGAAAAGATCCCGAACGTGTTCCTTGATGCGAGTGAGTCTGGGAAGTCAGAGGCGGCGATGAAGCCGGGACTAGCATGAGTACCTCGCGGTCAGAACGCTTTGCAGATCTCGACTGCCGGAAGGCAGCATCTCCGCGCGAATCGAAAAATTAGATCAGGATGTCTGCTGCGCTGAGGCGGTTGCTGTCTTCAAGTGATGGAAAATTTCATGTTTGACGTAGGAGCCAGTTCATGTCCAAACGCGCGACAATCATCGGTGTCCTGTTTCTGTTTTCGATCGGCGTGGCAGCGGCGCAAACCCCATCACCCGATGCCATGTCGGCGGCGCGCAAGCTGGTTGATACGCTGAAATTGTCCGATAAATTCAAGGCGCAGCTGCCGGTCATTCTACTGAATATCAAGCCTGTGGTGGTGCAAGGAAGGCCGGAGATAGAACGCGATTACGATACGATGACGTCAAGCATAGCGGACGCGTACACACCCCATTTCAAGGCCATGGTCGACGCCGCTGCCACGGTCTATGCCAACAATTTTACCGTGGACGAGCTGCGCGAAATCGAGGCGTTCTATCGTCGGCCTGCCGGGCAAAAGCTTCTGCAAAAGTCGCCAGCAATCACCCAGCAGAGTGAGCAGATTGGCCAGGAGGGTGCCCGGAAAGCTGGTGATGATCTGCGCACGCGCTTGACCGATCTATTGCGTCAGAAAGATCACAAGATGTGACGGAACGTCGCGGAGCGTTTGAATCGGTAAGGAAATTTCGAGTGTGCCGACGTGCGTAAAGAGCGCCGGGGTCAGATACCGCACTTTGCGGGGTGAAATGATCGATGCCGCGACCGAGCCGAAGCTGACCGGAGCGCGCATTTCCGGCAGCGCGGAGCAAGCTTTGCCCTGGAGCAAGGCGCTACGATTTTTTGCCCGTTTCGGCCCCTATGATCTCGTCACCGTCGTGTTGATCGCCGCGCTGGGCGTGATCGCGCTTTGCACCTTCAAGGATTACGCCATCACCAACGATGAAGAGGTGCAGCAGCGCTACGGCGAGCTGATCGTTGCCTATTATACCAGCGGCTTCGCGGACCAGGGCGTCTTCAGCTTCCAAAACCTTTATCTCTACGGCGGCTTGTTCGACATTATTGCCTTCGCCCTCAGTCATCTGGTCCCGATCGATCCCTATGATCTGCGCCATATCCTCTGCGCATTGATCGGCATCGGCGGGGTCGGCGCCGCTGCGGCGACTGCGCGGATGATCGCGGGTCCGTGCGCGGGCCTGATCGCCGCGGTCGGCTTGAGCGTCAGCGGCGCGTGGTACGGCACCATGTTCAACCACACCAAGGACATTCCCTTTGCCGCCGCGATGACGGGCGCGACGTTTCTGCTGATCCGCATCGCGCGCCGCCTGCCTTCGCCTCGGGCCGGCGACCTGGCAGCGTTCGGTCTTCTGACCGGGGCCGCGCTCGGAATTCGGGTTCTTGGTCTGCTGCTGGTGATCTACGCCGGCTTCGCGATCGCGCTCTACCTGCCGCGGCCCTGGCTCGCCCTCGGCCGCGCGCGGTGGCGTTTCCTGATCGAATCGTCGTTGCGGCTGCTGCCGGCGCTGATGCTCGCCTATGTCATCATGATTCTGGCCTGGCCATGGGCGGCGCTGGCCCCGCTCAATCCGATCCGGGGCCTGCTCGCATTCTCCGAATTTCACTACGAGATCCGCACCGTCCTCGCCGGCCGGGTCTACGAGATGGCGGACGTGCCGCGGCTGTATGTGCCGATCTACTTTCTGATCCGCGTGCCGCTGCCG